>Ga0307470_10000588_pt1 | contig 16782 bp, 11 predicted proteins | sample atmos_gasesAM3C__FD_204565 | JGI IMG/M metagenome (GOLD analysis project Ga0307470, IMG submission 204565) | Hardwood forest soil microbial communities from Morgan-Monroe State Forest, Indiana, United States - atmos_gasesAM3C_05 | ecosystem: Environmental > Terrestrial > Soil > Temperate forest... | reverse complement strand
ATGTGTGCTAGCGCGCTCTTGACCTACCGGGACTCGGCGGCCGCACCTCGCGAGGAGTGCGTGGGCTCGATGCTCCTCCGCCGCGCCGCGCCCGCCACCCCGAAGCCCGATCCTGCGCTCGCGGCCCTGCACTGGTTCGTGGGGAGCTGGCGCTGCAAGGGGCAGGCGCTCCCCGGCCCGAGCTCGCCCGGCCACGCGACGGTCGCCGACATCCGCGTCCAGCCGGACCTCGGCGGTTTCTGGCTCAACGTCCGCTACACGGAGAGGAAGACCGCCGCCAACCCGCACCCGGCCGCCGGCATCGTCCACTGGGGCTACGACGGCGAGCAGAAAAAGCTGGTCTCGGGCTCGGTCGGCAACGCGGGCGACTACGCCACCCAGGTCTCGAGCGGCTGGCAGGGCGACTCGCTGGTCTGGGAAGGCTCGGTCCATACCGGGACCGCCACCCTCCCCGGCCGCGACACCTTCACGCGCCGGGGCAAGAACACCGCCGTCCACGCCGGCTCGCTCCAGGTGGAGGGCAACTGGCAGAAGGTCGACGAGGAGACCTGCTCGCGAGTGAAGGGTTAGAGCGATACATGGCACGGCTCTTGAAGTCTTACGGCACCTGAGGCGCGGATCGGCGACGCGATCGAAGCAACGGGTTCCACTCTGGCCGCCGCCGATCCAGCCTCTTTTCCCTTGAGCGAGAGCGCAGGACCCGGACGGGGGCAACGCCTTACGCCGCCCGGCGCACGATCTCGGCGCCCTGCGGCCAGTCGCCTTTGAGGAAGACGTCGGCGGCGGGGAAGAAGTCGTGCGGGCGCTCGAGATAGGGATGGTGGCCGGCGCCCTCGATCGCCAGGAAGCGGCTGTTGGGGCAGTGCGCCGCCCACTCGCGCGACGCCTGGACGGGCACCAGGTCGTCCGTCCCCTGGACGACGAGCACCGGCTGCTCGAGGGCGCCCAGGCGCGGCCGGAAATCCCACGCCTTCATCTTGGGGATGATGTGCTCGAAGTAGACGGTGAGCGCGTGGCTCGGCCACTCGTTGGGGAAGGAGCAGACGTCCTCGACCGGGAAACGGGAGGAGGCGTCGAGATCGCCCATCGAGGCCGGCAGCAGGAAGTGGTTGAACCAGGCGCGGCAAAACGCCACCGGATCGCTGCGGTCGACGCCGTCGCGCCGCATCTCCTCGAGCCGCGGCACGCCCGGCGGGTAGACGAGCACCTCGGGGGTGGGCATCTCCTGCGCCCATTCGCCGGGCTGGCGCGGGGTGATCGGGCAGACGAGGAGGAGCCGCTCGACCCGCTCCGGGCTCTCCAGGGCGTAGAGCGCGGTGATCGCCGCGTGGTAGGAGGAGCCGAGGAGCGCCATGCGCTCGAGGCCGAAGTAGCGCCGCACCGACTCGAGGTCGCGGGCGTCCTCCTCCAGGGCGAGCTGGCGGCGGTCGGTCACCGTGCTCGAGCGGCCGCGGCTGCGCGGGTCGTAGAGGATGAGGGTGCGGCCTTCGGCGAGCGGCTGGAGCGCCTCGGCGAGCCAGCTCGCATTGGGCACCACGACCACCTCCGGACCGTCGCCCAGCACGCGGAAGTAGAGGTGGAGCCCGGGACGGACGAACACGAATCCTTCGCTGGTCTTCATCGCGGGGACGGAAGTCTACTACAGGGGTCGCGCGCGCCCCGGCAGGTAGTCCTCACCGTAAAGACAGTGTCGCCTTGGCCGGGCGATGTCTCTTCGCTGCCATGCTGTTGCTTTGGGTAGGGGCGGAGCTTGCCTCCGCCCTGGTCTGGAGCGCGTAGCCGGACCGGTGGCCTCCGAATGGCTGCGGGCGGAGGCAAGCTCCGCCCCTACCCGAAAACGAATCACCCTATGCGGGGCCCGGCAGTGGCGGGTGCTCGCTCCCTTCCGGCAGCTCGCGCGGGACCTCGACGACGCGGAAGGGCGGGCGATCGGGAAAGGCGCGGCCGAGGACGGTCAGCCCGACGTTGTAGACCGGGGCGCCCGCCGCGGTCCGGCCCTCCGGCGCGCCGCGGTGGGCATGGCCGTGGAAGACGGCGTCGACGCGGTAGCGGGTGAGCGGCTCCTCGAGGCGGCTGGAGCCGAGGAAGGGGAAGATGTCGCAGGGCTCGCCCTCGACGGTCGCCTGGATGGGTGAGTAGTGGAGTACGGCGATCCGCCGCATCCGGCGCAGGCGGGCGAGCGCCGACTCGAGCTTCAGCGCCTCGGCGACCGCCTCGTGGACGAACTGCTTGATGATCTCCTCGCCCCACGGCCCCAGGGCGCGCTTGCCGAAGCCGCCGGCGAAGCCCTTGGCCCCGGCGAAGCCGATCCCCTCGACCTGCACCGCCTCGCCGTCGAGCATTTTGATGCCGGCCTCGGCGAAGATGTCGCGCACCTCGTCCTGCCGGCCCGACTCGAAGTCGTGGTTGCCGAGGACGGCGATGACCGGCACGTTGACGGCGGCGTGGATCTCGCGCGCCAGGCCGTGCGCCTCCTCGGGGAGGCCGCGGTCGGTCAGGTCGCCGGGCAGGACGAGCACGTCGCACTCGCGGCTCGCCTGCGTCAACAGGTCGCGCAGCGGCCAGTGCTGCACTCCGTTGCGGGTGTAGTGGAGATCGGCCAGGGCGGCGATCCGCACGCTGCCGCTCTCGCTGCGCTCGCCGCGCTCGGCGCCCTCGCCCCGTCCGTCGGCTCGCATCGCCGCACCCCTTTCCGGCGCCTCTCGGCTCACGTCGCTCATCCCTCTACTCTCAGCAAGCTCCGCGCCACTCGTGGTACGCCTCTTGCTGACCGCCCTCCCCCATGGATGGCGCCCTGCCGATCGAGCACGACCCCATGGACCCCGCCGCCGCGGACTTCTACCGGCGCGCGATGGCGGCGCTCGCCGCGGCCGGCGTCCCCTTCCTGGTCGGCGGCGCCTACGCGCTCGCGCGCTACACCGGGATCGCCCGCCACACCAAGGACTTCGACGTCTTCCTCCGCACCGACGACCTCGACCGCGCCCTCGCGGCGCTCGCCGGCATCGGCCTCGCCGTCGACCGCGCCTTTCCGCACTGGCTGGCCAAGGCCTACGAGGGCGACCTCTTCGTCGACCTCATCTACAGCTCGGGCAACGGCGTCGCCCGGGTCGACGACCTGTGGTTCGCCCACGCCGAGCGGGGCGAGGTGCTGGGGGTGCCGGCCCTGCTCTGCCCGGCCGAGGAGATCATCTGGTCGAAGAGCTTCGTCATGGAGCGCGAGCGCTACGACGGCGGCGACGTCGCCCACCTGCTGCGCTGCCGCGCCCGCGACCTCGACTGGGACCGGCTGCTGCGGCGCTTCGCGGGGCCGGCGGCGCGCGTGCTCCTCAGCCACCTGATCCTCTTCGGCTACGTCTACCCCGGCGAGCGCGGCGCGATCCCCCGGCGGGTGATGGACGAGCTCCTCGCGCGCGTGGCCTGCGACCACGCCACGGAAGCCCCGGCGGGGCTGTGTCGCGGCACCCTGCTGTCGCGCTCGCAGTACCTCGTCGACGTCGAGGAGTGGGGCCAGCAGGACGCCCGCCGCCGGCCGCACGGCGCGCTGAGCGACGAGGAGATCGCCCACTGGACGCGGGCGGCCCACGAGGAAGAGGCCAAGCGGCAGGGGTAGGGACGCGGGACGGCGGCGGATCAGCGGCGCGGCAGCAGCAGGTGGGGGCGATCGGTGATGATGCCCTCGAGGGGGAGGGCGGCGAGGCGGCGGTGCTCGTCGGCCGTCTCGACGCCGTAGACGTAGCTCCGGAAGCCCAGCGACACCGCCTGATCGAGGAGCGCGGGGTCGAACGCCTCGTAGCCCCAGACCGCGCTCCAGATCCGGCCGTCGTGCGGGAAGAGGCCGGCATAGGCCTCGAAGCTCGCCGGGCGGCTGGCGAGGAGGAGGCCGCACTCGACGCCCGCCAGGCGGGTGAACGGCTCGACCAGCGGGTGCCAGAACGAGGTCACCAGGAAGCGGTGCGAGCGCGCGAGCCTCTCGATCAGGGCGAGGGTGGCGGGGAGGGCGGCGGGGACCTTGATCTCGACGTTCCAGAGGATCGACGAGGAGAGCGCGAGGGCGGCATCGAGCGTCGGCACCGGGTAGCCGGCGGCGGCCGAGAGCTCGGCGGCCGTCAGGTCGGCGACCTCGCGGCCGTCCGGCGCCAGGCGGTCGTGGAAGAGCACCGGCAGGCCGTCGCGCGACAGCCGGACGTCGGTCTCGATGCCGTCGACCCCGAGCTCGATGGCGCGCCGGAACGCCTCGAGCGTGTTCTCCGGAACGTCGCGGTGGAGGCCGCGATGGGCGAGGGTCAGCACGGGGGATAGGGCTACGGCGCGATCCGGTAGCGCACGGTGACGGTCGCGGCGGTCGTGATCTGGCCGGCGGAGACCGGGGTCGAGGTCGAGGCGGCCATGGCGGCCATCCCTCTCGCCTCGAAGCGCGGGGTGACGGTGCCGACGCTCCCCTCCATCGCCTCGATCACCTCGCCGAGCTGGACGTTCAGCGCGCCGGCGATCGCCTGCGCCTTCTGGCGCGCCTCGGCGACCGCGCGGGCGAGCGCCCGCGAGCGCGCCGGCCCCTCGTCCTTGAGGCCGAAGTCGACGCCGTCGACGCGGTTGGCGCCGGCCTTCAACCCCGCGTCGATGACCTGCCCCACCTGATCCATCCTCTCGAGCCGCACCGAGACGGTGTTGGTCGCCTGGTAGCCGACGATGCGCGGCTCCGTCTCCTGGTCCTGCCGGCCGCCGGAGGGATAGAGAGGCGAGAGCGAGAGGTCGGAGGTCTGGACCGCGGCGGCCGGCACGCCGAGCGCGCGCACCGCGGCGAGGATGGCGCCGGCGTTGCCGTTCGCCTTCTCCTGCGCCGCCTGGGCGCCCGGCGCCTGGGCGACGACCCCGAGACGGACGGTCGCGACCTCGGGGTCCGAGCGCACCTCGGCCGTGCCCTCGACGGTGATCGCCGGGCCGAAGGGACGCGGCGGCTCCGCGCGGGGCGGCGCGGGCTGGGCGAGCGCGGGGAGCGCCGTGAGTGCGATGGCGGCGAGCAGGACGGGAATCAGCGTCGAACGGATCATCGCGGGCCTCCTCCAGCCTGGCTGGTGAGGATGAGATCCGATCATAGCCCGCTCAGCCGAGGAGTGGTTCCGTTGGGTTCCCGAGGACGGCCGCCCTCGTTTCCGCCCGCCCTCACGCCCTTCCGGGCGACCGTCCTCGGGAACCCAACGGAACCGCTGCCCTCAGGTCGCTGGCGCGAGGTCGGCGAGGATCCGGCGCGCGGCCTCGATCTCGTCGTCGACGACGGTGTGCCCCATGGCGGGATAGATCCGCAGGTCGACGCGGGCGCCCAGCCGCTCGAGGACCTCGGCCGTCTCGTCCGCCCGCTCGCGGGGGACGTGCGGGTCGCAGTCGCTGCAGCCGAGGAAGACCGGCGTGCCGGCGAAGGGGCCGGGTGCGCCGCTCGGCTGCCCGCCGAGCGGGTCCAGGAACCGTTGCGGCGCGCCGGGCGGCCCGAGGAGGCCGCCCGAGAAGCCGATCACGCCGCCGTAACGGCGGGGGTTGCGCGCCGCGAATTCGAGCGTCAGGCAGGCGCCCTGCGAAAACCCGGCGAGCGCTGTGCGCTCGGGAGGGATACCCGCCGCCGTCAATTGCGCGAGGAGACCCTCCAGCATCGCGAGGGCGGAGGAGAGCCCCGGCTCGTTGGCGGCGAAGGGCGCCAGGAAGCTCTGCGGGTACCAGCTCCGCGGATACGGGGTGCCGGCCGCCGCCTGCGGCGCGAGGTAGGCGAGGTCCGGCCGCGCGAAGACCGCGGCGAGGTCGAGCATGCTCTCGGCGGTGGCGCCGCGACCGTGGACGAGGATCACCGCCGCGGCGGCCTCGGCGAGCGGCCGGCCGGCGACGGCGGGCGGCTCGCCCCCGTGAGGTCCGGGGAGCGGTCCGCGCGCCGGTGCGGGAGACGTCAGGCCGCGCCTCCGGCCGCCGATCCCACGGGCTGCTCGCGGAGGGCGAGCGGCGGCAGCGCCGCCTCGATCTCGCGCCGCGACGGCTCGAGCCACGGCGGCAGCTCGAGCGCCTCGCCGAGGTGGGCGACCGGCTCGTCGGTCGCGAAGCCCGGGCTGTCGGTCGCGATCTCGAAGAGCACCCCGCCCGGCTCGCGGAAGTAGATCGACCGGAAGTACTGCCGCTCCTGGACGGGCGTCACGTGGAGGCCGGCACCGGCGATCCGCTCCCGCCAGGCGCGCTGCTCGGCGTCGCCGGCGACGCGGAAGGCGACGTGGTGGACGGTGCCCGCCGACACCTGCCCGCGCGGGAGGGACGGCGCCGCGAGGACGTCGACGCGCGTCCCCGGACCGCCGGCTCCGGCCTCGAAGCGCGACCGATCGCCCTCCTCCCCGGCGAGGCGGAAGCCCATGGTGTCGACGAGCACCCTCGCCGTCACCTCCGGGTTCCATTCGGTCAGGGTGACGTGATGGAAGCCGCGGATCGCCATCTCGGGCGCCACCGGACCGCCGGCCCACGGGGCGCGCGCGTCCCCCTCCTGGGCAACCAGCTCGAGCGCCAGCCCGTCGGGGTCGAAGAGCGTCAGCGCCTCCTCGTCGAACCGCGGGCGCGGCGCCTCGCGCTCGATCCCCAGCCGGTCGAGGCGCTCCGCCCAGCGGTCGAGCGTGCCCGCCGGCACCGAGAACGAGGTCGCCGTCGCCTGGCCGGCGCCGCGGCTGCCGAGCCGCGCCAGGGGCCAGGGGAAGAACGTGAGGATGGTCCCCGGGCTCCCCACCTCGTCGCCGTAGTAGAGGTGGTAGGTGCCGGGATCGTCGAAGTTGACCGTGCGCTTGACCAGCCGCAGGCCGAGGACCCCGGTGTAGAAGTCGAGGTTCCCCTGCGCGCCCCGCGCGATGGCGGTCACGTGATGGATCCCCTCGATCCCCGGCGCGCGGTCCGTCGTCTCGTCCATGGCTCTCCTCCGCTACGAGCCAGAACAATCCGTGTTAGAACATTATTCGCGTAGTGGGCAGCGGTTCTCCGGACCAGACCGAGGATCCGGCCCCTCTCATTTCCCCCCTGTAGGGGCGGAGCTTGCCTCCGCCCCGGTCCGGAACGCGTAGATCGATCTGGGGCCTGCCACGGTTGCGGGCGGAGGCAAGCTCCGCCCCTACAGGGAAGGGAGGAAGCAGAGCGGGAAATAGAGCAGAACACCGGGTCCCACGCCCCCAGCGTGGGCAACCGCCCGCCTACCCGCCGCCCAGGTACCCCAGCGAGCGGAGCTGGCGAGCGGTCTCGAGGTCGGGGGGCAGGACGTCGCCGGGGCGGCGGCGGTGGGGCGCCAGCTCGTGGGCGAGGAGGCCGGAGAGGGCGGCGAGGGTCCGCGGCCGGCAGCCGGCGAGGTCGTGGCGCTCGCCGGGGTCGCGGGCGAGGTCGTAGAGCGCCGGCCCGGCGCCCTCGCGCTCGATCACCTTCCAGCCTCTCCACAGGAGGGCGCGCGACTCGGGGCCATAGGCCGTCGACTCGGCGACCAGCGGCTCCGCCGGGCAGGCGGCGCCGTCGCCGCCGCGGAAGCGCGCCAGGCTCGTCCCCCGCATCTCGGGCCGGAGCGGCACGCCGAGCGCGGCGAGGAGCGTCGGCGCGACGTCCAGCAGGCTCACGCCGCAGGAGACGCGCCGCCCGGCCGGGAAGCCCGGACCGGCGACGATCAGCGGCACGTGGAGGAGCTCCTGGAACAGGGTGTGGCCGTGCCCCACCCCCCAGATGCCGCGCGGGTCGGCGCCCATGTGGCGCTCGGCCTCGGCGTGGTCCCAGAACTCCTCGCCGTGGTCGGCGGTGACGACGACCAGCGTGTCGCCCTGGCGGCCGAGCTGGGCGAGCGCGTCGAGCAGGCGGCCGATCTCGGCGTCGACGTAGAGCAGGGCGCCGTCGTAGCGCGCGATCTTCTCGGCGCGGAAGGAGCGGAACCCGCGGTCGCCGAGATCGCTCTGCCGCTCGAAGCTTTGATCGCTCGGCTTGGCCCCCAGCCTGGCGCCCGGCTCGGCTCCAGAATTCTCGCGCCGTTGCGCCGCCGTCTCGAAGCGGCCGGCGTAGAGGGGCGGCGGCTCGGTCGGCTGGTGGAGGTCCATGTACTGGAGATAGAGGAAGAACGGTTTCTCGGGCGCGGCGGCGAGCCAGGCGACGGCGCGATCGGTCAGCTCGGCCGCGGTGCGGCGCTCGGCGACGGCGAGGTCGAAGCCGCGCTGGAAGCGCCCCCAGAGATAGGGATTGCCGGAGAGGAGCGCAGTGCGCAGGCCGGCCTCATGGAAGAGGTCGCCCAGGCTCTGCACCTCGGGCCGTAGCTGCGCCGGCGTCTGCTCGTCGAGCTGGCGGATCTCGCCGTCGACCGCGGCGCCGTGCTCGCCGGGATAGAGGGCGGTCAGCAGGCTGCCGACCGAGGGCACCGTCCAGGGGGCGGCCGCCTGCGCCCGCTCGAAGAGCATCCCGCGCCGGGCGAGCTCGGCGAGGCGCGGCGTCGTCGGCTGCGGGTAGCCGTAGGCGCTCAGGTGATCGGCGCGCAGCGTGTCGATGCAGACGAAGACGACGTTGACGGGCCCCCGGCGCGGCGGGCGGGCGCCGCCGCCGCCGAGTGCGATCGACGCGACCGCGAGCAGCCCCAGGACGCCGGCGCGGGCGAGCGGGAGCAGCCGGCGGCGGGGGAGGATCGGCATGGCGCCCCTCCCCCCGAGCACCATCCGTGCCATTCGCCATGCCGGCCGTCCGCCGCCACGGTTTCTTTGTGGGATCTTGATCGCGCGCGTGGTTTCAGTTTGGTCCGCTGCGGGCGGCCGCCTTCGGACCCGCCCGCCCTTCACACCCTTCCAGGCGGCCGTCCTCGGGAACCAAACTGAAACCACGGGGTTGAAAGGGCCAGCCCGTCGCCGGGCCGGCCTTTTTCACCGCTCGGGGTGCCAGACCGGCACGCGGCCGGGCGTCCACGGCGCGCCCGCCGCCTCGAGGCGGTCCTCGAGACCCTTCAGATCGACGCCGATCAGCGCGCGCAGTCTCTCGAGCACCGGCGCGAAGTCGTCGCGGGCGCTCGCATAGGCGTCGAGCTGCACCTGGGTCGGCGCCGCGCTCGCTGTCCAGTGCCCCTGAACGATGCCGTCCACGCGGTCGGCGATCGAGGCCGAGGTCGGCTCGTTGTGGGAGGAGACCGTGGTGTCCCCGGAGAGGCTGGCCTGGAGGTCGGCGAGGCGCTCGCGGATCGCCCGCGCCTCGGCGGCCAGCTCCGGCCCCGCCTTCGGCGTCTCGAGGACGGCGCGGTCGATCGCGTCGAGCCTCGCCTTCGCCTCCCCCGCGGCATTGACCGCCCCCATCACCGCCCGCTGGAGGCGCGCCGTGGCGCGCTCGAACTCGACGAGCTTGCCGCGGTCCGCCGCCGGCAGGCTCGCCTGGCCGAGCGGCACGGCGGCAAAGGTCTGCGGCTCCCCCAAGGGGAGGAGGCGGCCGCCGACGCGCTCGGCCAAGGCGACCTTGTAGGTGCCGGGCGCCGCTGTCGGCCCGCGGTCGGGGTCGCTGTACGGGTTGGGCTCGGCGGCCTTGAGATCGATCGGGGTCGAGGAGGGATAGCGCAGGTCCCAGGCGACGCGGTGGAAGCCCGCGGTGACCGGCCCGGTCAGCCGCCGCACCACCTGCCCCTCCTCGTCGGTCACCGTGAGGACGATCGCCGGCTCCTGCTCGCGCTCCTCGGCGCGCAGCTCGTCCCAGCTCGGGTAGGAGACCGCCTCGCCCTCGCCGGCGAGCTTCTTCTCGCGCTCCTGCCGCAGCTTGCGCCTGGTCTTCACCGGCTCCTTCAGGTAGTAGGTGAAGACCGCGCCGAAGGGCGGGTTGGGGGCGGTGAAGAAGCCGGCGCCCTGGAACGAGGCGCCGCGCCCGCCGAGCGGCCGCGCCGGGTTGTACATGAGGGCCGGCCGCGGCGGGAAGAGGGTGGCGTCGCGCGCCAGGGCCTGCTCGTCGACCCGGCGCAGCGGCGTGTAGTCGTCGAGGATGTAGAAGCCGCGCCCGAAGGTCGCCAGGGCGAGGTCGCCCTCGCGCTTCTGGATGGCGATGTCGCGCACGGCGATCGGCGGCATGCCGCCCTTCAGCGGGATCCAGCGGCGGCCGCCGTCGACGGTGAAGAAGGCGCCGAACTCGGTGCCGGCGAAGAGCAGGTCGCGCCGCTCGGTGTCCTGGGTGACGGCGTAGACGGTGCCCCGGCGGGGAAGGTCGCCGGCGATCGAGGTCCAGGTGCGGCCGCGGTCGGCGCTCTTCAAGAGATAGGGGGCGAAGTCGCCCTGCTTGTGGTTGTCGAAGGCGGCGAAGACGACGTCGGGGTCGAGCCGCGAGGCCTCGACGCGGGAGACGTAGGTGCGCTCGGGGACGCCCGGGAAGCGCTCGACCTTGCGCCAGTGGGCGCCGCCGTCCTCGCTCACCTGGACGAGGCCGTCGTCGGTGCCGACGTAGAGGAGCCCCTCCTTCTGCGGCGACTCGGAGAGGGAGACGATGTTGCCGTAGAACGAGGTCGAGGCGTTCTTGGCCACCGCGTCGATGCTCCAGACACGGCCCATCACGGGGAGCTTGTTGCGGTCGAGCTGCCGGGTGAGGTCGGGGGAGACGGCGCGCCAGTGGTCGCCGCGGTCGTCGCTCCGGTAGAGGCGGTTGGCGCCGAAGTAGATCCGGGTGTGGAGGTGGGGGCTGACGATGATCGGCGAGTCCCAGTTGTAGCGCAGCGGCGGCTCGCCCCGCCCCGGCTGCGGCTGGATCCAGATCCGCTCGCCGCTCTTCTTGTCGAAGCGGACGAGGGCGCCGTACTGCGCCTCGGCGTAGATGATGTTGGGGTCCTCGGGGTCGACCTGGGTCTGGAAACCGTCGCCGCCGACGGTGACGTACCAGTCGGCGTTGGTCCCCCCGGAGACGGTGGTGGTGCGCGACGGCCCGCTCAGGCTGAAGTTGTCCTGGGTACCGCCGAGGACGTTGTAGAAGGGGAGAGCGTTGTCGACCACCACGCGGTAGAACTGGGTGGTGGGCAGGTTGGCGATGAAGCGCCAGTGGGCGGCACGGTCCCAGCTCTCGTAGAGGCCGCCGTCGCAGCCGGAGAGGTAGTGGGCGGGGTCGTTGGGGTCGATCCACAGGACGTGGTTGTCGGAGTGCTTGTCGCTCTCGCCCAGCTTGCGGAAGGTCTTGCCGCCGTCGTCCGAGACCTGGATCCAGACGTCCATCACGTAGACGCGGTCGAAGGCGCTGGGGTCGGCGAACGTCTTGCCGTAGTACTGCGGGCTGCTCGCGACCTCGTCGCTGCGCTTCTCCCAGTGCGAGCCGCCGTCGGCCGAGCGGTAGTAGCCGGCCCCGCCAGCGGCGCCGCCGGCCGTCTCGATCACCGCGTAGAGGACGCGGGGATCCTGCGGCGAGATGGCGAGGCCGATCCGCCCCATCTCCTCCTTGGGCAGGCCCTCGGCGAGCTTCTTCCAGCTCGCCCCGGCGTCGATCGACTTGTAGAGGCCGGACTCCGGGCCGCCGTCGATGAGCGTCCAGACGTGGCGGCGGCGCTGGTAGGCGGCGGCGTAGAGGACGTCGGGGTTCTTGCCGTCCATCACCAGGTCGGTGACGCCGGTGTTGTCGCTGACGTGGAGCACGCGCTTCCAGCTCCTGCCGCCGTCGGTCGTCTTGTAGAGGCCGCGGTCGCCGCCGGCCGACCACAGCGGCCCCTGGGCGGCGACGTAGACGGTCTGCGAGTCGCGGGGGTCGATGAGGATCTTGGCGACGTGCTGCGAGGACTTGAGGCCGACGTTCTCCCAGGTGGCGCCGCCGTCGGTCGACTTGTAGACGCCGTCGCCGTAGGAGACGCTCCTCTGGCTGTTGTTCTCGCCGCTCCCCACCCAGACGGTCAGCGGATCCTTGGGGTCGACGGCGACGCAGCCGACCGAGTAGTCGCCGGTCGAGTCGAAGACCGGCTTCCAGGTGACGCCCGCGTCGGCCGTCTTCCAGACGCCGCCGGAGGCCTCCGCGACGTACCAGGTATGGCTGTCCTTGGGGTCGACGGCGAGGTCCTGCACGCGGCCCGAGGTGAAGGCCGGGCCGATGCCGCGCAGCTCGAGGCCGGCGAAGGTGTCGCCGTTCCAGGGCGTCTTGGTCTCTGACTTGGCGGCCTTGGAGGCCGGCTGTTGGGGCTCCGCGGTGACCGCGCCGGACGCCCAGGCGGCGCCGAGCGCCGCCGCGAGGAGGATCCTTCTCATGCAGTGGCTCCCTTGGACTGCGTCATGGAACGGGCGCCGTGCGCGACCGCGGCTCACCGCGCCTCCGGAACGTAGACGGCCGGCAGCCCGAGCCCCGCGGCCGTGCGGTTGAGCGCGGCCAGGTCGTCCCCGAGCAGGCGGTCGAGCCGGGCGACGTCCTCGTCGAGCTCGCGCTTCTCGCGCGCGTACTCGTCGCGCATCCCCTGGGTCGGCGCCCCGTCGCCCGTCTTGACGGCATCCAAGAGGGGCGCCAGCCGCGAGTAGAGCCGGGCGCCGCCCTTCTCCGCCAGGATGTCGTAGGCGACCTCCGCCTTGGGGTTGTGGAAGCGGTTCTCGAGGCCGTCGAGCTCGGCGGCGAGGGCCGTGGACGAGCGGACGAGCGGCGCGGCCCGGGGATCGTCCTTGAGCAGATTGTCCCGGAACGCAAGCTGGCCGCGGACGCTCCGCAGGCGGGCCACGGCGCGGGCGAGGCGGGTGAGCGAGCCGCGGACGTCGAGGGCGAAGCGGAGCTGCTCGGCGAGGTCAGCCTCCGGGACCCGGCTCCGCGGATCGGGTAGCACCTTGAGCGCCGTCGTCTGGGTCTGCCCGTCGACGGTCAGGCGCACGGTGTAGGTGCCGGGGATGGCGCGCGGCCCGGAGCGTGGATCGCCGCTGTCGAGCTTGGCGCCGGGGATCATCTCGGCGCCGTCCCAGGACAGGTCCCAGGTGCCCCGCTGTACCCCGGCGCCCTTGGGGAGGGCGAGCTTCTTCATCTCCTCCTCCTCGTCCTTCGGGTCGTCGTCGTAGCCGGTCACCGGCCGCGGCTTGCTCGAGAGCGTCGCCACTCGCGCCCCGGCGGCGTCGAGGATCTCGACCGCCACCTCGCCCTTGGGCTCGCTCTTCAGCCAGTAGAAGAGATGGGCGCCGGCGCTCGGGTTGTCGGCCGCCCACAGCCGGTGGAACCCGCTGCGGCGGTCCCAGCGCACGGCGTCGGGCGCGGCGAAGAGGTGGACGTCCTTTCCGGTCACCGCGGCCGACAGCTCGAAGAGGGGCTGGCGCTCGTCGAGGATCCACATCGAGCGCCCGTGGGTCGCGAGCACCAGGCTCGAGTCCTTGATCGCCAGGTCGTGGACGGCGACCGTCGGCAGGTTGAGCTTGAGCGAGCGCCAGGTGGCGCCGTCGTCCGGGGAGTAGGAGACGCCGCGCTCGGTGCCGATCCACAGCATGCCGCGGCGCAGGGGGTCCTCGCGCACGACGTGGAGGTAGACGTCGCGCGGCAGGCCGCCGTCGAGCCGCTTCCAGGAGCGCCCGAAGTCGGCCGTCTTCCAGAGGTAGGGGCGGGGGTCGTCCAGGCGGTGCGCGTCGACCACCAGGTAGGCGGTGCCGGCGTCGAAGGGCGACGGCTCGAGGCCGGCGACCGTCCCCCAGCGCGGGATGCCGGGGATGGCGGCGGTGACGTCCGCCCAGTGGGCGCCACCGTCGCGGGTCACGTGGACCAGGCCGTCGTCGCTGCCGGCCCAGATCACGCCGGCGGCGGCCGGCGACTCGGCGACGGCGAAGATGGTGCCGTAGATCTCGACCCCGGTGTTGTCGCCGGTGATCGGCCCGCCCGCCCAACGCTCTTTCGACTTGTCGTCGCGGGTGAGGTCGGGGCTGATCGCCTTCCAGCTCTGCCCGCCGTCGGCGCTGCGGAAGAGGACGTTGGCGGCGTGGTAGACGACCTTGGGGTCATGCGGCGAGAGGGCGATCGGCGCCGTCCACTGGAAGCGGTAGAGGAGGTCCTCGCCGCCGTGGCCGGAAGGGTTGTCGGGGTAGACGGAGACGTTGCGCGCCTCGCCCGTCCGCCGGTCGTAGCGCGAGATGAAGCCGCCGTACTCGCCGGCGTAGACGACGTCGGGATCGTCGGGCGCGGAGACCACGAAGCCCGCCTCGCCGCCCCCCACGTCGTGCCAGTCGGTGTCGCGGATGCCGGCCGTCGACAGGCTGTTCGTGGGGCCCTGGGCGGTGCCGATGTCCTGCAGCGCGCCGGCGACCTCGAAGGGCACGCGGTTGTCGGCCGACACGTGGTAGAACTGGCCGATGGGGAGCGGCGGCGCGGTCCAGGTCTCGCCGCCGTTCGTCGTCAGGTCCACCCCGCCGTCGTTGCCGCCGATCATCCGCTTGGGGTCCTTGGGATCGATCCACAGGTCGTGGTTGTCGCCGTGGTGCATCTTGGCGACGTGGGTGAAGGTCTTGCCGCCGTCGATGCTCTTGAGCATCGGCACCTGCGGGCACCAGAGCTCGTCGGGGTTCGCCGGGTTGACCGTGATCGTCGAGTAGTAGAAGGCCCGCTGGCGGAGCTCGTGCGAGCCGCTGGCGCGGGTCCAGGTCTCGCCGCCGTCGTCGGAGCGGAAGAGCCCGCCCTCCGCGGCCTCGATGAGAGCATAGACGCGGCGGCCGTCGGAGGGGGCGACCGCGACGCCGACCTTCCCCCAGACGCCGCCGGGAAGCCCCTTGCCGGTCGCCTGCTTCCAGGTGTCGCCGCCGTCCCGCGAGGCGTAGAGGCCGCTCCCCGGCCCGCCGCTCGCGAGGTCCCAGGGGTAGCGGCGCACCTGCCAGAGCCCCGCAAAGACGAGGTTGGGATTGCTCGCATCGAGGGCGACGTCGGAGGCGCCGGTGTCGGCGTCTTTCTGGAGCACCTGCCGCCACGTCCGGCCGCCGTCGCGCGTGCGGTAGACGCCGCGCTCCGGGTTGGGGCCGAAGGCGTGCCCCAGCACCGCGGCGAAGGCGACGTCGGCGTCCCGCGGGTCGACCGCCATCTTGCCGATCTGCCCCTCCTGGGTCCACACATGGGACCAGGTCTTGCCGCCGTCGAGCGAGCGATAGATGCCGTTGCCGGCGCCGACGTTGCCGCGCAGGTTGGCCTCGCCGGTGCCGACGTAGACGACGTTGGGATCGGAGGGCGCGACAGCGAGCGAGCCCACCGCGGAGACCGGCTGCCCGTCGAAGACCGGCTGGAACGAGTGGCCGCCGTCGACCGACTTCCACACCCCGCCCGAGGCCGCCGCGGCGTAGTAGATCCGCGGATCTCCGGCGACCCCGGCGACCCGTGTCACCCGCCCGCCCCAGGCCGGTCCGAGCAGGCGGTACTTGAGCTCCTTCAATTCCGGCGGGTCCTGGAGGGCGGTCGGAAGTGCGGCCTGCGGGTTGGCCTTGCGCTCGGCGGCACCGGCCGGCGAGACCGCCGCCAGGGAGACGAGCAAGGCCGCAACGATCCACGGACGACACGGAGAAGGTCGCATCGGTTGGCCCTCGATGAGATGGGAGAGAGGAAGCCCCTCGCCCGCCGGAGCTTAGTCAACGGGCGGGCGGACGGCAAGGCCGCGTGAACTGGGCGGATCGAGCAGGTTGACCTCGCCGGCCAATGAGCAACGAAACGTTTTCTCTATTTTCTGCACTTACTTCAGAAAAGAGAGCTCCATGAAGAAGCGCCCGCGCAACCACATCCTTTACACTGGAGCCTTACTCGTCCTCGCCGCCGGTGCCGCCCAAGCCACGATCTCGCATACCTGGGTCTCGTCGACCGGCAGCGATACCAACGCCTGCACGAGGAGCGCCCCTTGCGCGACCTTCGCGGGGGCGCTCGCCAAGACCAGCGCCGGAGGCGAGATCGACGTCGCCGACGCTGGTGACTACGGACCGGTGACGATCAGCCAGGCAGTCTCGATCGAGGCGGTGGGTGTCCTCGCCACGATCCAGGTCTCGTCAGGGAATGCCGTGACAGTCACCGCGGGCACGAGCGATGTCGTCGTCTTGCGGGGTCTGACTCTCGATGGGCAAGGTGCCGCCTCCGACGGCGTCCACTTCTCGACCGGCGGATCGCTCTACGTCGAGAACTGCCGGATCCACCGCTTCAACACAGGGATCGACTTCCTGCCCACCAGCTCAAGCACCGCGGGCAAGCTGTTCGTCACCGACACGATCGTGCGCAATAGTGGCACGGGACCGAGCAACGGAGCGACGGGCTGCGGGGTCTACATTCAGGCCGGCATCCAGGGCTTCGCGATTGTATCGATCGATGGCCTGCGGGCGGAAAACAATGTTTGCGGGGTCAAGACCGTGGACGGGGCCAACGTCACCATCCGAAACTCCGTCGCGGCTAATAACGCTTTCGCCGGATTCTCGACGGTCGAGAACGGTAATATCCCTCGCGTGCTGATCGAGAACAGTATGACGATGCACAATGGCACGTTCGGCGTCCTGTCGACCAACCTCGCAACCAGTCAGCTGTTCCCCCCAGAGGTTCGCCTCAGCAATGTGACCATCACCGATAACTCAACGGGGATGGGGACGGGAGGGGGCGGCCTCATCATCTCGTTCGGCAACAACAAGAACGACGGCAACAGCGGCGGCGGTAACGGCTCGCCGACCTCGACCGCCCCCCAGCAGTAAGTCCCCGGCTTCTCGGCGCTCCCCTCCCGGGAGCGCCTTTCACTTCTTGCAGCAAAATCCAAACATACCGTGGGCTGTAACGGATCGGGCGCCTGGGGCGCCCATGAGGGCAGCAAGGAGCCACTCTTTAAGAGGCTCTTTGATTCTATATCCAAGTATGCAGTACTCG
>Ga0307470_10000587_pt1 | contig 16792 bp, 14 predicted proteins | sample atmos_gasesAM3C__FD_204565 | JGI IMG/M metagenome (GOLD analysis project Ga0307470, IMG submission 204565) | Hardwood forest soil microbial communities from Morgan-Monroe State Forest, Indiana, United States - atmos_gasesAM3C_05 | ecosystem: Environmental > Terrestrial > Soil > Temperate forest... | reverse complement strand
GGTCGCGGCTCAGATCGATCAATTCCATATCGGTCTCCTCACAGGCTTTTGGTCGTTGCGGTTTCTTTCATGGCAGACGTGCTCGACGGCAGGACATCTTCAGCTCGCAAAATGCTCTGTGAAGTGTGTGCGGAGCCGAACGTTACGCCAAAGATACGGCGCGCAACACCGAGCGGTGTGCGGCCCAAAAGTCCATCCGTACGCCACAACATGACTGCCACGATGATCAATCCATAGACGATCAACCGGTATTCGTTGGCAAAACGCAACGCCTCGGGTAGCGCAGTCAGCACCACCGCGCCCAATACCGGTCCGGCTAGCGTTTGCAAACCACCGAACAGCAAGAAGATGATGTAGTTGAGCGAAACGAAGAAACCGAGCTGGGAAGGTGTCACCACGAGGAGGTAATGCGCTTGCACGGCACCGGCCATGCCGATGATCGCGCTGCCCAAAGCAAAGGTGACGACACGTACCTGCGCCACCGATACGCCCATCGAAGCCGCTGCGAGCGGGTCGTCGCGTACAGCACGTGCGCCATATCCGAGCCTCGACCCGTCAAAACGCCACGCCACGTAGAGCGATATCGCCGCTACGATCACGCAAGTAACAAGGCCGGTATGCGGCGCGAGCCCGGTAAAGCTGTTCGCTCCACCGATGTAGTCCCAGTTGAAGGCAAGCACCGAGAGCGCCTCGCCCGCTGCCAAGGTCGTCAGCTTCAGGATGAAGTCGCGCATCTTCAGTGTCAGCAGGGCGAGGATGCAGCCAAGGAGTCCACCGAAAAACGCGCCTGCCGCCACGGCCGGCACGAACGGGACGCCAAATTTCACGGTGAGAATGCCGGAGGCGTAACCGCCTACGCCGGCGATGGCCGCGGTGGCCATCGACAGCTGACCGGACAAAGCCGTTACGTAGAGTCCCACCGTCATGGCAACGTTGAGCAGCGTAAAAATGACGATCGGTTCGAAGAACGCGAGATTGGGCATCATGCTTCCAGCTCAGGTGGCGTAGGAACCGAACAGTCCGTCGGGTCGCAGATAAAGCACGCCGATCAGCACAAAGAAGGCGACCGCATCACGAAGCGAGGAGGACACGTAGCCGGTCACCAGCGCCTCCAGAATGCCGAGCGCAAACGCGACAACGATCACCGCCTCGAAATAGCGATTACCGGCCACGAGCATGCAGACAAAGGCCTTGAGCCCGTAGAGCAAGCCGACGAATGCCGACGCAGAACCATAGAGCGTGCCGACCGCGACCGCCGCAAGTCCGGCCATGGTCGAAGCCAGCCAGAAGGTGATGCGGCATACTTGCCCGACATTGACGCCGAACGCGGCGGCGACATCCGGTCGTTCGGCAATCGCGCGCGTGGCACGACCAATGTGTGTGCCGCGGACATAGAAGCTGGCCAGTGCGAGCAGCACCGCGCACAGGCCGAGGCAAAACATCTGACGCAAGGTGAGCACCAAGGGCCCGATCTCATAGAACCGGCTCGGCAACAGGCGCGGATAGGGGATCGGATCGGGGCCGACGACAGCCGCCATGCCGTTCTGAAGGATGACGGAGACGCCCAGTGTCGCGATCAGGGTGGTCAGCACGTCGCGTCCACGTAGCGGCGCGACCACCGTGCGCTCTATCACCGCGCCAATGGCGGTGGATCCGACCGCGCCGCCGATGAGTGCAACCGCGAGGCCGCCGCCCGGTACGAAGCCGGCGGCCATCATGCCGGAGAACATGCCGATCATGAAAACATCGGGGTGGGCAAATTGGATGACGCGCAGAACGGTGAATGCCAACGCAAAGCCCACAGCCACGACGGCATAAGTACTGCCAATCACCATGCCATTGCTCAATTGTTGCAGAAAGAGATCCATGCCCAGGCGTCCTATGCGCTTCCGCCGAGAAAAACGTCCTGTACGCTTTTTTTCCCGGCAATATCTGTCGCCAGTCCGGCTTCCACGACATGCCCGTGTTCCAGGAGATAAGCGAAATGCGCTACCTTTAGCGATTGGCGTGCGTTCTGCTCCACCATGAGCACCGCTATTCCCAAGCGGTTGATGTCCTGCGCCAGCGTGAACACCTCGCGCATTACAATGGGAGCGAGGCCTAGCGAAGGTTCGTCCATCAGCAGCAGCCGTGGGCTACTGACCAGGGCGCGGGCGATCGCCACCATCTGCTGTTCGCCGCCGCTCAACGATCCCGCGAGCTGATGGCGCCGCTCGGCGAGGCGAGGGAAGCGCTCGAACATCTCCCCGATGCGAGTGTTGATCGTAGTCTTGTCCGGAACCTCGAACGCACCCATGCGCAAATTATCCAGCACCGTCATGGTGTTCCATAACTGTCGCCCTTCCGGTACCCAAGCGATGCCAAGCTGATGGATCTGGTCCGGCCGCAAGCGCAGCAGGTCATGTTCGCCATCGAAGCGGATGGCGCCACGCCGCGGTTTAAGCAGACCCATGATCGTTTTGATGATAGTGGTTTTGCCGGCGCCATTCGCACCAAGAATGACCCGTAGCTCGCCTGGCTCGATCTCCAGGTCGACCCCGTCGACTGCCGGCACCGAGCCGTAGGAGACAGCAAGCCCCTCAATACGAAGCAGCGCGCTCAATCCTCTACTCCCAGATATGCTTCGATCACTTTCGGGTCGGCGCGGATTTCGGCTGGCAGGCCTTCAGCGATCTTCTCGCCGAAGCTGATGACGACGATGCGTTCGGAGACCGACATGACGACGTTCATGTTGTGCTCGATCAGCAGTAACGCGATGCCACGGGCACGAAGCCGTTCGATCATCTCGATTACCGCGTGTGCTTCTCGCGCCACCATGCCGGCGGTGGGCTCATCCAGGATAAGCAGCCTGGGCTTCAGACCGAGCGCGCGGGCGATTTCCACCCGCCGCTGGCCGCCATACGGCAATTCGTTGGGCATGCGGAATCTGTTTGCACCGACTCCAACCCAATCCAGCAGAGCCTCGGCGTGCTCCGTCATCATCCGACGGTCAGAGCGGTCCCGTGGCGTGCAAGCGAGCGCGTCTATCACTCCCGAGCGCGCGCCGGCCACTTGGCCGATCATCACGTTCTCAAGCGCGTTAAGATGTTTGAACAGGCGGATGTTCTGGAATGTGCGCGCAATGCCCATCGCGGCGAGACGATGAGGTGGGGTGCCGGTAATGTCCTTGCCGTCAAACTCCACCCTTCCGCTATTGGGCTTCAGGACCCCGGTGATGAGGTTGAACAGTGTGGTTTTGCCAGCGCCATTCGGGCCAACAACAGATACAACCTCGCCGGCTCCCACCGAGAACGATACATCGTTGACGGCGTACAAGCCTCCGAATCGCCGCGTGAGCCGGCTGATTTCGAGCACGGATCAGATCGCGACGTAAGTGCCGCGGCCGGTGATCTGGATCGCGACCACATTGGGGGTGTTGTTATTGCCGTCAGGTGGGTTGTGGAACGTTAAGTGGGTACCAATCGGCGACACCACATCCAACGCCGCAAGGGCTTCCTGTATCTTTGCCCGCGTCGGCGCGCCGGTCTTCTTGAGTGCTTCGGCGATGGCGAAGAGCGCATCGGTGCCATAGGTCGAGAAGGAGGTCGCCTCCTGTGAGAATTTCGCCTTGTAGCGGTCAATGAAACTCTTCACCAGCGGTGTGGGAGATGCAAGATCCTGAGCGAGCCACGTGTAGCAGCCTTTGATTTCTCCGTGAGTGCCGTCCCAATAGACTGGGTCCTGAAATGAGCCAAAGCCAGTCATCATCGGAATGGTGAAGCCCGCTTCACGTATCTGCGATGACACCTTCACGCCATCGCCGGTGGCCGCGGCGACAAACATCGCGTCCGGCTTTCGGCTACGAATGGTGGCAAGCTGGGCAGAGAAATCCTGGTCGCCGGCGCGGAAGGCCTCGAATGCGACAACCTCGTAACCGAGTTCTTGTGCCAGCAACTTGCACACTTGGGCATCGCCGGCTTGCCCGTCCTGCGTCTGGTCGTAGATCACACCGAGCCGCTTGAACTGCACTTGCGCATGCGCTTTTCGCAGCAGCACCGGGATGGCGGTGTCAGAAACCGGGTTCACCCGGTAGGACCAGATGTTCCACTGCTTCACCGGTGCACCCGAACCGGCGCCCACCATGGGGATGTTCAACTGGCCGGCAGCCGGGACCGACGGCACGTAACCAACCGAATTGGACGGGCCGATGACCGCGAGGATATCCGGGTTTGAAGCCGCCTGCCGCAGCAGCGTGATGGCCTGCTGAGGATCATTCGCCATGTCTTCGGTTCGGATCTCGAGGCGATAGGTCGTGCCCCCGATCGAGAGGCCGGCTGCATTGATGTCGTCGGCTAGAAGCTGCGCACCGTCGCGTGCTCGCCATCCATAGGGGGAGGAAGGACCAGTTATCGCCTGGACACTCGTAATGCGCAGTGTCGCGGGTTGAGCGCGGCCGATCGTCGGCGGCATGGCCAGTCCAAGGGCGGTACCAGCTGCGATGCGTCCGAAACCGCGGCGGCTGATGCGATAAGCATTTTTACGATTGATCATTGGAATGTTCTAACCCCTTCAGCGCGCTGGTCAGGCAATATCAGGCGTACAGATCGAATGCAGCAAACTCTCTTAATTGAGCCAATTTTGCCGTTGTCTCAGATAAAGAAGTGCGAAACGCAAACAGTATCACGCAGAAATTTTGTCGGGGCAAGCGGCTGTCACGCCTTGTCGGTGTGCGGTTTGAATTCCGCGCGACATGTGTTTCACTGGCCGTTCTCCGAAGTCGCTCGGCGCAGACCGTATTGTGCAAAAACATGGCATCGAGTTTTTGGAATTCCCCATCCACATAAATAGAAGCGGCGCATGACATCTTCTCTTCCCAGGATAGCGGTGATCGGTACTGGCGGCACGATTTCATCCTGGGCGCAGTCCAGCCTGGACACCATTGATTATCCAGACTTCGGCAGGAAGTTCCCGGTTTCTGAGATGCTGGACCGCTTTGAGGAAACGCGGCAGGTCGCGGATCCGTTGCCTATTTCATTTCGTTCGGTGGGCAGCACGGCGATGGGGCCTGCCGATTGGATTGCACTACGTGAAATCCTGCATGAGACATCGGCACGCGAAACGAACCTGGCCGGGTTCGTCATTCTACATGGGACTGCCACTCTCGAAGAGACCGCGTTCTTCCTGAACCTGACGCTCGCCATTCCCCAGACAGTCGTGTTGGTTGGTGCGCAACGTCCAGCGAGCGCGCTCGGGACCGACGCCGGCATCAACCTTGTCAATGCGCTGCGCGTGGCGGGATCTTCCATCACGCGGAATCTCGGTGTCCTGGTCGTGCTCAATGACGAGATCCACGCTGCGCGCGACGTGGTGAAAACCTCGACATATCGCCAGCAAACGTTCCGCTCACTCGACTTCGGCGCGCTCGGACATGTCGATGGAGACGGAATCCACATCTATCGCAAGCCGACACGGGCGCACGCTCCCAACGGTGCGTTTGCATCGATGACAGACTTCAATCTGCCTCGTGTCGATATCATTATGTCCTACGCCGGCGCGGACGAAGTACTGATCGATGCTGCGGTCGCAGCCGGCGCACGCGGCCTCGTCTCCGCCGGCCTTGCGCCCGGTCTTACGACTCCCGGCGAACGCAAGGCGTTTGAGCGCGCGGCCTCATCTGGCATTGTCGTGGTTCAGTGCAGCCGCGCGGTGAGCGGGCGGGTGGGTCGGCGTCGCTATCTGAGCGAGGCTGGAATGATCGCCGGCGAGGATTTCAGCCCACAGAAGGCCCGGATCCTGCTCGCGCTCGCACTCGCGCGCGGCTGCGGTCGTGACGAGATTGCCGACATTTTCTCGCGCTGTTGACGCCGCGTGTCGCCAAGGGTCAATATTTGAATATGACGGGATAAAGAAATGATCGATCTGGTGCTACGTGGAGATACCGTTATTACGCCGCACGGTGTCGGCGCCTACGATATCCACATTGCTAATGGAAAGATTGTCTCGGTCGCTGCGCCCGGCGCTCTCCCGCTACCCGACTTTGCGCGGTTGATCGATGCCACAGGCAAGATCGTGATGCCGGGCGGGATAGATCCCCACGTGCATTGCGCTTGGCCGATACCGGTGCCGGACGGTCCAGCCGGCCTTACCGATCCACCCGCAGTCGTCAGCCGTGCCGCATTGTACGGCGGTACCACCACCATCGTCGACTTCGCACGGTGGACACATGGCGTCACCATTCAGGAGGCGATCGAACGGCGAGATCCGGATTGGCGCGGGGCCTGTCATTGCGACTATGCCTATCACGTGATGGTCGAAGGCGATCTTCCGCCGGAGATTCCCGGGCAACTGGCCGAGGCCATCCAGGCCGGCTATCCCACGGTCAAGATCTTCACCACGGATATTACGCCCAGTCGTCGCGGGCGCATGGTCGATTTCGGCGATATCTGGGAAGTGTTTCAGGTTCTCGCGGCACATCGCGGCCTCGGCGTTATCCACGCGGAGGACAACGATATCGTCATGCATATGTACGGCAAACTTATCCGCGAGGGTCGGGTCGGTTTCGAAAATCTTGCTGAGGTCCACAACACGCTGTCCGAGGACCTGTCATTCCGTCGCATCATCCGGTTGGCAGAAAGCGTGCCGGGGACGGCGCTCTATATGATGCATATCAGCGCTGCCACCGGCGTCACGGCAGTGCGCGAGGCCCGTGCCAAGGGTTTGCCGATCTATGGCGAGACGCTGCACCAATACATGCTTTACAACAGCGCCGACTACCGTCGTCCTAACGGTCAGATCTACCACACGTACCCCTCGCTCAAAACAAAGGAAGATCAAGCCGCTTTGTGGGAAGGCACGCGCGATGGCTCGATCCATTCGGTGGCGACCGACGAGCTTTGCTGCAATCTGGCTACAAAAACTCAAGGCAACAGGATCGATGACACGACAGGCGGAAACGCTGCGTGTGAGCCTCGCGTTTCGCTGATGTACACGGAGATGGTCGGGCGCCGCGGTTATTCGCTCACGCGCTTCGCCGATTTGGTCTCGAGCAATGCTGCGAAAATCATGGGGCTCTACCCGCGCAAGGGGGCGATCGCTCCCGGTTCCGACGCCGACATCGCCGTGCTCGACCCGGCGCTACGGCGCGTCATCCGTAAGGAGGACCTGCACGAGACCGACTATTCGCCTTGGGAAGGACATCAAGTCGATGCATGGCCAAGCATGACCCTTTTGCGCGGCAAGGTCGTTGTTGAAAACGGTCACTTCCATGGCAAGCCTGCCGATGGCCAGTGGTTGCATCGGCGCATCGCCGACGAGATCCTGACGGGGACAGCGCTCTGATCGAATCTGATTTGCGCGGATTGATCGCGGACTCACTTCTGCTGTGGCGAGTGTGGGGCCGCTGTGCGTGGACCGACGACGGCCTGCTTGTGAGTACGGCATTCGGGCAGCGGATTTTGGTCAGGCGCGCCGTCGAGGCAGAGCGTCCAGCTCGCTGGATCATGAAGATTCTGGAAGCGAAGGGCGGCACGGCGGGCGCGGACCGGCCTGCCGGATCAATCGTCGGTTTGCTCATGGCGCTGCGCAAGGCGCTTGGCGTCGCGCAAGCCGGCGGACGAGGGCTGAGGGTTGTGTCATCGCGCGGTTCGACATCGCCGCTGGGTTCGCAAGAAGTGGCGTCGCGCCGCGACGATCTCACGAAGCCGGACAAGCCGGTGTCCTCGCCCAAGGAATTGGCCGGACCGACGCCAGTGTCGATCGTCACGGGTTTTCTCGGGAGCGGGAAGACCACGCTCATCCAAAAGATGTTGCGGGATCCGCGCTTCGCCCGGACCGCGGTCATCGTCAACGAATTTGGCGAAGTTGGCCTTGATCATGACGTGTTGGCGAGCAGCAGCGATGCGCTCATTCGGCTCTCTACCGGTTGCCTGTGTTGTGCGGTCCGGAGCGATCTGATCGAGACGTTACTCGATCTGCATCGTCGTCGCGTCGATGGAGAAATCGACTTTGAGCGGATTATCATCGAGACATCCGGACTGGCGGACCCGGTTCCGGTACTTCAGTCTCTGATGACGGATAACACGGTCACAACGCTTTTCAGCCTCGATCGCGTTTTGACGCTTGTGGACGCTGTGCATGGTGCGACAACCGTAGCGATGCATGTCGAGGCGCGGAGGCAGATCGCCGTGGCCGACCGGCTCCTCGTAACCAAGACCGATGTCATCGAACCGTCGCAAGCGTTGTTGGACGAATTGCACGCGCTCAATCCAAATGCTCCGTATGCGTTCGCTGAACATGACGCAAAGACGCTCGATTGGCTGATCGAATTTGGCTCGCCGCGTGACGCAAGACGCGCCGCGGAAATGTTGGTACTGCGTGATTCAGCACCACGACACACCGGCAGCCTCGAAGCCATCATCTTGACATCCGCCTCGCCAATCCCGGCATTGGCGCTCACGCTGTTTTTGCAAGCTCTCGTCGATCATGTCGGCGACCGCTTGTTACGCGTCAAAGGTCTGATCCAGGTCGCGGAGATGCCGGGTCAACCAGCGTTAGTGCATGGCGTGCAGCACGTTTTCGCGGCGCCAGAATGGCTTGAAGCATGGCCGAGCCATGAACAGTATACGCGTATCGTCCTTATAGGCGCGTCAATCCAACGCCGCTGGCCGGCGTGGCTTTTGGAAGCGGTTACGGAAGATGTTTTGGAAGCTCAGCGTCTCGCTTTTGTTGGTCCCCCGACTGCCGTAAGCCGATAGGTGTGTCGCAGCGGACTGCCGGTCAGCTATTTCCTGGTTTCTGGCGGAACACGCCCGTTCCCTCGCATCCTCGCTCCTCCCACTGGCAGATCTTGCTGCTGACTCGAATAAATGCCGAGGGTCCCCTGAGGCGCCTTCTTTTTTCAAAGCGACGAGCCGCGCAAGCGAAGTAAGACCAAAAACAAATAATTAACGGACAAAAATATATTGGAACATATGAGTGTCGAAGTTCATGCTGGTGAGATGGTAGGGCAACGCCATGCGCAATTGAAATCGAGATGGACAGATCACTATGAACAAGAAGCCGTTTATCGTCGGAATTGGCGGCACTCTGCGTCCGGGTTCGAGCACCGAGCGAGCTGTTGCGACATGCTTGGCCGCCGCAGCGAAAGCGGGCGCGCGCACGGCAATGCTCAAGGGGATCGATTTGGTGCTGCCGCACTATAATCCCGACGATATGTCGCGGACGGAGCCACCGGCTCCCAGGGCTGATGCTCCGGCACCACCCCCGCCTCCTGGGGCGCCTCCGCTCCCGACGGCCGATGCTCCGCGCGCGGCGAAGCCGTTGTGAGTATCGAGAAGATATTCAGACACAGGAGAAATAAGTGCCTCACGAAACGGCCGGAAATGGTGACGATGCAGAATATCAACACCGATCCTCGCCGCAGGCGCGCTACAGGCCTGGGGCCCGCCCATGTACAATGCGTTACGGAATTCGATGGAGAACCCGTGGTTGTCGAGCATCGTTTCGTTCCTGCCGATTGTCGCATTCCTGTCGATCATATGGATGTGTCAACCGCATCCGTTTCCGACCCGCGAAAGCATTGCGGCGATGCCCTGGTGGGCCCCGCTTGGTCGATTGATCGGTGCGTTCGCCGTCGTGGCCGGTCTGCTTTTTGTCGGGCAGGTCGGCGCCGGAACATTCGGTGGTCTCACCATCACCGCGAACATCCTGATGTCTCTTCTCGTCGACAAGTATGGCTGGTTCGGAATGACGGTCCACGAGCTCTCTGCCGGCCGCGCCGCCGGCGCCATCCTGATGGTCGCCGGCATCTTCCTGATCTCGCGCTTCTGAGGAGGAGCCGGTGACCATGCACGACGCAGACCGGCAGAGGGCCCTTCGCCCGCTGCTCGCGCTGAACTTCTTCATGGCGGACATGCAGGCCGGCATCGGCCCATTCCTCGGCGTGTTTCTGCTCGCGCACGGCTGGCAGAGCGGCTTCATCGGGACGGTCATGACGGCCGGCGGCGTCGCCGGGATGTTGATGACGACGCCGGCCGGGGCCCTGATCGATGCCACGCGCAGCAAGAAGCTGTTCGTCATCATTCCCGGCATCTGCACCGTCGTCGCCTCCGGCATCGTGCTGCTGTCGCAGGAGTTCTGGCTGGTGGCGGCCTCGCAGGTGGCGACCGCCATCGCAGGGGCCGCGATCGGTCCGGCGGTTGCGGGCATCACGCTGGGGATCGTTCGTCAGGCCGGTTTTAACCGCCAAATCGGCCGCAATCAGGCTTTCAACCACGCCGGCAACATGGCGGGAGCCGGGCTCTCCGGTTTCGTCGGCTGGGCCTACGGCTTCACGGCGGTGTTCTGGCTCGCCGCGCTCTTCGGTGTCCTCTCGATCGTCTCAGTGCTCATGATCCCAAGCGAGGCCATCGACGACGACGCGGCCCGCGGGCTCGTGCGCGAGACCAGCGACGACCGGCGCGCCAGCGGATTGCAGGTGCTGGTCGAGTCGAAGCCGTTGTTGATCCTCGCCGCGTCATTGCTCTTCTTCCATCTCGGTAACGCGGCGATGCTCCCGCTTTATGGATTAGCCGTCGTCGCCGTCAAGCAGGCCGATCCGGCGAGCTTTGTCGCCATGACCATCGTCATCGCCCAGGGCACCATGATCCTGACCTCGTTGGTCGCGATGCGCATGGCCGAGAAGGAAGGCTACTGGCTGGTTCTGCTGGTGTCGTTCGTCGCATTGCCGATCCGCGGCGTGATTGCGGCGTGGCTCCTGAACAAATGGGGCGTCTACCCGGTTCAGATCCTTGACGGCGTCGGTGCGGGCCTGCAAAGCGTCGCGGTGCCGGGCCTCGTTGCACGGATTCTCGATGGCACAGGGCGCATCAACGCCGGTCAGGGCGCGGTTATGACCATTCAAGGCATCGGAGCTTCGCTCAGTCCGGCGATCGGCGGCTGGATCGCGCAGGAACTCGGCTACGGGCCGATGTTCCTTGTCCTCGGCGCCTTCGCCGTGGTCTCGGTCGCGCTCTGGATCGTCTTCGCCGCATTGCTGAAGCCGGCCTGCGCGGCGAAAAAGCCCGCGTTCGAGCCGAACAGAACGGCCTCCATCGCTGCGGGTATCGCCTGATGTTCGGGACCAACGCTGCGACCTGGGGCATCGCAGGTCTCGCAACCTTCGGTGTCATCGCCCGTCCCTGGAATCTGCCCGAGTACATCTGGGCGGTGGGCGGCGCCGTGTTGCTCGTCACTGTCGGCCTTTTGCCGTGGCGCGATGCCGCCGCGGCGGTGGGCAAGGGTACGGACGTCTACTTTTTTCTGGTCGGCATGATGCTGCTGGCGGAGGTCGCACGGAAGGAAGGCCTGTTCGATTGGCTCGCCGAACAGGCCGTGAAGCATTCGCGCTACTCGGCGTCCCGGCTGTTCTCGATCGTCTATGTGGTCGGCACGCTCGTGACCATCTTCCTGTCGAATGACGCCACGGCGGTCGTGCTAACGCCCGCGGTCTATGCCGCGACCCGTGCAGCGAAAGTCGAACCGCTTCCATACCTGTTCGTTTGTGCGTTCATCGCCAATGCCGCCAGCTTTGTGTTGCCGATCTCCAACCCGGCCAACCTCGTCGTGTTCGGCGCGCGGATGCCGACGCTGCTGGAGTGGCTGCATTACTTCCTGCTGCCGTCGATCGCGTCGATTGCAGCGACCTTCATCCTGCTTCGGATCAGCCAGCGCGACAGCCTGCGGGGCGGCGTGAAAAGCAATAGCGACGAGCCGATCGCCCTGACCAGGACCGCAGCGATTGTCGCCGCAGGCATCGGCGCGACGGCGGTGGTCCTCCTCGCCGCGTCGGCATTCGGCGCAGATCTCGGCATGCCGACTTTCGTCTGCGGCGCCGCCGTGACGGCCGTCGTCCTCCTCATCGGACGCACATCGCCGGCATCGGTCGTTCGTGACATTTCCTGGTCCGTTCTGCCTCTCGTCGCCGGACTCTTCATTCTGGTGGAGGGTCTCAATCGCACGGGTGTGCTGCCAGCAATCGCCGAAGAGCTCAAGAGAACGGCCGCCCTTTCGCCGCATGCAGCTTCGTGGGGAAGCGGCATCGTCTCCGCGATCGCGTCGAACCTCATCAACAACCTGCCAATGGGGCTGATTGCGGCGACGACGACGCAGACCGCGCAGTCGTCGCCCCACATCACCGGCGCGGTTCTGATCGGCGTCGATCTCGGCCCGAATCTTTCGGTTACGGGTTCGCTCGCGACGATTCTCTGGCTGATCGCATTGCGCCGGGAAGGCGAGCACGTCACGGCCCTCCGCTTCCTGCGACTGGGCATCTTGGTCATGCCGCCAGCCTTGGTGCTATCGTTGTTTGCGCTCTCGCTGGTTGCGTCATGAAGTCGGCGGGATATCGCTAAATCCCGAGCCGCCGCAAGAGTGGCTGCTTCGGCAACATTGCCAGTTGTCATCCAGCGGTGGCCGCGGTCCTTGGATCTTCGTCAAAACTCCTGCACAAGTCGGATAGAACTTATGTTCACTTTTTAAACTTGAAGATCAGTCGCATCGGCGCGGCCGGGGGCAAGATCTTGGAAAATCCGTTGTTACTAATCTTGGTGGTCGAAGACGATTCCTTGATCAATGTAATGGTACAAGAGACCTGTTGGGGGGCATTGAATCAGAGGTTGTGGCAACAGGTGAGGAAGCCGTGACCCTTCTGCAAGACAAGCACCACGAATACTGCGCGCTCCTTACCGACATCAATTTGCAAGGTGGGCTTAGTGGGTGGGACGTTGCCAAGTGCGCCAGAGAACTCAGTCCGGAGATTCCGGTAGTTTACATGACGGGCGCAGCTGCCGATCAATGGCCGTCGCACGGTGTTCCTAACAGCGTTTGAGCGCAGTAGCTAAGTGCCCGCGCGAACTGACTGTCCCGCCGCATGCTCCGCGGCAGGACAGTCTTGCTTGATCAAGGGGTCGACGTGAGACGACCCGGCAGTTTAGTCGCGCATCAGGGACTGAGTGCCTTCCTCGCGAACCGCCTGGAGGTTGCGCGGGTCGAGGTCGAGCGCGTCGAGGATTGTCGGCGCGATCTGGGTGGTGAAGGTGACATCCTCGACGATCCTCGCGTGTTTGATGCGAGGTGAAGACATCACCAGTGCCACGTTGCGATCGTCCTGGGACCAGCCGCCGTGTTCAGAGAGCTTGCTTCCGCCGGTGCAGATGACGCCGTGTTCGGTGAGCGCGACGAAGTCCGGCACGCGGCTGTTGTGGAACGGATCCTCGTAAATCCGGGCCAGTTCGTCGCGGTCGAGCAACTTCGTGATATGAAGGTCTGCCGCGTGGGCCTCGATGTAGGCCTTGGCATCCGCATAATAGGGATGGCCGGTCGCCGGATTGGTCGCCTGTTGCAATTCCGGCGACAGCCAGACATACGCCGTGTCGTCGCAGATCTCGAAGCCGTGCGTGCCGAAGCCGGGCGTGTTGGCGTAGAGCGCGTCGGAGATCGCCACGCGATCCTTGACGTTGATCGGCGACTGGCCATGCTTGGCGCTGACGATGATCAGCGTTTCGTCGTAGATATTCTGCTTCTTGAGTTCGTTGACGAACTTGCCGAGCGAGTCATCCACGAACTGCAATTGCAGCGTGAGCGCATTGCCGGGCGTCCCCACGGCGTCGGCATAGCCGCCGACGAGTGACTTGTCGCTATCGGCGTTGCCCGCCTTGGCGAGCTTCTGGCCGACGCTGACCGCCTGGAAGTTCATGCCGAAGATCGCAGGCACGGTCTGCTTCTGGGTTCCCGCGCCGTTATTGCCATCGATCCAGTTCAGCACCGCGTTCACTTTCAGCGTGTCGTAGGTGCGGACGCCGGTGTAGCTCGTGGTGTAGTCGTCGCCGGGCTTGGCGCCGGTGTCGAGCGTATCCTGCGCATTGATCTCCGGCGCAAAGAGTTCGTCGAGGCCGGTGCCCGACGGGCCCGCCAGGTCTTCGTAGGCCGGGTGCTTGTCTGACCAGACGGTGTGTTTTCCTGCCGCCTTGATGACTTCGAAGATCGTGTTGGTGCGGACGTACTCATGAGGAAAGATCGGCTTGCATACGCCGTTGACCAGCCTGCGCTGCATGTTGTCCGGATGGAGCTGCGTATAGACCTGACCGACGATGCCGCCGCCGTGGAAGTCGGCCAGGCTCTTGTCGAGCGCCTCGAAGTTGGTGATCTCGGTTCCGGCCGGCCCCACGCAACCCGGATCGGGAAGATTCTGGCTGGTGTAGAAGGACTTGGAGGGATAGGCGGTACGGTCGTAGCTGTCGTCATAGAACAGGCCGCCGGTCTTCGGCGTGCCGCCGGTGACCTGTGCCAGCATGCCGGGATAGCTGTCCGACGGCGCGGTGGTCAGGGCATTGGGGTAGACAACGCCATTGTCGGCGAGCTTGGCAAAATTGCCGCCCGGGTGGCTTGCGATCCAGCGTGTCAGATCGACGGAGTGCATGCCGTCGACACTAACCAGCAGCACGTGCTTGTAGCCATGTTTGTCATGCCCATGCCGGCCGTCGTCGCCGGCCTGCACCGACGTGACACCGCAGGCGAGTATCGCCCCCGCGATTGCGGAAGTTGAGAATAAATAGTCACGAAAACCACACATGAGTTGCCCCTCTCTATGATGTAAATGAGGATTTGCCTTCGATGAGGCCGCGGCAATCTATTCGCCGCCGGTTGACACCCCGATGACGTTTTCTTGCGACTTCAATGACCGTGATCGGGAAGAAGCGGTAATTGGCGAATTGCTTCGTTCTCGAGATTTTGCCCGGAATTAGCGATACAAGGCTTAAAAAAGAAGCTCAAAACAACGTTCGGAAAACCTCCGACGTGACGCCACGCTTCCTTATTGAGTTAACTCATCCACAGGGAAAAAGTGGCAATCGGCGTCGCCGACAGGTCAGGCGCCGCATCGCTTGTGTGATGCCTAGCCATTGCTGCGGCCATCCATTTCATGACGGTGCTCTCGTTCGGAAATCCAACGGTCGGTTCGAGGCCAGAGCAGTCATTCCGGCCACGGTCGAATCGAAGTCTGCATCGCGAGTTCTAAGGAACGGCCGGCTGTGTCTCGTCGAGGGGTATCCAGCCGGCGTCGCTCCACTGAAGCAGCGGACAGCCGTATACGGCACGCACTGCAAGCGGCGTCGGGAGCGTCGCCGTCGCTGCCTCCCAGCGATTGGTCTGCTTCATGGCGACGACCATGCCGGCGATTTCGACGCCGATCTTCTGCAGCAGTCGCACCGCCGCGACCGCGGTCGCGCCGGTCGAGATCGTATCGTCGATCAGCGCGACGCGCCGGCCTTCGAGCAGAGGTCTGAGGTTCGGGTCCAGTCGCAATTGCTTGCCGGCCTCCGGGCTTGTGATCGAACTGACCGGCTCGGAAAGTGCGTCGTCGTACCAGAACTTGCGCGAATAGCCGAGCGGGACATAGCGCGACTGGTCGAGCCGTTCGGCGACCAGCGCGGCAAAGGCGAGACCGAGCGTCGGCAACCCGACAACGATTTCGGCATCGAGCACGCGCGCCTGCGCGGCCATATGATCTGCCAACGCCGCGACGACGGCATTTGAAGCCTGGTTGGCTATGAGGGAGGCGACCGCGCGATCACCGCCCGGCAACCGTCGCAGCGGCAAAACGAGGATGCGGCCACAGGGTAGACGCACCGGATAACCGAAGCGATAGGGCGGCCCCGCCGAGAAGCGAGGGGGAATCTCCGCGCTCAGCTCCTGCCAGTAGCCCGTTGTCGGCTCGGTGTATGTTTCGTTCGCGGTCATCTCGTTGGTGCCAGCTAAATTGGGTCACAGAATTTCAGTCATGAGGTGCGGGCCGCGCTCTGTCTCCCGGGCGATGACCATGCGTATCAATAAACCATCGTGCAAGACGAGCGCTTTCCCCGCCGACAACCTTTCGGTTGAAGCCTGGAGCTGCTTGCGCATGGCGGCTCGTCTCCAATAAGGCTTGCACAAACAATTATAACCTTGTCACAAAGACACGCTTGTTGTTCCCGACCGCAATTCCGTCGGCCGATATCGAGCCTGAAAATTTTAGCCTGGGCGTTGCAATGTCCGGGCCAGAGATGCCTGAGAGGTTTGCTGCGATGTTGCCGATGGAGCGTATTCCATATTCGCCGATTACCCGCCGGCCGAAACTTGCCTTGCCAGGCGGCAAACGCTTGGCGGTCTGGGTGCTCGTCTCCATCGAGGAGTGGGACATCAATTCGCCGATGCCGCGCACGGTGAATACGCCGCCGGCCGGCGGCGTCCCGACGCCGGACATTCCGAACTGGACCTGGCACGAATACGGCAATCGCGTCGGCTTCTGGCGCCTCGCCGATACGCTCGACAAGTTCGGCATCAAGGCTTCGATGGCCATCAACGGCGTTGCCGTCAAGACTTATGCGCCGATCGCCGAGGCCGCGCGCGAGCGTGGCTGGGAATTCATCGGGCATGGCTACACCCAGAAGAACCTGCAAAAGGTCGAAGACGAGCGCGCCGACATCCGCAAGACGCGCGACGTCATCGCCGAATTCGCAGGCCAGGCGCCCCGCGGCTGGGTCGGCCCCGGCCTTGCGGAGACCTGGAATACGCCGGACGTTCTGGCCGAAGAGGGATTTTCCTACGTCTGCGACTGGGTGCATGACGATCAGCCCACTTGGCTAAAGACCAAGACGCGTCCGCTGCTCAGCATGCCCTTCACCCAGGAGATCAACGACATTCCGATCATCCTGACGCAGCATCACCCGGCGGCCGAATATAAAGCGCGCACGATCGCGCAGTTCGAGGAGCTCTATGCCGAGGGCGAGACCGACGCGCG
>Ga0307470_10000586_pt1 | contig 16880 bp, 16 predicted proteins | sample atmos_gasesAM3C__FD_204565 | JGI IMG/M metagenome (GOLD analysis project Ga0307470, IMG submission 204565) | Hardwood forest soil microbial communities from Morgan-Monroe State Forest, Indiana, United States - atmos_gasesAM3C_05 | ecosystem: Environmental > Terrestrial > Soil > Temperate forest... | reverse complement strand
CCGTTTCTGGCGGCGAAGTCTTCGTAGCCCAGTCGTCTGGTCAGGACGAGCATACCGTCTCGCCTCCGCCAGTAGACGCTGGGCAGGCTGAGTCCATTGAAGTAGCTCTCTTTGACCAACGAGTATGCTCCCGCCCGGCTGAACACCACCCGGGAGCCGACGGCGAGCGGCTCGGCGAAGGCGTAGCGGCCGAAGACGTCCCCGGCGAGACAGCTACACCCCGCGACGAGGTATTCGCAGCGGCCGCCCTCGACGTCGCCCTCCAGGTCCGGCTGGAACTGGTACTCGAAGACCTCGGGCCAGTGGCACACGGACGCGTCGAGCACCGCCACGTTCAGGCCGTCGCGCTCGAAGAGGTCGATGACCTCGGAGACGAGAGAGGCGCCCGTCTGCACCAATCCGGCCCCAGGCTCGAAGAGGAGCGTGCAGCGAGCCTGCGAGCGGAGCAGCTCGACCGCCCCGAGCAGGCTCGCGGAGTCGGCGACCTCGGCAAAGAGGTAGCCGCCGCCCAGGTTGATCCACCTCAGCCTGGCCAGGAGGTCGGGAACCGTCGCGACGAGCTGCCGGACGGTCGCGAGGAGGCCGTCATAGGCCGTCGCCTCGCAGTTGGTATGGACGTGGAGGCCGGCGAGGGAAGCGACCAGGTCGTCACCGGCGTCGAGCGCGGCGCGGAGCTGCGCCAGGGGGGCGCCGAGCTTCGAATGGCGCCGGCAGGGATCGTACCGCTCGTCCTCGACGAGCGAGAGACCGGGGTTCACCCGGAGGCCGACCTCCAGGGACGGAGGGCACTCCGGTCGGAGCCGCCGCAACTGCTCCAGGGAGTTGAAGGAGAGCGCCCCCCGGCGGCACCCTGCCAGCTCGCGGATCTCGGCCGCTCGGATGCGCGGGCTGATCAGGTGGATGAGCTGCCCCGCGGTCGCGACCGACTCCGCCAGCCGCGCCTCGAAGAGCGAGCTGACGGAAAAGCCTCCGACGCCGGGACCGATCAGCGCCAGGAGCTCTCGCTGGCAGGCCGCTTTGAGGCTGTAGAGCGTGACGAGACCGGCTCTCTTGGCGAGCTCGCCGAGAGCGGCGAGATTCGCCAGGATCGCCGCTTCGTCGAAGACGTAGGCGGGCGTCTCGATCTCGCGCCGGCCGGCCAGAGAGTCCGCGGCGAAGGGGCTCATGGATGGATCTTCTGCCCTGCGGCCAGCATCGCCACGTACTTCTCGATGCGGTGCGCGCGGGTCTCGGGCTTCTTGGCTTCGTGGATCCGGTAGAGGATGGCGTAGCGGTTCGCGCCGTCGAGCGTGGCGAAGAAGTCCCGCGCCCGGCGGTTCTTCGCCAGCGCGCGCTCGAGGTCGTCCGGAACCGTCGCCGTCCGCTGCCCCTGGTAGGCGGCCTCCCAGCGGCCGTCCGCCTTGGCGCGCTCGATCTCCCGCCGACCGGGGGCACGCATCTCGCCCTTCTCGAGGAGCGCCTCGGCCTTGTCGCAGTTGATCTTCGACCACTTGCTCCGCGGCGTGCGCGGGGTGAACCGCTGCAGCCAGTGGTCGTCGTCGAGCTTGTCCTTCTGGCCGTCGATCCAGCCGTAGCAGAGGGCTGCGTCGAGGGCTTCCGCGTACGACACGCTGTCGATCCCCGAGCCCTTCTTGGCGATCTTGAGCCACAGCCCGCTCGAGCTCGCATGGCGCTCGGCGAGCCACGCCTCCCAGGCGGCGCGGGAGGCGAACGCGAGGACGGGCAAGTCCCGCTTGGAGCTCATCTCGCGAGTATATCGGTGGGCTGGGCGGGCTCCTGCTCGACGAGCGAGACCGACCCATCCGGGTTGCGGCGCACCGCCGGGGCGAAGGGTCCGAGGAGCTCGCGCCGCCACCAGGCTCCCGTGGCGGCGCGGGTCTTTCGGTCGGTGAACCAGTACTGCCAGCGGACCGTCCGCACCGCCGTCGGCGGGGCGCCGCGGAAGGGGTCGCGGGCGAAGAGGGCGAGGACGGCGGGCTCGCGCTCGAGGAGGCGCACCTCGGCCGACACCACCCAGGGGTTCGCCTCCCAGCCCTCGAGCGAGGCGAACCAGAGGTTCCACTCGAAGCGCGGCTGGTAGGGAGCGTAGATGCCGGGCGCCCGGCGGATGTCCTGCGGCTTATAGCGGAACGGGTAGGCGACCCAGGCGGCGCCGTCGCGCGTGCCCTGGAGCTCGATCTCGTAGCGCGCCCGCGTCATCACCGCGAAGAGGCCGTAGCGGTTGGCGATGCGGAAGGGCTCGAGGGCGATCGCCGGGGCGAGGAGCGGCCCCGGCAGGGAGCGGATGCCGAGGACACCAGCCATGGCGACCGCCGTGGCATAGAAGACCCAGACGAGGGCAAAGGCGGCCGCGGCCAGGCGCCAGGCGCGCGGGCGGGCGACCGGGAGCTCGGGCGGCGGGCGCAGGCCCACCTTCGCCAGGGCGGCGTCGTCGACCAGGAGGATGCCGAGGATGAGGACCAGGTAGTTGAGGAACGCGTAGTTGGCGGAGAGGATGATCGCGATCTGGAACGGGGTGAGGATGAGGAAGGCGGCGAGGCGATAGCGCCGGGGCAGGAAGACGAGCCAGGCGAGGCCGAGCTCGGCGATCAGGGTGAAGAGGGCGGTCGCGGCGTGGAAGCGGTGGGGGAGCTGGTGGGCGTACCAGCCGATCCAGGTGGGGAGCGGCCCGTTCTCGTAGTAGCGGTCCATGGCGGTCAGGTCCCGCCACTGCGGCTCGCCGCTCGCGAGCTTGACCACCCCCGACTCGAAATAGATCCGGAACCACTCCCAGCGCAGCAGCCACAGGCTCGCCGGCGACGGCGGATGGGCGGCGCCCAGGCGAGGGTAGAGGCCGGGCGGGGCGAGGAAGAGCGACAGGAAGCCGGCCTCGAGGAGCATGCCGTCCGACTGGTAGGAGGCGAAGTCCTGGGCGGCGCCGATGAAGGAGAGGAAGGCGAGGAGACAGATCCCGAGGCTCGCCCGCGGCCAGAGGTTGAGGACGAGGGCGATCGAGGCGGCGAAGCCGGCGACGAGGAGGACGGCGAGGGCGCGGTCGGAAGACGAGATCCAGAGGAGGGTCGGGGCGTACCAGAAGCGCGCCAGCGACGGATAGGCCCTGCCGACGCTCGCGAGGTAGCGCCCGGCGGGGAGGATGCCGCGCGGGCCGATCAGCCCGTGAATCTGGAAGGCGAGCGAGTAGAAGGCGGAGAGGAAGACGAGGCCGAGTGCCCGGAGGAACAGCCAGCGCGCCCGGAGGTAGCCGTGGCGCGTGCCCTCGACCGGTCCGAAGAAGGAGCCGAGGGCGGGGAGGCGGGTACGTCGCGCGCCGCGCTCCGCCGTCGCCATGGGGCCATTCTCGCATCGGCCGAGCTCGCAGTCTCTGTTTGAATTACGATAGAGCCATGACTCGACATGCGCTGATCCTCGCCGCCGTTCTCGCCCTCGGCTCCGCTCCCCTCGCCGCCCAGGAGGTGGACTGGCCCCAGTTCGACGTCGACGCCCAGCACAGCGGCGCCAACGACCAGGAGACGACGATCCACGCCGGCAACGTCGCGACGCTCCACGTGCTCTACAGCGTGACGCTGCCCGCGATCGCCGACGGGGCGCCGGCGTTCCTGCCCGGCGTGGCGACCCCGGGCGGGGTCAAGGACGTGCTCTTCCTCACCACCAAGGCGGGTCACCTGCTGGCGCTCGACGCCGCGACCGGCGCGGCGGTCTGGCCCGCCAAGCAGCCGGCGACCGGCCCGCGCTACACCACCTCGTCGCCGGCGATCGACCCCAACCGGCAGTTCGTCTACGCCTACGGGCTCGAGGGGCGGGTGCACAAGTACGCGGTGGGCGACGGCAGCGAGGTGACGACCGGCGGCTGGCCGGAGACGACGACGCTCAAGCCGGACGTCGAGAAGGGCTCCTCGGCGCTCTCGATCGCCACCGCGCAGAACGGCGCCACCTATCTCTACGTGACCAACGGCGGCTACCCCGGCGACGCCGGCGACTACCAGGGCCACGTCACGGCGATCGACCTCGCGACCGGCGTCCAGAAGGTCTTCAACGCCGCCTGCAGCGACCAGACGGTGCACTTCATCGAGGGCGGCGGCTCGCCCGACTGCGCCCACGTGCAGACCGCCATCTGGGCGCGCGCCGGGGCGGTCTACGACGCCGCGCTCGACCGCATCTTCATGGCGACCGGCAACGGCGACTTCGATGGCAACACCGGCGGCCACGACTGGGGCGACAGCGTCTTCGCCCTCCACCCCGACGCCACCGGCGCCTCCGGCTCGCCCGTCGACACCTACACCCCGGTCGAGTTCCAGCACCTCCAGGACGTCGACGCCGACCTGGGGAGCACGGCGCCGGCGATCCTCCCAGCGCCCGCCGGCAGCAGCGTGGGGAACCTCGGCCTGCAGAGCGGCAAGGACGCCAAGATCCGCCTGCTCGACCTGGCCAACCTCTCCGGCATGGGCGGGCCCGGGCATCTCGGCGGCGAGCTGCAGAAGATCGACGTGCCGCAGGGCGGCCAGGTGCTGACCACGCCCGCCGTGTGGGTCGATCCGGTCGCCGGCGACACCTGGGCCTTCGTCGCCAACGGCAGCGGCATCGCTGGCCTCAAGGTGACGCTGGGCGGCGGCGGTGCGCCAGCGCTCGCCGCGCAGTGGTCGAAGGGGCCGGGCGGCAGCTCGCCGGTGGTCGCCAACGGCATGGTCTTCTACGCCGGGGGCGGAGCGGTCAAGGCGCTCGATCCGGTGTCGGGTCTCCAGCTGTGGACCGACGGCAGCATCGGCGGCATCCACTGGGAGAGCCCCATCGTCGCCGCCGGCCGCCTGTTCCTCACCGACGAGGGCTCCAAGCTGTGGGCCTATGGACCGTCCCCGGAGCCGCTCGCCTTCTTCACCCTGACGCCCTGCCGCCTGGTCGACACCCGCCAGGCAGCCGGTCCGCTCGGCGGGCCGATGCTCGCCGGCAACGGGGCGAAGCGGCTCTTCACCGTGGGCGGGAGCTGCGGCGTCCCGGCCGACGCGCGGGCGGTCGCCGCCAACGTGACGATCGTCTCCCCGAGCGCGCCGGGCGACCTGCGCATCGGCCCGGCGGGCATCGGCGACCGCACCTCGACGATCAACTTCCGCGCCGGCCAAGTGCGCGCCAACAACGTGGTCCTCTCGCTCACCGGAAATCCATTGGGGGAGATCGCCGTCCAGGCCGACGTCGCGGGATCGACGCACTTCCTGGTCGACGTATCGGGGTACTTCAAGTAGAGCGCCGGGCCCGCCTGCCCGGACGCTACGGGCAGGTCGAGAAGGCCGCGGTGTCCTGGAGCGGCCGGTAGGGCACTCCCTGCGCGCTGGTGTAGCTCTTCTGCGCCCCGGTCTGGGTGTCGGTGACGGTGACGGTCACCTGGACGTTGGTGAGCCCGCCGGCGAAGACCCAGTAGCGGCCGAAGGGGCCGCAGGCGTCGATCACCTTGACCACCAGCTCCAGGTTGGCGGCGCTGAAGAACCAGAAGGTGCCGGTGTCGGCGGTGAGCGGCACGGCGTGGCCGGCGCCCATCCCCTGGGGGGTCTTCCAGGTGACGGTGACCGCGAAGCGGCCGCCGGCCAGGCAGAGACGGGAGTCGTCGGCGATGCAGAGCGTGCCGCCGGTTCCGCCGATCTCGAAGCGCTTGGTCGAGAGCGCCGTCTGCTGGCCCAGGGTGACCGTCAGCCGGACGCTGTACTGCCCCTGGCTCCAGGCATGGGTCGCGGTCTTCCCGCTCGCCGTCGCGCCGTCGCCGAACTCCCAGAGGTAGGTCGTCCCCGCGGCGGCGAAGGAGGCGGTGAAGTGGACGGTCGCGGCGGGCGCCGCCTGGCAGGTGTCGAAGCCGAACTGGTTGACGCAGGGAGCGCTGGTCGTGAAGTCGGCGTTCGGGGGCGGCGGCGCGCCGCTGCCGACGATCAACCCCTTGGTCGAGGTCGAGCTGCAGAGGCCTCCCGCGCAGCCCGGCTTGCTCGCCGTCAGGTGGACGGCGTACTCGCCGGCCGCGGCGTAGACGTGCGTCGCCACCCTGCCGCTCCCCCCGCCGCCGTCGCCGAAGGTCCAGGCGTAGGAGGTCGGGCCGCCCGAGGAGGCGCTGGCGTCGAAGGTCACCAGCGCGCCGGGCAGCGGGTTCTGCGGGGAGATGGTGAAGCTCGCGGAGACCGGCCCGCTGGCGGTCACCGTCACCGAACGGCCGTTCTGGGCGCCGCCGCAGGCGCTGTTCGAGGCGGTGACCGTGTAGAGGCCGGGCGTGGGCCAGGAGACGGCGATGCTGGAGCCCACGGCGCTGCCGGCGATGGTGCCCCCCGGCGCGCTCCAGCTCCAGCCGGAGGGGTTGGGGGTGCAGCGGCCGGCGGTGGCCGAGAAGCTCAGGAGCTGCCCGGCCTCGCCCGCGTTGTCGCCGCTCACGAAGATGTAGGGACTCGCGGTGCCGGAGGGGTTCCACTGGTGGATGTCGAGGATCGACAGCGCGGCGCGGTAGAAGAAGTCGCCGACGAACTTACCGCGGCGCGGCATGACGTCGTTGAAGCCGGTCGGGTTGCCCCGGTAGTACCAGTCCCAGTAGCCGGTGGGGGTGACGTCGCGCGGCGCCGCGGGAGAGCTGACGTCGAAGAGCCACTCGCGCTGTCCGCCGCCCTGGCAGCGGTCGTCGGAGCCGAAGTAGAGGAACGGCGTGGCGCCGCTCTGCGAGAAGGTGACGAAGAAGTTGGGCGTGCCGCCGTTGCCGAGCTCGAGGGCGGCGAGCGGGGCGGGCAGACCGGCGCAGGTCGCGGCGACGCAGCTCACGTCGTAGATCAGCGCCTGGTTGATCGACCGGCCGAGGCCGGCGTCGTAGTATTCGGCGCGGGTCGCCAGGTAGACCTTGCCGGCGGCCTGCCACATGGCGACGCCGTAGACGGAGCGGTCGCCGAGCGCGGCGAGCTTGAGCGCCGGCGCGGCGGGGTTCTGGACGTCCCAGATCTCGAGGCCGCGCGCGGTCCCCGAGGAGTCGACCACCCAGCGGCCGGTGCCGCCGACGTAGAGCACCGAGGTCCGCGGTCCGATCTTTCCCAGGTAGACGCCGGGGCAGCTCGCCGGGCTGTCCGCCGACGGGGTCGGCTCCGAGCAGCCGCCGGAGGCGAGCGCCAGCCCGAGGTCGTAGGCGAAGAGGCCCCCGGCGGGGCTGCCGGTCGATGCCGCGAGGAAGGCGACCTGCCGTCCGCCCAGGTTGGCGGCGTAGACCTCCTCGCCATCTTTCATGAAGCTCTGATAGGCGATGCGCGGCGAGGCCTTGTCGCCGGCGTCGACCACCGCGAGCCCGACCCCCCCTTCGCCGGCGAGCACCGCGAGGTTGTCGGAGCCGGGCGCCGTGGCGACGTCCTGGAGTGGCCACTTGATCTCCGGGTTGTTGGTCCACACCGGGAAGCTGGTGAAGCCGAGCCGGCCGAGGAAGGTCGGGTTGCCGGGGTGGGCGCGGGCGTCCAGGATCTCGACGCCGTGGGCGAGGCCGGCGAAGACGAAGCCGTTCTCGGCGGCGACCCCCATGAACCACGGGAAGACCCGGTACTGGGTCGTCACCTCGTTGAAGGCTGTCGAGTCGCGGCAGGAGACGGGGCCGGAGGGGGTGCACAGGGAGAACGCGGCGTCGGCCGGCTGTAGCTCCCCCCACCGCGCCTCGGGGACCGGGGTCGCCGGCGTGGCGCAGGAGGCGAAGCCGCACCCGGAGCGGTCGCAGGCGGCGGACGCCGGGACGGCCGCCAGGATCGAGAGGAGCGCTGCGGCGGCGAGGGCCGCCGGACGAAAGAGAGGGCTCTCGAGGTTCATGGGGCGCAGTTCATGCAAAGTACTCGCCCGACTGATTCGAGCGAGGCCGTTCGAGCGAGGCCGGAGGCTAAACAAATCGACCGCTTCCGGTGTCTTGCGGATTCGTGTTATGGTCCTTCAAAAAGTAACGGCTCTCCTCCGAGACGCGTCTTCGGAAAGGGGAGGGCCGTATGAGCACTTCTCGCTACAACGGCGCCCGATTGTCCCGGGGGGCCATTTTTTTACACCTCTAGCTCTAGAGGCTCTATAATGCTTGATTAAACAATCCGAGGAGGGGACCATGAAGGAGATCTTCCGCAGGATGGCCCGGGTTCTCGCGGCCGTGACGGTTCTGGCGACCTTGGCGTCCGTCGCCTACACCCTCTGTTACTCGAACGTCACGGTCTATTATTCCGACGGCACCTCGCAGGCCTGCGGCACCTTCTGTGTCTTCAACAATGGTTGGCTCTGCCGATGAGGAAACTCTGGCTGCTCTTCTCGTTGGCCCTGCTCTCGCTGACGTGCCTGGCCCGGGTTGCCTTTTCCGGCTCTCCGCACATCGTCGTCGCCAGCGCCGTTTCTCCGTCGATCTCGTGGAACGGGTCGCAATGGGTTCAAGCCGATAAGAAAGGGAACGTCTTCCTCTTGCGAGGCGACAGCCTCGACGTCTATCCCTTCAGCGCAAGCCGACTCGCGAATCCGAGGCGCCTGCTGCGTTCAGGTCTCGTTGAGAACGGCACGACGAGCGCGGCTTTGAGTCCTGACGGCGATCGGTGGATCGTCGCGGCCTCCAACCATGTGACCTCGTTCGAGAGCGGCGAAGCGAGGGCCCTGCCCGATGTCGGTTGGCTCGTCACCTCCGTGGGCTTTCTCGGTAACGCCGCCGTCGCCGGCGTCTTGCCCATGAGCGTGGGCAGGGGGCAGGTTTCGACCCATCCCGTGACTCCGCCACTTGTAGTAGAGTCACAGATGAACGGATGGACCACGCGCATCGGTGGTAGTCTGCCTCGGCGCGCGCGTGGTCGCGACCCGATGGATGCTCTTTTCGCGGAGCATACGGTGAGGTTGGCCCGCGACGGGGCGAATCGGCTTTGGGTCGGTTATCCATACCTGGGCAAGGTGGCGCGGTACACCGCGACGGGAAAGCGTGACTTCGAGGTGGTCGTCGGCTCTGGAGCGGCGAGGTTCCGCAAGGACGAGGCGACCCTCCGGTTCGCTTTTCGAGAAGGGCTCCGGAAACAGGGCTATGACACCGACAATGCCAAGACGGGCGCTTTCACCGCCAACCTGGGTATCCGCGGGATGACGGTAGCGCCCGATGGCCTCCTCTATCTCCTCCTCGATGGGTCGCTGACCGGCGAGACGTTGCTCGCCCGCGTCGACCCGTCGCAGGGAACGGTCGAGGGGACCCCGGTCGGTCTGGCGCACGCCGGCGAGCTTGGCCTCGCCGCCGGGAGCGACGGTCTCTACCTGGCGGCGCCGCGCGCCGCCGAAGGCCGATGGCGGATCGCTTGGACCTCGCTCGAGAACGCCGATTGGTTCGAGCTGCCGAACGCGAGGCTCGGAACGTCCTAGGGCAGATTGCGGAAGGAGCTCCATGTCCCACGAGACAGCGATTTCATTCCACGCGGCGAGCGTACCCCCCGTTTTCCTCCCAATCCGTCGCTTTGCCATAGCGCTCGGGTTGCTCGCGGTCTGCATGGTGGCGGCTATCCTGCTGTGGAGGTTGGTCCCCCACCGCGCCGCGCCGCCGCCTGCCACCCCTGCGCAGATGCGCGTCACGGTCTGGTTCCGTGATGCCGAGGTGGAGGACGTCCTGCGCTCCGTGGCCGCGCAGGCGGACGCTACGCTCGCGATCGACCCCGCGCTGGTGGGCAAGGTCTCGATCGAGACCCGAGGCTCGACGCTCCAGGACCTGATGACTGATCTCTGTACGGCGTTCACCTGCAAATGGCAGCTGTCCGGCGGGTCGGAGCGTATCCTGGTCGTCCGGCGATCGGGTCTGCCGCCGCCGGTACTGCCCCGCCTGCCGGCGAGCTGAGGCCGGGGCGCGCGCCCCGCGCCGTCCGCTTCCAGCCCCGGTCCAGGTCCGAAGTGCGGTCTGTGTTGCCCCCCCTCGTCAGAGGGCTGCAGTACTTGGCGTCGATCGGGAGCGTCGATGAGCGACATCTTCGTCAGCTATGACCACGAGGACACCGCGACCGCAAAGCGCATCAAGGACGCCTTGGAACAGGTCTTCAAGGCGCGTGGGTTATCCGTCTGGTGGGACCCCGACCTCTACGCCGGAGAAAGGTATCGCCAGACCATTCTGCGTCAGCTCGAAGCGGCGCGGTGCGTGGTGGTCCTGTGGTCGCAGCACTCGATCGGCTCGGATTGGGTGAACCAGGAATCGACCAAGGCTAACGACCGCGGTCTCCTGTTATCCGTCTACATCGAGGACGTGGAGGCGCCGCTGCCTTTTGGAGAGACCATGGGGGTCAACCTCGTCGGTTGGCAGAGAGACCTCGCCGATTCTCGGTTCGTCAAGCTCGTCGACTCCATCGAGCATCACCTCGCCGGGGGTGGTGGGCTGCGGACCGCACCGGTGAAGCCGCCGGTCTCGGATCCTGGCGGCAGCCGGAGGGCCTTGCCTCGGCCAGCGATGATCGCGTTCGCCATCGCCCTGCTGGTGGGCTTGGGCTCCATCACCTACTGGATTGTCACGAGACCGGGCTCGACTGGTCAGGCAGGAGATCCGATCGGAACAGAGGCCGGCAGCTCAGGGAGCGCCGAGGTCGCCAGAATCTACGGAGGCAGACCAGTGACTCTGCACTATCACGCTGGCGACCTGCTCACCATCCTGAGAGACTGCGCCAGGCAGGCCGGGATCACCCTCGCTCCCCTGCCCGGTCTTTCGGCGGCTCCGACCACCGTCGAAACCGCGGGCACCGCGCTGGCGGAAGCCATGGACCAGATCTGCTATGGCGTCTGCAGTTGGGAGTTCAGGGGGACTCCGAAGAGACCACTCTTGCTGGTCAGCCCCAACGCCACGGCCGCTCCGGCTACTCCCGCGCCATCGGCGGATCGACGACCGTAAAGAACACCGTCGTCCCTTCGCCGGGGCGGCTCTCGAGCCAGATGGTGCCGCCGATCTGCTCGATCGCCTCGCGGGCGATGGCGAGGCCCAGGCCGGTGCCGTCCGAGACGTCGGGGTGGGCGCGCACGAACTCGTCGAAGACGCGGGCCTGGAGCTCCTGCGGGATGCCGAGGCCGTTGTCGGCCACGGCGACGCGCCAGAAGCCGCTCGCCTCGTGCTCGGCCGAGATCCGCACCCAGCGCTGCGGCGCCGCCGGGTCGCTGTACTTGACGGCGTTCGAGACCAGGTTGATCAGGATCAGCTCGACCCGCGTCGCGTCGACCTGGACGTCGGGGATCGGCTCGCACGCCTCGATCCTGACCCCGCGCTCGAGCGCCACCGTCTCGAGCCCCAGGATCGCCTCCTCGACGAGCTTGCGGAACGACAGCCGCCGCCCCTGCGCGGTCTCCTCGCTCCCCTGCGCCACGGCCAGGGCGAGGATGTCTTCGGAGAGCCCCTCCAGCCGGCGGAAGGTCTTGCGCAGGATGCGCCGGCCGCGCTCGCGCGCCTCGTCGTCGGGCCGCGTCACCAGCTCGAGCGCCGCCTCGCCCGCCCCCAGGGAGTTGCGGATCTCGTGCGCCAGGGTGCGGCCGAAGCGGGAGAGCAGGCGGGCCCGCTCGCGGCGGTCCTTGAAACCCTCCTGGCGGAAGGTGGCGGCGGTGACGCCGGTGATCCCGAGCAGGGCCCGGTAGAGGCGCTCGGCGACCTCGATCGCGTGGTCGGGCGCGATCTCGCTGCGGAAGCCCTGCGCCTCCTCGCGGAGGGCCTGATAGAGGATCTCGCCCAGGATGTCGAACTCGGCGACGATCTCGTCGATGTCGTAGCCCTGCTCGCGGCGCAGGCGGGCGAGGAGGGCGAGCTCGTCGCGGATCGCCTGCTCGGAGGTGATGCTGCCGCCCGAGATCAGGTATTCGGAGATCCGCTTCAGGACCTCCGGAATGTGGTTGAGCAGGGCGCTCGAGGGGAAGATCCGCAGCGGCTCGACGACGAGGCGCTCGCGCAGGCGGTCCAGCCAGGCGCGGGTCAGCTCGATCGACCGCCGGCGCAGCTCGGTCCCGAGGTAGATCTCGACTGCTCTCCCTTCGTTCGCTTTCACGCTGGACCTCCAGGAATCGGCAAGATTCTATACTCGCCCGCGGCCGGCCGCTCCTTCCATAATCGAGATGCAACCACGCGGCCCGCGCAGGCTCAGCCGGCGGCGGCGTAGCGGCCGCGCCGGACGTGCTGGCGCAAACCGTTGAAGATCCAGGGGATCGACTTCATGGCGAGGCGGTCGGCCAGCCAGGCGGCGACGCCGCCGGGATCCGAGGTCAGGCGCAGGACGGCGAGGGTGCGGCCGGGGCCGTACGATGTCAGGGTCCAGGAGCCGCGCTGCCCTCCGATGTTGCCGGAGCCGGGGACGTAGCTCCAGCTCGTCCGCCACGCCGCGGATCCATCCCATGCCGGCGCCCGTGCCGGCTCTGCCGTCGGAGCTCGGACCTGCGCTTTGATCTGCGCTTTGATCTGCGCTTTGATCTGCGCTCTGATCTGATAGTGCCGCTCGCCCAGGGGCAGCGCGAGGGCTTGGCTGCAGAGGATCGTGCCGTCCGGCTCTCGCCGCGCCTCCGAGCGGCTCATGAACGGCATGAACTCCGCCCAGTGCGCGAAGTCGGTCACAGCGGCGAAGACGCGGGTGGGGGGAGCGTCGATCGCGGCGATGCCGATCCCCTCGCGCGGGCCCCCGCCCGGCGTCCGCGCCAGGCGCACCACGACCTCGCCGGCGGCGACGCGGGCGAGGTCGGCCGCGGCGAGGGGCGGGAGGCCGGCCTGCGGAGACGGGACGGCCGTCGCGGCGAGGAGGGCGAGCGCTCGAGCGAGCCCGAGGGCGGCGCCGGCGACCGCGACGGCTCGGCGGTCGTAAGGTGGGTCGGCGGCGGCGTTGCGCATCGGGAGGCTCGGCGGGTGGCGGCGGGCTGGCGCGGCGCCGGGGGACTCTATCCCGCTGTCGGGAAGGAGGGGGATCCTCGTCGAAGGGAAGCGGCTCAGGGTGCAGGCGACTCGGCGCCATCCCGCAAGACTTGCGGTATCCTTGAAGGACACCCGCTGCGCCCGCGGTGGCCGGATCTCGCCGGGCGCGGCCCTCTCGAAGGAGGTCCGAACGTGAGCACCAGAGCGTGGAAGCTCGGCTGTTCTCTCCTCGTCGGCTGTTTCCTTCTCGCCCTCGCCGGGCCCGCGGCGGCGGCCGGGGTCGGCGAGACCTGCGGCGGGATCGCGGCGATCAAGTGCGACGCCGGGCTCGCCTGCAAGTTCCCGGCGGGCCAGTGCAAGGTGGCGGATCTCGCCGGCACCTGCGTCAAGGTGCCCGAGACCTGCCCGAAGAAGGGGCCGAAGGTCTGTGGCTGCGACGGCACGACCTACGCCAACGAGTGCGAGCTCCTCAAGGCGGGGGCGCACCCGGATCACAAGGGAGCGTGCAAGAAGAGCGGCGGGTACGGGCATTAGCGCGGCGGTCGCCGCCAGGCACATTGCTCTCTGAAAGGAGACACCCTATGAAAGCTCTGCGCCTGCCGCTCTTCGTCGTCGTCCTCGCCGCGCTCGCGGTGCCGGTCTTCGCCGCCGCGCCTCCAACTGCCGCCGCGCCGGCGCCGCAGGCCGCCGTCGGCGTGGCACCGGCCGCGGCACCCGCGGTGCTGTCCTCTCCCGCGGCCCAGCCGCCCAGCTTCCTGGCCTCGCCGCCGGCGGAGTTCGGGCCGGCGGCGATCTTCTGTCCGCACGTGCCGCCGAACTGCTGCGCATTCAAGTGCAACGGCTCCTGCTGCCTCTGCACCAAGGCCGGCCCCGGCTGCGGCCTCTGACGTCCGTGCGGTGGGGAGGGCGCCGCGGCTGCGCCGTCCTCCCGCCGTAGAGCGGGAGCGGGCGCCGCGCAGACCCCGGCCGCCGGTGCCCGGCTACCAGCGCCGGGGCGGGGTGGCCGGCGGGCCCGCCGGCGCGTCCTGATCGCGCACGAACAGGTACTCCTGGATGCCGTGGCGCAGGAGGTACGAGCGGTCGACGCGGAAGCCGGAGAGGAGCTCCGTCAGCTCGGCCGGCGCGTAGCGCGGCGAAGGGCGCAGCGTCGCGGTCCGCAGCTCGTAGGCGAGCGTCCCCTCGTCGACGATCTTGAAGCGGATCGGCTGCGCCGGGATCTGCTTCAGGATCGAGATCAGGGCGAAGATCAGCGTCCCCTGCTGGCAGTAGCTCCGCAGGTGAGCGACGAGGTGCGACAGCTCGCGGCGCGAGAGGTAGTTGAAGGTGTCCCAGGCAAGGACGGCGTCCAGGCGAACGGTGTCGGGCAGGGGGAGGAAGTCGGCGAAGAACTGCGGCCCGGCCTCTTCGCCGTCGCCGGGTCCGGGCCCCCGCGCGGAGAGCGCCGCGTAGAGGTCCTCGATGTACAGCTTGCAGTCGTAGCGCGACAGGAACTCGACGTTCGAGCCGACCGCCGAGCCGAGGTCCAGGATCTGGAGCTTGCGGTCGCGGCGAATCTCGTGGAGCAGCGCCTCGAGCGCCAGCGAGCGGTGGACCTCGGGCGCCGCCTCGGCCGGCTGCCCGCGGTCCTTCCCGCCGGTGCGGGAGCCCGGCCAGCGCATCAGGCGCTGGCCGGCCGGCCAACGCTCGCCACGGCCACGCTCGCCATCTCACCCTCGCGCTTGACCGGCTGATTGGCGACGCCGCTCTTGCTCCCGTCCTTGGGCTCCATGTCGATCGAGCCCTTGAAACGCGACCCGTCCTCCAGGGTGACGCGCGGCGAGGTGATGTTGCCGCGCACCGCGCCCGACTGACGCAGGATCGCCTGCTCCTGGGCGAAGACGTTGCCGTCGACCTCGCCCTCGACGTTGACGACGCGGCCGAAGACGTCGGCGCGCACGCGGCCGTTCTTGCCGATCGTGACGTTGTGCTGCTTCAGGTCGACCCGCCCCTCGACACGGCCCTCGATCACCAGGTCCTCCTCGCCGGCGAGGTCGCCCTTGATGTAGATCGACGGGCCGATGGTGGCGCGCTCGCTGCGCCGTACGGGCTCGGGTGCCACGGCCGAGGAGGGCGGCGCCGACGGACGGGATGGGGCGGCGAGGGGCTCGGAGTGGGGGTTGGGGTTCGGGCTCGGCGGATCGTCTCTCTTCCACGCCATGATGAAATCTCCTTGAAAATCTCCTTGAAAACGCGGCTGTAAAGCTCGACCCGAGGCTATGGGCGCCGCTCCAGGATGTCAAGCCGCTAGGTCTTAAGGTGGGCCTGCAGGGTGATCTCGACGCCGCCCAGCGCCTGGGACACCGGACAGCCCTCTTTCGCCTTGCGCGCGGCCTCCTGGAACGCCGCGTCGTCGATGCCCGGCACCTCGGCCTCGCAGTCGAGCTCGATGCGGGTGATCTTGAAGCCTTCGCCCACCTTCTCGAGGTGGACCTTGGCGGCGGTGGCGATGCGCTTGGGCTGCAAGCCGGCGCGGCCGAGGCCGGCCGAGAGAGCCATCGAGAAACAGCCGGCGTGAGCGGCGCCGATCAGCTCCTCCGGGTTGGTGCCGCCCGCCTCCTCGAAGCGCGAGCCGAACGAGTAGCGGCCCTCGAAAGCGCCGCTGCCGAGCGCCACGGTGCCCCGGCCATCCTTCAATCCGCCTTCCCAAACCGCCTTCGCTTGACGTACCGGCATATCTCCTCCGTTTCTCAAGGATTTCTCATGGGACCGCTCTGGTCACTTCTCGGGCTGCGCGGCCCGGAAGACGATCCGGGTGCCGGGCGGCAGCTTGCGGATCCGCGTGATCTCGACCGCGGGGTCGGCCGCCCAGTCGACGTGGAGCGTGAACTCGATCGGGTCGTCGACCGCGAGGCCGGCGAGCGAGACGCCGCGCGCGAGGGGGAACGACATCGTCATCGGGTCCATCCCCGTCACCTTGCCGTCGCGGCCGACGAAGTCGTCGACCGCCTGGTGGGCGATCTGGAAGGCGCTCGCCGGCTGGTTCGGCGCCGGGAGCTGCGCGACCTTGCCGCGAACCGTATAGTCCCGGCCGCCGCGCGCCCCGCAGCCGGCGACGATGAGGAGCGCGAGCATGGCGGCGAGCCGCCGGCCATCCACCGATCTGTTGGGATCCGCTCTGCGTGCCATGCACCCGCCGCGACGAGACGAAATGCTACCACGCCTCCCGCGGGCGCCCGGTCGGAGCCCTGCCGATCCAGCGCGCGCCGCGACGCCCATTCCCGCTTGATACAGTCGGCCGGGATGGAGAGTCGTGCGCGCGGCCTGCTCCTCGCCGGAGACGTCGGCGGCACCAAGACCAACCTCGGCGTGTTCCGGATGGTGCCGGCGGTCCCGGCCGCCCCGGCGTCCGCTCCCCAGGACCCCCGCCCGCAGCTCCTCCGGGGAGCCAGCTACGCCAGCGCCGGCTTCCCCGACCTCGGCTCCCTCCTCGCCGCCTTCCTGGGCGAAGACCACGCCGCGATTGGCGCCGCCTGCTTCGGGGTGCCCGGCCCGGTCGTCGGGAACACCAGCCGCACCCCCAACCTCGCCTGGGAGATCGACGGCGCCGCCCTCGGCCGCGACCTCGGGGTGCCGGCCCTCTCGCTGGTCAACGACCTGGTGGCGACGGCGGCCGGCCTGCCGCTGCTCGACCCCGGCGACCTGGCGGAGCTCCAGGCCGGGGATCCGGGCGCGGCGGGCAACCGCGCCCTGATCGCCGCCGGCACCGGCCTGGGGATGGCGCTCCTGCCCTCGGGCGCCGGCGCCGGCCACGGCGTCGTCGCCTCCGAGGGCGGCCACATGGACTACGCGCCGCGCACCGACGAGGAGGTGGCGCTCTTCCGGACGCTGCGCGACCGCTTCGGCCGCGTCAGCGTCGAGCGGGTGGTCTCCGGCCTCGGCCTGCACAACGTCTACCTCCACCTGCGCGCGGCAGCGGGCTCCGGGCACCCGGCGGAGGATCCGGACGTCGAGGCCCGCCTCGCCGCCGAGGATCCCGGAAAGGTCATCGCCGAGGCCGCCCTCGGCG
>Ga0307470_10000585_pt1 | contig 16923 bp, 18 predicted proteins | sample atmos_gasesAM3C__FD_204565 | JGI IMG/M metagenome (GOLD analysis project Ga0307470, IMG submission 204565) | Hardwood forest soil microbial communities from Morgan-Monroe State Forest, Indiana, United States - atmos_gasesAM3C_05 | ecosystem: Environmental > Terrestrial > Soil > Temperate forest... | reverse complement strand
GGCAGTGAAGAATGTGCAGGGTGTGAGAAATGGGGACTAATCCTTGACTAATGCTGATCCCCTGCCCTGCCCCACTCGAACTCCTCCATGAACCGGGTGGAGAACTCGCCGCGGATGAAGCGGTCGTTGTTGACGATGGCGCGGTGTAGAGGGATCGAGGTCTTTACACCTTCGATGATGAACTGCTCCAGTGCCCGCCGGCCGCGAGCCAGCGCCTCGGAGCGATCCTTCCCTCTCACGATCAGCTTGGCGATCAGGGAGTCGTAATGTGGCGGGATCACGTAGTCGCGGTACGCGGCCGTGTCGACGCGGACTCCTGGGCCGCCTGGGATGTGAAACTCCCGGATCTTTCCCGGGTTCGGCGCAAACGTCACCGGATCTTCGGCGTTGATCCGAAACTCGATGGCGTGGCCGCGGAGACGGAATTCGTGTTGGGGCATGGTCAGGGGCAAACCGGACGCGACGCGAATCTGCTCTTTCACCAGATCCATGCCGGTGACCTCTTCCGTGACCGCGTGCTCGACCTGGATGCGCGTGTTCATCTCCATGAAATAGAACTCGCCGTCCTGAAAGAGGAACTCGATCGTCCCGGCGTTGACGTAGTCCACCGCCTTACACAACTTGATCGCCGCTTCGCCCATCGCATGCCGCAACTCCTGCGTCAGAACCGGCGATGGCGACTCCTCGAGTAGCTTCTGATGGCGGCGCTGGATGGAGCACTCGCGTTCGCCGAGGTGGACGACGCGGCCGTGGGTATCGCCGAAAACCTGAATCTCGATGTGGCGGGGATGCTCGAGATACTTTTCGATATAGACGTCCGCCGAGCCGAAGGCGCGCTCGGCCTCGTTGCGCGCGGTGTCGAAGGCGCTCTGGAGACTCGTCTCGTCGTTGCAGATGCGCATCCCGCGGCCACCGCCGCCGGCCGAGGCCTTGAGGATGACGGGAAACCCGATCGTCTGCGCCACATCGCGGGCTTCCTCGAACGTGCGAACCGGCCCGTCGCTGCCCGGCAGGATGGGAACGCCGGCCTTCTTCGCGGTGTCGCGGGCCACGGCTTTGTTTCCCATCAGCCGGATCGACTCCGGCGTCGGGCCGATGAAGGTAAGACCGCACTCACCGGCGATCTCCGCGAAGTGCGCGTTCTCCGCCAGGAAGCCGTAGCCGGGGTGAATGGCATCGGCGCCCGTGATCTCGGCCGCGGCGATGATCGAGGAGATGTTCAGGTAACTCTGGCGCGAAGCGGCCGGTCCGATGCAGACGTCGTCGTCGGCATAACGGACATGGAGCGCATCGCGATCGGCCTCCGAATGGACAGCGACGGTCTTGAGACCCAGCTCCTTGCACGCAAGGATGACGCGTAGCGCGATCTCGCCGCGATTGGCGATCAGAACTTTCGAGATTGTCGGCATAACGTCAGGAGGAGAGCTTCACCGCAAAGAGTTTCTCGCCGTACTCGATCGGCTGGCCGTTCTGCGGATAGATCGTGGCGATGACGCCGTCGACATCCGACTCGATCTCGTTCATCAGCTTCATCGCCTCGATGATGCAGAGCACCTGGCCCCTGGAGATGCGGTCGCCAACGTTGACGAACGGCTCCGCCTCGGGACTAGCCGAGCGGTAGAAGGTGCCTACGATCGGTGAGGTGATGATGTGCATCCCCGCCTCGGCAGCTTCTTCCTCCGCCTTGGCCGTAGCCGCCTTTTCCGCAGCCGTGGGCGGCGCAGGGGCGATCGGTGCGGGCGAGGGCGGAGGGGCAGGCGCGCTACTCCGGTCGCCGTACGAGTGAATGACCTGCGGTTGTGCAGCCGCTTTGCCGTCGATGCGCACCTTCAGACCGGCTTGTTCGATCTCAACGCCGCCGATTCCGCGGTCCGCAACTTTGTCGATCAGTTCGAGAATCTCTTTGAAATTCAAAATTCGATCCCTCAGACCAGCTCATCGCGAAGAGCGAATTTCGCCTTCGCCAGCTCGTGCCGCGCGCGGCCATAGTTTCCGTCCGGCTGCATCACGAGCAGCAGAAAGTACTCCGGGGTGACCGCCGAGAGCAAGGTAATGTACTTTTCGGTGAATAGGGAGAACTGCAAAACGTCGCCGGTATGAAGGTCGGTGTTCGACAGACGGACCGATTTGATGAAGCCGCCGAACTCGGCACCCATGACGTCGAGAGGAACAGCATTGGATGTAATCGACTCGATGGCGATGCCGTCAAGCGCGATGAGGCTGACCGCCAGCGTCCCTTCGACGTGATCGCGAATCGATTCGAGTGCCTCACGAAAAACGCCGCTATACACGCCCTTCCTCCCGCCGCCCGACTTTGGCCAGCCATTGCTGGAGAACCTTCACTTTCGGCGAGCCGCCTGCCGTGACATCCGGCTCATCGTAGATCGGTTCATCATTGACCGGCTCTTCGTCAACGGCGGTGACAGCCGGTGCCGAGGCAGTGAGCGCATCGAGCTTGGCGCGCACGTCGTCATCGCCGGGATGACGCTGCAACACCTGCTCATAAATCTTCCGCGCGTCATCGGTCAAGCCCTGGCGCACGTAGAGGTCGGCCATCGTCGTCGTGGCCGTGACGTCACCATCCGCGTCCGCCGAAGGCGCCGGCTCCGGTTCGGCAGGCGCAAATACTTCGGCCGCCGGCTCGCTCTCCGGGAATGCCTCCGGCTGCGTTTCGGACCACGGATCGGACGTCTCAGGCTCGACCGGCATCTCCTCGATGTGCATCCCTTCGGGCTGTTCGACTTCGAGCGCAGCCGCCGAATAGCCCGCAGGATCTTCGAATGGACTGACGACGTGGCGGGCAGCCATCGGCTCGTCGTCGCCCGTATCGAACGGCGTTTCGACGGTGTAGTGATAGGGCTCAGGCGGCGGTGTTACCTCGGGCGTCGGAGCGTCGCTTACTTGAGCGGACGGAGCGGACGGCGCTTCCTCCTCCCACGCCGCGCCGACCAGCTCCGTGGTGTGCTCCGGCTGCGGCTCTGCCTGCGCGAATGGCGACGGCGACTCTTCGGCTGCGAATGGCGACTCCGTAGCAGGGTCGGGCTCCGGCTCGGGAGCGGTCGATGCAGGCACCGGTTCCGGCACCGGTTCCGGCAGCGACTGCGCCGGTGCCTGAATCTCGCGGTCGAGATTCGCGATCTTCTCCTCGAGCTCTTCCGACGGCATCAAAGCATTCACGAGTTTGTACTTCTTGATGGCCTCGATTTTCTCGCCGAGGTCCAGGTAGGCGTCGGCCAGCAAACGGGCGGCGACGACGTTCCCTGGATCGACCTGCATGGCTGTCGTCAGGGCCTCTACCGCCTCGGTATTCTTGTTCTGTTCGCGCAGCACGCGGCCGAGGCTCACCCACGCGGAGAGGTAGGACGTATGCACGTGGAGGCCATTGCGGAGCACCTGCTCTGCCTCGGTGAGCTTCCCGTGTCGCCGCAACTCCTCCGCGAGCGGGAAAAAGAGCCTGCTCTTCGGATCGGTCTTGAGCCGGAACTGCAGCTCTTCGAGTTTGGCGTTGATACCGGGTTGGGCCATGTGCTGAAGTTCGAATTCTGTTCAACAACCGCGGGCGGCGCAACCTCGGCCGCAGAAACGAACCGCCCCGGCGTGCGGGGCGGTTCGGTGGTTCTCTTTGCCGCCAAATACCTTATGTTCCAGTTCCGCAGACAGTCACTGTGAGCGTTGTCTTTGTCGGATCGTTCGTGGTGAAGGTGATCGTGGCGCCGGTCGCCCCGGCAGCCGTTGGGTCGAGTGTAATTGTGTAGTTCGCGCTGCCGCCACCGGGCACGTTCTGCGCGGAGCTCGGCACGATCGAAATCAGCGCTGCGTTGGTTGTGACCACCGTTGGAGCACCGAGCACCAATTGCTGCGTTCCGTTGTTCACTATCGTGATGTTGGCAGTCTGCGTCGCGGGCCCTGCCGCAACGACGGAGGGCGGCGAGAGGTTGGGCACCGGACACGTCTGCGGGGGAGACGTTACGGTAGCGGTCGGGGGCACCACGCACGTTGCTCCCGCGGCCGTCGGGTTGATCGTGATCGTGGCCGCAGCCGAACAACCTGTCGTCGTATTGGTGAACCTAACCTCGAACGAGCCGGGCAGTTGCTGTGTGCCAGCGAATCCTCCCACCAGGCAGGAACCTGTTGGGAACGTCAGGCCAGGGGGAACGATCACCGTAAAGGGCTGCGAGCCCGTTCCAGTCGAGATCTGCAGCGGCGTTACGTTGGCCGCCTGACCTCCAACCGTAAATGTGATGACGCCGGTACCGAGGAGCCCGACGCCGGGGTTTTGGACATTGACCGTGAGCGCACTACCTACCGTCGGACTTCCCGACGATGTGATCGATGTGATGACGGAGGGCACGCCGATGTAGCTGAACGTACCGCCGGTCGCGGAGTCGCCATTATCGATATTCGTCACGCGAATCGGCAGTGCTCCCGTGCTGGCGCACGGAACCGCAATTGGCGAGGTACGCGCCGTGACCTCGGTCCCCGTAACCTTGATTACCGAGGCGCGAACATCACCGACGTCGACGACAGCCCCATCGGTGAAGCCAATACCGTCGATGATGATGTTCGTGCCGCCAAGGGCGCTGCCGAACGTCGGCGACGTAGAAGTGATCTGCATCTTGTTGATGTAACGGAACGCTGCCGGGACCGACACCGACTTGCCCGAGTTGACATTGAGAATGCGGATGTCAACGGGCCCGGTGACCGTGCCCGAGCCGTTTGGATTCGTTTCGCGCGCGGTCGGCGATATGACGTCGATCTCGTGGAACGTCACGCTGAGAACCTGGGCCTGCGCCGATCCGAAGAAGACCTGGATAGGAGCTTCGAAGGCGTCGCCGGTGATGACGATTCGCGTTCCGCCATCGATCGACCCGGACGTCGGCGAGAGGGCGCGGAAGACCGGCGTCAGAACGGGTGCCGTGTAGGTAAAGGCAGCCGCCTTGGTCACGCGTTGTTCCGTGGGCGAGCCCGCTTCGACGATGACCGTAAGGGAGACGATGAGTTGCTGGCTCACGCCGAGGTCGAAGGCTGGCGTTGTGACGGTGATCGCAGTCGGTGTGACGCTGGTGACGAACCCCTCTTTCGCGGACTGACCGCTACCCGGATCGAAAAGAACGCGCACTGGCGGGCGGAAGTTCGTACCCGTAATGGTCACGGTCTGGTTCCCCGTCGGTAGTCCAAAGCTGGGGTCGACGAGGCTGATCGTCGGCGTAGTCGGGGTCGGGTTGGGGGGAATGACCGCGTCCTGGAAGTTGATCGTGATGCTCTTCGTCACATTGTTGACGGTCGCATTCACGATGACCGGACCGGCGGTGCTTGCCGTGACCGTCGCTTTGGCGATGCCTGCCGTGGTTGTCCGGATCAACGTCGTCGGATTGTCCGTCGTGTCGGTGAAATTGGCGTTGAGGCTCGTGGTGGAGAACTCGACCGCCGTTCCATTCGGCACAGGTGCATTGTTCTGCGTGACGGTCGCAGTGATCGTCGAGATCGAGCCGGTCGTTGCCGGGTTCGTCGATGCCACCAGCGTAATGGTGGCGCCGACGGGCGGCTGCGTCGAGCCGCTGCCGGTGCCTGTTCCGGTCGTGCCGGTGAGAGGAGGCGGCGCAGTCGGTGACTCGCCTTTGCATCCCGCGAAGAGCGCCAAAAGCGCTACAAGCGCCAGGAAGATGAATTGCCTTTTTGTCTGCTTCATGTCTACCCCCGTCAACTCCTCATCACACCCACACGAAGCCGGCCCGGAAGGCCGGCGTTGTAACTAGCCACAGCCACCGCAGTTGAAGCAGAAGTTCAACGGAAACCTCGCCGAACCACTCACGCGCTCACCGGCCAGCGTCGAGCCGTAAACCGTGAGAATGATGTCCAACTTCACAAAGCCAAGGCCGGTGTCGGGATCCTTGCCGCCGTTCTGCGGCAGCAGCGCCGCAAATGGCGCCAGGTTGAAGGCGTTCGTCTCAAAGGCGATGAAATCGCTGAGACTCTGCGCCGATCCGCCTGCCGTCAGCACCTGCGCTGTCGAGCGCACGAAGCTGGGCGGCACGAGCTTTCCTCCGTCCGTGCGCTGATACGTCACCTGGTAGCGATCGAGCTTGACGTCGTTGAAGTCGTTGCGAGGCGTCAGAGGATCCGTCTGATTCTGAAGAAGCCTGACGGACAACTCGACCGATCCAATCGACGTCGCGCAACCCGCGGCCCCTGGCGCCAGATCGATTTGATTGAGGTTCTGCGTTCCGGACACGACCAGCAGGACCGGGCTGCTCTCCTTGGCGATCGAATTACAGGACAGAACCGCCACGCTGAGCAGCATGACCGTTGCGATCAATGCAATCTTTTTCATCCTCATGCCCCACCCTCCAAAAACACATTTCGTCCACAGCATCGACCGGTTCCTATTTTATTACGAGTTATCAGGAACCCCTCACGATCCGCGGCGTGATGAAGATCAGAAGCTCGTCGTGCGAGGAGCTGATGTCATGCGTGCGGAACAAGGCTCCAAGGACCGGGATCTGATGAAGGAACGGCATCCGCGTCTGGCCGTTGTTTTCCTTCACCTGATAGATACCCGCGATGACGGTCGTACCGCCGTCGCGTACCATGAGTTTGGTCTGGGCCCGGCGGGTCGACAGCGGAGTGCCGGCGCCTCCCACGATATTGAGGCCGGTGTCCGGCTCATTCTTCTGCACCTGAATATCCATGATCACGGTCCCGGCCTCGGTGATCTGGGGTGTAACCGTGAGACGTAAGGTTGCATCGACGTACTGCACGGTAGTGGTCAGGTTGATGCGGGTCTGGTACGGGATCTGGAACCCGCTCTGGATCTCAGCCGAGGTGTTGTCCTGGGTCATGATGCGCGGCGCGGAGATGACACGGACCAGACCCTCGTTCTCCGCTGCCAGCAACGCGAGATCGAGGTTGAACGTGCCCAGCACGTTCTGCAGCGTGAACGACAGCGCGGGAACACCTGCCCCGAAGTTGAATGGACCGCCGACGGTATCGATGCGGTTGGGGAAAACCAACCCGGTGCCAGTGCCGAGCGACGGATCCATGGTAGCCCGGAAGCCCCAGTTGAAGCCGAATTGCTGCGCGAACGTCTTCGTCGTCTCGACGATGCGCGCTTCGATCACGACCTGCCGCGTCGGCACGTCGACGGACTGGATGAGATTCCGCATCGTCTGCAGATAAACGGGGATCTCGCTGATGATGAGCTGGTTGGTCCGCTGGTCGACGATGATGCGCGCCCGCGGTGAGGCCATCTCGCGCAGGAGGGTGGCCACGTCGGTGGCTCGTGCGTAGGAGAGTTTGAACCCTACCGTCTCGAGAGGAACGTTGAGCCGCTGCTGATCGGAAAGCCGGCGGTTCGCCTCCGCCTCTTCCGCGAGACGCGCGGCCGTTCCTACGCGCATGACGTTCCCCTCAAGGACGTACGCGAGGCCGTTCTGGCGCAGGATGATCTCCAGAGCCTGATCCCACGGAATATCGGTGAAATCAACGGTTACCGCACCGGTGACCTGAGGGTCGACGGCGATATTGAGTCCGGTGAGTTGCTGGAAGGTGTGGAGGACGTCCTTGATGTCGGCGTCCTTGAGGTTGAGCGAAAGCGGCTCGCCCGTGTACGGCTTGTCGCTTCCGCTGAGAGTGCGGCCGCCGCTTCCTGCCGACAGCAGAGTCCCACTCGGCGCCTGGGTTGTTGGTGGTGTGGCGCTCTGCGGATCGGTAAAGACGTTCTCTCCCGGAGGAGTCGGATCAACGACCGCAGCGGTCGTCGGAGACGTCGTATTCCGTTTCTTCTTCGTCGACATCGGAGGCGTCTGATCCTGAGGCGCGTTGATGACCGCGGTGGCCCGCTTCTGAGGCTCGGGCATCTTCCAGGCCTCGCTCTCAGCGATCGTCGGAACGCGCGCCGGAATGTCGGCGGGCGGTACCGCTTTGGCCGTCACGATGATGGCCGGAGGGGGCGGGGCGGGTGTGGCGGCGACGAGCGGCTGCTCCGGTTTCGGTTTCGGCGTCGGTGGCGGTGCTGCCGCCGGCGCGGCCACTGCCGCAAGCGCTGAGGCAGCGCCGAAGGTGATGTGGAGGCCGCTGGCCGTCTTGGTGACCTGATAGGTGGCGTTGTCATCGAGGTCGAGGACGACGCGCGTCACCGGCTGCGGGGCGCCCTTGAACTGGGAAACGCGAATCCGTTTCACGACCGGATCGGAGATGTTGATGACGTTCTTTGCCAGCTTATTGTTGATGCCGTCGAGATCGATGACCGCGCGGGCGGGCTTCTGCAGCTTGAATGTGTTGTAAGTCACGTCGCCGTCGGTTGCGATGCTCACTTCCATCGCCGCTCCGGCTCCGCTCGTCTCAATCTTCCGGAGCACCTTGGCCCGGGCAGTCGACGGAAGCGGCTCGGCGATGACCGCAGGCTCGATGGCCGGTTTGACAACTTCGGCGACCGGCTCGCCGGCCGCAACGGGTGCGGGGGCAGGCGCAGGGATCTCTTCCACTTTGACCGCTGGCGCTGTTTCGGTGCTCGTGACCGTGGCCACCGCCTTGACCTGCGGCGGAGCGTCGTCCACCTTGGCCACGGGCGCAGCTTCGGCCACGGCGGCTGCTGTGCTCACGGCCGGCAAATTGATGGCGATGCTGTTGTCTTCCGCTGCCGCTTCGATCGTCACGGGCTGCGCGAGATGAACCGTGACACGCGTGAGCCGCGATCCCATCTCCGTGACTTCCTCGACGGAGATTGAGCCGATGGATGCGGGGAGGATGGATGGGATCACGAGCGACGGCGCTTTCGACGCGCCCGTAAGATCGATCACGAAGACATCAGCCATCGGGCTGTAGGAGGTGTAGACCGGACTGGCGGTCGTGCGAAGGATCAGGCGAGGCACGGGGGCCGACTCGATATCGATCGCCGTGAGCGACATTCCGGCGGGTGTGGTGGCGGCGGCAGCCGGCGAGGGAGCCTTTGCGGCCGTATTGCGTTTCCAGAACGCTGCGGACGCGCCGGTAACGTTCGCCACCAGCATGCCTGTGATCAGCAGGATCAGCTTGGCTCTTGTCATACGTCTCACCTTCACCATCTCACAGCCCTCCACACACATGGCCTGCACAACCCCTGACGCAAACCCCTACTTCTTCTGAACTTCGGAGGAGACGATCTCCTTGACGACTTCACGGAACCGTTCGATCCGGGTGGGGTCATTGACCTCTTGCCGGAAAACGATCGAGTTCGGTGTGATGCGAATGATTTCGCCGTCGAGGACCTTGTCCCCGATCTTCACGAGGTAGCTCTTGTTGTCGGGACCATTGATCATGGCCACGAGACCTGCCCGCGTCTTCACGACGCCCTGGATCTTGATCTCATCGATCAGGAATCCGGGAGGCCCCTGCGGACGCGCGCCGGTTTGCAGCTTCGGCGCGGGTCCGATCAGCGACTGGAACGGATCGCGGCGGCCCTGCGCGTCGTAGTGGTAGGCATCGGGAGCGCTCGGCTCCTCGACGATCTCCTGCAGACTCTGTTGCATGGTCTGATCGGGAGTCGTCGTCGCGGTCGTCGCAGAGGTCGTCGTCGCGGTAGGAGCGGGCGGCGCGCCCTTCTTCGGGGCAGTTCCCTGGGCGAACAGCGTCGCCATCGCCGCAACGACGATGATCAGCGATAGAACGAACCGGGTCACTCTCATTTCTTCACGCCCTTCCCCGCATCCGCAGCCTCAGGCTCTTTCGGCTCGACATAGACGAAGGTCTTGGCGACGAAATCGGCCGTGATCGTGCGGTCCACCTGCGGCGAGAGCGCGCCGATCGAGATCTGCTCGACGTTGATGACGCGCGGAAAGTTGCCAAGCGAATTGAAGAGGATCGCCAGGTTGTGATAGCGCCCATTGACGGAGACCGAAATCGGCCACTCCGCGTAGGGATCGCTCCCCTGCACCGCCGCAAGTTTCGGGAACGTGAGCTTGAGCAGCACGAAGTTGCCGGCGTCGACGAGTTGCTTGATCTTCTTGATGATCATTTCCGTGTTGCGCGTGGACGGCAGAATGTCTTTGAGCTTCTTCAACTCGACGGTGAGACGGTTGACCTCTTCACGGAACTGCGGGAGCTTCTGCTGCGCAGACCGGCCCTGCTCGATCTTGGCGTCAAGGTCCTTCAACTGCTGATCGGCACCGTGAATCTGGTTGTCGATATCGCCGATGAACGCATAGTTCACCCCCCAGACGACGGCGATCGCCAGCACCAGCCCGATTGCCAGGCCGAAGTACCAAGGTTTTCCTTCGAGCGAAAGCCCCGCCATCTACCCTCCTACCGCTTCGGCGCCGTCGACGTGGGCGGCGTTGCGGCCGTTCCCGTCGCAGGTGCTGCATTGCCCGGAGCGGTACTTGTCGCCGCTCCGGCCGTTCCAGGGGCACCTTTCGGTGCATAGGTGAAATGAAAGTTCATCGTGTACGAGTAAACCAGCGGCACCGATGACACCTGCGTCACGCTGCCCAGATCCGGCTCCTCGAACATCGGATCGTTCTTGATGCTCTCGACGAAGTTCGCGATGGCATTGGGATTCAACCCGCGGCCATCCAGCGTCACCGTATTGCCAATGACAGTCATCTTGTCGAGCCACACGAGGTCCGGGAGATCCTGGCTGATCCGGTCCATCAGACGGGCCGGCCCCTTCTGATTCTGTTTGAGCTGATTGATCAGATCGATCCGTGTCTTCAGGCTCTCTTTCTGCTTTTTGTAGTTGTCGACTTCCTTGATGATCGCCTCGAGGCGTTTGGCTTCGGCCTGTTTCTGGACCAGGAGATCCTGGCGCTCGGCGAGCTTCCGATTCTCGAGGAAGTACCATCCGCCGGCGACCACGATCCCGGCGACGAGCAAGCCGCCGAGGAAGACGTTGTTGAGGTTGGTCGGTCCCGAAACGGCAGACGCAGCACCCGTGGCCGCTCCGGTACCCCGGACCGCCCGCCCTTCCCGCACTAAGTTAATCTTGATCAAGCATCCCCCAGCTTTCGGATGGCCAGGCCGACCGCGATGGCCATACTCGGACCAAGCTCGGCCAACTCTTCGGGGTTGAATAGCTTCTCGTCGACCGTGACCTTCTGGAACGGGTCCATGATGGAAACAGGGATGCCGAATTTGTCGCGCAGGATGGCGTCGAGATTCAAAACGCCCGAGCCGCCGCCGGCGAGAACGATCTCATCGACGCGGTCCGCACCCGACGTGGCGGTGAAGAAATCGAGCGTCTTCCGCAACTCACCGGCGAAATCCTCGCTCACCGAGTTGAGGATGGGGATGACCTGCTGGATGCTGTAGTCGCCTGTCTGGTGGCCCTTCTTCAGCTCCTCAGCCTGCTCGAACGAGAGGCTGAGCTCGCGCTGGATGGCGTCCGTGTACTGATTGCCGCCGAAGGTGATGTCGCGCCAGAAGAGCGACGTAGCGCCGGACAGGACGTTGACATTCGTCACCGAGGCGCCGACGTTGACGAGGGCCAGAACCTTGTTCTCGTCGATCGCATAGTTCATCTCGTAGGCGTTCTGGAGTGCGAAGGCATCGACGTCGACGAGAACGGGCACCTTCCCCGTCTGGCTGATGACCGAGGTGTAGTCGTTGATCTTTTCCTTCTTCACCGCGACGAGGATGACGTCGATGTTGTCGCCCGTTCCGGGGGCGGTGAGAGGGACGTAGTCGAGGTTTACGTCGTTGATGTCGAAGGGAATGTACTGCTCCGCTTCCCACTGAATCGACTCCGCCAGCTCCTCGGGGGACATGGCCGGGAGCGTGATCTTCTTGATGATCACGGAGTGCCCGGAGAGAGAGGTGGCGTAATTGGAATTCTTGATGTTTTTGCTTGTGTTTAGGCGCCCGATCGTCTCGACGACCAGCGACGAGTCCATGATCGAACCGTCGACGATCGCCTCAGGAGAAAGGTGCTCGATTCCCAGCTTCACGAGCTGGAACGTGCCGCCCTTCTTCTCCTTCAGCTCAATCAGTTTAACGGCTGATGAACCGATATCGAGACCTACGACATTTTTGCTCTTTGAGAAGAACACCGCTCACCCCGTCCATCTCACACACTCACTTCTCGGCGGCTCCAGATGTGTAAAAGTCAGTCGAAATTACAACGTTTAAAGGTGAGTGTCAACTCTACAGGCTTTAGATTTATCAGTCGGATACGCGAAGTCGAGCCCGTTTCGGGCCCGGGCGGTTGCGCCGGAAGGGGTCAACCGCTACAATCCCACCCTTTCACGTTATTTGAGGAGTCAAGATGGCAAAGATGTGCGAAGTCTGCGGCAAGGCGCCCGTGTTCGGTAACCGGGTGAGTCATGCCCACAATGTTTCGAGCCGCCGGTGGCTGCCGAATCTGCAGCGAGTTCGCGTGATGGTGGGCGCGGCGGTGAAGCGGATGAACGTCTGCACACGCTGCATCCGAACAGGCAAGATCGCCAAAGCCGCGCGGTAAAACGCGCGGCACCTTCCTTCCCCTTCAACCCCAACCCGTTCCGGATCGAGTTCTGCGCACGGTTTTTGCGCTGGAACCGCGAAAGGCATCGGCCCGCCGCGGCTACGCTCGCTGTGGCGGTTCGCGTGACGTGCGGCGCGACCGTTGCACTGACCATCACTGCGAGCGAGAACACCATCGAGACACTCACGTCAGGATCACCAAGCACTCCTCGGGAGGTGCACGATCTCGCCTCGCAAGCCCCATGACCATGACAAGAAAGCCGCGCGGTCGGCAGCTAATGCACGTTGGAGGACGGCGCATTCGCGGCAAGGCTGTCGCCGCCGCCGCCTATCTCGCGCTCGCTCTGGGCTGGGGCTGGGCAACCGATCACCTGATCTACTTCTATGCTCCCGATCCGATACGGGCCGCACGCTTACAGACCGCCGAAGCGCTTCTGTTTTACGTCGTCACGACCGCTCTGATCTACTTTTTGATTTCGTGGTACACGAAAAAGGTAGCAGCGATTCGGCTGGAGCTGGAAGCCGACCGGCGACTCCGCGGTCTGGGCGAAGTGGCAGCGACCATCGCTCACGAGTTCAACAACATGCTCCAGAGTAGTCAGCTGTCGGCCGACGTCGCTCTTCGGAAGGTGGAACCAGGCAGCGACGCGGCGAAGGCCGTCGGTAACGTGCGGGTTTCGCTAGCGCGCGGAACCATGCTTGCCACCAAAATTCTTCGATTCACACGGCCGGGTGCAGTCACGCGTCAGCAAGTGGACTTTGTCGGTTGGCTCAACAACACAGCCGCCGAGGCAAGGGCTCAAATACGCGGACTGGATGTCGTCGTTTTGGTGCCGTCGGGTGAGATTTCGATCGACATGGATTCGGCACTGATGTTTCAGGCAATCCTGAATCTGCTCATCAACGCTCGAGATGCCGGCGCGACCACCGTAGAGATTGCAGCAAAAGCAACAGCGAAAAGGGTCGTGCTCACAGTTGCTGACGATGGGCCAGGGATTCCGGCCTCGGTCCGTAACCAGCTCTTTCAACCGTTGGTATCCACCAAACCTAACGGCACGGGGCTGGGGCTCTCGCTCGTGTATTTCGTGGTTCGTTCGCACGACGGTGAGATCGATGTTCTGAGCGACGACAAGTTCGGAGCAACGTTCGTGATCACACTGCCGCTCTCGGAGAAAGCCCCCGTCTCTCGATCCAAAGCCCCCGACTGAGACCGCTTGCGGTGAGGTGTGCGGCTCCCCGGTCTAGCCAGATCGACGCAGTTGCGGGTCGATGCCGCGTGACAGTCGCCTCACCGCCAACGAACAATAGTTGTGATGGCGCCGAGGATCCTCATCTCCCTATCCTCGATGATTGAGTCCAATCCGTCGTTGAGTAGAGCGCGCTCGCCGTGTTTGGTCCACCATTGCCCTATGAAGGACCGGTCACCGATCAGGACAACGACGGATTCACCCGTGGCGGCGCTCTCGGGTTTTCGTCGCTCCACGATGAGGAGATCTCCGCGCTGGACGAAGACTTCAGGGATGTCCTCTCGCGCGCGGAAGACGATCTCATCAACGTCGATTGCCCTTTCGGGAATGAGTACTCGCTCGCTCGCCGAGCTTGTGTCGATCGCCGCGCCTTGCGACAGATCTCCGGCGAGGTGGACGAACGTCGTTTTGCTGTCTGGTGTCTTCTGTTTCTTGGTCATCGCCTCAGCTCTCCTCCCGGTCTGGAAATTCGAATGCCTCGCGGAATACAGGGTCACTGCAGAGACGCTGCACCCTGTCCATGTCCATGAAGAGGTCGAGTAGCCGCGCGACATAGGACTCGACCGTGAGCGTCTCGCCTTCGGGAGAGTCCTCGCGCATCTCGACGACGATGTGCTCCAGCGCGATCACCAGGTATGCAGGGAGACGCCAGTGCACGAGCGACATGCGGAGTAGCGTTGGAAACCCTTCGACCGTGCCCACGGCCGCATCGAGATCGGCGGGCGTCCATGTCTGCTGGACGATCGCGGCAACCTCCGCCCACGGGATCTCGTCGCCTGCTGCTACGCGCTCCCGGTTCTCGATTTGTGTGAGCACCCACGCCGGATCGGAGCGCGCGATCATCGCGGCGTCCGCGAGACTTACAGGCACACGATCGCGAAAGAACTGCCGCACTCGCTCAACGGCGAGGTCGTCGGGAGACACGCTCACATTGAAGGAGAGTGGAAATGTGTGGGCAGTCCTACCTCACGAGAATTCAGTCGCTAATACGGTGCGCGCAACCAAACTTGCGCTGATGGCCGTGGTAGGTGTGGCCTGCTCGATCAGGTTACCTGGGCCACGAACTCATAACCCAGCCGATGAGTGCGAGCGCCAGCGCGAGGAGCGCAGAGGTGCGCCCATCAAGGAGCGGGATCGCAGCAGGATCAAGAAATGTGAATCCGGCGGGAAGTGTGATGGTATCGCCAGGAGCGACGCCGAAAACCGTGACATCGACTGTTCCTGGCGCGTGAACAGGTAGGATGACCGTAATTTGCGTGTCCGTGATGTTCGTGATCGTGCCTGACTGGCCGCCGAACCGCACGTCGGGCCCCCCGGGGCAGATGACCACGCATCCTGTTAGAGCGGCGATGAATCCTTGCCCTTGCACTTTAACCGCAGTCGTGCAGCCCAATGCTGACAGGCACGAGAAGGCGGCAGACGGGGTGACACCGGTAATTTGAAACGACGCGGCACGTCCCTGCTGCGCCATTGCGACGAGTACCACGCCGCAAACGAGGATCTGTGTTCGTAGCGTACGGATGGCCATGTGCACGTGCGGACGCAATCTATCACCGCCACGCTGTCGCGCATCGCGCAGACCCAAAGCAGACGCCAATAGGTTGCACGTCCGGCTAGCGCTCTGTTGATCGCCTTGAACCCCGATGCTTAGCTTTGAAGCTGCGATGATCTGCGTTCGCCTTGTGCTGACGCGATGTACAGGTGTCAGCCTGCTCGATCAGGCTACCGGGGCCGCGCGCTCATGATCCAGCCGATGAGCGTGAGTGCCAGCGCGAGGAGCGCAGAGGTTCGCGCATCAAGGAGTGGGATCGCGGCAGGATCAAGAAACGTGAATCCAGCGGGAAGGGTGCTGCTCCCATGCCCAAAGAGGCCGACAACCGTAACGTCGACCGTTCCTGGCGAGTGCACGGGCAAGATGACGGTGATTTGCGTGTCCGTGATGTCCGTGATCATGCCTGGCTGGCCGCCGAACAGCACGTCGGGCCCAAGGCATTCCCCAATTATGCACCCTGTGAGGGCGTCGAATCCCTGCCCTTGCACTGTAACCGTCGTCGTGCAGCCCGATGCTGACGGGCACGAGTAGGCGGCAGAAGGGGTGACACTCGAAATTTGAAACGATTGGGCGTGTCCCTGCTGCGCCATAGCGACAAGTATCGCGCCGCAGACGAGGATCTCTGTTCGTAACGTGCGAATGGTCATGTGCAGGTCCGCAGGCAATGTATCACCGCTGTCGCGGCATCGCTGGGATCCGAAAGCAGACTCCAATAGGTGGCACGTCCGGCTTGGGTTTTGTCGATCGCGTTGAACCACCGATGCTCGGTTTTTGAATTCGAGGATCTGTGTTCGCCGTGCGGTGAGGGCCATGTCAGGTGTGAGCCTGCTCGATCAGGCTACCGGAATCGCGCGCTCATCACCCAGCCGATGAGTGCAAGCGAAAGCGCGTCGTTGCCCGTTACGCTCTCGTACGAGGCCGCAGGCTTAATCGGTTGACCAAGCATCTCAATGACTCGCGCGATCGACTCGCCACGCTTCACTTCGTCGAACTTTCTCCACGTGAAGCTCGCGGACGTTTCCGCACCCCACTCAAAAGGATTCACGACCACGATCACCCACCCGAACGCAAGCATGATCACCGTTGCCGCGCCTATGATGACTGACATCACGAATCGACGTTTCATGTCACACCAGAAATGGAAGACGTCCGGGATCTTTTGCCATCTCTCTGACTTTTTCTCTTGACGTCGCGTTTCAAGCGTCGCTGCTGTCTCTTGCCGCTGCTTCTCAGCCTCAGCTGGCATTTGGGGCTTAACCTTCCACTGCTGCCGGTAATGATCACAAGTCGGCGCCCGCTTCTCATCCTACAACATCAGCGAGGAAAGCAATCGCCGATTCGCCCTGCGCAGAACGAAGAAGGCGAGCCCCTTTGTACTCAGCAATGACTGGCGTTCTAGTGGGCAACGATACTCCCGGCATGAACCTATCCAGATCCGCAGCGGAATGCACATCGTCCAGATTGAATACATAGGTTTCAAGATCAATTGAGTAAGTGCGGACTGCGAGGTCAGCCAGCACATCGAGATCACGCGTATTCCACGAAACTGCGCCCAGGACAAGAACGTGGCCGGATAGCGTGAAGTTGTCGCCCGCTCGAAGACGTCGCCATCCAGCGGCAACAATATCGTCATCGAAACGCTTGGCTGTCAGCTGGTTCCGCGCCTCGATCCTATCCGCGGCGTCTGGAATT
>Ga0307470_10000584_pt1 | contig 16926 bp, 11 predicted proteins | sample atmos_gasesAM3C__FD_204565 | JGI IMG/M metagenome (GOLD analysis project Ga0307470, IMG submission 204565) | Hardwood forest soil microbial communities from Morgan-Monroe State Forest, Indiana, United States - atmos_gasesAM3C_05 | ecosystem: Environmental > Terrestrial > Soil > Temperate forest... | reverse complement strand
GTAGGTCGTGAAGGTCGATCGACTCGGCGTTGAGTTGTACGGGCCCGGCGAACGCGAGGAGGCGCTCGATGGCCTTGAGCAGCAGCGCGGCCTCTTTCTCCGCGTTCCGGAGCCGCGAATCGGCGACGTCATCGACGCCGCCCTTGCGCGCCAGTTTCACGTAGCCGAGGATCGTGGAGAGCGAGCTGCGGAACTCGTGGGCGATCCCGGCCGAGATCTCGCCGAGCTGCGCCAGCGTCGTCATGTCCTGCACGCGTGCCTCGAGACTGCGGATCGGCGTGAGGTCGGTGAAGAGCGCGAGAAAACCGAGAAGAGCGTCCCCTTCGTTCCGAAGCGGGACGGTGGTAAGTCCGATGGTTACCGGCTCGCCAGTGCTGGCGTGGCGGTCGTTGATCTCGATCCGGTTCATCGCCGCGCGCTGCTCGAACGCATCGCGCAGCGTTTCCGCGAACGCGCGAAGGGGAATCGCGTCTGGCAAGGTGCCTCCGGCGACGGACGCCGCGGCGTCGATGCCGAGGATCTCGCGCCCTGCGGCATTGATGTCGGCGACGGCGCCCGTTGCGTCGAGCACGATCAGTCCGGAGGTGAGGCTGCGGGTGAGCGCGCCGGTAACGCGCTCCAGCTCATCCGCCCGCGTCTTCTCGCGGTCGTGAAGACGCTTGAGCTCTTCCTCCTGACTCTTCAGCGTGGCGATGGACTGACGGAAGGTGTCGATGAGGTAGGCCGTCTCTTCCTGGTCGCCCGGTCCGCCCAGTTGGCGCGCGTCATCGAGCATCTGTTCGATCGGTCCGGTTACCCGAGGAAGGTAAAAGAGGAGCAGCGCGATACCGAGACTTGCCGCAAGGATGCAGATCCCGGCTGTGAGAAGGAAGTCGCGATGCGCGGTGCGGCGTGCCGAGGCATCGAAGCGCAGAGTAAGCGTACCGGGACCGGCGAGCCTGGTGACCGCGTCGAAGTCGCCCTCACGCAAACCTGATTCGAATGTTCGTCCATTGCGGGCGGTGACGCCGATGCCGGCAATGTTGAAACGCCCGCGCAGCACGAGCAGCTCGGTGTCCAACCCAGCCGGCGCGCTCCGGTTCACCGCCTCGGCTGACACATCCGCAATCATCTGATGCGACCTGTCGATGGCCTCCTCGGTGTGCGCCAGATTGGTCCGTAGCAATAGAAGAAGGATGAAGATCAGCGCCACCAGGAAGCCAACCAGCCCGGTGAGGAAAAGGCGAACGTCCCGGCGAAACCCGACGCGGGTCAGCGGAGCACGAACGAAACGTACCATCCCGAGAGTGTAGGGCCGAAGAAGAGAACGCCCAAGAAGGCGATGCCGAGGAAGACACCGAATGGGATGGCGAGGCGCATGCCGTCGCGGCTTCGCAGCGCCGCCGGCAACACGATCAGCGCGCCGGTCACCGACGCGCCAAGCAGAACTCCCGGCACGGCGCGCCATCCGGTGACGGCACCGATCATCGCCAGCATCTTCACGTCGCCCATCCCCATCCCCTCGGCATGGCGAATGAGCCAATAGGTACCGATGATGACGAGCGGAATGGCGGCGCCGAGGAGCGCACCAAAGAGCGAGTCGAGCAGCGAGTCGGCGAGGATCAGGTCAGGGTGAAGGATGCCCAGTCCGAGCGCGCCGGCGCCGAGGCCTATGGCGATGCCGGGAACGTCGATGACGTCGGGGAGCAACTGGATGTCGGCGTCGATGTAGATGAGCGCGATCGTCATCGAGATGATCGCTGCCACGACGATGAAGGCGACAGTCGGCCCGGTCCGAAGAAAGACCGCGAGATAGAAGAGGGCGTTGGCAAGCTCGACGAGCGGATAGCGCCAGGCGATGCCGGCGCCGCACGCACGGCAGCGCCCGAGAAGGACGGCGAAACTGATGATGGGGATGTTGTCGAACCAGCGAATGGCCGCGTCGCAGTGCGGACAGTGGCTTCCCGGAAAGACGATCGACTCTTCGCGCGGATAGCGATGGATGACGACGTTGAGAAAGCTGCCGACGATCGCACCGGTGGCGAATGCGTAAGAACCGAGGAGGAACGTCATCCGGGGAGGATTGTACCGGCGATGAGGAGTGCGGGCGTCTCGCCCGCGGCGACGAGGCGTCCTCGCCTCGGCGTGCTGGCCCGGGCGTTTATTCGGCGCGGCTCACACGTCCCGTCGAGCCAACCGCGCGCTACCATGACGTCATGAAGTACCTCTACATCGCTCTCTGCGTCGCCGGAGTTGCTGTTCCTTACTACTTCTTCGTGCCGTTCGTCCTCGAGCACGGGTTGAACATGTCGCTGTTCCTGCGCCAGCTCATGGCCACGCCGGTGTCCGCCTTCTTCGGCGCGGACGTCGTCGTGTCGTCGATCGCGCTCTGGGCATTTATCGCGTGCGAGCGGCGCAAACGGCCGGTGCGGCTCTGGTGGTTGTGCATCATCGCCAATCTGGCGGTTGGCGTCTCGCAGGCCCTGCCGCTGTTCCTCCTTCTTCGCCACACCTCCGAACGGGCGAGCTGATGCTCGCTGACATGCTTTAGGTATTCTTAATGATCCGGCATCATCCGCGCACCGTACACTCCGCCGTTCGCGCCGAAAGGCGCCCAGGGGAGATCACGGTTGACTGAGGTACCGGCGCCCGAACACCACGAACGCGAAGAGCCGTCAGGGCGCCGTCTGGTTTCGCTGTCTCTGCTGGCACTCGGCATCGTTTACGGCGACATCGGCACGAGTCCCCTTTACGCGCTGCGGGAGTGCTTCTACGGATCGCATCCGGTGGCACTCACGCCCGCGAACGTCCTCGGCATCCTCTCCCTCATCTTCTGGTCGCTGGTCCTCGTGGTGATGCTCAAGTACCACGTCTATGTGCTGCGGTTCGACAACCGAGGAGAGGGTGGAATCCTCGCGCTGATGGGGCTCGTGGGGATGGACAAGAGCCGGAGCGCCGCGGTGCGCAGGACGTTGATCGTCCTCGGCGTCTTTGGCGCCGCGCTTCTCTACGGCGACGGCATGATCACGCCGGCGATCTCGGTGCTCAGCGCGGTGGAAGGGCTGGAGATCGCCACACCATTCTTCAAGCCGTACGTGATCCCGCTGACGATCGTGGTGCTGATCGTTCTTTTCTTCTTCCAGCGCCGCGGAACTGCCGGCGTCGGCGCGGTCTTCGGCCCGATCATGCTGGTGTGGTTCTCGACGCTGGCGCTGATGGGCATTCGCGGCATTCTCTGGCAGCCGTCGGTGCTCTTCGCGATCAATCCGATTTACGCGATTCGTTTTTTCATGGCGAACGGACCGCATGGGTTTCTCGTGCTCGGCGCGGTCTTTCTCGTGACCACCGGCGGCGAGGCGCTCTACGCCGACCTCGGGCACTTCGGCGAGAAGCCGATCCAGATCGACTGGTTCAACATCGTCGGACCGTCACTCGTCCTCCATTACTTCGGCCAGGGGGCGCTGCTGATCCGGCAGCCGTCCGCGGCACACAATCCGTTCTATCTGCTTGCGCCGAAGTGGGCGCTCTATCCGCTGGTGGGGCTGGCGACGGTGGCCACGGTCATCGCCTCGCAGGCCATCATCTCCGGAGTTTTCTCGCTGACGCGTCAGGCGATTCAGCTTGGCTATCTGCCGCGAATGCAGATCGTCCACACGTCGCAGGCCGAGATCGGCCAGGTCTACATGCCCAACGTGAACTGGACGCTGATGCTGGCGACGATCACGCTGGTCATCGGCTTTCGCAGCTCCACGAATCTGGCGGGCGCGTACGGTGTCGCCGTCAGCACGACGATGATCATCACGACGATCCTGGCCTACGTGGTGGCGCGCGACAAGCTGCACTGGAGCGTCGCGCTGGCGGGCGCGATCACGGCAGGATTCCTGTTCGGCGACCTGGCCTTCCTCGGCGCGAACTTATTCAAGATCGCCGACGGCGGCTGGTTCCCGCTTCTCATCGCTACGGTCGTTTTCATCATCATGACGACGTGGCGGAAGGGCAGGCAGATCCTCAACACACGCCTTCGCGAGGGCTCGCTCTCGCCCGAGATGTTCGTGACGTCGCTGCGCGGACACTCACCCGTGCGTGTGCCCGGCACGGCGGTCTTCATGCACCGCACGCGCGAGGTGATTCCCTCGGCATTGCTGCACAGCCTCAAACACTACAAGGCACTCCACAAACAGGTCATCCTCCTCACCGTGATCACGGAAGAGGTCTCGCATCTTCGCGATGACGAGCGCCTGCATTTCGAGGAGTTGGGCGAAGGCATTTTTCGTATCACCTGCCGCTACGGATACATGGAAGAGGCGGACATCCCGGCGTTACTCGAACGCGTCAGCAAGGAGCGCCACATGGCCATCCCGCCGATGGACACGACCTATTTCCTCGGCCGCGAAACGCTGATCGTCACCGCTCGCCCGAGCGGCATGGCCATGTGGCGCGAGAAGCTCTTCGCCTCGATGATGCGCAACGCCGAGAGCGCTGCCCGCTTCTTCCGCCTGCCGCCAAATCGGGTGGTGGAGCTCGGTGCGCAGATCGAGTTTTGAGGTTCTTTGCGGTTTCACGCGAAGACGCGAAGACGCGAAGGGGAGTCCGGGTCACAACCGCTTGCGCCGCAGCGTGGTCGTGAGGTCGCCTTCCTGTACTGGAATGGCGAGTGATATGTCGCGCGCGTGGGCGAGCATTGCGCCCTCGGGCGGAAGGCCGTACGAGCCGTCGATGATGACGGCGTCGATCGGTTCGTTGCGGGTCAGGTAGAGATCGATCGTTGCCTCGGTGGCGCGGACGCTGACGCGATGCCATCCCTCTGCGAGTCCGCCGCGCCGGCGTGTGACTGGCGGGGGAACGATTCCGTTGACGCGCACGGAGGCGAATGACGGGGCGTGGAAGATGAGTGCGATGCGGGGTGCGTTGCGGACGGAGTGAAGGTGCAAAGTCAGGTGCCGGCCGTTCTGGTGTTCGTCGGCGATCACCTCCAACTCCGTGGGGGCGAGACTGAGGTTGGGGGCGGGGGCGACGAGTGCCTTTGCTGGCGGCGTCGTCCAGTCGGCGATCTGTTTCGGCGCTGGGTCGAAATGCGCCGCCTGCGCGATCGCCGGTAGCAGCTCGTCCGCTTGCCAGCGTGGCGCGGCGCCGTCGTCGACGTATTCGATGTTGATGTGGCGCGGAGAATCTGCCGTATAGGCTGGGACGAGGTTCGCGATGACGATGCACGCGATCGACGCGATGGCGAACGCCGTGAGGATCGGGCGCTTCAGCCACGGAATGCTGGCAATGAACGGCGCGAAGGTCGTGGCGACGAGCGCGATCAGCAAGGCGATGAATGGCAGGATCGGTTTCCCGAGGGCGACGTACAACGCCAGGCCGAGCGGGAAGATCAGGATCGCTGCGACGGCCGCACAAAGAATCGCCGACGCCCCTTCGCTCATCTTCACGGTTGCGCGAAGGAGAGCGCAGAGCGCCAAAATGATCGCGGGCACAATCGTGAGATAGCTTCCGCCGGGGAGCACGATAGCGAGTGCAACAGCGATCGCCGACCAGCAGATCGCGTGGCCGAGGAAGAGGCCCTCGATGTCAGAGTATTTGATGAAGCGCTGCGCGACGAAAATGGCGGCGCCGATTCCGATCAGCCATGCGGTCGCGATCGACGCTCCGGGATAGGCGACCCACACGGTTCCACCCGCGCGCAGGCCGGCCAGCCAGTTGCCGGCCAAGCCAACCGCCAGTGCTGCGATGATCGTCAGGAAGAACGACAGCACGCCGAAGGTGATCGCGCGCGACCTCGTCCTTCCGTCGCGCGTCATCAAGAACGATGCGGCCAGCAGAACGACCAGCGAGAGGATAGCGATGCCGGGGGAGTAACGCTGCGGCCACCAGACTACGAAGAATGAGAGCACGTCGAACCAGACGGCGTTGCCGTGGCTCGTCTGCCGCAGATCGGCGGCGGCGAACACACGTGCCATCGCCAGGATGTGATCGCCGTGATGCTGCAACGTCGACAGCGTGACGTTGTCGAGATTGTCGAGCGGCGAATGGTAGTGAACCGGCTGGCCGATGTTGGCGAACCCGATTCCTGCCAGACCAACGCGTTTGAAGACGGTGAGGTCGGTGTCGTTCGGCAGAAGCTCGTAGATGTCGTAATAAAGCGAGCTTGTGGCCGGACGCGGCAGCGCGGCAGCGATCGTGCGCGCGATCCATTCGTTCTGCCGGCTGGTCTCGAAGAGGAAGCTCGGTCCGTCCGTTCCCCGGGCCTCGATGTTGATGACTCCCGCCGCGTTGCGCAGCAGTTCCGGATCGGCGACGAATCCTTCCGCTCCCAGCAGTGCGACCTCTTCGGCGTCGGTGATGAGGTAGACGATCGGATTGCGGAAGTGCTCGTTGCGGAGCGCGCGGGCGATCTCGACGAGCGCCGCTACGCCCTGGCCATCGTCGCAAGCACCGGGCCCTCCCGGCACGGAGTCGTAGTGCGCGGCCAGGATGAGCGAGTCGGGGCGTGCGTCGCCGGGAGTGCGGGCGATGACGTTGGCGACCGGCGCACAGGTGACGTATGGGCTGCATGCGAACGTGCGCTGTATGGTGACGTCGTAGCCGAGGGCGCGAAGGCGGGCAGCCAGACGTTCGCGGACGGCATCGTGAGCCGCGGTTCCAACCGGATGCGAAACATTGGCGATGATCTCGCGCTCGAAGGCGATGGCGCGAGCAGCCGAGAACGAGGATGACGGCGCGGTCTCGGGCAGCGGCGCCGGGCCGCGCATCCGCAGAAGCAGCACGCCGAGAATGGCCGCGAGCGTCGCGAAGAGGAGTCCTGCCGCGACGCCACGTTTCACGATCGGGGATTGTAGCTGCAACCTGCGGCGACGGGAGACGTAATGAGCGCTCAGAGATCAGAGACAAATCAAAGAGCCACGATCAACCAGCCATTAGAGGACACAAAGACATGCTCAAGCGCATCCTGCTCACCGCCCTCCTCACCATCGCTGCCGCTGCGGCGAATGCATCGACGCTGGACGAGGCGTTCGACCGCACGTTCGACGTCCGGCCGGGCGCGGTCTTCTCGCTGTCGAATACGAATGGACACATCAACATTCGCGCCTGGGATCAGCCGAGGATTCACATTCACGCCGTAAAGCACGTCGAAAGCCGCGACGCCGATACCGCGCGCAGCGCCATGAAGGCACTGACTCTTGCGGTGTCGCAGCCGAACGGCGGCCTGCGCATCGACACGAAGTATCCGAAGTCGAATGACGGCATTCTCGAATGGATCGCCGGCACGAGTGTGAACCTCTCGGTGACGTACGAGGTCGTGGTGCCGCGCACGATGAATCTGCAGATCGAGAATACGAACGGAGGAGTCGAAGCGAGCGATGTCCGCGGTTCGCATCGAGTGGAGACGACCAACGGTCACATCCGGCTGGCCCGTTGCGCTGGCGATCTCGATGCGGAGACGACGAACGGCGGGATCGAAGCGGAGCTGACCTCGGTCACGGCCGGACACGTCGTCCGCCTGGAGACGACGAATGGTCCAATCAGCGCGCGCCTGCCGCGGAAGCTGGCCGCGAGCCTGGACGCGTCAACGACCAACGGCGGCATCGAATCCGATCTACCTGTAGCGACGCGCGGCAAACTGGAAAAGCACGCCTTGCGCGGCACGATCAACGGCGGCGGGCCGGACCTTCGGCTGCGCACGACGAATGGGTCGATTCATATTCAGGGGATATAGTGCGGCGTGGGAGGAAAACCGTTTCACGCGAAGACGCGAAGACGCGAAGAACCTCGCCATCACCGCATGATCATCTTCTTGATCTTGCTTACGAGATCCGATCCGATGAGGCCCTCGGCGGCGTTTAGGACGCGCTTGATGGCGACGAGGACGTCCTCGCTGCCGCTCCAGTGTTCCTGAACGACGGCGGCGTCGACGCTGCCGAGGACTTTGCTCAGGACCATGACACCGAAGACGAGGTCGTCGAGGTATCCGATCGGTCCCACGATCGCCTCGGGGATCAGATCGAAGGGCATGATGTAGTACGCGACGGCGCTGCCGAGGAGGACTTTGTCCTTGCTGTTGACGCGCGAGTCCGTCGTGAGACGCCATAGCAGAATGAAGACGTCGGGAACGAGCAGGAGGAACTCTCCCGCTTTGCCTGCCACGCGGCTTTTCCGGTCGAGGTAGCTGCGCGTCGTTTTGCGGATGCGGTCGTAGAAACGCGAGGCACGGTCACGCGGGACCGATTCGGACTCCGCGTTGTCGGCGATTTCCCGAGCCAGATCCTCGTCTTCTGCCGCGCCGCTGAAGGGTGTTTCATCCATTTGATGTCTCCGAAGATGGCGGAAGGTCGGCTCCCCCTCGCCCGAGGGTGACCGCCAGACCGCCATCGATGATCCAGATGTTCTCGATATCCGCATCGACGAACGATGGCAAAAACCGCTCCAACGAAACGACGAACGTGGCCGGCTCCTCATAGTGAACGAGATCCGCCGGCAGCTTGTTCTTGGCCAGCCCGAATAGAAACTGCGGAATCGGCAGCGCGCCGAAGGCGGAGGCCGAGGCGATGGGGACGCGCACGGTGCGTCCGCTGGCCCTGATCTCCTTGATGTCGACCGTGAATGGCACGCCGATGAACTTGCGGATCGTGCCGGAGACGCGAAGCAGGCCGTTGAAGAATTGGAGCTGCATCCGCTCGATGGGATCGACGCGGAAGCCGGCCGCCATGGCGTTGATTTTTTCGCCATCGACGCGGACTTCGAGTTGGTCCCAGGTAATGAAACGTTGCATGTGAGAAGGCAGAGGTCACAGATCAGAGATCAGAAGATCAGAGATCAGGAAACATCGGGAAATAGAGATCCGGGGCAGAGAACGCAATTGGGTCATTCCTTACCGCTGATCGCTGGCCACTGATAGCCACTGATCTCTGATCTCTGTTCCCTGATCTCTGCCCTGATCACTTGTATCATGCGCGCGCCTCATGCCGAAACGCACTGACATTCATTCCATTCTCATCATCGGATCGGGCCCGATCGTCATCGGACAGGCTTGCGAATTCGACTACTCCGGGACGCAGGCCTGCAAGGCGCTGAAGGACGAGGGCTACCGCATCATCCTGGTAAATTCGAACCCGGCCACGATCATGACGGACCCGGAGTTTGCCGACCGGACGTACATCGAGCCGCTCACGCCGGAGACGCTGGAGCGCATCATCGAGCGCGAGAAACCGGACGCGATTCTGCCGACCGTGGGCGGCCAGACCGGCATCAACCTGGCCATGGCCCTGCACGAGAACGGCGCGCTGGAGCGCCACGGCGTCGAGCTGATCGGCGCCAACAGCCTGGCCATCAGGACCGCCGAAGACAGGCAGCTCTTCAAAGACAAGATGGTCGAGATCGGCGTGGAAGTGCCGCGCTCGGTGCATGCGGCGACGGAAGCGGATGCGGAGGAGTTTGCGGCAACGATCGGCTATCCATTAGTCATTCGCCCGTCGTTCACCCTCGGCGGATCCGGCGGCGGGATCGCCTACAACGTCGAGGAATTGCGCGCCGTCGTCAGCCACGGCCTGGAGCTCTCGCCGATTCATCGCGTGCTCGTCGAGGAGTCGGTGACCGGCTGGAAAGAGTTCGAGCTCGAGGTGATGCGCGACAAGGCGGACAACGTCATCATCGTCTGCAGCATCGAGAACCTCGATCCGATGGGTGTTCACACCGGTGACTCGATCACGGTCGCGCCGCAGCAGACGCTGACGAACACCGAGTACCAGGCCATGCGCGACGAGGCCAAGCGGATCATTCGCGCGATCGGCGTGGAGACGGGCGGGTCGAACATCCAGTTCGCGGTGCACCCGACGACGGGACGCCGCCTGGCCATCGAGATCAACCCGCGCGTGTCGCGCTCCTCGGCACTAGCGTCGAAAGCGACCGGCTTTCCGATCGCGAAGTTTGCCGCGAAGCTGGCGGCGGGCTACACGCTCGACGAGATCCCCAACGACATCACGAAGAAGACGCCGGCGTCGTTCGAGCCGGCCATCGACTACGTGGTGGTGAAGATTCCGCGCTTCGCCTTCGAGAAGTTCCGCAAGACCAAGCCGAACCTCGGCCTGTCGATGCAGTCGGTCGGCGAGTCGATGGCCATCGGCCGCACGTTCAACGAGGCGCTGCAGAAAGGCCTTCGCTCGCTGGAGATCGGCGTGTCGGGTCTGGAGTCGCGCGGCTACGACCGCGACAAGGCGGCATCGCTGCTGCGCACGCCGCAGCCGGAGCGGATCTTCGCGATCGGCGATGCATTCCGGGCCGGAATGACCGTCGACGAGGTGAACGCGATCTCGTCGATCGATTGCTGGTTTCTGCGCGAGATCTACAAGATCGTGGAGATGGAGCGCACGATCACCGGGAACCCCACGGCAAAATCGCTGCTTGCCTGGAAGCGCGAAGGCTTTTCGGACAAGCAGATCGCATCGCTGACGAATTTGACGGAGGGCGAAGTGCGCGGGGAACGTTACGCGCTCGGCGTCCGTCCGGTTTACAAACGCGTCGATACTTGCGCCGCCGAGTTCGAAGCGTCCACACCGTATCTCTACTCGACATACGAGAAGGAGAACGAGGCCAATCCGACTTCTCGCCGCAAGGTGATGATTCTCGGATCGGGTCCGAACCGCATCGGGCAGGGCATCGAGTTCGACACCTGCTGCGTGCACGCATCGTTTGCGCTGCGGGAGATCGGCTTCGAGACCATCATGGTCAACTGCAATCCGGAGACGGTATCGACGGACTACGACACGTCTGACCGTCTCTACTTCGAGCCGCTCACGCTCGAGGATGTGCTCGAGATCGTCGATCTGGAAAAGCCGGAGGGAGTGATCGTGCAGTTCGGCGGGCAGACGCCGCTGAAGCTGGCCAAGTCGCTCGCCGAAGCAGGCGTGCCGATGTGGGGGACGTCGGTCGAATCGATCGACATCGCCGAAGACCGGGAACGTTTCGGAGCGCTGGCGCAGCAGCACGACATTCTCGTGCCCGAGCATGGAACCGGAATGACGGAGGCGGAGGCGATCGATGTGGCGCGCCGCATCGGGTTTCCTGTCGTCGTCCGCCCTTCCTACGTCCTCGGCGGACGCGCCATGGCTATCGTCTACGACGAGTCGAATCTGCGCGAGTACATCGGCTACGCGATGGAAGCGGCGCCGGGACATCCGATTCTCATCGACCGCTTCCTGGAAGACGCCATCGAGCTCGATGTCGACGCTGTCGCCGACGGAACGGACGTCGTCATTGCCGGCGTGATGGAGCATATCGAGGAGGCGGGGATTCACTCCGGCGACTCGACAACAGTGATCCCGCCCTACATCATCGGGCTGCGCGAGCAGGATCGTGTGCGCCGCCTCACGGTGCAACTGGCGAAAGCTCTGAAGGTGGTCGGCCTGATGAACGTGCAGTACGCGATCTACCACGGCGACCTTTACGTGCTCGAGGTCAATCCGCGCGCGTCGCGAACGGTTCCGTACGTCTCGAAGGCGACGGGCGTGCCGTTCGCGAAGATCGCAGCGAAGGTGATGGCCGGGATGTCGCTTCGCGAGCTGGGACTGACCGCCGAGCCAAAGGTACGCGACTATTTCGTGAAGGCGCCTGTGTTTCCGTTCGGACGTTTTCCTGCCGAGGATACGGTGCTCGGGCCGGAGATGAAGTCGACCGGCGAGGTAATGGGCTCCGCTCCGACGTTCGGCGAGGCGTACGCGAAGGCACTCCTCGCAGCCGGGATCGATCTGCCGCTCGATGGCACTGCATTCATCTCCGTCAACGACAACGACAAGCGTCCCGTGGTCGTGCAATTGGCAAAGGATCTGGCCGACATCGGATTCCGCGTCCTGGCCACCTCGGGCACGCGCGACTTCCTGCAGCACAACGGCGTCGATGCCGGGCTGGCGTTCAAGGTGCACGAGTCGGAACGTCCGAACATCGTCGATCGAATGATCAACGGTGAGGTGACGCTCATCATCAACACACCGCTCGGGAAGAAGTCGTTCTACGACGACACATACATTCGCCGCGCAGCGCTGCAATACGGAATCAGTTGCCTGACGACGCTGACCGCCGCCACCGCCGCCGTCCACGGTATCCGCTCGTTACGCCAGGGAATGAAGACGATTACGACGATCCAGGAGCAACACGCGCGATAAATTGCGCTGCGCGCGTTGTCGGTTGTCGGTTGATTGCGCTTCGCGCGTTGTCTGCGGAATGCTGGCGAGTCGGGTTGACGCGGACGCAACCCAAACCAGTCTGATCGTGCGCTCCGGTTAGCAGTTCGCGCGGTAAAACCTCGAGTCCGCACGGCAAAACCTCCGGTCCGCACGGTAAAACCTCCGGTCCGCACGGAAAAACCTCCGGTCTGCGCGGTGAAACCTCGAGTCCGCGCGGTAAAACCTCCGGCCCGCGCGGTAAAACCTCCGGCCCGCACGGTGAAACCTCCGGCCCGCACGGTAAAACCTCCGGCCCGCGCGGTTAAACCAAGGGCCCGCATGGAAAACCCTCGGGTCTGCACGGTTAAACCAAGGGCCCGCATGGAAAACCCTCGGGTCTGCGCGGTTAAACCAAGGGCCCGCATGGAAAACCCTCGGGTCTGCACAGTAAAACTCAGGGTTCCACTGTAGCGCTCCGGCTCCGCACGGTCAGCAAGGGTGCGCGTGGTCCCCTTGTCAGCGCACGCGATCGGCAAGTGGGTGTGCGCGATCAACAAGCCGGTGCGCACGGGCCGCTAGCCCAGCGATTCTCGTTCATCTGCGAACGCGCGAAGCGCAATCAACCGACAACCGACAACGCGCGGCCGCCAGGCCGCGCAATAATCACGCTACGACGATCGCCGGCTGCGCCACTGCCATCTCGGTCTTGAAGGCGTTGAACGCGCGCACGGTGTACTGCAAGTGCTTTCCTGCTGCAGAGGCTTGGGCGGGGCCGGAGAGCTGGCGGTGCGGACGGGCGGCGCCGGGGCGGCGTGAGCGAAAGACGGTGGTGTTGAACGGCGAGGGCTTGGCGAACTCGATGACGAGCTCCTCGATGACGACGTCGGCACCGCCGAGGTAGCGGAAATCCCACTCGATGCCTTCGCCGGCGCGGAGATTCGTCTCGTTTGGATTGATCGAAAGGTAGATACGGCCGCCGCTCGATTCGATGTCGATGCGCACCGGCGTGGTGCGGACTGCGAATTCGGTCAGCTCATGAGCGCCGACGAGACGGTCCGAGGACGCCGGTGGCGCCGCGACGAGCGACGGTGCTTCGGCACGCGGAGGCGCGGGAATGAAGGACGACGAGCGAGGGCGGTCACCCTGCGAGAACCAGGCGGCGGTGGCAGGTCCGTTCGAGGTCACGCGTGTGCGGGAGCGGCGACGCTTCTTGTCGTCCGCTGCTGGCGCGGCGGCACGAGCGACAGCGGGGGCTGCGGCACCGGCCTTGACGGCACCTTTGGCAGCGGACTTCTGTTTCGTGTCAGCGGCTTTCTCCGCTTTCGCGGGCTTGGCGATGGAAGCTTTCTGCGTTGCCTTTGCCGAGGTCTTGGCGGCCGGTTTGGCGGACGTTTTCGCAGCCGGCTTGGCGGCCTTCTTCGGGGAAGGCTTCGCTGTTTTTCCGGAAGCTGGTTTCGTCGCGGCTTTTTTCGCGGCCTTCGCAGGCGATGGCTTTTTCGCCACGGCTTTTTTCGCCGCAGGTTTCTTCGCCGCGGACTTCTTCGGAGCCGGCTTCTTAGCTGCTGCCTTTTTCGGAGCGGGCTTCTTTACTGCCGGCTTCGCTTTCGCGACGACGCGCGCGGCCGGTTTCTTCGATGCCGGTTTCGCGGTTTTTGCTCGCATCACGGGTTTCTTGCCCGTACCTTTTTTCGGAGTTGTAGACGCTGTTTTCCCCTGCACCTTCGCCATTCGAGCCTGCTCTCCCGCATCCCCTGAAAAATGGATGGCGCAGTATAGCGGCGACCCCTCGGTTTGCATAGGTGAGAGAAAAGGCCGGTTTTTGGCCATCCAACGGCCTCGAAAACCGGCGGGCGCGCCGGCTCACAACCGCGCGGCTACCGCAGTCCGTCTGCGACGTACAGATCGCCGAGCATCCGCAGGGCGTCGTAGGCGTAGGCGGTGGCGTCGGGAGTGATGCAGATCGGCGCGATTCTGTACACGCCAGCCGGCTCGGTGGGCGAGAACTGCTTCCAGGCTTCCCGCGCGCCGGTGGCCAGCGTCACGCGCGTTACCTGGGCGGGGAGGGCGCTGGGGTGATACACAAAGAGAGATGCCCCGTCCGCTGACCAGACGATCGGCACCTCGCCCGGCTGGATCGCGGGGACGATCGACGGCTCCGCGCTGGCGTCGACGGGATAGAGCGCGATCGTCTGCTGCTGCGTCATTCCGGCAACGTAGCGGCCGTCCGGCGATACGGCAAACGGACGGGTGGCATCGCCCCAGATGTTCTCCGGCGAGATCGCCTTTTCTGTCTCATCGAGCGTGTCGATGACGTGGAGCTGATAGCCCTTTTTGGGCAACGCACCGGCGATGACGATGCGGCGCCCGTCGGGGAGCCAGACTGCGCCGAGGTCGAAGGCACCTTCGATCTTGAGCTCGCGCGACTCGCCGCTTCCGGTCGGGACCACGACGAGCTTCGGTCCGTTGTGACCGAGAACGTACTTGCCGTCGGGGGAGATGGCGTCGCCATATCCGTCGGCGATCCGGACCGGAGTCGGCTCGCCGAGGCGGCGAAGGTACATCGAGCTGGCCGCGCCGCCGCCTTCGCGCGGTTCGTTGAAGAGGATCGTTTTTCCGTCGCGCGAAAGATCGGCCAGCATCGACCAGTCCAGCCACGACAGATCGCGCTCCACCGACTCGCCCGGCGCCTGCACTTCCAGCGCGGCGCGCCACATCACGTTCGACAGCAGCACGTGGCCGGCCGGCGCGATGTCGAACAGCCGCATCGATCCGGTCAGCCGGTTGACGAGCCGCGAGTCGCCGCTCTCGATATTCACCGCGTAAAGCGCCGGCGGCGCTCCGGTGTCCGTTGCGGTGATCCAGATTTCCTTGTTGCCCGGAGCCCAGGCCAGACCGGTGACTCCGTGACTCCAGCCGCGCGCGATCGAGACCGGCTTGCCCGATTTGGCGTCGAGGATCGAGACGTCGCTCTTCCCCGAGTACGACTCGACGAAGGCGATACGCCCATCGGATGCGACGCGGATATCGCGCAGAGCGTGTGGCGTTTCGTAGAGAATCTTCCCGATCGGCGACTCGATGCGAAACGTGCCATTGCCGCCGCGGATGGCGATGAGGTTCGTGCCGTCGGGCGACCAATCGGCCTGCAGAACCTGTTCGGCGATCTCGCGTGGTGTTCCCCCCGCGACCGGAACGCGCGCCAGCGTGCCGAGGCTGGTGAGACGGTCGCGGCGCAGAAGGACGGCCAGTTCGGTCGACTTCGAGACGGCAAGGACGTCGGCGTCTTTCACGCCGAGCGGCCGCGGCTCAGGGCTTTGCCGGTTGGCAACGAAGACTTCGGATGGATTGCCGTCCCATGCCGCGCTGTAGACGATCGAATCGCCATCCGGACCGAAACGCGCCGCGCGCACTTCCCCACGCCGGAACGTCATCCGGTGAAAGACGACCTCGGGAGGTGCTTCTTCCTTCATCTTGTTTGTGGCGAAGTACCAGCCGGCAAACGCGGCGCCGCCGATCGCAGCGAGAAAGAGAAGCGTCAGAAGAATCGGCGACACGCGCCGCGGCAACGGTTGTGCGACGGTGGCATGGCGCACCGGCATGCGTGCTGTCGCAGGCATCGCGGCGGTGGCGGGGCGAACCGCGGTTGCGGACGTGCGGCGCTGTTCCGCTGAGTCGCCGATGCGCATCGTCGGTATCTGCGCCGTGGACGCTCCCGGCATCGGCGCCATCGCCGGATTGGAGACGCTCGAATAGGTGCCGGCCGCCGAAGCCGCTGCCATCGTCTCGAGGTTGAAGGCGAGATCACGGGCAGATTGGAAACGATGGTCGCGGTCTTTTTCGAGGCAGCGGCGCGAAAGCCGGTCGAGTGCGGGAGGAACATTCGGTAACGACTCGGCGAGGTCGGGCGGATCCTCCTTCAGGATCGCGCTGAGCGTCTCGATCGACGAGTCGCGCTTGAACGCGCGCACGCCGGTCAGCATCTCGTACAGGATCGCGCCGAACGCGAAGATGTCGGACCGCGTGTCGACCTTTTCGCCGCGAACCTGTTCCGGCGACATGTAGCCGACCGTGCCGAGGACCATGCCGGGCTCGGTGGCCGCCTGGGGAAAGAGGCCGCCATCGTCGGAAGTGGCGCTGAGTTTGGCGATGCCGAAGTCGAGGATCTTGGCCCGGCCGTCGCGCGTGAGGAAGATGTTGTCGGGCTTCAGGTCGCGATGGATGATGCCTTTCTCATGCGCGGCGGCGAGGCCGTTCGCCACCTGCAGCGCGGCATCGATGGCGCGGCGCGTCGCCAGCGGCCCGCGCTCCAATCGCTCCCGAAGTGTCTCTCCTTCGAGCAGCTCGCTGACGATATAGGCCGTGCCGTTCTCCTTGCCGACGTCATAGATCGTCAGCAGGTTGGGATGGTTGAGCATCCCGGTGGCGCGCGCTTCCTGCTCGAAGCGCTGCACGCGCTCCTGGTCGCTGAGCGTGAGCGCGGTGAGGATCTTGACCGCGACGTCGCGCCCGAGGCGGGTGTCTCTAGCGCGGTAGACAGCGCCCATTCCTCCTTCGCCGAGAAGGCTGACGATCCGATAGGGACCGAGCATCGCGTCAGGCTGCAGCATGGGATGAGCGCATGGTAGCAGCGCGCGTGGGGCGCGGTGTGATGGGGATCGCGTGTGGGAGGGAGTGGGGTGTCGGGGCATATGCACTAACTTAGGATAGGCGTACTCTAAGTGTATGGAACAACGGGTGGATGTGCGAGAGTGGGTGGAGTTTCAGTGGCCGTACCTGATGTCGTTCTTGGGTGGGT
>Ga0307470_10000583_pt1 | contig 16927 bp, 12 predicted proteins | sample atmos_gasesAM3C__FD_204565 | JGI IMG/M metagenome (GOLD analysis project Ga0307470, IMG submission 204565) | Hardwood forest soil microbial communities from Morgan-Monroe State Forest, Indiana, United States - atmos_gasesAM3C_05 | ecosystem: Environmental > Terrestrial > Soil > Temperate forest... | reverse complement strand
GACGAGGCCCATCGCCCGGGAGACGACGTCGGCCGGGCGGGAGATGTCTCCGGCCCGGTGCCAGATGTCTCCCGGGCGCGCGGAGACTTCTCCCGGCCGGCGGGAGAGCTCTCCGGGCCACGGGGACACATCTCCCGTTCGTGGGGAGATGTCACCCGCCCGGAGAGAGACGTCGTTCGGCCGCGGGGAGACGTCTCCCGAGCGCCGGGAGACGTCTCCCGTCCGATCGCAGACATCTCCCGTCCGATCGCAGAGATCTCCTACCTGATCGCAGAGATCTCCCGCCCGATCGCAGAGGTCTCGAACCCGATCGCAGAGGTCTCCCACCCGACTGCAAATGTCTCCCGGCCGATCGGCGTCGGGTTTCGCCCGCCCGGGCACGTCTCCGCGCCGGCGGACGTCTCCGGCTCACCCCGCGATCTTCCCGGCGCGCCGCAGGCGCTCGAGATGGGCGAGGACCTGGCGCTCGGCCAGGGGGTAGGCCTGCGCGGGCACGTCGTCGTAGACCCGCGGCAGCATCTCCCGCGCGGAGAGGCCGTCGCGGTGGGCGGCGAGGATCCGCTCCTCGCGCCAGAGGCGGTGCTCGACGTACTGGCCGAGCTTGCCCACGGCGTCGAGCACCGCCGGGCCGTGGCCGGGGAAGAGGGTGCGCGGCCCCAGCTCGGCGAGGCGCGCGAGCGAGGCGAGGTAGTCGTCCATGTCCCCCTCCGGCGGATCGACGACGATCATCCCCAGGCCGGCCACCATGTCGCCGGCCAACAGCGAGCCGCCCGCCTCGTCGAGGAAGCAGAGGTGGCCGCGGGCGTGCCCCGGCGTGTGGACGACGCGGACGGTCATCTCCGGCGCGCCCCCCGGCCCGCCGGCCAAGACCACCCGCTCGCCGTCGGCGAACTCGCGGTCGACGGCGATGCCGCGCGGCGCCAGGCGCTCGGCGGTCAGGCGGTGGGCGCAGACCGGCACCCCGAGGGCCGCGCGCAGCCGCTCGACGCCGCCGACGTGGTCGGGGTGGTGGTGGGTGAGCCAGATCGCCGTCACCCGTACTCCAAAGCGCTCGCGCGCCGCGGCGAGGGCTGCGGCGAGCCGCGCGACCTCGGTCTCGGCGGGCGCGCCGGGGTCGACCAGCACCGCCTCGCCGTGGCCCAGCAGGTAGCAGTTGACGGTCGAGGCGGGCGGCAGGGTCTGGACGGCCAAGGGGAAGAGGAGGACGCCGGGCCGCAGCTCGATCCTGCGGAACGGGCCGAGGTTGGTCTCCGCGGGGTCGCGGAGGCGCGGCAGGCCGGCCTCCGGCCCCTCCTCGGCGAGGACCTTGAGGATGTGGAGGATCGGCGGGGCGGCGAGCACCTCGCCGCGGCGCCAGCGCGCGTGGGCGGCGGCGGGGTCGATCCACTCGCCGGCGGCGAGCTCGCCCGCGATCACCGCAGGCTGCGGCGCGCGCTCCGCGCCCCACTCGAGGAGGAAGAAGCGGTTGTCGTAGCGCAGCGGGGTGAAGGGGGGCGTCATCCACCGCCCGGCGTAGACCAGCGGCGCGGCGTCGAGGGTGGCGCCGAGGGCGGCGAGCACGGCGGCGAAGGTCGTCTCGCCGGCGAGCAGGCGCCGGCGCTCGCGCGCCAGGTCCGGGCCCGGTGCCTGGCCGGTCGTCGGGCCGGTCGCAACCAGGAGCCCGGTCTCCTCGTAGAGCTCGCGCAGCGCGCAGGCGGCGATCCCCGGCACCTCGTCGGGCCCCACCGTCTCGACCGCGTCGCGCAGGCTCTCCGGCAGGCCGGCTGCGGCCCCGACGCCGGCCCCGGCCGCGCCCCCAGCCTCGCCAAGCCCGCGGGGGGCGCCGGCGACGGGGATTCCGGCATCGGCGCGCGACAGGCCGCCGCCGGGGAAGGCGTGCCAGCCGCCCATGAAGGCGAGCTCGGCCGAGCGCTCGACCCAGTAGACCTCGATCCCGCCACCGGACCGCCGCCAGGGCACCACCGCGGCCGAGGGGCGCGGCGGCGGCAGGGCGGAGCCGCCGGCGGCGAGGCTCTGTAACACCTGCTCGTACAGGCTCACGGAGGGGGTGCCCATGGGGGACTTATAGCAGAGCCGGCCCTTCGCCCCCCGCTGTCCCGCCTCCTCGGCGGTGTCGCACATCAATTGGAGAGCGCGCCCCCCACGTCCGAGCTCCGCCGGAGCTCCGCGCAGTAGACTACCGAACCGACCAGGAGATCCTCTTATGGCCAGCGAAGCGAAGACCGGCGCCACCGCCACCCTGACCGCCATCGGCAAGCACGCGATCGGCATCGACCACGTGGCGATCGCCGTGCGCGACCTCGAGGCGTCGATCAAGTTCTACGCCGACGTCCTGGGCTTCGAGCTCACCGAGCGCCGCAAGACCGAGGGCAAGCACACCGCCATGGTCTCGGCGGTCTTGAAGGCCGGCCCCATCACCGTCGTCCTCCTCCAGGGCAGCGGCCCCGACTCCCAGGTCTCGAAGTTCGTCGAGAACTTCGGCCCCGGCGTGCAGCACCTGGCGCTCGCGGTCGAGAACCTGCCCGAGCTCGCCGAGGCCCTCAAGGCCGAGGGGCTCGAGTTCGACACCACGATCATCAACAGCCCCGGCCTGCGCCAGATCTTCACCCACCGCGAGCCCGGCTCGGGGATGATGTTCGAGCTCATCGAGCGCATGGGCGGCGACTTCTCCGACCAGAGCGTGCAGCAGCTCTTCGAGCAGCTCGAGAAGAAGGACGCCTTCTGACCCGCATCGCCCTCAAGGCCGCGTTGAGCGACGAGTCGCTCGACGTGATGAACTTCTTGAACGAGGTCGTGCTGCGCTATCCGCAGGCGATCTCGTTCGCCCCCGGGCGCCCCGCCGAGGAGCACTTCGACGTCGAGGGGAGCCTCGCCAAGGTCGCGCTCTGGGTCGACCACCACGCGGCGGCGACCGGCCGGCCGCGCGGCGCCGTCTTCGCCGACCTCGGCCAGTACGGCAAGACCAACGGCATCATCAAGGACTTGATCGCCCGCCAGCTCAGGGCCGACGAGGGGATCGCGGTCGACCCGGCGGCGATCGTCGTCACCTCCGGCGCCCAGGAGGCGATGGCGATCCTCCTCATGGGCCTCTTCGATGAGGAGCGGGCCGACCGCGACGTCCTCCTGGCGAGCGATCCCACCTACATCGGCATCACCGGCCTCGCCAGGATCCTGGGGATCCCCCTCCACCCGGTGGCGAGCGGCCCGCACGGGCTCGAGCCCGCGGCGGTCGCCGCGGCGATCCGCGCGGTGCGCGCGGCGGGCGGGCGGCCGCGCGCCGTCTACGACGTGCCGGACTTCAACAATCCGCTCGGCACGCGGATGCCGCTCGCCGCGCGGCGCGCCCTCCTCGAGCTCGCCCGCCGCGAGGAGGTTCTCCTCTTCGAGGACAACCCCTACGGCATGTTCGCCTACGACGGCCCGCCGTCGCCGACGCTCAAATCGCTCGAGGCCGCGCTCGGCTGCGGCGGGACCGTCGTCTACCTGGGGAGCTTCTCGAAGACGCTCTTCCCGGGCCTGCGCATGGGCTACCTGCTGGTCGATCAGGAGGTCGAGATCGACGCGGGCGGTGCGGGGGGCAGGCGCGTGCTCCTCGCCGAGGAGCTGTCGAAGATCAAGAGCCTGACGACGGTCAACACGCCGCAGCTCCTCCAGGCGCTGGTCGGCGGGATCCTCCTCGAGCAGGGGGGCACCCTCGGCGGCCTGATGGCGGCGAAGCTCCCCACCTACCGGGCGCGCCGCGACGCCATGCTGGCGGCGCTCGACCGCCATTTCGGCGGCGACCCGCGGCTCGCCGCCACGGTCGCCTGGAACCGGCCGGAGGGGGGCTTCTTCCTCACCCTCACCCTGCCCTTCGACTTCGGCGCCGCCGAGCTCGACGCCTGCGCCCGCGACTACGGGGCGATCGTCTGCCCGCTGCCGTTCTTCGCCGTGCTCCCCGGAGAGGGCGGGCGCGAGCGCGAGATCCGGCTCTCCTTCAGCTACGTCTCCGAGGCGCGGATCGAGGAGGGGATCGCCCGCCTGGCGCGCTTCGTCCGCGACCGCCTGGGCGAGCCGGTGGTGGCGCGCTCCGCGGCCGCCGCCGCAGCGTCCCGGTAGAAGACCGCGCCGACCGCGCCGGATCGCCCCCCCGCCTTGGCTCCGATCCGCTTCCCCCGCGCGCGCCTGGCCGGGATCATGTCGGCGGCGCTCGCGCGCCGCGGCCTCTCCCCCGAGCACGCCGGCTTCGTCGTCGACGGCCTCCTCGCCGCCTCGCTCCGCGGCATCGACACCCACGGCGTCCGTCTCTTTCCGGTCTACTTGGCGGAGCTCGACGGCGGCCGCGCCCGCGCCCGCCCCGAGATCCGCTGGCACCTCGGCTCGCCGGCGTTCCAGGTCATGGACGCCGGGCACGCCCTGGGCCTCGTCGCCGGCCGCCTGGCCTGCGCCGAGGCGGTGCGGCTCGCCAAGGCGAACGGCATCGCGGCGGTGGCGGTCAAGAGCTCCAACCACTTCGGCGCCGCCTCGGTCTACACGCTCGAGATGGCGCGCGCCGACGTGGTGGGCCTCGCCTTCACCAACAGCGACGCCCTGGTGGCGCCGGCCGGCGGGGTCGCTCCGCTCTTTGGCACCAACCCGCTCTCCGCCGCGGCGCGGGGAGCGAACGGCGACCTCTTCTGCGTCGACATGGCGACCTCGCAGGTCTCCTACTCGAGGGTCAAGAGCCACCGCGAGCGCGGGCTGCCGCTCGCCTCCGGCTGGGCGGTGACCTCCGACGGCCGCGACGCCGCGGAGGGATCCGGCGGCGCGGCGGACCCCGAGGTCTCGGCGCTCAAGCCCCTCGGGGGCGGCGCCTCCCACAAGGGGCAGTGCCTGGCGATGCTGGTCGAGGTGCTGACGGCGCTCTTCGCCGGCATGCCGCTCGACCACGAGCTCTCCCACCTCTACGGCGATCCCTACGACGAGCCGCGCCAGGTGGCGCACCTCTTCCTCGCCTTCGACGTCGCCGCCGCCGAGGACCCCGAGGTCTTCCGCGCCCGCCTCTCCCGGCTCCTCCACCTGACCCGCGCCCAGGAAGCCGCCCCCGGCGAGCGCGTCCTCGCCCCCGGCGACCTCGAGCAGGAGGCCGAGCGCGACCGCGGCGAGCACGGGATCCCGCTCTCCGCGGAGGAGGCCGTCTTCTTCGCGCGGCTGGAAGCCGAGCCGGGCTGACGGCCGCGGCCCGCCCTCTTAGAGGACCGCTGGGCTCCCGCCGGGAGCCTGGTTCGGAGCCGGGGCTTCCGGCTTGGCGAGCGGCGGAGCGGGAAGGGTGAAGTCCAACCCGAGGCTGGGGAGCCCGGTCAACGAGGCCTGATAGCACGGGCAACCGCTGCCGAGATCGCCGATCGCGATGAGCTGTGGGCGGGCGCAGCCGTAGGGCTGATAATCCGGCCCCTCGTTGTCGCCGTCGCAGCTCCAGCACAGGTCGCTGCAGCGGTCTTGGGGCGGAAAGCTGCAGGCGAGGGCTCCACAGAAGGGATACGCCTCGGCCTTGGGCATCGACGCGAGCATCGCCACGGTCAGGATTGCGACGTACAGCGGCAGGCGGGTCTTCATCTCGTGCCTCCTTTATCGATAGCGTACCTTCAATAAAGAGCGGGCGGAAGGGCGTGGCGCGGGGGGAAACGGCCGATTTGACTCGGCCCCTCCGGCTCTTTTAAGCTATGAGCAAGGACGACAAGCAGGCACTGTAACGGATGGAGCTGCCGGGGCGCCTGACCTGATCAGGACCGCTCATTCCCCCGCGTTCTCGAGGAGGCAACGCCATGCCGTACGACGTGCCGCAGCTACTGAAAATGTCGCAGGCCCAGCTCGACGAGCTGTTCACCGGGAGCCCCGCCGGCGAGATCCCCGACGGCGAGGCGCAGGGCACGGCCATCATCGCCCCGGGCACCACGTACTCGCCGGAGATCGCCTCGTTCATCAACCATTTCGCCTGGCAGGGCAAGACCTTCGACGCCAAGGAGGGGGTGCTCAAGAACCGCATCCTCCCGCTCGGCCTGAGCGCCATCCTCGCCAAGGTCTACAAGGGCGCGAGCTGGCTCGACGGCAAGGAGTGCATCGTCCTCGACTACTCCCAGACGTCGCTCGTGGCGCACTGGATCCGCGACGAGATCCGCCAGATCGGCCCGGGTCTCTATCTCGGCAAGGTCTACTGGGAGAAGAAGCGCTTGATCGACTTCGCCCTGTCGTTCTGATCCGTCGAACCAGCGAGGAGCGACGCCCATGGCCAGGAAGCTATCGCGCACTCTCGGCAGTCTCGCCCTGCTCTGCCTGACCGTCCTCCCCGGCTGCCGGGTCCTGGACGAGGCCCGCGCCGTCAAGCGGACCCCGGCGTCGTTCCCCGCCGCCGGCGAGGACTACTTCCACGCCATGGACGGCGGCGTCGCGCTGTCGCCCGACCAGGTCAAGGGGCGCAACACCTGGAACGTCTGGACCGGGGGGAACGACCGCTTCTGGGACGAGATCTCGACCAAGAGCGTCGGCACCCTGGACTTCCTGAAGACGCTCTCCTCCTATCCGGGCCTCAAGGCCAGCCGCGACAACCGCTGGAAGTACCTGGGGCTGGTCAACGAGCCCTGCTTCGACAAGGCCACCGGCCCCGACCCCAGCCGCTATGGCCTGTGGCTCGACAAGCGCCGCGCCGACTGCCCGCCGGACCCGTTCGAGAACGAGAAGGCCTACCCCGGCGTCGCCATCGGCGCGCGGGGCAAGAACCTGCCGGTGGGCTCCTACTACGGCTTGGCGTCGGGCATCGTCGGCCTGCGGCTGTTCCCCAACCCCGCCTTCGACGAGGCGGCGGCCAAGCGGTGGGACGCGAAGAAGTACTACGACGATCCGACCTACTACTTCTCGAAGGACCTGGTGAAGCCCTACCGGGTCGGCATGTCGTGCGGCTTCTGCCACATCGGCCCCAACCCGGTCGCCCCTCCCGCCGATCCGGAGAACCCGCAGTGGGCGAACCTGAGCTCGAATGTGGGAGCCCAGTACTTCTGGGTCGACCGCATCTTCAGCTGGGAGGCCGACCCCACGAGCTTCGCCTTCCAGCTTTTCCACACCTCGCGGCCGGGCGCCCTCGACACCTCGCTCGTCTCGACCGACTACATCAACAACCCGCGCACCATGAACGCCATCTACAACCTCGGCGCACGGCTGGAGATCAGCAAGCGCTGGGGCAAGGAGATGCTCGCGGGCGGCGGCCTCAACAACGCCCAGTTCAACGACTACGTCCAGTCGGGGCCGCTGACGCAGTTCTTCGAGCGGCCGGCGACCGTCTTCACGCCGCGCGTCCTCAAGGACGGCAGCGACTCGGTGGGCGCCCTCGGCGCCCTCAACCGCGTCTTCCTGAACATCGGCCTGTTCAGCGAGGAGTGGCTGCGGCACTTCAACGCCATGGTGGGCGGCAAGCCGATCTCGCCGATCGAGATCGCCGTGGCGCGCAAGAACTCCACCTACTGGCAGGCGACCGAGGCGCAGACGCCGGCGGTGGCCTCGTTCTTCCTCGCCAGCACCGCGCCGCACCTCTTGAAGGCCGCCCCCGGCGGCGCGGCCTATCTCTCGCAGGACGCCGCCAAGCTCACCCGCGGCAAGGAGGTCTTCGCCGACCGCTGCGCCCGCTGCCACTCGAGCAAGATCCCGGCGGCGGCCCCCGGCCTCGACCCCGGCGGCTGCTCCGGTCCCGGCTACCTCGACTGCTGGAACAAGTATTGGGCCTGGACCAAGACCGACGACTTCAAGCAGAAGATGCGGCAGATCGTGCTGGCCGCCGACTTCCTCGACGGCAACGCCCTCACCACCGATCTGCGGGTGCCGGTGACTCTCCTCGAGACCAACGCCTGCAGCCCGCTCGCGACCAACGCCATCGCCGGCAATATCTGGGACAACTTCGCCGCGCAGACCTACAAGGACCTGCCTTCGGTCGGCGAGGTCACCGTCTACAACCCCTTCACCGGCGAGCCGCGGCAGTACCGGATGCCGGCCGGCGGCCGCGGCTACACGCGGCCCGCCTCGCTGATCAGCCTGTGGTCGACGGCGCCCTTCCTGCTCAACAACAGCGTCGGCAAGTTCAACTGGGAGCCCTCGGTCGCGGCGCGGATGGACTCCTTCGAGGACTCGATCGAGCAGATGCTGTGGCCCGAGAAGCGCCAGAAGGACCCCCTCCTCGGCGACAAGATCCCCGGCCCCAGCCTGATCGACCGCACGACGACGGCGAGCTACTTCCGGGTGCCGGCGGGCTACCTGCCCAAATTCCTCAAGGCGCAGCGGCCGCTCTTCGAGCGGCTGACCCCGGCGATCCTCGGCCCCGGCGGCATCGAGATCGGGCCGATCCCCGCCGGCACGCCGGTCAACCTCATCTCGAACGTCGACCTGCTGCCCGACGCGATGACCGTCGCGGAGCGGGTCAAGCACGACGCGCAGCTCGTCGACCTGCTGCTCAAGCTCAAGGCCGCCCTGCGCAGCCTCTCCCAGGGCGCGACCGAGGCGCAGGCGCGCGAGGCCTTCGCGCCCCTGGCGGAGCCGCTCCTCAAGCTCAGCAAGTGCCCCGACTTCGTCGTCAACCGCGGCCACTACTTCGGCACCTCCCTCTTCAAAGAGGAGCCGGGCCTCTCCGACGACGACAAGCGGGCGCTGATCGAGCTTCTGAAGACGTTCTAGCGTCGGCCGACCCGGTTGTGCGGGGTATGCGCTTTCCGGCGCACGGCGGACCATGCGAAGATGCTTCAGTGATGCCACGGGAGCCCATGCGCCGGCCGCCGCCCGCCCTCGGCCTCGCGCTGACGATCGTGCGGACGGTCCAGGGCTGGAAGCAGTGGAAGCTCGCCGCAGCGGTGGGCACGACACGGAGCGTCATCTCGAACCAGGAGAAGGGTAGCCGGCGGATCGTGCGCCAAGAGCTCGCCGCCTACGCCGCGCGGATGGGCTTCGACCTCGGCCGCAGGGCCGAGGCCGTCGCCGGCCTCGAGGAGGTGGTGAAGGCGTTCGCCGGCCGCCAGCTCCCGTACGACACGGCGCTCGCCACGCTCGACCTGGCGGCGCTCTATCTGGAGGATGGGCGGACGGCCGAGGTCAAGGCGCTCGCGGCGCGGATGATCGCGATCTTCGCGGCGCAGAAGGTCGGCCGCGAGGCGCACATGGCGCTCGAGACCTTCGAGCGTGCCGCGCGGGCCGAGCGCGCGACCGCCGAGCTCGTCAGGCGGCTCGCGCGCTACCTGGAGCAGTCGAGGCACGACCCGCGGCTGCGGTTCCGGGCCTGAGCAGGTCGAGGCGCAGCGGGAATACAAACCGACCGGAGGGCGCGAGCGATGAGGATCCCGCACGAGTGGCGCGAAGACCTGGGAGCCGTCGTCAAGCTCCTCCGTTTCCTGACCGGCTGGAGCCAGCGGGAGCTGGCGCGCGCGGCGGGCGTCAGCGCGGGGCAGATCTCGCGGTATGAGGGAGGCTCACAGGACCCTACGCCGGAGACGCTCGAGCGCCTGATCCTCGCGGCCGGTGTGACCATGATCCACATCGAGCAGATGATGCCGATTCTGAAGCTCTATTTCCGTACCGGTCCGCCCGTGCGGTTTCCCATGAGCCCGCACGCTTCGAAGGCGGCGCGCAACCTGGCGCAGGGCTTTGCGCAGGACATAGCCGGAGTCTGCGAGCTCCTGTTGACGCGCGGCATCCTCGAGCTGGGGCTCGCCGACGTCGCAGGCGTGGAGGCATCCCCCTGGCCTGAAGGCTTCGACCCATTGGACGAGCCGTAGCGCGGACAGAGTGAGCAGCTCATTGCAAATGATCTTCGAGGTGTTGATTGTGCGCGATGCTTTGCGCATGGCTTCGAGGCTGTCTTCTCGCTCGGAGGCCGGGAAGGGGTGCCGCCGGATCGGCTGCGTCGCGGGATAGGATCGGGCGAACCCACCGACCAAGGAGCAGATCCCCATGCCCATTCCTACCGAACCCGTCGGCAGCATCCCGCGGCCGGCGAGCCTGATCGCCGCGATGGGCGATTCGACGCTCGCCCCGAAGGCGCTCGCCGCGCTCTATGAGGCGGCGCTTCGCGACACCCTCGAGCGCTTTGCGGCGACCGGCTCGCCGGTCTTGAGCGACGGCGAGCAGACCAAGCCGAGCTTCGCGACCTATCCGGTCCACGGCGCGCCGAACCTGGCGCCCGACGGCGCCGTGATCCCCTTCGCGGACGGTCACACCCGCCAGCTCCCGCGCTTGACTGCGGGACCATTCCGCTACGTGACGCGCGCCGGCTCGTATCTCGACGCGGCGCGGCGCCTGACCGACCGGCCGCTCAAGCAGGCGGTCATCTCGGCCTCGGCCCTCTCGCTCCTCTATCCGCAGGACGGGATCGACGGCTACTCGCGCGAGGAGTTCCTCGCCGACTTGGTCGACGAGGCGGCGGCGGACATCCGCTCCTGCCTCGACCGCGGCGCCCACGCAGTGCAGATCGACTTCACCGAGGGGCGGCTCGCCTACAAGCTCGACCCCAGCGGCGGGCTGCTCAAGAGCATGGTCGACCTCAACAACCAGGTGCTCGCCCGCTTCTCGGCGGAGGAGCGCCGGCGGCTGGGCGTCCACACCTGCCCCGGCGGCGACCACGACTCGACCCACAGCGCCGACGTCGACTACGCCGAGCTCCTCCCCGCGCTCTTCAGCCTCGGGGCGGGCAACTTCTACGTCCAGCTCGCGAGCGAGGCGGACCGCCGGCGGTCCCTGGGAGTGATCCGCGACTTCGCGCGGCCGGGCCAGCGGGTGTTCGTGGGGGTGATCGATCCCCTCTCGCCGCGCGTCGAGACGGCGGAGGAGGTGCGCGACCGCGTGCTCGAGGCGGCGGAATTCATCCCGCTCGACCGCCTCGGCACGACCGACGACTGCGGCTTCTCGCCCTTCGCCGACGACACCTCGACGTCGCGGGACGTCGCCTTCGCGAAGATCCGTGCCCGCGTCGAGGGCACCGCCCTCGCCGCCGCGAAGCTCGGTCTCTAGGCCGCGCTCGCCCGACGCCGCCAAGCATATCAACGAGTGGCGATGTGTCTGTGTCTTCGTACTAACTGCACAGCTTGCAATCGGTAACGGCGAAGTGGTCTAATACGCCTACATCGTCACAGTGCGAAGGGCTGCGGCTTCGACTTCTCCACGGAAGGAGCGTCGCGAATGTGCCGTCAAAACTGGTTGAGCCTGTTGCTGCTCTCCTGTCTCATCGCCGTTCCCGGCTGCTCGGGCAATGAGGGAAAGCCACTGCCGGTCACGCAGGACGTCGTGGACGAGGCCCGCCTGGCCGGCCGCGACGCCGCGTCGTTGCCCGCCGCGGACGAGGACTACTACCACGACATGGACGGCGGCCTGCCCCTGACGCCTTCCCAGGTCGTCGGCCGCAACAACTGGATCGTGTGGACGGGAGGCAACGACCACCTGTGGGACGTCCTCGCAGCCAAGAGCGCGGGGACCTTCGATCTCCTGAAGACGGTCTCCTCCTACACCTATCCGGAGGACTCGAAGCTCCCGCAGTACGGCCGCCACAACCGGTGGAGCTGGTTCGGCCTGGTCAACGAGCCCTGTTTCGAGGAGGCCAAGGGTCCGGACCCGGACCGCTTCGGCCTGTGGCTCGACAAGCGCCGCGCCGACTGTCCGCCCGACCCCTTCGAGAACGCCGCCAAGTATCCGGGCATCCAGCTCGGAGCGCGGGGCAAGAACCTGCCCGCCGGGTCCTATTACGGCTGGGGCACCGGGATCGTGGGCCTGCGGCTGTTCCCGAATCCGGCCTTCGACGAGGCGGCGGCCAAGGCCTGGGATGCGAAGCGCTATTACACCGACCCCAGCTACTACCTGCGCAAGGACCTCGTGCGGCCCTACCGGGTCGGCATGTCCTGCGGCTTCTGCCACGTCGGGCCGAGCCCGGTCCATCCGCCCGCCCACCCGGAGGACCCGCAGTGGGCGGACCTGGCGTCGAACGTCGGCGCCCAGTACTTCTGGATCGACCGCATCTTCACCTGGGACGCCGATGCGAGCAGCTTCCCCTACCAGCTCTTCCACACCTCGCGCCCGGGCGCCCTCGACACCTCCTTCGTCTCCACCGACTACATCAACAACCCGCGCACGATGAACGCCGTCTACAGTCTCGGCGCGCGGCTGGCCCAGGGCAAGCGCTGGGGCACCGAGACGCTTGCCGGGGGCGAGAAGGACAACAAACAGTTCAACGACTACGGCATGCTCCCCGACTTCTTCCAGACGCCGAGCACCGTCTTCACGCCGCGCGTGCTCAAGGACGGCTCCGACTCGGTCGGCGCCCTGGGCGCGCTCAACCGCGTCTACGTCAACCTCGGGCTGTTCAGCGAGGAGTGGCTGCGGCACTTCAATCCGCTGACCGGCGGCAAGCCCATCTCGCCGATCGAGGTCAGGGTGGGGCGCGCGAACTCGAGCTTCTGGCAGGCCACCGAGGCGCAGACCCCCCACCTCGCCGACTTCTTCCTGGCCACCACGGCGCCGCATCTGCTGAGGAACGCCCCCGGCGGTGCCGCCTACCTGACCAAGGACTCCGCGAAGCTCACCCGCGGCAAGGAGGTCTTCGCGGACCGCTGCGCGCGCTGCCATTCATCCAAGCTCCCCGCCTCGGCGGCGGGGCTCGATCCCGACGGCTGCGCCGGTCCCGGCTACCTCGACTGCTGGAACCGGTACTGGGCGTCGACCAAGACCGCGGAGTTCAAGCAGCAGATGCGGGAGATCGTCCTCAAGGACGATTTCCTTAAGGACAACTACCTGTCGACCGAGGCGCGCGTCCCGGTGACGCTCCTGGAGACGAACGCCTGCAGCCCGCTCGCCACCAACGCGATCGCCGGCAACATCTGGGACAACTACTCGTCGCACTCCTACAAGAGCCTGCCCTCGGTGGGCACGATCACGGTCCACAACCCGTTCACCGGCGAGCCGTGGCAGTACACCATGCCCGCCGGCGGCCGCGGCTACACGCGGCCGGCCTCGCTGATCAGCCTGTGGTCGACCGCTCCCTATCTGCTCAACAACACGGTGGGGCTGTTCAACGGCGATCCTTCGGTCGCGGGGCGGATGGCCGCCTTCGAGGACGGGATCGAGAAGATGCTGTGGCCGGAGAAGCGCGACCAGGACCCGGTGCTCCGCGACCGGGTGCCCGGCCTCATCGACCGCACGACCGCGCCGAGCTATCTGCGGGTGCCGGTCGGCTATCTGCCGCCCTTCGCCCCGGACCTGGCGCCCCTGGTCAAGGACCTGGCGCCGGCGGTGGTCGGCAAGACGGGGATCGAGATCGGCCCGATCCCCAAGGGGACGCCGGTCAACCTGCTGTCGAACATCAACCTCCTGCCCGACAACCTGACTCTGGGGCAGAAGCTGGCGCATGACAGGCAGCTCCTCGAGCTCCTGATCACGGTCAAGAGAGCCCTCAAGGCCCTGCCCGCCAACGCCACCGACGAGCAGGCGCGAGCGGTGTTCAAGGAGGCGCAGTTCAAGGGGAAGAGCCTGGCCGATCAACTGCTCGCGCTGAGCAAGTGCCCGGACTTCGTGGTCAATCGCGGTCACTACTTCGGCACCGACCGCTTCAAGGAGGAGCCGGGGTTGAGCGACGCCGACAAGCGGGCGCTGATCGAGTTCCTGAAGACCTTCTGACGCGCCGCGACCAATAACCACTGGCCGCAGACGAGGAGCAGCCTTTATGCGTAAAGCCGCACTCGTGTTCGTCGTCCTCCTGTTGGCGGAGCTGGTGCCCGCCCTGGCACAGGAGATCCCGAAACCGCCGCCCGAGGACATCTCACACGCGCAGGCGCTGGCGCGTGCCGACGCGCAGTATCCGTCCGCCAGGGTCTGCGGCGAGTGTCACCCCAAGCAGTACAAGCAGTGGAGCATCTCGTCGCACGCCTATGCCGCGGTCTCCCCGATGTTCAACAAGTTCGAGCAGCGGATCAACGACATTTCCCGAGGCACCGTCAACTACTTCTGCGTCCGCTGTCACGCCAGCGTCGGCACGGCGCTGGGCGAAGAGCGCGCCATCGCCTGGTGGGACCGCAGCGGAGCCGCCCGCGAAGGAATCACCTGCGTGACCTGCCACCGCGTCGGGGAGGGCTACGGCAAGACCAACGGCGCGCGCCGGATCACGCCGGGACCGATCCACGAGCCCGTGTTTGGCCCCTTTGACAGCCTGGGCGGCCTCAAGGCGATCACCGACGCGAGGACGAACGGGATCCTCGTCACCGTCGACGAGCCCGACAAGCCCGCCGAAGGCGACAAGAAATGGATCAGGATGCACCAGACCGCCATCCAGTCGGATCTGATCGTGAAGTCGGAGCTCTGCGTCGCATGCCACCAGGTCGCGGTCCATCCCGGCATCAAGCTCGAAACCGTCTGGGAAGAGTACCGCGCCTCTCCCGCCGCCAAGGAGGGCATCACCTGCCAGAACTGCCACATGAGCAAAGACCCGGGCCACGATGCGGGTTACGAAATTGGATGGGCCGCGGAGGTCAATGGAAAGCATTTCAACGAACAACGGCCGCTGACCGACCACACCTTCGTCGGACCCGGCTACCCCATCAGCCACCCCGGTCTCTTCCCCCTGCGCCTCGAAAAGTCCCCGTTCACCCCCCAGCAGTGGCTGACGTTCGACTATCGCGCCGGCTGGGGGAGCGAGGACTTCGAGAACAAGGTTGCTGCGGCTCCAGGCTCGAACCCCTTCCCGCCCGAGTGGCAGAACTCCGCCGACCGCAGGAAGGCCTGGGTGATCGTGCAGGAAAATCTCGGCAGGTGGAAGGACCGGGAGCAACAGCGCTTGAAGCTCATGGAGAGCGCCTCCCGCCTCGACGGACCGTTCTTCAAGAGCGGCCCCCGGGTCGGCAAGGACTTCTCGTTCGACTACAAGCTCACGAACCTGAACAAGGGGCACAACCTCCCCTCCGGCTCGCTGGGAGCACAGCCTGAGCTCTGGCTCAACGTCGTCCTCGTCGATCCCGACGGAAAGAACGTCTGGGAATCCGGCTACGTCGACAAGGACGGCGACCTCGCCGACCTGCAGTCCAAGGAGGTCGGCGATGGCACGCTCCCGCACGACGACCAGCTCTTCAGCATGCAGAGCAAGTTCCTCACGACCAACCTGAAAGGAACGGATCGGGAGATGTATCTGCCGATCAACCTCGACTTCGACCAGGATCCTTTCATCCGGCCCGGCGGCGCCCCGACCTCGATTCTCAACCATCCGCCGAACGCGCGCCTGGAGAAGCGCAGCATTCCGCCTCTGGGCAGCCGCATCGCCCATTACAAAGTCCCTGGGGAGAAGCTGAAAAAAACAGGCACTTACAAGCTGGCCGCGCGCCTGCGCGGCAGGACGGAGCCCATCTACTTCATGGAGTTCGTCTTCGCCACGACGGAGATGAAGCGGACCGAGAACCAATGGGTCACTGACACCCATGCCTACGCCGTCGCTTTCGATGTCCACTGAGAGAGGGCGACCATGAACGGAAAATCCTGGACTGCGAACCCTTTGCTCGTCGGAACGCTCCTGCTTGCCCTCGGCGTCCCGTGCGCCTTTGCCGCCGACGCCGACGACGACAAGAAAAGTTACGCCCCCTGCACCCCGAAACCCTTCGACGTCAGCAACTCCCACAAGGAACACGACAGGTCGCCCGAGGCCAAGCTCCTCCCCGAGCCGCCCGACCCGGCATGGTTCAAGGCCGATCCCTGCTACCCGCAGACCTACGACTCCGCGGCCGAGCTGGACGTCTACGGCGGCCGGCGTAAGATCGACCGGCCCCAGCCGCCCGTCCAGTTGGGCCTTCGCCTCTACGACTATGGGGCGTACGCACCCCGCCCCACCTTGCTCGGCGAGAAGAATCCGATGATGCCGGCCTTCATCGTTGCCGGCGACTTTCGTACCGCCGCCGCGCAGTACGACAAAGGCGGCCCTCCCGTCAACGGCAAGACGGATCAGTCGGAGATCGCCACCCGCCTCAACCTCGACATGGACGTCCAGCTTACTCCGACCGAGCGTATTCATGCCTTCACGCGCCCGCTCGACAAGAACGGCTCGTTTACGCGCTACCTGATCAGCGGCCAGGTCGAAGACAAGTTCGTCCACAATTTCGACTTCAACCTCGACACTCTCTTCTTCGAAGGCGACCTCGGCGCCATGACTCAGGGATTGACCAACAGGACCAACTCGGTAGACCTGCCGATTGCCGTCGGGAGGACTCCCATCGTCACCCAGAACGGCGTCTGGATCGAGGATGCCATCGATGGCGCGGCCTTCAGCATCACCGCCAAGAGCAGTCCGTCGCTCGATATCAGCAACATGGACTTCACCTTCTTCGCCGGAATCCACAACGTGACCACCGCCGCCGATCCCGGCGACAAGAACAAACTCTTCGGCTTCGCCGGCTTCGCCGACCTCCTGCGCGGCTATCTCGAGTACGGCTACGGCTACCTCGACTCCGACGTCAGCGGCCACAGCTACAGCAACGTCACCGTCGCGTTCAGCAAGCGGTACCGGGGGCGGCTCGCCAACAGCGTCCGGCTGATCGGCAACTTCGGTCAGAAAGGCGTCAACGGGGTGAAGACAGCCGACGGCCTGCTGGTGCTGGTGGAGAACTCGCTCGTCCCGAGGCGGCACTTCGGCTTCGACGTCGCAGCCTTCAACCCGTTGAACTTCGTCCCCTACTTCAACCTTTTCGCCGGCTTCAAGAGCCCTCAGTCGCTGGCGCGCGGGGGCGATTCCGGCGGCGTGCTGAGGAACACCGGCATCAACTTCGAGTCCGACGGCCTGACGGGTTACCCGACTCTCGACGCCACCGCGCACGACTCCTACGGCGGCGCGGTGGGAGTGGAGTACCTGTTCGACCTCGACCGTCAGATCGTCGTCGAAGTGGCGACGGTTCAGCGCCGGGGCAACAACAACGTGTTCGGG
>Ga0307470_10000582_pt1 | contig 16951 bp, 12 predicted proteins | sample atmos_gasesAM3C__FD_204565 | JGI IMG/M metagenome (GOLD analysis project Ga0307470, IMG submission 204565) | Hardwood forest soil microbial communities from Morgan-Monroe State Forest, Indiana, United States - atmos_gasesAM3C_05 | ecosystem: Environmental > Terrestrial > Soil > Temperate forest... | reverse complement strand
GCCTCGTCGCGCGGCGTGTTGGCGAAGACGTCGAAGGAGAGGGTGAAGGCGAGGGGTGGGGGAGAGCCGGACGCCCGCGCCCGGCAGGCCAGGGCCAGGATCAGCCCGGAATCCAATCCCGCCGAGAGGAACACGGCGACCGGCACGTCGGAGACCAGGTGGTCGCGCACCGAGTCGGCGAGCGCCGCCGCGACGTCGGGATCCGCGGGAGGAGCCGTCGGTCCGTAGGCGACCGGCTCGATCGAGCGCCCGGCGGAGACCTCGACGGAGCATCCCGCGGGGAGCGCGCGGACGGCCCGGCGGATCGTCGTCGGCTCGGGGACCGAGCCCCAGAGGAGGAAGCCGGCGAGGCCGGCGGGGTCGACGGCGAGCGATACCGCGCCGCTCGCCTCCAGGGCCTTCACCTGGGAGGCGAAGCGCAGGCAGTGGCCGGCGGCGTCGAGCGAGTAGTAGAGCGGCTTGATCCCCAGCGGGTCGCGGGCGAGGAGGAGGCGCTTGTCGAGGTCGTCCCAGATCGCCAGGGCGAACATGCCGCGCAGGAGCGGCAGCATCGCGCGGCCGCGCTCCGCGTAGAGGGCGAGGAGCACCTCGGTGTCGCTCTGCGACCTCCAGGCGTGGCCGGGCAGCTCCCCGCGCAGAGCGCGGAAGTTGTAGATCTCGCCGTTCAAGACGATCCGATAGCGGCCGTCGGGCGAGGCCATCGGCTGCGCGCCGGCGGGCGAGGGGTCGAGGATGGCGAGGCGGCGGTGCCCGAGCCCCACCCGGCCGTCGGCCGAGAGGTACGCGCCCTCGCCGTCCGGGCCGCGCCGCGCCATGGCGTCGCGCGTCCGCAGGAGCTCCGCCGGATCGATCGGCGGCGCCGCGGGGTCGAGGCGGAGGATGCCGTTAATGCCGCACATCGCCGCCCGCCGCGATCCCTCGCCAGCGTCCCGTCAGCCGATCGAGGAGCGGCGCCAGGCGCGCCCGGTAGCGCGCCGCCGAGAACTCCCGCCGCCACCGCCGCTCGCCGGCCTCGCCGAGGCGGGCGCCGAGCGCCGGCTCGGCCAAGAGCCGCGCCAGGCTCGCCGCGAGCTCGGCGGGCGAGGCGGGATCGACGAGGAGGCCGGTCTCGCCGTCCGCCACCACCTCCTCGGCGGCGCTGCCGCGCGCCGCGACGCAGGCCTTCCCGGCGCGCATCGCCTCGAGATAGACGAGCCCGAACCCTTCGCCGCGGCTGGGCATGACGAAGGCCGCCGACCGGCGGTAGAGCTCGGCGAGCGTCGCCTCGCTGACGAAGCCGGCGAAGAGGGTGCGGCCCTCGAGGCCGAGCGCCGCCGCCTTGGCCTCGAGGCGCGGGCGGTCGTCCCCGTCGCCCGCCACGACGAGCCGGGCGTCCGGGGCGGCGGCGAGGAGGCGCGGCATCGCCGCGAGCAGCTCGTCGTGCCCCTTGTAGCGCTCGCCCGCGGCGAGGCGGCCGACGGTGAGGAAGAACCCCCGTCCGGCGCGGCCGAGGAGCTCGGGATCGGCCGCCCCGGCGGGGGGGCGCTCCTCGAGGGCCAGCGGCACGACCTCGGCGGGCGGGAGGCCGGGATTGAAGGTCCGGGCGCGGGCGACGGTGTAGGCCGAGATGGTGGTGCGGACGGTGGCGCACGAGAGCGCCCGCCGCCGCGTCCAGGAGAGGGGGCGCCAGGCCTCGAGGCCGTAGAGCGGCACCAGGTAGGATGCGCGCAGGGGCGCCGGCACCAGTGCCTGGACCCGCGCCGGCCCGAGGAAATCGAACACGCAGGCAGCCGGCCGCGAGCGCGCCTGCCGCGCCCAGGTCGCCGCAGCGAGGCGCGGGAAGCTCCTGCCGAACCGCCGCTCGCGCCCCGCGGGGACGAAGGCTCCGGACGAGCCGTCGCCCAGGGTCAGCACCTCGAAGGCCATGCCGTGCTCGCGCGCGTACTCGGCCGTGGCGGAGGCGAGCAACCGCCCAGCCGCGGCGCGCCCACCGCCGTCGAGGTCGAGACCGGCGGAGACGAAGACGAGGTCACGACCCGGCGCAGGGCTCACGCCGGGCGCGGCCTGTGCCGCGGCTCGGCGACCTGAAGAAAGGGAGCTACCTCGGGCCTGTGGGTGGGCACGTCTGCGACAACTCGAAAGTTCCGATGTCTCGATGCGTAAAACATTCTCGCAGAAGGGCGAGAGAGACGCAAACCGCGAATCAGGAGGTGTGTGTCACGCAGGTTCTCTATCGGTTACAATAGCTAGCGTAATGTGGAGGAGTCTGGTGATGAAGACTGTGCAGATGACCCTCGACGAGACGCTTGTCGAGGAGGTTGACCGCGCTGCCGCCGCCCTAGGCACCACCCGCTCCGCGTTCACCCGCGAAGCGCTGCGCACCGCGCTGGCGCGCCGCGAGGAGCTAGAGCTGGAGCGCCGCCACCGCGCCGGGTACGCCGCGAAACCGGTGACGCCCGGCGAGCTGGACGGTTGGGACGACGAGCAGGTCTGGCCGGACTGATGCAGCGCGGCGAGATCCGATGGTACCGGTTCGGCGCACCGGACAAGCGGCGCCCGGTCCTCGTCCTCACTCGCGATACCGCGCTCGAGTTCCTGGGCGAGGTCACCGTCGCTCCCGTCACCTCGACCGTGCGCGATATCCCCACCGAGGTCCTCCTCACGGAGGCGGACGGCATGCCGCGCTCCTCGGCCGTCAATCTGGACCATCTCCAGACGGTCCCGCAGGAGCGCATGGGCGCGCTGATCGCCACCCTCCCGGCCAGCCGCATGGAGGAGGTTCGCGCCGCATTACTGTTCGCCCTGGGGTTCCCACGGACCGTCTAGCCCATTCGAAGCCGAGAAGTTGCGGCGACCACACCAGAAATTGCTAGGACCACCTCTGCAGCCAGCCAATTCTGCCTAAGAATTCCCTGCTTCTGCCAAGAAGATCTTTGGACCAGGGCATGTCCCTGTAAATTGTGACCAGAAGTTGCGACGCCCCTATAGAGAAATTGCATCGACCATCGAAGAATTGCTCTGGACCACCACGCAATCCGGAAGATTCTGTGCAGGTCGAGCCTCGACGGCAGCATGTCCAGGCTCGTTGAGGGCTGTGGCGGATCGCTTGGCCCCAGGTCTGAGCTCATTCGCCCTCCCGCTTCCCTGCGTCGGGTCGAACCTCATCAATGGATGCGCGGGCAACAGGTCTGGCTGGTCGTGAAATAGGGAGTGAAGTGGGTGCAGCTCGCGCCCCGATCTCCGCCTGGATCTCGTCCATGAGCTGGGGCGGGGCGGCGATCAGGCGGGTGAGGAGGGGGCGGGGGCGGTTGAAGCGCTCCTCGGCGGGGCTGCCGGCGCGGGTCGCGCCGCCGGCGGCGTGCATCAGGGCGACGCCCGCCGCGACGTCCCACTCGTGCTTGGGGACGAGGGTCCAGGTGGCGTCGGAGAGGCCGGCCGCCACCCGCGCCAGCTTGTAGGCGACCGACCCCATCGGGACCACCCGGTAGGGCGCATCGTCGAAGACCTGCCAAAGGCCATGCTTGACCTCGCTCCTGCTGGCGAGGACCTGGGCGCCGGCGAGGGCCGGCCGGGCGGAGAGCGCCGCCGGCACCCCGTTGACCGTCACCCCGTGGCCGCGGGCGCCGAGAAAGGTCTCGCCCGTGGCCGGATTCGCGATGCCGCCGGCCACGGGCTCGCCGTCGACCACCAGGGCGACCGAGATCGACCACTCCGGGATCCCGAGCACGAACTCGCGGGTGCCGTCGAGCGGGTCGACCACCCACACCCGCGGTGCCGTGAGACGCGCCAGGTCGTCCTCGGTCTCCTCGGAGAGCCAGCCCTCGCCCTCCGCGAGGAGCCTCTCCTTGAGGAGGGCGTCGATCAGGGTGTCGGCCTCGGTCACCGGATCCCCGCCGGCCTTCTTCCGCGACGCCACCTCGCCGGGGGTGAAGCGGGAGACCAGCGCGCCCGCCGCTGCGAGCGCGGCGGCGATGCGCTCGAGGTCGGCGGCATGGCCCGCGATCACTGGGCCGCCATGCTGGCGCCGACGTAGCCCTGGCGCTCGAGGTAGAGCAGGATCTCCTGCGCCGCCTCCTCGGGCGAGGCCGCCGCGGCGTCGATCACCAGGTCGGCGTCGGCCGGCTCCTCGTAGGGGTCGGAGATGCCGGTGAACTCCTTGATGAGGCCGGCGCGGGCCTTGGCGTAGAGCCCTTTCCGGTCGCGCTCCTCGCAGACCTCGATCGCCGTCGCCACGTGCACCAGGACGAAGCCGCCACCCGGCTCGACCATCGTCCGCACCTCCTTGCGCACGCTGTCGTAGGGCGCGATCGGGGCGCAGAGCGCGATGCCGCCGTTCTTGGCGATCTCGGCGGCGACGAAGCCGATGCGGCGGATGTTGATGTCGCGGTGCTCCTTGGAGAAGTTGAGCTCCGAGGAGAGGTGCTTCCTCACGATGTCGCCGTCCAGGAGCGTCACCGGCCGGCCGCCCATCTCCATGAACTTGACCATGAGGACGGAGGCGATCGTCGACTTGCCGGCGCCTGAAAGGCCGGTCAGGAACACCGTGAAGCCCTGCTGGTGGCGCGGCGGATGGGTGCGCCGCAGCTCCGTCGCCACCTCGGGGAAGGTGAACCAGGTGGGCAGGTCGCGCCCCTCGGCCAGGCGCTGGCGCAGCTCGGTGCCCGAGATGTCGAGCGTCCGCCTGCCCGCCGGCACCTCGTCGACCGGGAAGTAGGTGTCGAGGTCCTCGACGTAGACGAGCTGCTTGAACGGCACCATGGCGACGCCGAGCTCGGCCTCGTGCCGGCGCAGCATCTCCTGCGCGTCGTAAGGGCCGTAGAAGGGCTTGCCGTCGGAGCCGTTGCCCGGCCCGGCGTGGTCGCGCCCGACGATGAAGTGGGTGCAGCCGTGGTTCTTGCGGATGATGGCGTGGAGGAGCGCCTCGCGCGGCCCGCCCATGCGCATGGCGAGGCCCAGCAGGGCGAGCTTCGCGGTGTGCTGGGGGAAGCGCGCGAGCACCGCCTGGTAGCAGCGCACCCGCGTGTAGTGGTCGAGGTCGCCGGGCTTGGTCATGCCGACGGTAGGGTGGATCAGCAGGTTCGCCTGCGCCTCCTTGGCGGCGCGGAGCGTCAGCTCGCAGTGGGCGCGGTGCATCGGGTTCCTGGTCTGGAAGGCGACCACCCGACGCCAGCCCTCGCGGGCGAACTCGGCGCGCAGCTCGGCCGGCGTCTGCCGCAGCGACCGGAAGTCGTAGTGCACCGGGAGCTGCAGCCCCTCGAGCCGGCCGCCCACGAAGACCGGATGCGTGCGGTCGAGGAGGTGGGCGACCCCGGGGTGCTTGCGATCGGCGGTGCCGAAGACCGCCCGCGCGGCGGCCTCGCGGTCGGGCTCCCAGATCTCTGCGACCGCGAGCGCGGCGAGCATCACCCCCTCGGGATCGCGCAGGGCGAGCGAGCGGCCGGCGGCGAGCTGGCCGGCGAGCTCGCGCGGCAGGTCGAGGGTGATGGGGATCGGCCACAGGGTGCCGTCGGCCAGGCGCATGCCCGCGGCGACGGCGTCGTGATCGGCCCGGCCCATGAAGCCGGTGAGGGGCGAGAAGGCGCCGTTCAGGAGCAGCTCGAGGTCGCAGAACTGGCGCGGGGTCAGGTCCCAGGAGGGCCAGTCGCGCGAGGCGGCCTTGAGCTCGGCGGCGCGCTCGGGAGGGGCGATCAGGTCGACGAGCGTGCCGCCGTGGGGCGCGATGAGGTGATCGGGATGGCCCTTGGGGGTCGGCTCGGGCTCGCAGGCTGGAAACGGCAAAGTCTTGGTCATGACGCGAAGTCTTCCTCAGGTTCGTCGAGAAACGTGAGTTGTCGGGGGATAGGCCTCGAACGGCGGGCCGCGGCGCGCTCAAGAAGACATAGTGCGTCGACCCCGCCGGCGCGGGACCCGATCGACCGGGATGGGGGAGGAGAGGGCGCCCGCGCTGCGACGGCTGCCCGGATCGGCCGCGACGGCGCCGCGGCGCGATCTCAGGGCCGCGAGGGCGACGGCTCCGGATTGTGGTCGATGACGTTGATCGTCGTCACCCCGCCGACGGCGGCGAGGGGAAGCAGGACCTCCCTCTTCTCCCACCAGGCGACGACGCAGGTGCGGCAGACCTCGTCGGCGCGGCGGATCCCGGCGGCGTTGACCCGTGTCACGATGCCGTCGCAGAGGAAGCCGAGCACGTCCCTGCCCTGCTGCATGGGGGCGGTTTCGCCGATCGTCAGGTTGCGGGCGACCCCGGCCTCCTTGGGGGAGAGCTCGGCGCGGCAGTCGCGCGTCACCTGGACGGCCCGCGTCTGGGAGCGGGCGATCTCGTGGCCGCCGTCGTCGACCAGCGCCGCGTACTCCTCGACCGTGTCGTTGCGCTTCTCGGGCTTCGGCGCGGCCACCCAGAAGCGGCCGCCGCCGTCCGGCTCCATCGCCAGCCAGTAGAAGTCGCCATGCGTCTTCCAGCGGAAGTAGAGGCGGGTGGCGCCGCCGGGGGCGGCGCCGGTCGCGGTCGCGCGCACCACGGCGTTGCGCTCCACGGGCAGGCAGCTCTGCTCGGCGAGCGAGATGCTCTGCGCGAGGACCGGCGAGGCGGCGGCGAAGAGGACCGCGGCGGCGAACAGGCTCTGTGCTCTCATCTTCAGGACCTCCTGGGCTCCCAAGCGATAGGTCGCGAGGACGGCCGCTGTTCGAGGATCTCCCCTATCTTAAGCCACTTGACCCGGTCGAAGCCACGCCGATCGGCCGGGCTCGGTCATCGGCCGCCGCCGGGGCCCAGGATCCGCCGGGCGTAGGACTCCACGTAGGGCGTCTTCTGGAGGTTGGGGAGCGTCCGCTTGAGGGCGCTCGCGGCGCCCCGGGCGTCCCCGGATTCGTAGAGGGCGACGGCGAGGTAGAAGAGCAGCTCGGGGCGCTCGTCCAGGGGCTCGCCGCCGCGCTTCAGGTAGCTCGCCGCCTCGCGCCAGCGCGAGTTGCGGTAGGCGGCCTCGCCCGCCAGGAGCTGCGCGTCGCGCGACTCGGGATGGGCGTCCGCCACCGCGCGGGCGAGGTCGAAGGCCTGGCGGAGGTCGCGCGCCTGGGCGCTGTGCAGGAGCCCGCGGGCGCGGTCCAGGCCGTCGCGGTCGGCGGCGGAGAGCGCGGGGGCGGCCGGCTTGGCCCGGCCTCCCGGCAGCTCGGGACCCGCGACGGCCGGGCGGTCGGGTGCGGTCGCCGGCGCGGGCTTGGCCCCCGCGGCTTTCGGTGGACCGTCGGCGGCCTGGTCGGGGGCGCTAGGCGCGGTCGGACGGGGCGGATCGAGCGCCCCGGAGGCCTTGGGGGAGTGCTGTTGAACCCGTGTGATGAGGCCGGCGATCGCGCGCTCCTGGCGGAGCTCGCGCGGCAGCGAGCCGACCACCGCCTCGGCCTGGCGCCACTGCCCGAGCTCCACCTGGCAGCCCAGGAGGGCCGTCGCGTAGCGCGGCTCGCGGGCGGTGCGCGGACAGCCTGCGAGATCGGCGAGGGCGTCCGGGCAGCGCCGGACCCAGGAGCGGGTAAGGCCGCGCAGGCAGAGCATCCGCTGGTCCTGGGGGGCGAGGGCGACGGCCTGCTCGGCGTGCTTGACCGCCGCCGCCGTCTGCCCCTCCTCGAACTCGAGCTCCGCCAGCAGGTAGGGCCAGAGACCGTTGCGCGGCTCCCTGGCGAGCCGCGCCTCGAGCTCCCGCCGGCGTTCCTTCGGCGGCAGGGCTGCGACCTGGGCCTCGCCCTGCCGGGTGACCCAGGGGGCGAAGGCCGGCACGGCGGCGAGGATCGAGGCGGGGATGGCCGCCGCCGCCCGCTGCTCGAAGGCGGCGCGCAGGTCCGGCGGAAGGGCGAGCTTGGCGTAGACGGTGAACCGCTCCTCGACCTCGCTCAGGCGGCGGAAGGTGGTCTGGAAGCCGTCGCCGTCGCCCGCCGCCGCCTGCGCCAGCCCCAGACGCACCAGGCAGTCGGCGAGCGGCGCCGGCTCCTCGAGCAGGCCGAAGCAGGCGAGGCGCAGCTCGCGCGCCGCGGCTGCGTAGTCCTTGCGATCGTAGGCGGTGATCCCGTCGCGCAGCTGCGCGAGGTAGAACGGCTCGGCTGCCGCCGCCGGCCGGGCCGGCGGCGTGAGGCCGGCGGCCAGCGCGAGGAGGACGGCGGCGGCACGCCGCTCGGGCCTCACGCGCCGGCTCTCCGCCGCGCGGCGGCTGAGCCCGAGGTCGAGCCCGAGGCCGCCGCGGGCAGCGGCAGATCGGCGACCACCGCCCGCGGGTTGTCCTCGCAGAGGCGCGCCGCGAGCTCCTCGCCCCAGCGCGCGGCGATCGCCCGGCGGGCGGCGGAGAGCCCCGGGGGGCGGCGGACGAGGTCGTGCGAGTCGCTCGCCACGAAGTGCACCAGGCCGGCCTCGAGCAGCCGGAAGATGTCGGCCTGCGGGCGGCGGCCGAAGCCGCCGGTGACGCTCATCGCCGTCACCTGGACGAGGGCGCCGAGGGCGACCAGCCGCGCCACGACGGCGGGATCGGCGGCCATCCAGGGGATGTGCTCGGGGTGGGCGAGGACCGGGCGCCAGCCGCCGACCGCGAGCTCGTGGACGAGGTCGGCCGCCATCTCGGGCTGCTCGCCGCCGCCGAATTCGAGGAGGAGATAGCGCGAGCCGGCGAGCGGGAGGACCCCGGTGCCGGCCTCCCAGTCGGTATCGGGGGAGATCGCCGCGACGTCGGCGAGGAGCTCGCCGTCGACGCGGATCTCGGCGCCCGGGAGGACGGCGAGCTCGGGCGGTGTCGCCAGCCCGGCCAGCTCGGCCGCCAGCTCCCGCCGCAGGGCGGCCAGCCGGGCGCGGTCGCCGTTCCACCAGGCGCCCCGCCGCTGGTGGGGGGTGGCGACCATGGCGGTGCAGCCGTCGGCGGCCGCTGCGCGGCACATCGCGACCGCCTCCCCCAGGGTCCGCGCCCCGTCGTCGATGCCAGGCAGGATGTGGCAGTGCAGGTCGATCATCAGGCGGCCGAGCCGGCGCGCTCCTCCTCGAAGGAGCCGTACGACTCGTAGTACCGGTAGCGCTTTCCGAGGCTGCCCTGGGTCGCGCGGTAGCGGTTGAGCACCGCCCCGAGGACCCTGACGTCGGCCATCCGCAGGCGGTCGCGGCAGGCCCGCGCCTCTTCGCGCGTCACCTTGGCCGAGGCGAGCGTCAGGACCACGCCGTCGGCGAAGGCGCCGACGATGGTCGCGTCGGTGACCGCGAGCGCCGGCGGCGTGTCGACGATCACGAAGTCGAAGCGGCTCCGCGCCTGCTTGAGCCACTCGCGCATGCGGTCCGAGGCGAGGATCTCCGACGGGTTGGGCGGGATCGGGCCCGACGGGGTCACGTACAGGTTGGGGACCTCGGTCGGCAGGAACATCTCCTCGGAGTCGATGCCGCCGGTGAGCTGGTTGACCAGGCCGACGCGGTTCGAGACCTTGAAGACCTGGTGCATGCGGGGCTTGCGCAGGTCGCAGTCGACCACCAGGACCTGGCGGCCGAGCTGCGCCAGGACGACCGCCAGGTTGGCGGCGGTCGCGGTCTTGCCCTCGCTCGCCTCGGCGGAGGTGACCGCCACGATCTTGAGCTCGTCGGCCGAGGAGAGGAGGAGCGCCGTGCGCAGCGACCGGTAGGCCTCGGAGATCGGCGTCCGTGGCCGCTCGTGCGGCACCAGCTCGATCTGCGTCGACTCGATCGCGCCGCCCTTCTTCTTCTCCAGCAGGGCCGGCCCTCCCTTGGCGCCCTTGGCCACCTTGCGGGGCCGCACCCGCGGCCGTTCGCGGGGCTCGCCGCCGTAGGCGTAGCCGTAGCGCGCGAGATAGCCGTAGCCGCGGGCCGCCTCGTTCAGGTCGGGGATGACGGCGAGCGTCGGCAGGGCGAGCCGGCGCTCGATCTCCTCCGGCGTCTTGATGGTGCGGTCGAGGAACTCGATCAGCAGCGCCGAGCCGATCCCCAGGAGGAGCCCGAGGAGGAGGCCGTAGGTCAGGTCCTGGCGCAACGAGGGGCGGAACGGCCCGCCGGGCACCAGGGCGCGGTCGATGATGTGGATGTTCGAGTCGCGGGTGTCCTGCAGGCGCGCCGCGACCTCGGTCTCCGACTGCTTCTTGAGCAGCTCGTTCAACAGGGTGCGGCGGGTCTCGATCTCGACCTTGAGGTTGCCGAAGGCGAGCGCGGTCGAGCTCTGGTCGATCGCCTCGGTCTTCATGCCGTTGAGCTCGGCCTGGAGGGCCCCCTCCTGGCGCTGCGCGGTCTGGTATTCGGCGTAGGCGTTCCCCTTGGCCTTGGCGACCATCTCCTCGACCACGCTCGCGATGTGCTGGCGCCCCTTCTCGATCTCCGACTTGAGCGCCACCATGGCCGGCCAGTCCGGCTTGAAGGTCTTGAGCTTCGTCTCGTACTCGCTCTCGAGCTTGAGCTGGTCGGTGCGCAGGCTGCTCACCAGGCCGGCGGAGAGGGTGTCGGCCACCGTCTCCTTGGGCGAGGCGAGGACCTCGTTGTAGCGCGCCTCTTTTTCGAAGCGCGCCTTCTTGGCGGCCATGTAGTCGTTGTTGAGGGCCTCCAGGCGCTGCAGGAGGACGTTCGAGCTGGGATCCAGGGTGACGATCTCGCTCTTGCGGCTGAAGCTCTGGAGCTGCTTCTCGCGGTCCTCGATCTCCAGCTTGAGGGTGTTGACCTGGGCGGTGAGGAAGCTCGAGGCCTTGCCGGCGGTGGCGAAGCGATTCTCGATCCCCATGTCGATGAACGCTTCGGCGAAGGCGTTGGCGGCGCGCGCCGCGAACTCCGGGTTGGCCGAGCGGTAGGACAGGGCGACGAGCTGGGTGTTGCGGACCGGATCCACGACGAGGCCGCCGCGCAGCTGGTCGGCCAGCCGGCCGAGGATCGCCTCGTCGTCGTCGGCGGTCGGCTTCTTCGCCTCGCGGGCGCGGGCGAGAGCGGCGCGCGGGTTGAAGCTGGCGTCGTTCGGCAGGTCGAGGTTGCGCGCCACCCGCTCGGCCAGCCCCCGGCTCTCGAGGAGCTTGTACTGGGTGGGGTAGTACTCGAGGTCCCAGTAGTTCTCCAGCAGCGGGTTCTGGTCGGCGCCGAGGACCGGGGTGCTGCTGCGACGCTCGATCTGGATCGTCGCCGCGGCGACGTACTCCTTGGGGGTGATCGAGAAGTGGATGGCCGCGGCGATGAGGGTGGTGAGGCAGAAGGCGGCCACCAGGCGCCAGTGGCGCCGCACCATCGCGAGGTACTCGGCGACGTTGAAGTCCGACTCCGCCGCCGGGGCGTCGGTCGAGAACGGGTCCTGGACGGCGGCGCTCAAAAGAAGGACTCCTTGACCACCACGACGTCGCCCTCGCGGAGCTCGACGTCGGGCGCCTTGCCGGAGAGGATGCGCTTGTACTCGACCGTCTGCTCCCCGGCGCGGCCGGCACCGCTCGCCCCCGGCTTGCCGGTGTGCTTGATGAGGATCCTGCTCGCCGCGCGGTCCGTCAGCCCGCCGGCGCGGGCGATGGCGGCGAGGAGGGTGATGCGGTCGGTGCTCTTGAAGACCAGGGCGCCGGGCTTGCCGACCTCGCCGAGGCAGTAGACGGTGACCTCGACCGTCGCCGGCACGTTGATCAAGTCGTTGGCGAAGATCGGCAGGTTGGCGCGCGGATCGGCGCGCACCATGAGGTCGTCGGCGTCGATCGCCACCTGGTCGGTGAGGCCGTTCTCGGCGCGGCGCATCACGTAGATCACATTGCCGTGGTTTTCCGCCAGGCCGCCGGCGGCGGTCACCGCCTCGATCAGCGTCCAGCGGCCGGAGAAGGCGAGGTTGCCGGGCTGGCGCACGGCGCCGATCACCGCGATGGGCTTGGAGCGGAACTCCCGCACCTCGATGCTGGTCGAGGCGCGCTGCACGTACTTCGACTCGAGGAGGACCTTGAGGCGCTCGGCGAGCTCGTTCTCGGTCAGGCCGCTCGCCGGCAGGTCGCCGATCAGGGGGAGGTTGATCTTGCCGTCTTCCGTGACGCGGCGCTCGACGTTGAGCTCGGGGACCTCGAAGACCTGGATCGCCACCAGGTCTTTGGGGCCGATGCGGTAGCCCGGGTTGCGTCCCTGGGCGGCGAGCGGCGACGCGACGAGCGCGAGGGCGAGCATGCAAGAAGAAAACCGTCTCATGTCACGTACCGACCGGAAGCTTGCTGTCGGGGCTCGCCGTAGCTTAGCGCAAAAGGGGGGAGGAGGGCTCAGTACCAGGTCCCCGTGCCGCCGAAGCTCAGGCCGGCCCCGACGCTGGTGATCGATCGGTCGAAGCCCGGGAGGTTGGAGCGGAAGGCGCTGCGCGACCCGCGCAGCACCAGGCTGCCGGCGTGGCCGAGGCTGAAGATGACGTCGGCGCCGTACGAGCGGGCGGTGTCGTGGCGCTCGGGGACGGCGGGCAGCGAGGCGGTGTAGCCCTCCCGGCCGGCCTCGCCGAAGAGGCGCAGGCTGGTGCGCCAGCCGAGCTTCCAGAACACGGCGGCGCCGCCGTGGTCGTCCTTGAGGTACGAGTAGCCGGACTCGACGGAGTAGATCAGGTTGCGGCTGCCGTAGAGCAGCACGCCGAGCCGGCGGTCGGTGTGCAGGCCGACGGTCGCGTCGGCGGTGGCGCCGCGGTAGGGGACAAAGCTCGAGCCGCTCTTGGGGTCGAGCGAGCGCCGCGCCACCTGGATGCTGACGTTGAAGTCCGGATCGGTGCGCCGGATCTCGGCGAGCGGCGCGGTGCCCGAGCTCGAGCGGTCGAGCGGCCCGCCGCGGCGGACGAAGTCGACCTCTGAGCGCTGGGCGCCGACCCCGAGCGACCAGCGGCCCGGGAGGTTCCAGCGCAGGCCGGCGGAGAGGAGCGTCTCGTCGCGATCGAGCGACGCGAGGTCGGCCTCGCGCGGGTCGGCGCCGCCGGAGCGCCCGAGATTGCGCACCGCGAGGCGGGTGGCCGATCCGAAGAGCGCGAAGGCGCCGCCCACGGGAGCCTCGAGCGAGAGGTCGCCGCGGTCGGTCCGCGAGTGGATCGCCTGCAGCACCTCGGGGCTGGCGATCGCCTGCTGCTGCTCGCGGGTGGCGGTCGCTTCGACCGTCAGGTGGTTGCCGAAGCCGAAGGCGCCCACGCCGTAGCGCCCGTCGAGCCGGCGGCGGTCGGAGAGGTCGCGCCACCAGACGTACTCGGGGAGCAGGTGGGCGGCCCAGATCACCTTCGGCCCGGTGCGCAGGTAGCCGCGCAGGCCGGCGCCGGCGGTCGCCGTCAGGTCGCCCTGGGGCTTGCCGGCGGTGCCGAAGACGTTGTCGACGTATTCGACGTCCTTGAGCCCCAGCCAGGGCTCGAGGCGGACGGGCCCGAGGCGCCAGCGCGCCTGCGCGGCGGCGCGCTCGAGCGCAGCTTTCCGTTCCTCCGGCCGCCCCGCCGGGCCTCCCGGCGTCTTATACTGGTCGAACTGAGCCTCGATCCGGCCGGCGCCGAAGGCGACCGACCAACTGATGAGCACGGCGGCCAAGCTGCGGTTGCGGTGTCGCACGGCGGCCTCGGTCCTCCCGCGGGCGAGCCCGCATTCCTCGGATCCTTAGTTCAGCGACGATCGCGACATGATACGTCACGGCGACCGCCTGGTGACCGGCCTGCTGGCCCTCCTGCTGCTCTGGGCGCCGCTGCCGTTCGGCAGCGTCACCCCGCGCTCGCTGGCGCTGCTCGAGCTCGGCGCCTTCCTCGCCTTCGCGCTCGCTCTGGGGATCGCCGTGCGCCGCGACGAGCGCGCCGGCCGCGCCGGCCTCGCCGACCTGGGGCTGGTCGCCCTGCCGCTCGCCTCGCTCGCCGCTGTCGCGCTCTGGGGCCTCCTCCAGTCGCTGCCCTGGCCGGCGGCGCTCCTCGCCTGGATCTCGCCCGAGCACGCCCGGCTCTTCCGCGGCGCCGCGGGCCTCCTCGCGGCGAACGCCGCCGCGTCCCCGCCGGCGGGGGCCGCGGTCCACCCCAGCCTGTCGCTCGCCGCCTCCGAGTCGCGCGCCGCGGCCCTCGCCTTCGCGGCGGCGGCGGCGGCCTTGGGCGCCGCGGCCCTCGTCGGCCGCGACCGCCGGAACCGCCGGCCGCTCGGCGCGGCGCTGGCGGCGGCGGCGGCGTTCCAGGTCTTCTTCGGGGCGCGGACCTGGTCGTCGCGCGGCACGGTCGTGTGGGGCGTCGAGGTGCCGGGCACGCCGCGCCTGCGCGGCAGCTTCGTCAACCCGGACCATCTCGCTCTCTACCTGGGAATGGCCCTGCCGGTCGCCTTCGCCTGGGGCTGGTGGGCGATGCGGCGGGCGCGCAAGGAGCCGTCGGTCGAGCGGCGCGTCCTCTGGGTTGCTCCCCCGGTGCTCCTCTGGCTGACCCTCTTCGCCGGGCTCGCCTTCACCGGCTCGCGCGCCGGCCTGGTCGCGGGGGTGGCCGCGGTCGCCCTCCAGGGGCTCCTCCTCGCCACCGCCGACCGCCAGCTCGGGCGGGCGCTGGTGGGGGCCGCGGCCGCGGTCCTCGGGCTGGGAGTGGTGGCGGCGATCGGCCTGCAGGAGGGTTTGGGGCGGCTGCTCTCGACCCCGATCGACCTCACCTGGGGGGCGCGGCGCGAGGCCTGGGCCGCCACCTGGGCGCTCTTCCGGCGCTTCCCCTGGACGGGGGCCGGTCTGGGCTCCTTCCGCGAGGCCTTCCCGCTGGCGCAGCCGACGGGGCTCGCGGGCACCTGGCGCCATGCCCACAACGACCCGCTCGAGCTGCTGGCGACCGTGGGCCTGATCGGCGTGGCGCTCGCCCTGCCCGGCCTCGTCGCCATCGCCGGCCGCCTGGCCGCCGTGCTCCGCGACGGCCGCCGCTCGGAGGACCGCGCATCGGGGCTCGCCGCCCTCGGCGTGCTCGCCGCCCTCGCCGTCCACGAGCCGCTCGACTTCGGCCTGACGATCCCGGCGAACGCTTTGACCCTGGCGATCGTCCTCGGCGCCGCCGCGTCAGCGCGGACGGTCCAGCCGGGAGGGGCCGGGGGCCCCGCCGGCGGCGCCCGGGCCGGCGCCCACGAAGCCGCTGGAGCGGACGAGCGCCACCGTGCCGGGGCCGACCGCCCCCCCGCCGACGCTCTCGATCTCGAGCCGGTGAAGCCCGGCGGTCAGGGGGTTGGCAAGCGTCACCGCCGACCCCGCGACCGCCGGCGCTGAGCCGAGCACCGAGCCGTCCAGCCGCAGCTCGACGAGGGCGCCGCCGGGCGGCGCCTCGGCGACCTCCACCCGCAGGCCCGTGGCGTCGACCACGGTGAGCAGGTCGAGCCGGGCCACAGGGCCGCGCCAGGTCCAGGCGGTGCCCGGCCAGGCGAGCGCGGCGAGCCGTCGCAGGCCCTCGTCGGCCGCCGCCTGGGCGGCGGTGTCGCCCGCCGCCAGCGCGATCTCGCGGCGGGCCCGCCAGTAGGTCGGCCCGCGGGCGTCGCGATCGACCTGGTCGAGCGCCGCGCCCGCCTCGGTCGTCCGCCCGAGGGCCGTCAGCGCCCGCGCCTTCTCGACGAAGTAGGGAGTCCAGGAGGCGTCCCCTGCCTCGGCGTGCCGCTCGAGCAGCTCGGCGCGCGCCAGCTCGCCGCCGAGGACCGCCGCCAGGGCGGCCTCGGACGGCGGCAGGTCGCGGCAGAAGCGGGCGAGCCGGCGCAGGGCCTGGGGCTCGAGGGGGCAGCCGGCGAGCTGGCAGCGCTCGAGGACCCAGGCGAGCTGGCCGGAGAGCTGGGAGGCGGTCGCGGCGTCGGCGACGCCGGGCGGGCAGTCGCTCAGGGCGCGGCCGAGGAGCTCCTCGCGGCCGGCGCCGGAGATGGCGCCGGCGGCGACGGCGAGGAAGAGGTCGCGCGCGCCCGCGTCGTCGCCCGCCGCCAGGCGTTCCTCGGCGGCGGCGAGCTCGGTGCGCAGCCGGCGCTCGACGGCGCCGAAGAGCCGCGTCCGCGCCGCGCTCTCCCCCTCCCAATCGCGGCGCGCGGCGAAGAACGCCGCGACCCGCCGCCAGGCGTCGGGGTCGTCGGGCACCAGGGCGAACGCCTCGCCGCGGCTCGCCGCCGCTTCGAGCCAGGGCCCGATCAGGGTGCGGAAGCCGTCGGGGTCGCCGAGAGCGGTGGCGACGACCCGCCGCGCCGCCACCCGCTTGGCGGGCGCCAGGGCCGGCCAGATCTCGAGGTAGGCGGCGGCGAGGAAGCGGGCCGGCTCCCGGCGGGAAGGGGCGAGGGCGAGCGCGGCGGCGAGAGGGGCCTCCCAGGCGGTGTAGCGCTGGAAGAGGCGGGGGTCGCGCTCCTCGGACCAATCCAGATAGGTGGCGGCGCCGAGGATCATCGCCGCGTCCCAGCTCGACGGGCGTAGGGCGAGCGCCGTCGCCGCGGCCTGGCGGGCCGCCGCCAGCCTCTCCGGGCCGGCCGCGCGCGCGCCGGGGTCCGCCCGCCGGGTGGGATCGAGCTCCGCCGCCAGGGCGGCGCGCGCGGCCGCGGTCCGCGCCCGCTCGAGGTCGGGCTCCCGGCGCAGCTCGGCGGCGAGCACGGAAGGGAGCGGTGCGCCGCCGCCCGCGAGGTCGACCAGACGGTCCTGGCCGCTCTCCCAGGTGCCGCAGACGTCGAGCGCGGCGGAGGCCAGGGCGAGCGAGAGGACCGCGAGGCCGGCGCGGATCGCGGCCTCCGTCCACCGCCCGTGCCGGCGGCTCGGGCGCGCCTGGGTGCCCTGGGGCATGGAGGCCGATCGTATCGGAATCGCGCGGCTCCCGCGGCGGGCCGCCCGGCTCCGGTCGGCTCCGCCGCCGCCCTGCGCTATCCTGATCCAAAATGGCGCCGCGCCGGATCCGCTTCCGTCCGCCTCCGGTCGAGCTGCCGGCCGGGCTCGGCTGGGCGCTCGCGCGCGCCTTTGGTCCGCCGGAGGCGGCGGTCCCGCCTCCCGCCGACCCCGCCGCGGCGCTCGCCGCCGCCCGCCGCTTCGTGCTCACGGCGCGCCTGGCCGCCCGCT
>Ga0307470_10000581_pt1 | contig 16987 bp, 17 predicted proteins | sample atmos_gasesAM3C__FD_204565 | JGI IMG/M metagenome (GOLD analysis project Ga0307470, IMG submission 204565) | Hardwood forest soil microbial communities from Morgan-Monroe State Forest, Indiana, United States - atmos_gasesAM3C_05 | ecosystem: Environmental > Terrestrial > Soil > Temperate forest... | reverse complement strand
CTGGCAAGACTCCAAACACTTGCTGGTAATCCAGGCGGCGAGACCCTTCGACTGCGCGCGGCGGCGAGACGCCACCGGGCCAGCCGGCGAGGACGCCAGCGCTCCTGTCACGTACACTTCGTCGAATGCTTCACGATGCCTGGCATCTCATCGAACCGCCCGAGGACATCCCTCGGCTTCCGATCCCGAACGAGAAACTGCGGGGCATCATCGTCAGGCGCGGTATCACAACCGAGGATGAGTATCGCAATTACGTGGCACCGTGTATCGAGGATCTGCACGACCCGGCCACGATTCATGGAATCGGCGAAGCGTGTGAACGGATCGAGCGGGCGGTACGCGACAACGAGACGATTCTGATCTACGGAGACTACGACGTCGACGGCGTCACGTCGATCGTTCTTCTACAGACGGTGCTGCGCGCCCTCGGTGCCGATGCCGCGCATGTCGTCCCGCACCGGCTCGTGGACGGTTACGGGCTCAAGACTTCGGTGATCGATCGCGTCCTCACGGACCGTGACGTACGGCTCATCATCACGGTCGATTGCGGGATCACCAGCGTCGATCCGGTGCGCCAGGCCATCGAGCGCGGCATCGATGTGATCGTCACCGATCATCACCTCCCGCCGGAGCTGCTGCCTGCCGCGGCGGCGGTGCTGAATCCGAAGCAGCCGGGATGCGCCTATCCGTTCAAGGAGCTGGCCGGAGTGGGGGTGGCTTTCAAGCTCTGCTGCGAGCTGCTCCGCAGGAGCGGCAAGAAGATGGCCATCGCCTCGCTGCTGAAGATCGCGGCCATCGGCACGGTCGCGGACGTTGCGCCGCTCATCGGCGAGAACCGTACCATCGCCTGGCTGGGTCTGGCCGGTCTGGCCGATCCCCGCAATCCGGGTCTTCGCGCCCTCATCCGCCGTCTCGGCATGCTGGGCCGGCCTCTACGAGCTGTAGATGTCGGCTTCAAGATCGGACCCCGCATCAACGCCGCCGGCCGGTTGTCCTCCGCGGAGACTGCCATCGATCTTTTCGCCGCAACCTCGGAGGAAGCAGCCTGGACTCTTTGCGCCGAGCTCGATCGTCTGAACGCGGAACGCCAGGAGATCGAAAGGGGAGTGAGGGAGGAGGCGGAAGTCGCGGTCGCGCGGTTGCAAGGTAGCGAGGTCTCGGGGTGGGAGGAGCCGCGAGACTCCGAAACCGCGAGACTGCGCAACCGCATCTACGTCCTCTCCGGACACAACTGGCACAAAGGCGTCCTCGGTTTGACGGCGGGACGGATCGCGCAGCGCTACCACCGGCCGACTCTGGCCATCGGCATCGAGGGCGACCTGGCAGTCGGTTCGGGCCGGAGCATTCCGACGATCAATCTTCATGCGCAGCTCGAGTCGGTCGCGGAGCTCTTCACGCACTTCGGCGGACACGAGTTCGCATGTGGCTTCGCCTTGCCGGCGGCGAATGTCGATGAGCTGCGGCGCCGGCTGGAGGAGCGGTTCGCGACGTTCGATGACGAGGTCTTCCGTCGCGAGGCGCAAATCGACGCGCAAGTCACGCTTGCCGAGGTCGATCGGGAGTTCGTGGCGGCTCACGAGCTGATGCAGCCGTTCGGCGCGGGCAACCTGCAGCCTCTATTTCTCGTTCGCAACGTATCGATCGTGGCCACGCGTGAGTTCGCGCCCGACTGCAGCGTACTGACCATCGACGACGGCACCGGCAAAGCGCTGGCTGTGCTCTGGCCGTCCGCGCGAGCGCTCGCTCCCGACCTCGCCCGCGGCGCGACGGTCGATCTTCTTTTCCAGATCGAGCCGGACGGCTACGCACCCTCGGGAGCGAAGCTGGCGGTGATGGACGCAAAGCTGATCCGCAGATGACGCAGATGGACGCAGATGTAGAAACCAGAAACCAAAAACCAGAAGCTACACTCGGCCACATTTCTGGTTTCTAGTTTCTGGTTTCTGGTTTGCAGATCTGCGTTCATCTGCCGTCATCTGCGGATAACAAACAGATTCTGTGTCATCTGCGGATCGGAATAGCCCTCACCCGCAACAAGTTACTGGCCCCGTGCAACGCACGATCCGCATCCTTCGCGTGGCACTTCCCATCGTCTTCATCGCCTTCGTCATTCTGATCGCGTTCAGTTGGCGTCACGGGAAACCGCACAAAGACAAGTCCGACGCGGTGCCGGTGACGTCGACGATGCGCCCGAAGACCGACAAGCCGAGCATGTTGTCGATTACTTTCGACGACACGCAGACCATCAACGGCCGTATCTCCTCGCGGATCCGCGCGCAACGCGTGGTGGCCTTCCCCTCAGGATGGAACACGCTGGAGAACGTGCAGATGACGATCTATCGTCCGACAGGTCTGGTCTACAACCTGGTCTGCCCGATGGCGCAGTACAACAGCAACACCAAAGAGTCCGACGCCAAAGGCGGCGTCCACCTCACATCGAGCGACGGCGTGGTGATCAACACCGCGGAGATCCACTTCGACGGCTCTCACCTGACCAACCACGTCGCGGTCAACTTCCAGGTCGATCGCTGGGTCGGCACTGGCGGCGCCCTCGATCTCGACGTGCAGGCCGAGATGCTGCGTCTCTACGAAAAGGTCGACGCCACGATGTCGCCGGAAACGCCGGAGGAATCGCCGCTCAACATCAAGGGGCAGGAAGGCGACTTCCACCGCAAGGAGAACTTCGCCGAATTCACCAAGGACGTCGTGGCCACGCGCGCTTCCGACCGCTTCACCGTCGATCACATGCTCGGACGCTTCGGCGGCGAGAAGAAGAAGTCGCTCATGGCTCTGGAAGGGCAGGGCCACGTCACCATCGTCATGAGCGGCGAGATGTCGATCGCCGCCGGAAAGGGACCCGATTCCAACGGACGGAAGACGATCACCGCGGACCGCTTCTGGAGCGAGGTCGGAGCAACAGGAGAGATCAGCGCGCTCAACTTCATTGGCGATACCGCTCCCGCCCACGCCATCATCGAAGGACCGCCAAACCGCGATCTCGTGGCCCACACCTTCCGCGTCGCTCTGGCCAACAAGCAGGTCACCGACATCAAGGCCGACGACAACGTCATCATGAAGGAGCTCGCCCCGGTCAAGCGCGAGATGACCTCAGGCCACCTGACCGTCTACTTCGACGCTGCCACGCATCGCGCCTCCAGCGCGGCCCTCGACGGCAACATCTTCTACAAAGATCCGAAGAACGAAGCCCGCTCGGTGCGGGCGAACTACGACATCACCAACGATCAGGTCGTCCTCACCGGCGACCCCGGCTTCTATCCCTCGGTGATCTCCGACGGGCAGACACTGAAGGCCAAACTGATCGAATTCTCGCCGCGCGCGGGCACGGCCAAGGGCACCGGCGAAGTGATCGCCCAGCTCTCCTCGAAGCAGCAGAGCGGCGCGCCCGCGGTGGTCAGTGCCGATTCCACCAACGTCTTTCCCGCCAGCAAGCCAGTCTTCGTCAACTCCGACACGGTGTCGATGCGCCAGGCCACGAAGGTGGCTGTGTTCAGCGGCAACGTCCGCGCCTGGCAGGAGACGAACACCATCTTCGCCCAGGAGATGCAGGTGCAGGGTGCCGGCGATCAGGTCACGGCGCGCGGCAACGTACGGACGCTGCTCTACAACACCAGCACCAACGCCACCGCGGAAGCGCGGAAGGTTCCCATGCAGTCGACCAGCGACGTGCTCATCGCCCGGAAGCTGGAGCGCCGCATCGATCTGAACGGAAACGTCCATATCGACGACGGCGAGCAACGCTATTTCACTTCCGAGCGCGCCTCCTTCTTCTTCGACGCCAACAAGAAGATGGACCACATGGAGGCGCGGGAGAAAGTCGTCCTCGTGGAGAAGTCCACAGGCCGCCGCGGCACCGGCGATATCGTCACCTACAACGTCCCTCGGCGGATGGTCTACCTGACCGGCAATCCCGCGACGGTGACCACACCGGACGAGAGTTACAACGGTGAACAGATCGTCACCGATCTCGAGCACAACAAGGTCAACGTCGTCAATCCGATGAAGGGGACGTACAAGCAGAAGCCGTAGGGCTCGGGGCGCGGTTTCGCGGTCTCGGGGTTGCGCGGTCTCGCGGCAGAAGCCCCATCGACTCAACGCCGCGAGAAACCGCAACGCCAGAACCACGTAACCCGACACCACGAGACCGCGCAACCCCGAGACCGCGAGACCAAGCAACCAAGCAACCCAGCAACTGCCCGCCGTGCACCGGCCCCAATCAGTTAACATCCGCACCCTGTATGGCTGAACGCCGCACCGTCGTTCCATTCACTCCCGCTGAGCGCGAACGTCCTTCCGATGCGCCCCTGCGCCTCTCGGCGGAGCACCTCGTCAAGGTGTACAAGCGGCGCAAGGTCGTGCTCGACGTGTCCGTCGACATCAAGCAAGGCGAGATCGTCGGTCTCCTCGGGCCCAACGGGGCAGGGAAGACCACCACCTTCTACATGATCGTAGGCCTGGTGCGGCCGGACGGCGGGCGGGTCACGCTCGGCGACGACGACATCACCGCGCTTCCGATGTACCTCCGTGCCCAGCGCGGAATCAGCTACCTCCCGCAGGAGGCGTCGGTCTTCCGCAAGCTCACCGTCGAGGAGAATTTCCTGGCGGTCTTCGAGACCATGGATCTGCCGCTGGCTGAGCGGAAAGCCCGCACGCGCCTGCTGCTCGAGGAGTTCGGCATCACCCACATCGCCCGGAACAAAGCGTTCTCACTTTCGGGCGGGGAGAGGCGGCGGGTGGAGATCGCCAGGAGCCTGGCCATCAACCCGGCATTCATCTTGCTTGATGAGCCATTTGCAGGAATCGATCCAATTGCTGTATTCGAGATCCAAAGAATCGTTTCGCAACTCCGTTCGCGCGGTATCGGAATTCTCATCACCGATCACAACGTACGCGAAACACTGAAGATAACCGACCGCGCCTACATCATCAAAGAGGGTGAGATTTTCCGGCAGGGGCCTCCTGAGACTCTTTCGGCAGATGCAGAGGTTCGAAGAATTTACCTGGGCGAATCATTCAATCTGTACTGACGAGAGTAGTCTCATCAAGACGTAGTAACCTGCTGACCAGACCACATGGCACTCGAACAGAAACTCCACCTCAGGCTTTCGCAGAAGCTCATCATGACGCCGTCGCTGCAGCAGGCGATCAAGCTGCTGCAGTTGTCGAAACTCGAGCTTCAGGAAGTCCTCAACCAGGAGCTGCTCGAGAACCCGCTCCTGGAAGAGTCCGCCGAGGAAGCCAAGCAGGAAGACGCCGAAGCGGAAGCGCAGGAAAAGACCCAGACCGAGGAAGAAGCGAAAGCGGCCGAGCCTCAGAAGACGGAGGAGAAAGACTCCTTCGACGAGATCGACTACGACGCCTACTTCCAGGACTACATCGAGTACGGCTACAACCCGCGGATGGGGGAGGAGCACGAAGAGTTCCCCATCGAGAACACCCTCACCCGACCGCCGAACCTGAACGACCACCTTGCCTGGCAGCTCGGGATGAGCGATGCCTCGCCCAAGGTCAAAGAGATCGCCACTTTCATCATCGGCAACATCGACGAAGACGGCTACCTCCGGGCCACTACCGAAGAGATCGTCGCCGCCGGGCCGTACGATCAGGCCGACGTCGAGAAAGCCATCAAGGCCATCCAGTCGCTCGACCCGATCGGCGTCGGTGCGCGCGATCTGCGCGAATGCCTCCTGCTCCAGCTCGAGTTTCTCGAAGTCGACAACCCTCTGGTCGAGTCCATCGTCCGCGACCACTGGGACCTGTTCATGCAGCGCCACTTCGCCCAGATCTCCAAATCCCTCGGCGTGGACATGAAGACGCTCGAGGGCGTGGTCGAGATCATCAAGCACCTCGACCCCAAGCCCGGCCGCAAATACTCCAACGAGCGCGCCATCTACGTCGAGCCCGACGTCTACATCCAGAAAGTCGGCGACGACTACGTCATCGTCCTCAACGAAGACGGCATGCCCAAGCTGCGCATCAACGGCAGCTACCGCAACATGCTCAACTCCATGGACTCCAAGTCCGACGGAGAGACCGTCAACTACATCAAGGACAAGATCCGCTCCGCCGTGTGGCTCATCAAATCGCTCGACCAGCGCCAACGGACCATCTACAAAGTTGCCGAGTCGATCGTCAAACACCAGCGCGAATTCCTGGAGAAGGGGATCGACTACCTCCGGCCTCTCGTCCTCCGCGACGTGGCCGACGACATCCAGATGCACGAGTCCACCGTCTCGCGCGTGGTGTCGAACAAGTACATGCACACGCCCCGCGGCCTCTTCCTGATGAAGTACTTCTTCCACAGCGGTATCGACTCCGACACGGGCGAGGACATCTCCAGCCTCACCGTCAAGAAGAAGATTCAGGGCTTCGTCGACGCTGAGGATCCAAGAAAACCGCTCTCCGACTCCAAGATCATGAAGATCCTCAATGACGAAGGCATCAATATTGCCCGTCGTACGGTGGCGAAGTATCGCGATGAGCTGAACATCCCGTCATCGACAGACCGGAAACAGATTTTCTGACCGCAACTTGAATGTACCTGCCCCTCGGGGATAGGAAAGCGACGATGGCCACGACAATCACCGGACGTCACTACGAAGTCTCAGACAGCATCCGCAGCCTCATCAACACCAAGCTCGACAAGATCACCGAAAAACTCTTCGACCGCGTGATCGAGGTCCGCGTCGTGCTGCAGGTCGAGAAGTACCGCAACATCTGCGAGATCCACGTCACCGGCAAGGAGCACGTCGTCAAGGCGCTGCACGAATCCGGCGAGTCGATGCAGGAAGCCATCAACGGCGCGCTCGATCACGTCAAGCGCCAGGCGCAGAAGAACCGGAGCACCATCCGCGATCACCACCGCAAAGACGGCGGTCTGAATAAGACCGTGGCCGGGCTGGTGACGGAGTGGTCGGTCCAGGTGCTCGAGCCCGGCCGCCTGCGCAAGCCCGGCCCGAAAGGCCTGCCGCGCATCATCAAGACCAACAGCCTGTCCATCCTGCCGATGACCATCGAAGATGCCGCCGAATCGCTCGATGGGTCGAAGAACGAGTTCATCGTCTTCCGCGATCTCGACAACGATCGTATCTCCGTGATGTACAAGCGCCGTGACAACAACCTCGGGTTGATCGCACCCGAGATCTGACCAGGAGCTCGTGATGAAACACATCGCCGCCGTCTTCACGCTTGCGCTCTGCGCGAGCACAGCATTCGCCGCCGGTCTGTCGCAGTCGTACAGAGACTTTCCCCGCACGCCGCAGGGATACTTCATGACCAACGCAGAGCGTACCGAGTTCGCCGGTCTCAAGACCGATGAGGAAGCCGCGCGGTTCATCAGCGACTTCATCGCCAAACGCGGCGGTGACGCCTTCGTCGCGGACGTTGCCCAGAACGCGGCACAGGCCGACAAGTACCTCACGGTCGGCAAAACGCCCGGCTCGTTGACGGTGCGCGGGAAGATGATGATCCTTCTCGGACCATCGGTGGCGACCTCGGTGACGAAGAAGAAGAAGTCCGGCGACGCGCACCTCTCGCCGTATGCTTCGCTGGGAGACGGCGGTTTCAGCAACACCACTCCAAGCATGGAGGACATGCAGGCGTCGTCGAACGATCCCGGCAACTCGACGTACTTTCTCACCGAGTACACCTACACCTATCCCGCCTCGGCGCTGCCGGCAGCGTACGGGAAATCGCTCACCGTGAAGGTCGAGGTCGATCCGGGGAAGGATCGCGATCGCTTTTCATCGTTTGGCGCGGACAAGGAGCTCGACAGGCTCTACGAAATGGTGGCCCAGGCCCGGCTTGCCGGTCCGAAGAAGTAAATCGAACCCGTAGCGAAGGAGCCGATATGAAGCAATTCGCCGCCGTATTTACGCTTGCGCTCTGCGCCAGCGCAGCCTTCGCTGCCGGTCTTTCGGATAAGTACAAGGTTTGGCCTCGTACGCCCCAGGCCTACTTCATGACCAACGCCGATCGTGCGCAATGGTCGGGCCTCAAGACCGACGCGGAAGCCGAACAGTTCGTGAACGATTACATCGCCAAACGCGGCGGGGACGCCTTCGTCAACGAGATCGCCCACGCCGTGGAGGCGACCGATAAGTACCTCTCGATCGGCAAGACTCCGGGCTCGCTGACGGTGCGCGGGAAGATGATGATCCTCCTCGGACCGGTGGCTCCGACCGCGACGACGAAGAAGAAAAAGAGCGGCGACGTTCACATGGCCCCCTCGAGCGTGGCGCCAGGCATGAACGCACCGAGCATGGCGGACATGCAATCGGCATCGAACGATCCCGGCAGCTCCACGTTCTTCCTCACGGAGTACACCTATTCATATCCCGCCGCAGCGTTGCCGGCAGCGTATGGGAAGCCGCTCACTCTGAAGATCGAAGTCGATCCAGGCGCGGAGCACGATCGCGTCACATCGTTTGGCGGCGACAAGGAGCTCGACAGGCTCTACGAGATGGTGGCGCAGGCGCGGCTGAACGCTCCGAAGAAGTAGAGCAGGCGTCCTCGCCCGGCGGTGGGACCGCGGTTGATACGGCGCATTGGATTGATACCTCGGGCAATATCACGCTCGTGTTTTCAGGTTCGATTCGTTCGCCCGCATTTCTCACGCTCTCATTGGAATCGTCGCCATCCTGTACCCCGTCGAGAGCCCTTCTCCCCCGCGGTTTCTTGCGGGGGAGAAGGTGCCGACAGGCGGATGAGGGGGCATTTCACGCGTGTGTCAGTTGTGCGCGCGACCTCGTGCATCCAAGCGGCCGGCCAGTGGCGCAAGATCGTTCATGTCGCGTATACGCCCCCCTCATCCGCCTCCGGCACCTTCTCCCCCCGCAAAAAAACCGCGGGGGGAGAAGGACTCTCGATGAAAAGAAGTGGTGAGCGATTCAAGTAGATTATGAGAAATGCAGACCATCACCTCAGAAACCGAGCGACCTTGCAACCGCACGCGCGTACCATTACCTCGTGCCAAACGATCTGGACGACTTCAATCAGACGACGGTCCGCTCGCTACAGAGCGCTGAGCTCGATGAGCTCGCCCTCAAGATCGTCACCGGCGACGACGGCCTCGATCGCACCATCCTCCGTCCTCGGGTTCAGAAACCCGGCCTCGCCTTCGCTGGCTACTACGAGTACATCAAGCCGTGGCGCGTGCAGATCATCGGCGAGTCGGAGACCAAGTATCTGGAGAGCCTCCCGGCCCGCCTGCGCGAGAAGCGGGTGCGCGACGTGGCCGCGCTCGACGTCTCCTGCTTCATCGTGACCAAGGGGATCACGCCGCTCGAGGAATTCAAGCACGAGTGCGAGAAGCGGTCCGTGCCTCTCTTCGCCACGCCGGCCATGTCATCGACCTCCATCACGCGAACGACCTACTTCCTGGAAGAGACCATGGCCCCGAAGCTGACCATGCACTCCGGCCTGCTCGACGTCTACGGCATCGGCGTGCTCCTGCTCGGTGACAGCGGCATCGGAAAAAGCGAGTGCGCCCTCGATTTGATCTACCGCGGCCATCGCCTCATCGCCGACGACATGGTCATCGTCAAGCGCCATCCGAACGACGTTCTCCTCGGCTATTCGAACGATCTGCTGCGCCATCACATGGAGCTGCGCGGCATCGGCATCATCGACATCAAAGACCTCTTCGGCGTGGCCTCGACGCGCGACGTGAAGCCGATCGATCTGGTGGTGCGGCTGGAGAAGTGGGTGGAGGGAACCGAGTACGACCGCCTCGGCATCACCGGCGAGACCTTCGAGCTCCTCGGCGTATCGAAGCCCTTCGTCCGCCTCCCAGTAGCCTCGGGACGCAATCTCGCTCTCCTGGTCGAGATCGCCGCCCGCAATCACCTCATGAAACTGCAAGGCTACGACTCCGCCCGCGCCTTCCTCGGCCGCATCGACGCCCAGATCGCCCGCCAGGGAACCACCGCCATCGAGTCCCACGCCCAATCCAACCCCGAGGAGAAGGCCAGCTCGGAGTTGAGAAGCATGTACACGAAGGTGCGTTTCCAGCCGGATGTGCTGGATCGGACGCGAAGGCAGAGGTAACCCGAAAGCCTCACGCGAAGCCGCGAAGGGCGCGAAGAGGGTGCTCAGCCGGTTATTCCTCGATATTGGCGCCTCGGCGTGAGATATCCGTCTGCGAGAAAGAGTGAAGTGCTTGTTTGTCAAGCAGTTACGGGCAGCAGCATGCGATCTACCGACGATAGATGCGGATCTAAAAAAGTAGATCGCGATCTACCAGGATAGATCCGCATCTAAAAAAGTAGATCCGCATCTACCAGGATAGATCCGCATCTAAAAAAATAGATCCCGATCTATCCGGGGTAGATCCGCATCTACCAAACATAGATCGCGATCTATCAGGATAGATCCGCATCTACCAAACATAGATCGCGATCTATCCGGGATAGATCCGCATCTAAAAAAGTAGATCCCGATCTATCCGGGATAGATCCCGATCTACCGGCGATAGATCCCGATCTAAAAATTTAGATCCCGATCTACCCGGGTTAGATCGCGATCTACCGACCATAGATCCCCATCGAACGTTCAGAGATCGTGACCTGCCGCCCTGAGATCGTGACCTTCGGTCGGGATAAACTGAGGGAACAATGCCTCGGCCAGAGTACCTCGTCATCATCACCGGCCTGTCCGGGTCGGGGAAGAGCTACGTGCAGTCGACGCTGGAGGATGTCGGCTTCTACTGCTGCGACAACCTGCCGATCGGGTTGATCGAGCCGTTCCTGGAGGAGGTCGGCGCGCACGAGAACGCCAATCGGGTCGGGATCGTGGCCGACGTGCGGACGCACGATTTCGCCAACATCTTCCCGGCCTTCTATCGGGACCGGATTCAGAAGCTGGTCGGACATGTGGTCCTGATCTTTCTCGAGGCCAGCGACGAGGTGCTGGCGCGGCGGTACTCGGAGACGCGGCGGCCGCATCCGCTGGCCAAGGATCAGCCGCTGATCGAGGCCATCGCCGCGGAGCGGGCCGCGCTGACCGAGGTCAAGTCCCTGGCCAACATGGTCCTGGATACCTCGCAGTTCTCCGTTCACGAGCTCAAGGCCGAGGTCATGCGGCGCTTCGAGCTGAAGGACGAGAAGGTGACGATGCTGGTAACGATCGTTACGTTCGGTTTCAAGTACGCCATGCCCTACAACGTCGATCTCCTCTTCGACGTCCGCTTCCTGCCGAACCCGCACTTCGTCGAAAAGCTGCGGCCACAGACCGGACTCGATCCCGAGGTCGTCGCGTATCTGAAAGCGCAGCCGGGATACGACGTCTTCTACGAAAAGCTCCTCGATTTCGTGGCCTACCTCCTGCCGCTCTACCAGCAGGAAATGAAGAGCTACCTGACGATCGGCATCGGCTGTACGGGAGGCAAGCACCGCTCGGTGGCCGTCGGCCAGCGGTTGGCGGAGGATCTGGCGGAGCGGGGGTACGCGATCGAGATCGTGCACCGGGACTGTAAGAGGTAGGGAGGGTTGCAGAGTTGCTAGGTTGCTGAGTTGCTGTGTCTCGCGGTATCGAGGTCTCGCGGTTACGGGGTCTCGCGGCGCGGACTGTTGCGGGTTTTGCCGCGAGACCGCGCAACCCCGAGACCGCGCGACCCAGCAACCCAGCAACCTCACGTATCATTCGCCCGCTGTACTAGGAGACTTGATTGATCGGTGCTTTGATCGTGACCCACGGGAATCTGGCGAATGAGCTACTCACCGCCGCCCGGCAAATTGAATCGAACGTCGGCGTGATCGAGGCGGTGCCGCTGGGGTGGACCGACACGGTCGACGAGGCGCGCGAGAAGATCCGGCTGGCGCTGGAGCGCGTCGGAACCGACAACGGCGTCATCATCTTCACCGACATGTTCGGCGGGACGCCGAGCAACATCAGCCTGTCCTTTCTGGAGAAGGATCGCGTGGAGATCATCACCGGCGTGAACCTGCCGATGGTGGTGAAGTTCGCCCTGCTGCAGCCGGAGGGGAAGGACCTCACGGCGCTGGCACATGCCATCAGCGAGCGAGGGGCGAAATCAATCCGGGTGGCCTCCGATCTTCTTACCGCCGATCGCCGCACCGGAGAGGCGTCGTGATCGAGCACGACATCGAGATCAAGAACAAGCTTGGCCTGCACGCCCGCGCGGCGGCGAAGCTCGTCCACACCGCCGCCCGCTTTCGCTGCGACATCAAGATCCGCAAAGGGGACGAGGAGGTCGACGGCAAGTCCATCCTTGGCATCCTCCTCCTGGCCGCCGGTCGCGGCACGACCATCACCATCAAAGCGAATGGCGATGATGAAGCCGAGGCGGTCGAAGCGATCGAGAAGCTGATCGACGCGAAATTCGATGAAGTAGAATGACAGCAGCTCTTAGCTCTCAGCTGTTGGCTCTTTGGCGGCGATGGATGTTCCTAAGAGCTAAGAGCTGACAGCTAAGAGCTTATGCTGACCGACTCCACCACCCGACTCGCCACCGCCTCTCGCAGCGCCATCCGCACGTACAAGGGGATCGGCGTGTCGCCGGGCATCGCCATCGGGCGGGCGGTCATCATCGAGAGGCGGGAGGCGGCGGTCTATCGCGTTCCCATCCGGGACGAGGAAGTCCCCTCCGAGGTCAACCGGTTTCTCGAAGCGCTGGAGAAGACGCAGAGCCAGCTCCACGAGCTGAAGGTCAAGGTCAGCCGCTCGATGGGGGATGAGTACGCCTCGATCTTCGAAGCGCACGCGATGATGGTCAGCGATCCATCCTTCGCCGACAAGGTGGTCCAGAAGATCGAGGCGGAGCAGGTCAACGCGGAATGGGCGCTGGCCGAGGTGCAGGAAGAGCTGCAGGCGCGCTTCCGCAGCTTCGACGACGTCTACCTGCGCGAGCGCGTGGCGGACGTGAAGGACGTTGCCGACCGCGTGCTCAAGAACCTGCAGGGCATCTCCCATCACGACGTATCGGAGATCACGCACGACGTGATCATCCTTGCCGACGACCTGACGCCGTCAGACACGATCCATTTCAACCGCCGGCCGATCGTCGGATTCGCCACCGAGGCCGGGGGGCGGACCTCGCACACGTCGATCATCGCCAAGTCGCTCTTCATGCCCGCCGTGATCGGCGTGCCGCGCCTGACGAAGGTGGTCGACAACGACGAGATGGTGATCCTGGACGGATACGAAGGCACGGTCCTGGTCAATCCGACGCAAGCGATGATCGCCGAGTACCAGACGCGGGTGATCCGCCACGAGGAGGCCGAACGGCGGCTGCTCGAGAACCGCGATCTGGAAGCGTCGACGAAGGACGATCGCCGGATCACCTTGCAGGCGAACATCGAGCTGGTGGAGGAGCTGAAGGACGCCATCCGCTTCGGCGCCGAGGGGATCGGTCTCTATCGCTCCGAGTTCCTCTACATCTCGAAGAGTCCGTTGCTGCCGAACGAGGAAGAGCATTTCCAGCTCTATCGCGCGCTGGCCGAGGCGACGGCCCCTCGGTGGTGCGTGATCCGTACGTTCGACCTCGGCGGGCGCAAGCTGGCCAAAGAGGTCATCGGCAGCAAAGAGAATAATCCGGTGCTGGGGCTGCGCGGCCTTCGCCTGTGCATGAAGCACCGCGATATGTTCCGGACGCAGTTGCGCGCGCTGCTGCGGGCGTCGGCCTTCGGCAGGATCAAGATCATGTTTCCAGTGGTCACCAGCGTGCAGGAGCTGCGGCAGGTGAAGACGCTCGTCCGCGAGCTGCGCGCGGATCTCGACGCCGAGGGCATCGCCTACAATCCCGAGCTCCCGATCGGAATCATGATCGAGGTGCCGTCCGCAGCGATCATCGCCGACCTCCTGGCGACCGAGGCGGACTTCTTCGCCGTCGGGACAAACGATCTCATTCAATATTCGCTGGCCATCGATCGATCGAACGAGAACGTCAGCTATCTCTATGAGCCGCTTCATCCGGCGTTGCTGCGGCTGCTGAAGTTCATCATCGATGCCGGACACAAGGCCGGGATCCCGGTTTCACTCTGCGGGGAGATGGCGGCCGATCCGCTCTTCGCGGTAGTCCTCCTGGGCCTGGGGCTGGAGGTCTTCTCGATGAACCCGTCGTCGATTCCGGTCATCAAGAACGTCGTTCGCTCGGTGCGCTACAAAGACTGCAAGCGGATCGCGGATGTGGCCCTGACCAAGAAAACGGCGCAGGAGATCGAGGAATTCGTCATCGAGAGCGTGGCCAAGCATTTCCCCGAGGGGCTGGTGAACAAGGATCTATGATCGACGAGCGCTTCTTCGCAACACTGCCGGTCAAGCGGGTGCCCAAGCCGTGGGGTTATGAGCTGATCTTCGCGAAGACGGACCGCTACGTCGGCAAGATCCTGCACGTCAATCGCGGCCATAGTCTCAGCCTGCAGTACCACGAAATCAAAGAAGAGACGCTCTTTGTTGTAGGCGGGGAGCTGAGGCTGACGATCGAAGTGGACGGAGAACGCCGGGAGTTGATGCTGCGTACGGGGGAAGCGTTTCACATCCCGCCGCGGATGATCCATCGGATGGAAGCGATCGAGGATACCGATGTCGCGGAGGTGTCTACACCGGAGCTCGACGACGTGGTCCGGCTCGAGGATCGATACGGCCGCACCGGCACGAGCGCCCCATGAAACGATTCATCGCCATCGCAGTCTTTCTCGTTGCCGCGGCCGGCGTGGCCGATGACTCGCCGTTGGTGAAAGCAGCCAAGGCGACCGGCGGACCGAAGAAGAAGACCGCGAAGAAGGTGATCACGAACGACGATCTGGCGAAAGCGCCAGGCAATGCCACGACGCCTGCTCCCGCGGTCAAACCGGCAACGGCTCCGGTAGTCGCCCCGAAAGGGCCGCTGGCCACGCAGGACAAGCTCCTCCACGACCGCGCGGCGGCGCAGACGCGCGTCGACGCGGCCCAGACGAAGGTGACGGACCTGGACAAGGAGCTCGATCGCATCGAGCAGGCCTATTACGCGGAGAATGACCCGAACTATCGCGACAAGAGCATCGCCGCGCGCTTCGAGGAGACCAAGCAGCAGCTCGAAACGGCGAGGAAAGAGCTGGGAGAGGCGAGGGACGCGTTGGAGAAATTGAAGTGAAAACCTTCTTCATCGAGACGTGGGGCTGCCAGATGAACGATCTGGACAGCCAGCGGCTCTCCGGCAGCCTCAAGCTGCGCGGATACCGTCGCGTGGAGAGCGAAGGGGAGGCGGACCTCATCCTTCTCAACACCTGCTCGATCCGCGACAAGTCGGAGCAGAAGGTGTTCTCGCACCTCGGGCGGCTGCGCGAGTTGAAGAGTGAGCGCGAAGATCTGCGGATCGGCGTCTGCGGTTGCGTGGCCCAGCAGGAAGGGGAGGCCATCCTCCACCGCGCGCCATGGGTCGATTTCGTGATGGGGCCTGGCAACGTGGGCCATCTCGATCAGATCCTCGCGGGTGATCGCGAGGTGGCTATCGATTTCCCGGACGATCGCAACTATGACTACTTGACCGTGGACCGCCCCTCGGCTACGAAAGCGCAGGTGACGATCATCGAGGGCTGCAACAAGAACTGCACCTTCTGCATCGTGCCGACTACGCGCGGCCGCGAGGTGTCGCGTCCGTTCGATGACGTGCTTGCCGAGGTGCGGGCCGCGGTGCATTCGGGCCGGGTCGAGATCGAGCTGCTGGGTCAGACGGTCAACGCTTATCGATGCCCGGTTACGGGCCGCGATTTCGGTGCGCTGCTGTCGGCTGTCGCGGAAGTCGATCATGTGGCGCGGCTGCGCTTCATGACCTCGCATCCTGCCGAGGTGAATGACTCGATGATCGGGGTCATGCGCGACCACGAGAACATCTCGCGCTATCTCCACCTGCCGGTGCAGTCAGGATCCTCGAAGATCCTCCGGCGGATGAAGCGACTCTACACGCGGGAGAATTACCTCGATACGATCGCCCGCATCCGGGCGGCCATCCCGGAGATCCATTTCTCGACCGATGTGATCGTTGGTTTTCCTAACGAAACAGAGGAAGACTTCGAGCAGACGCTGTCGCTCATCGCCGAGGTCCGCTACGGCTCGATGTTCGCGTTCAAGTACTCGCCGCGCCCGGGCACGCCGGCGTTGAAGATCGGCGCGCCTGTCGACGACGACATTGCGTCGGAACGCCTCACTCGGGTGTTCGACCTACACGAGCGGATCAAGCGCGAACATCTGGAGTCCTATCGCGGCCGTATCCTGGATGTGCTCGTCGAAGGCCCGAGCAGGCATGACGCCACGATGTTGACCGGCCGTACCGACCATAACGTGGTGGTCAACTTCATCGCCGGCTCAGCGGCGCTGCCGGGTAGTATGCTGGGCGTGCGCATCGAGCAAGCGCAGCATCACACGCTGCGCGGGGAGGCCGTCGCATGAATGAGCTCGTACCGATGTCGATCAAGGGGCTGATGCTCGACCCTGTCTCAAATTCACCGATCGTGGTGCTGAAGGATGAGGAGGAGAAGTTCTTTCTCCCGATCTGGGTGGGCATTTTCGAAGCCAACGCCATCGCCCTTCAGCTCGAGAACGTCTCCACGCCGCGCCCGATGACGCACGACCTGCTGAAGAGCGCCATCGCCCAACTGGACGCGCGCGTGACGCGCATCGTCATCAATGATCTCCGCGACTCGACGTTCTTCGCCCAGATCCGGGTGATGGTCAGCCGCTCCGGCGCCGACACGATGCTGGAGCTGGATGCGCGCCCCAGCGACGCCATCGCTCTGGCGCTGCGCACCGAAGCGCCGATCTACGTCGCGCAGTCCGTGCTCGATCAAGCCCAGACCATTTCCCCCGACTCCGAAGATCAGGATGAGAAGACCAAGAAATGGTTCGAGCAGTTGGATAGTGAGGATCTGGGTAAGTACAAGATGTAGGTGTGCGCGGGGGTCGGAGAGTTACTAGGTTACTGAGTTGCTTGGACTGGTCGCGCGGTTGCGCGGTCTCGCGGCGGGGGACCGCG
>Ga0307470_10000580_pt1 | contig 17001 bp, 10 predicted proteins | sample atmos_gasesAM3C__FD_204565 | JGI IMG/M metagenome (GOLD analysis project Ga0307470, IMG submission 204565) | Hardwood forest soil microbial communities from Morgan-Monroe State Forest, Indiana, United States - atmos_gasesAM3C_05 | ecosystem: Environmental > Terrestrial > Soil > Temperate forest... | reverse complement strand
GTGTGTTTGGGAGTCGTTGTGGCCGGAGCAGTACAGACAAATCACGCCGGAGATACGAGCGCGTGTTGACAGGAGAGCGTCGTTGGCCCGATCACTCGGTCGCCGAAGCACTCGGGCGGGACGCCCGAGTGCCCGCGGGCGAAGACGCCCGCACTCCTCCCAGCGTCAGCGGCAAAAACACGAGGATCGCGTAGATCGTCTGGCGCAGGCGAAAGAGCGTGCCGAAATTGTTGATCGTGTAGGCCAGCGGTCCGGCTGTCGTCAGGAAAACGATCAGCAGCAACACGAAGAGGGGCGTTATGCGGCTGTGCTCGCGAAGACTGCGCGCGCAGACGACGATCGTAAAGATCAGCAAGGCGTCGAGCACGAGCGTGTCGACCTCCGCGAATAGCCAGAAGCCTCGTCCGCCTCCGATGCGGACAAGGCCAAAGGCCTGGCCGACGCTCCGCGGAAGAAACTCGGCCGCCAGCCCCGCCATCGTCTTCGCTACGGGATGCCGTTCTGTGCGGTCCGCGCGCTGCGCAAGCCACGCCGACGGCCCGAGTTGCGCGGACGGAACAACCTGCACGGGCGGCGCGAGCTGCGCGGACGGCGCAGGCTGCACGGCCCGCGCAGGCACAGGCGGGGCGGCCTGCACGGACGGCGCGGGCTGCAGGGACGGCGCGGGCAAGGCGAGCTGCGCGGGCTGCTGTTTCGTAATCGCGCCGCTACGGGGGGCATCCGGCTCGAGCGCACGGCCCGCAATGATCGTGGTTGCTCCAGGCGTGTTTTCGAATCCGTGGCGGCGGCCGCTGATTTCCTTCGTCAGCGCCGCCGGGCGGAACGTCGCGGCAATCGAGGGACGCGGATCGAGGATGCGGCGGACCGATTCCGGCACGTCGGAGCCACCGCCGACGCGGACAACTTGCGCGAGCAGAATCAGGAGGAGTGCGTTGGCGAGAACTGCCGCGAGCTTCCTCCGTGCCGCCAGCGTCGTCATCAGTCCAAACACAATCCATGCGCCCCAGAAGAAGACGGCGATGTACCAGCGGATGCCGGCCATCGTGTACAGAACGGCCACCATCGCGACCGCGATGACGGCTTTCTTACGCCAGTTGGCGAGCGTCCCCCGCCACAGTTCCTGCCACGAGAAACAGCAGGCGATCATCGCGGCGATCAGGAGAATGAAGAACGTGTCCTTGAGAAGCTGCAGAGACCAGAGAATCGTCCCCGGGCCAAAGGCCATGGCCGCCAGAGCGACGAGGCGCAGCCGCTCACCGCGCGCGCCGTCTTCCCCGAGCCACAGGATGATCGCGCACGTGGCGAGAAAGGCCGCGCAGTTGAGCAGGATTGCGACCGATGCAAACGTTCCGAGTATCCAGGCAAACACGGTGAACACCTGGATGAACGCATGCGAAGGTATTTCTCTCCCGGTCAGCAAGAGCGCGCCCGGACCACCCGCGATCAACTGACACGTGTAGTCAAGCATCCCCGGTCCGTCGACGGCGAAGAACCAGAAGCCGTCGCCGAGTTGCAGCGACCTCGCCACCGGCAGTCTCAGATACGAGATCCAGAAGAGGGTCTCGCCGCCGAAGGCACGAATCAGAAAGCCCAGGGCGATGATGAGCGATGCGCGGCCCCGTCCTGCGAGCGAGGTCCAGAGCTTCCACAGGGCGAAGCATGCGACGACAGCAAGGGGGATGTGAAGCAGGTCAAGAATCATCAACGGCGGCGCAGTGTCTCACGTTCATGCCACAACGCGAATAAGGTCAGAAAGCAGGTCGGCGCCGGCTTCGATACCGTAGTGCGTCTCCGCGAATGCGCGTCCGCTCGCGCCCATCCGTTCGCGAAGTTTTTCGTCCGTCAGCAGCGCGCGCAGATGGCCGTACCAGTCATCGTCGGTGATCGCCGCGAAATGCGTCTCGCCGGTGATGCCCATCGTCGCGCAAACCCCGACCGGGCTCATGACGAACGGCACGCCGCAGGCCATGTACTGCACCGCTTTGAGTCCGGACTTCCCCGCGCTCCATTCGTCCTCGGCAATCGGATACAGGCCGATGTCGAGCGACTGGAAATCGGCAACCTCGGTCTCCAGACTCCACGCTCTCGTGATCGTCTCGACTCCCGGAACATCGATGCCATCACGCCCGGCCCCGGCAATCAGCAACGTGAACGCAACCTCGCGCCGTAGCCGCGTGAGAACAGGAAAGAGCCGCTCCAGATACGCGTAGGTGCCATGCGTGCCGATCCAACCCACGACGGGCACGCGTGCGACCGCGTTGCGTGCAGGACGGAAAACGCGCGTATCGACCGTCGTCGGAACCAGCGTGGCTGATGCACCGAGGGAACGGGCGTGATTCACAACATTCGGACTGCCGCACGCGACAGCACTCGCCCATCGAATGAGCCGGTTCGTCTTCGAAGGCCACTTCAGGAGCGTAGCAATGCGGCCGTAGACCGGACTTGCATACGAAACCCACGTGGCGTCATCGAGGTCGAGCACGAACGGACGACGGAACAGGCGCGCGGCAATCCACTCGATCAGCGGCGGGCCAAACAACATCGCCTCGCGCTGCACAAGGACGACGTCGGCGCGCCACGATCCAATCACCGCGCCGATTCGCGCAAGCGTCCGCAACGCGAGCGCAGGCAACCGGCCGATGAGTCTCCCTGGTTTGTAGAGCACCGCGAAAAGCCGGGCATCGAGAAACGGCGAGAAGGTGACGTCGATGCCGCGCGCGGCAAGCGGCTCGATGTATTGCACGATGCGGTATCGCGACGATGCTGCCTCCCTGGGATACGAGGCCAGAGCAAGAACACGGAGGCGTCGATCCGAAGTGGCGCGAGTCATGAGCGGAGGATTGCTTCGTAGAGCCGCCGGTACCGTTTGCCGCCCACTTCCCCGAGGTCGTAGCGAAGACGCGCTTGCGCCTGACAGCGCGCCGCAAGACCAGGATCGCGGCGCAGCTCTTCGATCGCATCGAGCGCTTCGTCGTACGCCGCGTCATCAAAGCCTCGCAGCACCACCCCTCCCTGGCACTCTGCAATATGCGCGTCGACGTCGCCGATGCCCGCGTTGACGATCACGGGCAACCCTGCCGCGAAATACTCCGCCAGTTTTGTCGGCGACGCCGATCTCCGCGCAAACGAGGCACGTATGAGCGCCAACGCCACATCGGCTGCCCGCAGATACCGCGGGATCTCTCCCGGATCGATCTGTGTTACGCGAAAGTCATCGTTCGTGAAGCCGCGCTGCTCGAGCTCTTCGGACATCGCGTTTGCCGTCGCCGTCAGCACGAGCGCATACGTGCTCGGATCCCTGCGCCGCGCGGCCGCGAGCAGGTCCGCGGTCTCGCGAGTCAGGTAATAGCCGCCCAGCGCGCCGATATAAACGAACACGTTCCGGCCGGCAAGACCAAGCTCCGCGCGCGTCGTTTCCCGATCGGCACGAAGCGCGCTTGCGAACCGCTCCGCGCCGACGCAGCACGGGATGATCTCCGCAGGCTTCGCGCCGGTGCCGCCCGGAAACAGCGTCTCTTTCGCGCTCCCGGTAAGGAAGACGAAACCGTCGCTGGCCCGGTAAAGCCACCGCTCGGCGGCTTTCGTTGTCGAGAAAAGCAGCCCGCCCGCGCGCCAGTTGCCCGAATCGACATACTCGTCGGCAAGAAAGCCGCGAACATCGAAGAGAAGGCGCGCGCCGGTCACCCACTTCGCCAGCGCTCCAATGGCCGCGCCAACATGACTGCGGCCGTGAAACAGGTCGATGCGCTCTCTGCGCGAAATGGAGACCGCCAGGAACGCGCCTCGGATCACATCGAAGAGCGTTGCCAGCAGCGACGGGCGCTTGTGGTACTTCAACATGTACCACTCGATCCCATCACGCCGCAAACGCTCCCGCCACTCCTCGACCGCCTCGTTCTTCCAGCGCTTCTTTGGTTCGGGCTCGAACGTGAGCAGAGACATGTTCACGCCGCCGGCAACCAGCTCGCGCAAATAAGGGAGAACCTGCGTCTGGACGAGTGGCTCGCGCAGACCGAAGTAGCAGATGTAGAGAGCGCGAGGGCCGGTCATCATCGTCAGGCGAAGAGTAGAATGCCGCAGCCGCCGGCAACAGAATGAGTTGCCGGTCTGCGCACTGTGGCGAACTCTAATCTCAGAATTCAGGCGGCCATCATCGATTCCAGGGAACGTCTACAACTGCCGCTGCTCGCCAGAATACTGCGAAGCTACTATCGCACGAACCTTCGAGGCGCCACGCGAGCCACACTCCTGCTCGCGCGGTATGCGAAATCGCTGCAAAACGTGCCGATACAGATCGCCGATGGGCCGGCGATCTACGTCGACCTTCGGATGTTGAGCTCGCACTTCTGGCTTATCGGAACGCCCTTCGACCGTTCTCCGATCGAGCTGGACGAGCAGACGGTCATGCGTCGATTCGTGCGTCCGGGCGATACCGTCTTCGACATCGGCGCAAACTACGGAGTGCATACCGCGCTCCTCGCAGAACTGGCAGGTTCCCGCGGTCATGTCTTTGCCTTCGAGCCAAACCCGGAACTGCTCACAGGTCTGGCGCGCATCGTCGAGAGGTTGGGAAACGCCTCACTCAGCTGTTACGCATTGTCAGACGAAGACACGACGGCGGTCTTCTTCGTTCCGCCGGACCGCACGATGAGCAGCCTTGCGGATTGGACGAGCATGGAGAGAATGCCCACGCAGCGTCAGCAGGCGGTCCTTGGCAAGACCAGTACGATCACCGTGCAGCAACAGCGCATCGACGACCTCGTGCGCAAGGGCGATCTCCCCATGCCGAACTTCATCAAGTGCGACGTGGAAGGGGCGGAGTTGAAGGTGTTTCGCGGCGGGAAGGAGACTCTGGATCGCGTCGAGGCGCCGGTCGTTCTTTTCGAAGCCGGGCCGGAGAGCGCGCATGGTTTCGGTTTTGGGATGACCGATGCGGCTGACTTCCTTGTCGGTTTGCAGCGGCCCGGCTACCAGCTCTTCGAAGTGCAGGCGGGTGGTACGCTGCGGCAGGTCCGTTCCGCCGAGCTGAAAAAACAAAACCAGAACGTGCTGGCAGTGCCGCGCAACGAACATGCTCGATGTCCCGAGCTCGCCTCCAATGGATGATCCTCAACCCTTTGAGCGGCTCGCGTTCGGCGACGGCGAGATGCTCGCCGAGGCTCTTCCGGGCGACGCTCCGTATCCAACGCCACGCTATGGTCCAGGCCTGACCTCACGCGTCGTGCAAGGCAGTTTCTGGAACTTCGGCGGCCAGGGCGTGACCATGCTGGCGACGCTCGTGGCGACCCCGTTCACCATCCGCCTCCTCGGCGCGCAGAGCTACGGCGTCCTCGCGCTCGTTCATGTCCTGATCGGCTATCTCTCTTTCGGCGACCTGGGGATGGGAACGGCGTCGACGCGATTTGGTTCCCACGCCTACGCCGCCGGCGACGATCGAGGCGAGGCGACCGCGATCTGGACGGCGCTCGCCCTCGCCGTGGTCCCGGCAACGACGCTGGCAGTCCTGCTGATGTTTGGTGCGCCATTGCTCGCCGAGCATTTTCTGCACCTTCCTCTGTCGTTGCGGCCGGTCGCGGTTGTGGCCATGCGTCTGGCCGCGGTCGGATTCCTTGCCCGGACCGTGGCGGGAGTCTTCAACACACCTGCCTTCGTGCGCCTGCGAATGGATCTCGTGGCAATCATCAGCTCCGGCACTGCTGCCGGCCAGATCCTGCTCATTCCGGTCGTTCTACTGCTGGGCGGCGGGCTGACCTCCGCTGTGATGGTGGTTGCAGGCGCCGCCATCGCAACCGCGCTGCTGTACGTGATCGCCGGCATGAAGTTGTTGCCCAGCCTGCGGCACCCTCACGTCGACCGCGCTCTCCTGAAACCGCTGGCCCGATTCGGCGGCGCGCTGGTCGTTTCCTCGTTGACCGCCACGCTGCTGGCGAGCTCCGAGAAAGTGCTGCTTCCGCGCTTTGCGTCATTACAGGCGCTGGCGTTCTACTCGGTCGCGTTCACTCTGGCCTACCTGCCGACGCAGTTGCCGTCGACGATCGTCCAATCACTCGTGCCCGCCTTCTCGCAGCTCCAGATGCGGCCCGGCCGCGAGGAAATGCAGTTGCTTTACCGGCGGGCGCTTCACGGCATGCTGTTCTGGGCCGTGCCGGCGGCCATGTTCGTCTGCGCGGTGGCACAGCCGTTCTTCACCATCTGGGCCGGCACCGAGTTCGGGCGCGAGAGCACATTGCCGCTGTACCTGCTCATGGGCGGCGTCGTCGCCGAGATCATGACGTACGTTCCCTACGCGTTGCTGATTGCTCTTGGGCGCACCGACATCATCGCCCGGCTCAATTTGTCGCTGGTGATCCCCTACGTAATCCTTTCCGCCGTCCTGATCCAGCAGTTCGGCGCCGTGGGAGCAGCGATCGCCTGGAGTCTTCGTACGCTGACCGGAGCGATCGCACTTGCATACTTCGCCCAACGCACGTCAGGCTTTGCGTACGCACCGTGGCCGGACAACAAACGGGCGTATCTCGCCGCAGCCGCGGTCCTGCTGCTGCCCGTTCCGATCGTCGCGATACTCACGACGTCCGCGATGGTGCGCGCCGTCGTTGCTGCTGCAGCCGTAACCGCATATGCCCTCGTGATCCTGACTCGGGTCCTCACCGACGACGAGCGGAACGCTTTCCGGCGATTACTGCCCATTCCCCGACAACGCAGAGATTCAGCCGATTTCTGACAAGCTTGTTGCCATCGGACCGAACTCGTGGCACAAAGGCGCATCCGTGAAAACCGTCTCGATCATCATTCCGACATACAACTACGGCCGGTTTTTGCGCGATGCGATCGATAGCGCCCTCGCGCAAACGTATCGTCCGATGGAGATTATCGTCGTCGATGACGGCTCAACGGACGACACGCCGCAGATCCTTGCTGAGTACGGCGAGCGCATCCGGGTGATTCACCAGGACAACGGCGGAGTCGGGGCGGCGCGAAATACGGGCATTGCGGCGGCGAACGGCGACTATCTGGCCTTTCTCGACTCCGACGACATCATGAGACCGCAATTGCTCGAGCACGAAATCGCGCGTTTCGACGCCGATCCCGGCCTCGGTCTGGTTCACTGCGCCGTCGACTCCGTCGACGGCGACGGGAAACTGCTTTTCGCATCGCGGAACGGCATGGAAGGGTGGGTAGCGACGGAGCTTTTGCGCCTCGACCGCGAAGTCATCACAGCGCCTGGCAGCAGCATCATGGTGCCGAAACGGGTGGCCGAGGAGATCGGCGGGTACGACCCAACCCTGCAACCGTCGGAGGATTGGGACTTCTGTTATCGACTCGCCGTCCGTTACCGCATCGGGTACGTGCGCGAACCACTGCTCAACTATCGCCTGCACGGAGGCGGCATTCATCTGAACGTGGCACAAATGGAGAACTCGATGCTGCGCGCGCTCGATAAGGCGTTTCAGGATCCGGCAGTGCAGTCGCTTCGCAACCACTCGTACGGTCGCATCCATCGTGTGCTGGCCGGCTGCTATTTTCAGTTGCACCAGCCGCGGCGGTTCTTCAAGCACATGATCAGGAGTCTTCGCTACGACCTCAGAAACCTCGGCTACTTCGCCGCCTATCCGATGCGAGTCGTGGCGCGACGGTTTAATTGACAATTGATAATTGACAATTGACAACGAAGAGCGGAGAGGGGACACCACGCCCTCGCTGTTCGTTGTCAATTGTCCATTATCAATTGTCAATTCCGCTTTGCATCCACGCCTGAAACATGAGAACACCCCACAAGTAGAACTTCCACTGATCCTTGCCGTCGAGGTGATCCTTCCATCGCGCCTGCACCATCGCCGTGTCGAGGAATCCCTGTGCGCGCATCGTCGAAGGATCGAGGAGCGATTCCGCCCAATCGCGCAGGCGGCCTCGGAGCAGCGACTCGAGCGGGATGCCGAACCCCATCTTGGGGCGATCGATCAACTCCTTCGGCACGTAGCGATCGAGAACGCGGCGCAGAACACGTTTCCCAACTCCGTTTTGCACCTTCATTGACAGCGGTAGCGTCCATGCAAACTCGACGAGGCGATAGTCGAGGAGCGGTTCGCGCGACTCCAGCGACACCGCCATGCTGGCCCGGTCCACCTTCGTCAGGATGTCGTCCGGCAAATACGAGATCTGGTCGAAATACATCATGCGCTCCACCGGGTCCTTGATTGGTAAATGTGCCGCCTGCGCAGTCACCGGAGCCTCGGCATCGCCTGATTGAAGAACAAGATTCGACCAGTGGGAGACCAGCTCGAAATACATCGCATCGAGATCGTTCGCCGCGATGACGCGCGCAACTTTGTGAATACGATGCCCGGGATTCGCCTGACGAAGCGCCGACGGCATGAGCGGCCGCCCTAGGCCGAGAAGACGATCCCACGCGCGTGGAGACAACGAAGCGAGCGCTCGCCCGATCGCCGGACGCGTCCAAACCGGCAACGCCGCCAGACGGTGAAACAGCCGCTGGCCGATGAAGTAGCGCGTGTAGCCTCCGAACAATTCGTCGCCGCCGTCGCCGGAGAGGCTGACCGTGACGTCCCGCCTCGCCAGCATCGCCACGAGATGCGTCGGAATCTGCGAGGAGTCGGCAAACGGCTCGTCGTACATCGCCGGCAGTTTCGGGATGACGCTCACGACGTCGTCCGGCGTCATGTAAAGCTCGGTGTGGTTCGTGCCGAGGTGCCGGGCAATGGCGGCGGCGTAGGGAGCCTCGTTGTAGTCGGTCTCGGTGAACCCGATCGTGAATGTGCGAACCGGCGTGGAGCTCTCCGCCTGCATCAGCGCGGTGACGAGCGAGGAATCGATGCCGCCGGAGAGGAACGTGCCCAGCGGGACGTCCGCAATCATCCTGATGCGCACGCAGTCACGGAGCAACTCCTCGGCTGCGCGCGATGCGTCTTCCTCCGAGCCCTGAAAACGATCCGTCGTTCCGCGGGCCGCTGCGCCTGCCGCCGACCAGTACGTCGTCGTCTCCATCTCCCTTGTCGCCGGATCGAACGTGAGGATCGTGCCAGGCATCAGCTTCCGGATGCCTTCGTAAATGCTGTACGGAGCAGGCACGTAGAGGAAGCGAAAGTAGAGTGCGAGCGCCCCGCGGTCGATCGTCCCGGCGAAGTGCGGATGCCGCCGCAGCGCTTTCAGCTCCGATCCGTAGAGGAACGTCCGCCCCGCAACACCGTAATAGAGCGGCTTCACGCCCATCCGGTCGCGCATCAGGTAGAGCCGGCGTAGTTTGCGGTCCCACAAGGCGATGGCGAACATCCCGTTGAATCGCGGCACCGACGCTTCCACCCCCCACGCCTCGAACGCCGCCAGCATCACCTCGGTGTCCGAATGCCCGCGGAACACCGGCGCCAGACCGGCCTCACGCAGCTCGGTCCGGAGGGCCTCAAAGTTGTAGATCTCGCCGTTGAACGTCACGACGTACCGGCCCGAAGCCGACACCATCGGCTGATGTCCCGCCGGCGATACATCAATGATGGCAAGTCGCCGGAATCCGAGGGCGACTCCGAGCTCGGGGTCGATCCACTCGCCGGAATCGTCCGGCCCACGATGGGCAATCGCCTCGCACATCGGCCTCAGGAGGCCGGTCAGCTCATCCGCGCTGCTCGCGGAGCTGGCAACGAAACCGGTCAGGCCGCACATCGGCGGAGTCTAGCGCGGACTCCGGGTTTGGAAGCGGCGAGCCGCCGGATGGCAACCGATCTCTGAATTGCGCAAACGGTTTCCCGGCTGGAGGGCGGACATCCTCCAAATATCTGCTCACCAAATTCGATCCCTTGGAGAATGGAGGCATGATGCCAGCGTCAATTCAACGCGCCGGACGTTTGCGTTCAATGATTTAGATTGAATTCTGCGGCGGCACTCACGTTGAATGCACTTGCACCGCGTCGGTTCTCACTCACATGCGCCGCTCTTTCCTCACGAACCTGGTGATCCTCGCCGTGACGGTGGCGATCGTTGCCGGTGCGTTCGCATCATTCCAGCGCAAACGCTCCTCCTTTGAGCGGATCGACTTCACATTCACCCGCGACAAAGGCGTCGTCGTCGTCAAGGGTGTCGATCCCGGCAGTGGCGCCGAAACGAGCGGTCTGCGGGCCGGCGATCAGATCTGGCTCATCGGCGACACGCCTTCCAACGAGATCGAAGGCCTGCAGAAAACGCTTCGCCGTATCGGCCAGAAAGTGCCGATGGTCGTCGCCCGAGGGGGGCAGACGTTTCGTCTCACCTACCTCGTTCCCGAGCTGAAGATCGATTACGCCTACCTGATCCTCAGCTTCATCGGCTTCCTCTATCTCGCCATCGGTCTCTTCACACTCTTCCGCGGCGGCCGGCGCGAGTCGACCCTCTTCTTCTTCGTCACGTTGCTGTCGTTCATCGTCTACGTCTACACGCCGGCGGGCGATATCGACTTCACCTACAAAGTCCTGCAGCTCGTGGAAGAGCTGGCCACGATCCTTCTTCCGCCGCTGACGCTGAACTTCTTCCTCGTCTTTCCGCGCCCGATCGTTCGCTACCGGCGCCTGATCGCCGCGATGTACGTGCCGCCCGCGCTGCTCGCGGCCTGGGACTTCGACCTCCTCGTTCTCGGCAATCGTCTGGCGATCGCCTCGCCGTATCGCTCGCTCCTCCTCATTCAGCATTGGGAGCTCGTCCACTTCGCCATCTACTTCACGCTGGCGGTGGTGGCACTGGCGTACACCTACCGAACGGCGGCGGCCGTCGGCAAGAAACAGATCAAGTGGATCTACCTCGGCATGGCGCTCGGCTTCGTGCCGTTCCTGCTCGTCTACCTTGTGCCGTACCTGGTGATCGGTTCGGTGAAGCCGATCTACTCGACGATCTCGATCCTGCCGCTGGCGCTGATTCCGCTCGCGTTCGCGGTCTCGATCCTCAAGTACAAACTGTGGGATGTCGAAGTCGTCATCAAGGAGATCCTGGCGTACTCGGTGACGTTCATCTTCGGCATGATCGCTTTTTCTACGATCAATCTGATCCTCTCGCACGTCATCGAAGAGCGATCCGCACTCGAGCGCAACTTCCTTGCCTTCACCTCGGGGCTCCTGATCGCCGGCGTACTGATTCCGGTCAAAGGCCGCATCGAGTCGGTCATCGAGATGCTGGTCTACCGCGACAGCTATAAGCACCGCCGGGCGATCGCCGAATTCGCGCAGGAGCTGGCCACGTTTCACGACGTGCACGAGCTGATCTCGATGATGCGCGAGCGGTTGCGCGACGCGCTTGGCCTACAGCGCATGAACCTCTTCACGCGTGAGGGCGCATCGCTCGTCATCTACGACGCCGAGGCCGGCATTCCGCGGCGCGCCACGATCGTCGACTTCGGTGCCATGCCGTCCGAGGGACCGCTGGTCCTCACTGACCCGCGGCTGCCCGAAGGAAGCGACCTCCCCTGGCAGTTGCTGCGGACCGGATATCGCTACCTCTTCCCGCTGCGAAACCGCGGCGAGCTTCAGGGCCTCCTCCTTCTCGGCACCAAGCGCAACGAGGAACCGTTGTCGCGCGATGATCTGCACCTCGTCGAATCGCTCTGCGCGCCGGTAGCACTGGCGATCGAGAACTCCCGGCTCTACAGCCGCCTGCGCCGGCAACTCGAAGAGATCCGCGCACTCAAGGAGTACAACGAGAACATCATCGAATCGTCGTCGTCGGCCATCGCGGTCGTCGCCTCGGACGGCACGGTGCTGACGGCGAATCACGCGTTCTGGGAGCTCATCGGCGGCGTTGGTCCGGCCGCGATCCCGCTCGAAGCGACAGAAGAGCCGATGAGCGAGCTCTTCCCGCCATACGACGAGATGCGCCGTACCAAAGCGCGTTCGATTACGACGAACTTCGAGAACCGGAACGGCGAGGAGAAGGAAGTCACGATCACCGCCAGCCCGCTGAACGCCGATGAGCCGGACGGCGCGCGCGTTCTGGTCATCGGCGACATCACCGACCGCGTGCGTCTCGAGCGCGAGCTGCAGGACAAAGAGCGGCTGGCATCGCTGGGACTCCTCGCCGCCGGCGTCGCGCACGAGGTCAACACCCCGCTGACCGGCATCTCATCGTACGCACAACTCCTTCTGGCAGACACGAAGCCCGACGATCCACGTTACCGGTTGCTCAAGAAGATGGAAGCGCAGTCCTTCCGCGCCTCGCACCTCGTCAACAATCTCCTCGATCTCATCGCCAATCGCCCGCGCTCTCGGGAGATCGTCAACATTCGGGAGCTCATCGCCGCAACCGTCGCCTTGCACGAAGACCTCTTCAAGCCGAAGAACATCCACGTGCACGTGGCACCGATGAACAGCACCAGAGTCCAGGGCAACTTCCACGATCTGCAGCAAGTGCTAACCAACATCCTCCTCAATGCGCGCGACGCCGTTTCGGATGGCGGCAACATCTGGATCACCACCGAAGAGTGCGCGACGAACATCTCGATCCGCATCAAGGACGACGGCAAAGGCATTCCGGCTGACATCATCAGCCGGATCTTCGAGCCGCTCGTGACGACGCGCCGAGGACAAGGCGGGACCGGACTCGGGCTCGCGATCACCAAGCGCATCCTCGACGCCGCAAACGGAGTCGTGACAGTCGAGTCCACCCCCGGTAACGGCGCCACATTCACGATTACACTGCCACTCAATGGCAGTGGATCAGTCGATCCGTCAACCAGTGGATCAGAATCGGAAGATACGGTCGTTGCCGGCTCTGATCCGCGGGTTCATTGAGTGACGGTTGCTGCGTTGCCAAGTGCCGAACACAAACATACGAACGAATCAACAACCGGAGAACCGCTGATCTCTGATCCACTGATCGCTGACTCACACATGCGAATCCTCATCGTCGACGACGAAGAAGTCCTGCGAGACGTGCTCGATGCCGTTCTGCGCCGCGAAGGGTTCGAAGTGGCCATGGCTTCGAGCGGCGAAGAGGCTCTTTCGGTGCTCGACGTCGACGACAACATCGACCTCGTCATCCTCGACATCATGCTGCCCGGGATCAGCGGCATCGACACGCTGCGCGCGATTCGCATCTCCAACCCCAGCCTTCCCGTCATCATCATCACCGCCTTCTCCTCGATCGACGGCGCCATCGAAGCGATGAAGCACGGCGCGTTTCACTACGTTCCGAAGCCGTTCAAGAACGAAGAAGTCATCCTCACCGTCAACAAAGCGCTGGAACAGCGGCGCCTGTCACGGGAAAACGAACGGCTCAAAGCGGAACTGTCGGAGAAGTACGCCTACGCCAACATCATCGGCAAGTCCGAGCCGATGAAGAAGGTGTACGAGCTGATCCGGCTCGCTGCCCCCTCGCGTTCGAACATCCTCGTCGCCGGCGAGTCCGGCACGGGCAAGGAGCTCGTCGCCAAAGCGATTCACCACGCCAGCCCGCGCGCGCGCAACGCCTTCGTCACCGTGAACTCCGGCTCTCTGCCTCCCGAGCTTCTGGAATCGTCGCTCTTCGGCCACATGAAGGGCTCATTCACGGGCGCCATCGCCACGAAGCGCGGACTGTTCGAAGTCGCCGACGGCGGCTCGATCTTCCTCGACGAGATCGGCAACATCAATCTGGAGACGCAGGCAAAGCTCCTCCGCGTGATCCAGGAAAAAGAATTCATGCGCCTCGGCTCCGTCGACACGATCAAAGTCGACGTGCGCATCATCGCCGCCACGAATGCGGACCTGAACAAGCTGATGGCCGAGAACCGCTTCCGCGAAGATCTCTACTACCGGCTCAACGTCATCACCTTCCCGCTGCCGCCATTGCGCAGGCGGCGCGAGGACATCCCTCTTCTCGTCGCTCACTTCCTGGAGAAGTACGCGGAAGAGAACAAACGGAAAGTGCGCGAAGTGACGCCGGACGCGATGCGCATCCTCCTCGACCACACCTGGCCCGGAAACGTGCGCGAGCTGGAGAACACGATCGAGCGCGCCGTCGTCCTCTGCACCGGCGACCACATCGGGCCCGAGCTCCTCCCCGACTATCTCCGCTTCCCCGTGCAGACCGACCAGCCGGCGATGATCGTCCCCTCGGACGGCATCTCGCTCAAAGACGCCGTCTCCCGCTATGAGCGAGGCATGATCCTGCAGTCGCTGGAGATGGCCAACGGCGTCCAGAAACGCGCCGCCGAGCTACTGCAGCTCAAGCCCTCCACCCTGAACGAGATGATGAAGCGCCTCGGCATCCACACCAAGTCAAACGCGCAGGTGGAGGAAGAAGTGGGCGTCGGCGATTGAAACGACGGTCATCCCAACCTGCAGACCCTTCCCTCTTCACATTTCCTCTTCCTTTTTCACCCTTCACGCTTCACTCTTCACTCTTCTTATGAGACGACTCACTCTCTGCCTTTTCGTTCTGTTCTTCGCCGTGGCCGTTCAGGCCCAGAATGCCATCCCGACGCCTGACCAGTTCCTCGGGTATCCGCTCGGCGAGCGCTTCACACCGTACGCGCGCATTCTCGACTACTTCCAACTGCTGACGACGCGATCGAATCTGATCACGATGCAGCAGTTCGGCGAGACGTACGAGCATCGGCCGCTCATGCTGGCGGTGATTACGTCGCCGAAGAACCGCGCGGCGCTCGACGCCATCCGCGCCAACGTCGCCGCGCTCACCGACCCGAATGCCACGACGCAGGCGCGGGCGAACGAGATCGCCCACACCTCGCCGGCCATCGCCTGGCTAGCGTACGGCGTTCATGGGAACGAGTCGTCGTCATCCGAAGCCTCGATGCAGGTTGCCAGTACGCTGCTGAGCGATCCGCAGTCGGCAGCGCTGCTCGACAACCTCGTCATCCTCATCGATCCGCTGCAGAACCCCGACGGGCGCGAGCGTTACGTGCAGTGGTTCATCCGCACGCGCGGGGCCGACGCCGATCCGAATGCCGACGCCTTCGAGCACGCAGAGCCGTGGCCGGGCGGCCGATTCAATCACTACCTCGTCGACATGAACCGCGACTGGACCTGGACGTCGCAGCGCGAGACGCTCGCGCGCGTGGCGCTGTACCGTACCTGGAACCCGCAGGTCTTCGTCGACTTTCACGAGATGGGTTACCAGTCGTCGTACTTCTTCCCGCCCGACGCGCGGCCGGTCAACGCCAACCTGCCCGCGGACGTCGACACGTGGCTGGAGAAGTTCGGCCGCGCCAACGCCGGCGCCTTCACGAAAAAGGGATGGCCGTTCTTCGTCGGCGAGGAGTTCGACCTTTTCTACCCCGGCTACGGCGATTCGTGGCCGGCGCTGCATGGCGCGATCGGGATGACGTACGAAGTCGGCGGCGGCGGCCGCGGCGGCTCGGCCGTCCTGCGCGACGACGGCACTGTCTACACGCTCGCCGACCGGATCGTGCGGCATTACACGACGTCGATGGCGACGCTGCGCACGGCATCGGAAAATCGCGAAGGTCTGCTCCTTTACACCTACGAGATGATGCGCAAGCAGGTCGCCTCGGGGCAGAACACCTATCTGCTCGTTCCGAACGCGCCGAATTTCCAGCCGCTCGTCGAGATGCTGCAGCGCCAGAAGATCGCCTTGTCGCAACTCAACGCGGCGGTGACGGTGAAGGCGACGCGGATCGACGGCGACACCGCCGAATCGCATCTCTTCCCCGCCGGCACGGTCCTCGTCAGCACACGCCAGCCCCTTGGCGGACTGGCCCAGACGCTGCTCGAGAAGTCGCCGGTCTTCAGCAAAGGTTACGTCGAGGAGCAGCAGAAGCGGACGCACTCCGACGAGCCCGATGAGTTCTACGATCTGACGTCGTGGTCGCTCCCATTGGCGATGAACGTCGAGGCGTGGGTGACGGCAACGCCCGTGACCGGCGAGACGCATCCCTACGCCGCGAGTGCAATCCCCGCCTTCCGCGCTGCGCCGTACGGCTACCTCATCGACGGCATCGACCCGAACGTCTACCGCGCTGCCGGACGCATGCTGCGCGACGGCGTCCGTTTCAACGTCAGCGACGACGTGCTCACCGTGAACGACCGCAACTTCGCGCGCGGGTCGCTGGTCATCCTGAAGGGAAACAACAAGGCCGATGTCGATGCCGCGCTCGAACGCCTCGTGCACGATACGGGCGTCGCCGTTCTGCCGGTCGATTCCGGCTGGACGGGAGCCACGAGTTTCGGTTCGTCGAAGATTCACTTCGTCAAAGACCCTCATATCGCTCTCGTCGGCGGGCAGAAGGTCAACGCCACGTCGTACGGCATGCTGTGGCACACGCTCGACATCGACACGCCGTTGCCGCACACGAACCTTTCCGCCGAGTCGCTTCGCAATATCGACCTATCAAAGTTCGGCGTGATCGTCCTACCCGACGGCGACTACGGCGACCGCTTCGGCAAGAACGCGGAGAAGTTGAAGAGCTGGCTCAACGGCGGCGGCACGCTCGTCGTCATCAAAGGTGCTAGCAGCTTCCTGCGCGAGAAAGAAGTCGAGATCTCGAAGCTCAAACCGTGGGAAGCACCGAAGAAGAAGGACGACGACAAGGACAAAGACAAGGCGCCGTCAACGCCGGAGATGTACAACGACTACCGCGTGCCCGGCGCGACGTTCCGCACGGCGATAAACAGTCATTCGTACCTGACCTTCGGCGTCCCTCGCAGCCCGTTCGTGCTGATCGAAGGCTCGCACGCATTCCTGCAAGTCAGCCACACCGTCGACAACGTAGTGACGATCGAAAAGGAGAAACCGCTCGTCGCCGGCGTGGCCTGGAACGAATCGCTCGACCGCTTGAAAGGCTCGATCTATCTCGTGAGCGAACCGTACGGAAGGGGCCAGGTCATCACCTTCGCCGACGAGCCGCACTTCCGGCTCTTCTGGCGCGGAACGCTGCCACTGTTCATGAACGCGGTGCTGTATTCGCCAAGTTTTCCGCGGGATTAGGTTCGCCGTCATTCTCGGCTGTCATTCCGAGCGGGCGGGTGTGACGGGGGGCGAGGAATCCCCGGCCGATGAGCGATACCCGCTACG
>Ga0307470_10000579_pt1 | contig 17038 bp, 16 predicted proteins | sample atmos_gasesAM3C__FD_204565 | JGI IMG/M metagenome (GOLD analysis project Ga0307470, IMG submission 204565) | Hardwood forest soil microbial communities from Morgan-Monroe State Forest, Indiana, United States - atmos_gasesAM3C_05 | ecosystem: Environmental > Terrestrial > Soil > Temperate forest... | reverse complement strand
CACCTCCACGAACGCCATCTGCAGATTCGCCAGCGTGTTCTTCAGGACCGCGCCCTCTTCGTTCGTCAGATTGCCGCGGGTCTTTTCCTGGATCATCCCCAGCTGATCGATGAACATTTTCGCCAGCTCCAGGTTCACTTCGCCCTTGCCGGTTTGCGGATTGGGAATTTGCCCAAGAAAGAGCGCCGCGTTCTGCGCCTGCATCATGACGAACTCGATGAAGCGCTGCGACATCTCACCCAGGGATTGCGTATTGGTTTGGACTTCAGCCATGGCTATTTCTCTTTACGATTTTCTGGCGGCCGCACAAGCGCGAGAACATAGGGCTGATTCAGAAAATATTTCGCGGCGACGCGCCGCGCGTCCTCAATCGTGACCCGCTCGACGTCGCGCTCGAGCTCCTTGTAATGGTTGAATCCCAGCCCGTAGAGCTCGTCCAGCGCCGCCATGTAACCAAACGAATCGTTGCTCTGGTTCGCGATCTGTTGTTGGCCGATCAATTTCTTCTTCGCTCGCGCCAGCTCTTCCGCGCTCAATCCTTCCGTCGCGAGTTTCCCGATCTCTTCCAGCAACGCCGCCTTCACCGGCCCGATTTTTTGCGGATCGGTCCCGAGATAAAACATGAACAGCCCCGGCACCAGTCCCTGCATCTGGCTCGCGCCGACAAAATAGGCGAGGCCCATTTCCTCGCGGATCCGGACGAAGAATCGCGAGCCGAGATCGCTGCTCGCTTCGTCAATTAATTCCAGCGCGTAACGATCTTCGCTGAACATGTCGGCGCCGCGAAATCCCACCATCAACACACCCTGCGCTTTCTCCTTCAAACTCTCGACCGTCGTTGTCGTCGCGAGCGGATTTGGTTTCGGCGTCGCGGTCAGCGCCAGCTCGCCTTGCTTCATCGCGCCGAGCGCTTTTTCAAAGAGATCGCGCACTTCGGCCGCCTTCACGTTTCCAAAAACGGAGATCACGCCGTTGCGCGCGACGAGATAGCGGTCGCGAAACGCCAGCAACTGTTTTTGATTCAGTTTCGCCACGGACTCCGCCGACCCCTTCCCGCGCAAGGCGTAGGGATGATCGCGAAAGAGCGCTTCGCGCAGAATGTTTCGGGCGACGGTCGTCAGTTGTTCCTCGTCCTCCTTGATCCCGGCGAGCTGCACCTGCCGTTCGCGCTCGAGCGCCCTGTCCGGCATCGTCGCGTTCAACAAAACGTCGGCAAGGATCTCCACGCCGAGCCGCAAGTCGGGTTGCGTCACGTCCACCGCGACGCTGAAGCTGTTGTTCCCCGCGTCGCTCCCGATGCTGCCGCCAACGGCTTCGATCGTATCGGCGATCTGCTCCGCGGTCCGCGTTTTCGTTCCCTTCAACAGCGTCTTCGCCATCAGACGCGTGATCCCGTTCGTCTCGCGCGTTTCCGCGAGAAGTCCGCCGCGGAAAACCGCCGCCATCGAGGCGAGCGGCAACCGCGGATCTTCGCGGACCAGCAACCGCAGACCATTCGACAATTCGATCTTTTGAATTTCGCCGGCGCTGATCGCGGATGAAGTCTTACTCGCTGCCGCGGCCGTCGCTTTCGGATTCAGCGACGTGATCGTCAGGTTATCGTCGACCAGATATTTTCCGGCGACTCGACGAACATCGTCCGACGCGATTTTCTGGACCGCCGCGAGATAATCGCGGGTAAAATTCAGGTTCCGCGTCAGGAACCAATTCGATCCGAGATCGGAGGCCTGGCCGCGCATCGTCGTGAGCGCGCCGAGATGATGGCTCAACGAAATTTTCTTCGCCTTCGCCAGCTCCTCGGAAGTAACGCCCTTCGCTTTTATCTCTCCGATGATCTTCAGGATGAGATCGCGCGCCGCGTCGCGTTTCTCCGGCTCGACCGTCGCATCGACCCCGAGCATTCCCGGATCGCCCGGCGTGTAGGAAAATGCCGAAACACCGTAAGCCAATCCGCTTTCCTCGCGCACCTGGCGGTAGAGACGCGAGCTCCGGCCATCGCCAAGAATGGTCGAGAGAAGATCGAGCGCCGGCACATCGGGATGCGTGATCTCGGGAATGTGCCAGGCGAGCGAAAGCCGCGTCAGTTCCGTTACAAATTCCTGGTGCGTCTCGCGCCGGCCGAGCTGCGGCGGCTCGGCCGGGATGTAAAGCGGCGCGAGCGACCTCGCAGGATACGCTTTGAAAAAATCGCCGAGCTGCTGGCGGATCGCGCCCGCGTCCACGTCACCGACGACGATGAATGTGAGATTGTTGGGCACGTAACGCGCGCGGTAATACCGCATCACGTCGTCGCTCGTGAGTTGGTTGAACACGTCGATCAGGCCGATGACCGGCAACCGGTAAGGATGCCGTTGATAGGCCGTCGCAAAGAGAAGTTGTCCCGCCATCCGATCGGGATCGTCCATCCCCATCGCGAACTCGCGCCGGATCACTTCCTGTTCCTTCGCGTATTCCTCGGCGGGCAACGTCGAATTCATCATCGCGTCCGCGAGGACCTCGATCGCTACCGGCACGCCGTCCTTCGGCACATCGATCCAGAACACGGTGCGATCGAACGACGTGTAGGCGTTGATGTAGCCACCGACGTTTTGAATCTTCTGCGCGATCGCGTTCGCCGGATTCGTTTTCGTTCCCTTGAAAAGCATGTGCTCGAGGATGTGCGACAAACCCGCGCCGAGATGGGCGTCTTCGTCCACGCTCCCCGTCGCGCACCAGACCTGCACGCTCGCCACCGGCGCGCTGCGATCTTCCTGGACGATGATCGTGAGCCCGTTCGGCAGGATATGTTTCTGCGCCGTGCTCGGGGGGAAAGTGATGCCCGCGGCGTTTTCCGCGGCGGCCGCTTTAAGATTTGCGCTCAACATACCGCCGCACCAAAGCGCGTCCGGCGTCGCAATTCAATTACGAGAGCTTCGGCGCCGACGCGGGCCGACCGAGCGGAACGTCGGGATGCGAGCGTTTCTCGGGCTCGAACGGCTTCACAAACGCCTCGTGAAAATCGAAGACGTTCTTGAAATCCTCGATCGAATCTTCCTCTGTCTTTCCAAAAATTCCGGCGCCGATCAGGTTAAAAACCATGTGGCCGATGTCTTCGCACGACCGGATTCCCCAATAGGAAAGCACCGTCACGACCATCGGCCCGAATTCCTTGAGCGCGTATTGCCGCACGCCCTCCAGCAGCTCCGGCCCCGCAACGTGGCGAACCGACGCGCCCTTCGTTTTTTTCTGCTGCTTGGTCGTGTAATCGAGCGCGTCCCGCAAGAAAACGTAAGCGTCCCGCTGGTAACGCGGGTCGCTGGCCACGATCGAATCGAGCGCTTCGGCGAATCCTATTTTTTGCATTTTCTGCTGCCCGCCTTCTTAGCGAGGGCGGCCATCATATGCAGAAACGCCGCTGAGAGCAACCCTTGCGAAAAGCTTTCAGGGTGTGACAACGCACCCCGGATTTTGTTTACTCGATTTGGCAAATCAACCAGCGGATCACCATGAAAACTTCGATTAGCGTAATCGCCGCCGTGGCCGCGGCCGTGGTCTGTCCCGCACAGACCACACCGAAAAACTATCCGCCCACACTCGGCGGCGGCGCGCCGTGCGGTTCGTGTCACGAACCGGAGAAGCTCTCATGGAAAACCGTGATCCCGCCGGCGAACGAGCCGGGCGAACCACTCGTCATAACGGGAAAAGTTTTCCGATCGGATGGCAAAACACCGGCGGAGGGATTCGTGCTCTGGGTTTATCAAACGGATCGGACCGGCTATTACAATGCGCAGGATGACGCGAGCCATCCGCGTTTGAACGGCTGGATGAAGATCGGCGCCGACGGGAGATACGAATTTCGCACGATCCGGCCCGGCGCGTATCCGCGGCGCAACACGCCGGCGCACATTCATGCGCATGTTTACGGGCCGGGATTTTCGGAGCGCTCGATAGACGATTTTTGGTTCAAGGACGATCCGCGGATCAACGACAAGGAATTGAAGCACCAAGCGGACAACGGCGGGCACCCGTTTGTCGTGGACGTGAAGCACGGGAGCGACGGTGTTTGGCGCGGCGAACGCGACATCACGTTGCCGGCGGTGAAGTAATTGTAGCGACGCTACAACAAAGCGCTGAATTCTTTGCCCAACCCGAGACCCGGCGCTAGAATCGCCCAATGAGTTCGCTGCAGCAGCAGATCGAAGACCGCGGGTTACAAATCTTCGACCTGGTCGATCAGAATCCGGAATCGATTTTTACCAAGGCCGGGTTTTACCAGCGGATGATGGCGTTCTCGATGCGGGACGAACATTTCAAGGTGCAGATGTTCCGGTTCGTCGACGTTCTCGCCTCGCTCCGGCATTCGACCGACATCGTCCAGCATCTGAGCGAATATTTCGCCGACATGCGCAATGGCTCGGTGCCATTCCTCCAAACCGGCATCAAGGCGGCGCGCGTTTTTCCATGGCTCACCGCGCCGGTCCTGCGCTGGAACGTTTCGGGCATGGCGCGGCAATTCATCGCCGGGCGCGATCCCGAAGACGTGATGAAGACGCTGAGGAGACGGCGCCGCGAAAAGATCGGATTCACGGTCGATCTCCTTGGCGAAGCGGTCGTCAGCGAACACGAAACCGACGAATACGCGGCGCGTTGCCTTGCGTTGGTGGAAGGGTTGGCCGCGCAAACCAAGGGCTGGCGCGATCCGCTGGGCAAAAACACCGAGCTGTTTCCGGTCGTGAATGTTTCGGTGAAAATCTCGGCGCTCTATTCGCAAATGAACCCGGCCGATCCGGAAGACGCGATCGCGCATCTGGCGCCGAAGCTGCGCCCGATCCTCCGGCGCGCGCGCGAAGTGGGCGCGTTCATCAATTTCGACATGGAAAGCTACGCGCACAAAAACGCGACGCTCCAACTTTTCCGGACGCTTTTCATGGAGGAAGAATTTCGCGAGTGGCCGCACGCCGGCATCGTGATCCAGGCGTATTTGCGCGATGCCGAACGCGATCTGCGAGACTTGATCGAGTGGGGACGGATGCGCGGCACGCGGTTCACTGTGCGGCTCGTCAAAGGTGCGTATTGGGATTACGAAAAAATCAAAGCGGCGCAAAACGGATGGCGCGTGCCTGTGTTTCTTCAAAAACCGGAGAGCGACGCGAATTTCGAAGTCTGCACGCGGATCCTGCTCGAGAACGAATCGATCGTCACTTCGGCGTTTGGTTCGCACAACGTCCGGAGCATCGCGCACGCGCAGGCGTATGCGGAACAGCTCGGCATCGATAAAAGCCGGATCGAGTTTCAGCTTCTGTATGGAATGGCCGGGCCGATCAAGCGCGCGCTGGTCGAGATGGGTTATCGCGTTCGCGAATATTGCCCGGTCGGCGAGCTGCTCCCCGGCATGTCGTATCTCGTGCGGCGCTTGCTCGAGAACACTTCGAACGAAGGTTTCCTCAAGGCGAAGTTTTCAGACAAAGCGGGGCCGGAGCTTTTGCTGCGCGATCCGCGGTCGCTGATTGGAAAACAAATCCGGCCGGGATCATCGATTCCAGGGCGGAACGGCCAATCGCTCGACACGCCACCGGGCGATACTTACGAGAACTCCCCGCTGGTGAATTTCGTCCACGAAAAGAGCCGCGATCGAATGCGGAGCGCGATTAATGAGATGCGCCCGCGACTCGGACAGAAATATCCGATCACGATCGACGGCAAGAAAATCTGGACCGACAATTTCATCGACTCGATTAATCCAAGCCGGCCGACGCAAGTGGTGGGCGCCGTCGCGGAAGCAACGGTCGAGCACGCGGAACAAGCCGTCGTCGCGGCGAAGAAAGCATTCGAGCATTGGTGTCGCGTCAGCTTCGAACATCGCGCGGAATTATTGGAACGCGTGGCGACGATCATGGACCGCCGCCGGTTCGAGTTATCGGCGCTGGAAGTTTTCGAAGTCGGCAAACCGTGGGCGGAAGCCGACGGCGACATTCGCGAGGCGATCGATTTTCTCTTGTTCTACGCGCAACAGATGCGGCTCCGTGGATTGCCGCGCCTGACGCAGCACGTTCCCGGCGAAGAGAGCTATCAGCATTATTGGCCGCGCGGCGTCGCGCTCGTCGTCGCGCCCTGGAATTTTCCGATGGCGATCCTGACGGGAATGGTGTCGGCCGCGATCGTGACCGGCAACACCGTGATCATGAAGCCGGCCGAGCAATCCGCGGTTTGCGGCGCGATGTTGATGGAAATGTTCGAGGAAGCGGGCGTTCCGCCGGGCGTGCTGAATTTCCTGCCCGGCAAAGGCCGCGTGATCGGCCAGCATCTTGTCGAACACAAAGACGTTTACATGATCGCCTTCACCGGCTCGCGCGAAGTCGGTCTGCGGATTTGGAAAACCGCGGGCGAAACGCGCGAGGGCCAGCTGGAATTGAAACGCGTGGTCTGCGAGATGGGCGGCAAAAATCCGGTCATCGTCGATTCCGATGCGGACCTCGATGAAGCGATCGTCGATACGATTTATTCCGCGTTTGGCTACCAGGGACAGAAATGTTCCGCCTGTTCGCGCCTGATTGTGCTCGAGGAAAATTACGATCGCGTCGTCAAACGGCTCGTCGAAGCCGCCGCGAGTTTGCGCGTCGGGAACCCGGAAGAACCGGGAATCACGGTCGGGCCGGTGATCGATGAAACTGCCTATCGCCGGATGCTGGCAACGATCGAGACCGGCAAAAAGGAAGCGACGCTCGCGTTCCAAGGCACGGTGCCGCCCGAAGGCTTCTTCGTCCCGCCCACAATTTTTACGAACGTGAAACCGGACATGGTTCTTTCCTGCGAGGAAATTTTCGGTCCGGTCCTCAGCGTGCTGAAAGTGCGCGATCTCGATGAAGCAATCCGCGTCGCGAACGACACCGATTACGCGCTGACCGCCGGCTTTTTCTCGCGCAGTCCCGCGAACATCGAACGCGTGAAAGCGGAGCTCGTGGCCGGCAACGTTTACATCAACCGCTCGTGCACCGGCGCGGTCGTCGGCCGCCATCCCTTTGGCGGATTCAAGATGTCAGGTGGCGGCACCAAAGCGGGTGGCGGCGATTACCTTCTCCAGTTCATGGTCCCGCGCGTCGTCACCGAGAACATCATGCGCCACGGCTTCGCGCCAGACACGACGCCGGAGTTCCGCGCGCCGTTTTCAGTGCTGAAGTAGCCCGGCGTTGTCTTTCTTGATCGCAACGAGCTCCGCCTGGCGATCGTGGTGATGAATTTTCTGACTACCCCACGAGGCCGGCGAAACATGCTCTTTGTCGCGGCCGGATTGTTCGTGATGTCGCGAGCGCTGACGCTGATGGCGTTTCCGATTTTCAACGACGAGGCCATCTACATTCAGTACGCCCAGTCCATTCACGAGAACTGGCACCAGAACCGGTTCGTCTCAATGGCGGGGGAATTGTACAACGACTGGAAGCCGCCACTTCAATATTGGATTGCGGCGCCGTTTATCGAATGGGGCAACGATCCGCTCGTGCCGGCGCGGCTGGTTGCGTTCATTGCATCGGCGGCCGGGCTGTTCGGCTTCTACGCATTTGCAAAACGACTTTTCGGAGAAGGCGTGGGACTGCTCTCAGCCTTTCTCTACGTGCTGTGCCCGACCGTCCTTTTTCACAATAATCAATACATTGCGGAGACATTTCTCTTTTCGGTCGCGCCGATTTTTTATTGGGCGCTTCTCAAAGCAATCGGCGGCAGCCGACCGGCGTTCGGGTGGATTCCAATTTCGGTTCTGTTGGGCACCGCCCTGCTCTTGTTCAAGCAATCCGGTTACCTGCTCCTGGCGATTTCTGCTTTTCTCCCGTTCGCTCAAATGCGGACCGAAGAAAGAATATCCGAGCCGCTTTCCGATCACGCGAAGTGGCGCCGTCTCGGTATTAACTTTGCCCTGGCTCTGGCGGTGATCGTTGTCTCAGGCCTCGTGGCCGACGCGGTCCTTCCGCAGCAGTTCAACGAGGTTCGCGAACGTTTCGACAGCAAGTGGGTGATGTCGCCGTCGGAAATTCTCAGGGCTCCGTTTCAGATCTGGGCTGGTAATTTGAAACTGATTTTCGATTACACCGGCGCCTATTACTGTTGGGCGTTCGTGCCGTTTCTGGGCCTGTTTTTTTGGAGGGCGATTCGCGCGAGAAATTCCCCCGACCTCGTCCTCGGCTGCATGTTCCTCACTGCCGCCGGTTGTATCGTATTGCTGCTACGCGGATTCAACGAGTACATGTTCAACACCGCAGTCATCGCATTGCTTCTTCCGCTTAGTGCACGTGCGATGCTCGCCGCCTGGCAGCGACAACGCGGCGCCGCGTCCGGATTTGCGAGACTCGCCTTCCTCGCTTGCGCCGCCCTTACGATCGCTCATTGGACTTATCAGAACACTTTGATGGGCATTTCGCCCGGCAAATATGTCGAGCGCAGCACGCCGTGGGCAAAAGCCAATTACCTGGAGCAATGGCCAACGGGATTCGGCGTCAAAGAGATTGTCGCAATCCTGGAAAAGGAAAAACGTCCGGGTGTAATTTTCGCCGATCCACAATGGGGAAATCCGCGGACGGCGCTGGAAGTCTATGCCCGAAAACGTTTCCCGAACCTGCGGATCGTCCCAATCATGAGCGACTTTAACAATGAGGCCAACGCGAAAAAAGTTCGCGACCTGGCGGTCAATCTGGTCCCGGCGCGTTTCGCGATTTATTCCGCAGACACTTCCCGCGGCCGCCAGAATTGGATGCGTAACATCGACAAGATCTGCGTCGACCGCGCAGAGATCCGCGCCTACTCGTCGCAAATGCCGATTGTTCTTTGCCGATTCTGACCGGGCTAGCGCCAAGATTCGTTTGCCGGCGGGGACGCAGCTGTTCTAATGGCGGCATGCTTTACGTCGTCGCGACGCCAATCGGGAACCTGGACGACATCACGTTGCGGGCGCTGGAAGTTTTGAAATTGGCCGACGTGATCGCCGCGGAGGACACGCGGCACTCCGGCAATCTCCTGAAACATTTTGAAATTCGGAAACCGCTGGTGAGTTACCACGAGCACAACGAAGCGATGCGAGCGGCCGAGCTGGTAGAACGCCTGGCCGCGGGAGAAAACGTCGCGCTGATCACCGATGCCGGCATGCCAGGACTGTCGGATCCGGGCGGGCGTCTCATCCGCAAATGCATCGAGCGCGGCGTGCCTTATACGATTGTCCCGGGCGCATCCGCGATCCTGACTGCGCTCGTCGGTTCGGGACTGGCGGCTGATTCGTTTTGCTTCCGTGGTTTTTTGCCGGTGAAAAGTGGGCAGCGCGAACGCGAATTGCGAGCCGCGCTAGAACGGGAAGCGACCACCATTTTTTTTGAATCGCCGTATCGGATTTTAAAAACACTGACCGCTTGTGCCGAACTGGCGCCGGATCGCCAGCTCTGCGTCGCCCGCGAACTGACCAAGAAATTCGAAGAATTCCGGCGCGGGACAGCCGCCGAGCTGCGCGCGCATTACGAAGCGCATCCGGCGAAGGGAGAAATCACGCTGGTCATCAGTGGTTGTAATTGAAGCTCGCTTGACCTCACCGCATTTCCTCTTGTCAAAGCCCGCCATCTGTGGAACTTTGCGCGGCTTTTCCCCCGGAGTAATACCCGGCTTTTTCGTATGGCTTACGCAATTATCAAAACTGGCGGCAGACAGCATCGCGTCGCGGAAGGCGACATCATCGATGTCGATTTTCTCAATGAGGAACCCGGCAAAGAAGGCGTCTTCGCGGATGTCCTTTTCTACAGCGACGGCGACAAGGCCACGCACGGCACGCCGTTGATCGAAGGCGCGACTGTCACGGGCGAAATCGTCGAGCAGCGCAAGGACAAGAAAGTCATCGCGTTCAAATATCGCCGGCGGAAAGGTTATCACCGCACGGTCGGACATCGCCGCAAATTGACGCGCGTGAAGATCACCGGCATCAGCCTGGGCGGAAAGACTTCGAAAGCAAAGAAGGCCAAGACCGAGGAGAAAGAGTAATCTCATGGCACACAAAAAAGGACTGGGCAGCGTCAAGAACGGCCGGGATAGCGTCAGCAAACGGCTGGGTGTGAAAAAATTTGGCAGCGAAGTCGTCGTGGCCGGGAACATCATCATTCGCCAACGCGGAACGAAATTTCTCCCGGGGAAAAACGTCGGGCTCGGCCGCGATTACACGATTTTCGCGCTGGTCGATGGCCAGGTGCGGTTCGATCGCGCCGGTCGCCGGGTCAACGTCGAACCGCTCGCGGCGAAATAGGTTTTTTCCCGATCCATATTTTCGCGCAGCAAATCCGCTGTGCGGCCGGCAGCGTTTCTGTTAACAAGCCCGAATCCGTCCATCCATGAAATACCAGACCTATCTTCTTTTTGGCGCGCCCGGCAGCGGTAAGGGAACCCAGGGCCGCACCCTCGGCAGCATCCCGCGCTTCTATCATTGTCCGTGCGGCGATGTCTTCCGCTCGATGGACACCCGCACCCGGGTCGGTCAGGCTTTTCTCGAATACTCCAGCAAGGGCCAGCTCGTCCCGGACGATATCACGGTGCAACTTTGGAAGGTCGCGATCGACGCCGCGGTCGAAGCCCACAAATTCAAGCCGGACATCGATGCGCTCGTCCTGGATGGCATTCCGCGAAATGTTTCCCAGGCGAAAATGATGGACGAGCTCATCGACGTGAAAAAAGTGTTTCACCTTTCCTGTCCCGATCGCGATGCGCTTTTTATGCGACTGAAAAAACGCGCGCTCAAGGATAACCGGCTCGACGACGCCAACGAGGAAGTCATCAAGCGCCGACTCGCCCTCTACGAGGAGGAATCAAAACCGGTGCTCCAGTATTACTCGAAAGAGCAGATCACCTGCATCGATGCCAGCGAGCCGCCGGCCAAGGTTTTGATGCACATCCTCGAAAGCGTGAACGACGGGGTAAATGGCGCGCATGACTCAGCAGCAGTTTGAGAATTTCACCGCCTCGAGCCTTTACTGCGAGAAATGCCAGGCCGCGATGCCGGTGCGCGAGCGGCTCCTGTTGATTCTGCCGGAGAAGGAAATCTACGATTACCTTTGCACGGGCTGCGGCTCGTCCGTGGGGCAACGTGAAGTCACGGCCGGCGAAAAAATGATGGCGCAAGCCGCGGCGCCGCGCCGCCGGCGCCGCGCGCCGGTCCAACGCATCCAGCTCTGACGCGCGATGCGCGCGCTCTTCATCGGGACGGGCGAAATCGGCCTGCCGGTTTTGCGGTGGCTGATGGAATCTGGCGAGCATCAGCTCGTCGGCGTTGTCACGCAGCCCGACAAACCGGTCGGGCGCGAGCAACGCATCGAAGCGCCGCCCGTCAAAGCCGCGATTGCTGGCAGCAATCTGCCGATTCTCCAGCCGAAACGAATCAAGAATGAAGTTTCGGAAATCCGTTCGCTGAATCCAGAAGTGATTGTCGTGATGGCTTACGGCCAAATCCTGCCGCGTCCGGTTCTCGAAATTCCTCGGATTGCTTGTCTGAACTTGCATGCATCGCTTCTGCCGCGGCATCGCGGCGCGGCGCCGATCCAGGCGGCGATCGTGGCCGGCGATCGCGAAACTGGAATTACGGTGATGTATATGGATGAAGGGCTCGATACCGGCGACATGCTGTTGCAAAAACGGATCGAAATGGCGCCGCGCGAGACCGGCGGGTCGCTTCACGAACGATTGGCGGAAGTCGCTCCGGCCGCGTTGAAGGAAGCGCTCATTCAACTCGAAAACGGAACTGCGTCGCGGTCTCCGCAGGATTCTACAGCCGCGACCTATGCGCCGAAGTTGAATCGTGAAGACGGCCGCGTTGATTGGATGGAGCCCGCTGATCTGATCGAACGCAAGGTTCGCGCATTCAATCCCTGGCCGGGCGCGTTCACCTTGATCGCCAATCCATCGGATCGACCGCGCAAACTGAAGATTTTCTCCGGATCCGTTATCGACCTCCGCGAGCGCCCCGGAAAAGTCTTTATCGTCAACGACGAGGTGGCGGTTACGACACGCGACCGCGCTCTCAGCCTCGGCGAGGTGCAACTGGAGGGAGGACGCCGGATGAGCGCGGCTGAATTCGTTCGCGGTCATCGCCTAAGCATTTTGCTTCCCAATGCTCCGGGCTTGTGTTGAAGATTACCGGCCCATGTCCAGCGAAACGTCAACGCCTGTGTACAAACGAATCGTCCTCAAGTTGAGCGGCGAAGCGCTGCGCGAGAGCGGGGCGAAGGAAAATATTTCGCCGGCCATCGTGCGGGAGATCGCGGAGCGGATCAGGGAAGTGAAAGCGCTCGGCGTCCAGACGTCGGTTGTGATTGGCGGCGGAAACATCTGGCGCGGCTTGGCGGCCGCGCACCGGGGCATGGACCGCACGACGGCCGATTACATGGGCATGCTCGCGACGGTGATCAACGGTCTCGCGTTGAAAAGCGCGCTTACTCAAATCGGGATCGAGACCCGCGTGCAGACCGCGATTGAAATGAAAAACGTGGCGGAGCCGTTCATTCTCGGACGCGCGATTCGGCATCTGGAACTGGGACGCGTGGTGATTTTCGTCGCGGGCACCGGTAATCCTTATTTTTCCACGGACACCACGGCGGCGCTCCGGGCGAGCGAGATTCGCGCCGATGTCATCCTGAAAGCGACGAAAGTGGATGGCGTTTACGATCGCGATCCGACGGGCGACCCCGGAGCAAAACGATTCGACAAACTGACTTTTTCCGAAGCGCTCACCAAACGCCTTCAGGTCATGGACTCGACTGCCTTCAGCCTCTGCATGGACAATCGGATTCCAATCGTAGTTTTCGACATGAACAAGCCGAGTAACTTTGCCGACATCGTGCTGGGCAAAACAATCGGCACAGTGGTATCGGAGTAACCAATGACGGCAGAAGAAATCTTGTTCGAAGCGGAGATGTCGATGGAAAAAAGTGTCGACTACATGGTGCACGAGTTTTCCGGGGTCCGCACCGGCAAGGCGTCGCCCGCGCTGGTCGAAAACGTGGATGTGGAAGCGTATGGATCGGCGATGAAATTGAAACAACTGGCGCTGATCACCACGCCGGAGCCGCGGCTGCTCGTCGTCCAACCGTTCGATGCCGCCACCGTCCGCGACATCGAGAAGGCGCTGAAGGATTCGAAAATCGGGATAACGCCGCTCGTGGACGGAAAAATTATCCGGCTGCCAATTCCGGAATTATCTGAGGAACGTCGGAAGGACTTGGTGAAATCGTTGCGGCAAATGGCTGAAGAAGCGCGGGTCCGAGTACGGGCGAATCGACGAACCGCGCTCGATGAAGCGAAGAAACTGAAAACGTCCGGCGAATTGACCGAAGACGGCCTGAACGACATCGAGATCGACGTTCAGAAGCTGACGGACAAATCTGTAAAACAAATCGACGACCACCTCGAGCGCAAAGAAGCCGAAGTGATGAAGATTTAGTTGTAGCGAGGGACGGAGGTTAAAGGCGGACCAGATCGAGGAGGAACTGGCACCAGAGATAAACCATCCCGCGCCAGGAATATTTTACTTCGCCGTCCGGTGTCGATTTCAGGACGCCTTTCTTGATGTTGTGCGCGATCTGGTCGCGTAAATCGTTTTCCACTTCGAGCTGAATACGATCTTCATCCATCGGGTCGATCACGCTGGTCTCAACCTGATTCTGTCGGAGGAATTCCCGGTGGCTTTGGTAAAGTTGCCAGAACGATTGATCGGGCCGCTGCCGATTGATCCGGAATTGCGGGGTTAATTTCAATCCGTAGGAAAGCGGATAATTCCACGTCGTCCAGATCGTGCCGTCGTTCGCGCGCGAGGAAATTCGCAGATAATAAAACGAGAGATCGTTCTGCTCGTTCAGACAGATCGTGGCTTGGGCGCGATCTTCTTCTTTGTAAAATAGGCGGAAGAATTGCCGGTAATCTTCCCAGTCCCAACCGGCGTCGCTCACATGGACAAAACCTTCGTTGTGAATCTCGGCGCTGATTTCATCGAGCGTTGGGAAAACATCGGGTGACGGCGGGCTCTTCGGACGAAGTGCTTTTTCCCTGGGCAGGCGCAGGGCGCGGATGCGGGTGAGAATTTCCAGCCACGGCAAAAAGAACCAGGCCAGCGCCGCCGCGAGTCCGGCGATCCAATTTCCCGACACGAAATAGACCGCGAGAAAAGTGGAGACGAGGATGCCGACTGCGCCGGCTTTTTGCGCGAACGCCGTCTGATAGCTGCGCAAGGCGACGCTGAGCACAGCGACGCCGAGCGTTAGAAAAAGACCAAAAAGCATTAAGGCTCGATTCCGTGCTTGGTCAGAAATTTTTCCAGCTGATCGGTATCGAAATTGGCGAGCACGTCATCGCCGGCGACGAGCGTCGGCACATAGGTCTGGTCGGATAATTCTCGCATTTCCTCGTAAGCGTCGCGGTCCCGGCCGACATCGATCTCGGTAAATTGGTAGCCACGCTCGGTGAGATACTCCTTCGCATCGATGCACCAGGAACACCAGGCGCGGCTGTAGAGAGTAATGTCGGGCACGGCATCGGAATAAACCCGACGCGTTTCTCCGTCAACCGTAGGAGTTCTCAATACGCCTTCGCCCAATAAACCCGGCGCGGGCTTGGGTTTCCCGTGAATGGACAGGTGCCGGCTTCGGGCGGATTCGCCGGATCATCCAGCGGCACGACACGGATAGTGACCTTGAGGTCGTTCTTGATTTGTTCTTCGACGCCGCGCGATCCATCCCAATGAGTGAGCGCGAATCCGCCGTGGATTTCGGGCCGCGACGAATCCTTCGGCGTGAAGAACGAGTAAAATTCCTCCTTCGAATCGATGCGGTGCGTGTGGGCATCGCGAAATTGCGTGGCGCGTTCCAAGAGATTTTGCTGAATCGAATTCAGCATCTCCGTGGCGCGACCAACGAAATCTTGCGAAGTGATCGATTCCTTTGCCTTTACCGGTTGATCGCGCCGGCTCACAGCGACGGTGCCCGATTCCAAATCGCGCGGACCGAGTTCGACCCGCAACGGCACGCCTTTTTTAATCCATTCCCAATTCTTGACGCCACCGCCCAGATCACGGCGATCGACTTCTACTTCGATCGCCGCGTCGAAGTAGCGCTGCCCCCGCAATTTAGCGGCGAGCTTGTCGGCCGCTTCCAGAACCGCGGCCCGCGTTTCTTCCTTGGGCGTGATCGGAACAATCACGATGTGGGTGGGCGCGATTCGCGGCGGCAACACCAGCCCGTCATCGTCCGCGTGCATCATGATGAGCGTGCCGATCATGCGCGTCGTCATTCCCCAGCTCGTCGTCCAGCCAAACTCCTGTTTGCCATCGCGCGTCTGAAATTGAATTCCGCTGGCCCGCGAAAAATTTTGCCCAAGAAAATGCGAGGTGCCGGCCTGGATCGCCTTCCGGTCCTGGACCATCGCTTCGATGCAAAGCGTCTGGACCGCGCCGGGGAAACGCTCGCTCTCGGATTTCTCGCCGTGGAAAACCGGCAGCGCCACGTGATCGCGCGCGAACGTTTCGTAAACGTCGAGCATTCGCTTCGTCTCTTCGCGCGCCTCGGCTTCGGTTTCGTGAACGGTGTGGCCTTCCTGCCAGAGGAACTCGGTCGTCCGCAAAAAAATGCGGGGCCGCATTTCCCAGCGCACAACGTTGCACCATTGATTGAGCAGGATCGGCAAATCGCGATAGCTCTGGACCCACTTCGCGTAGGTCGCGCCGATGATGGTTTCCGAAGTCGGCCTAACGACCAAGGGCTCGTTGAGCGGACTCGCCGGCACCAGTTTGCCTTCGGCATTCACTTCGAGCCGCGTATGGGTGACGACCGCGCATTCCTTGGCAAAACCTTCCACGTGCTCTGCTTCCTTCGCCATGTAGCTCAGCGGAATGAAAAGCGGGAAATAGGCGTTGCGATGTCCGGTCGCTTTGAACATCGCATCGAGCTGCCGCTGCATATTTTCCCAGATTCCGTAGCCCCATGGCCGAATCACCATGCAACCGCGCACCTCCGACGGCTCGGCCAATTCGGCGGCGCGGATCACCTGCTGGTACCATTCGGGAAAATCCTCGTCGCGCCGGGGAGTGATCGCGGTTTTGGTGGCGGCAGAAGTTGGTTGGGCCATGAGAAAGCGGCAAAATTAAGCTTGGCGAAATGAAATGACCAGCGACCATTTCTTTTGCGGCCTCGCAACTTTGGGGCGTGGCCGGGTTAAATTATCCACAGATGAAACTGAAACTGAATTTCCTCCTCGTCCCCGCGATCGCTTGCGTTGCCCAATTAGCACCGGGCGTTTATGCGCAGGCGCCCGATCGGCCGGATCGGCCCAATCGCCAATTTCTCACCGAGCGCCGCGCGCGCATGCTCGCGAACCTGACGGAGGATGAACGGGCCCGGCTCCGCGCCGCGCATCAGAAAGCGATGATGGATCCCGCAGTGCAAGCGGCTCGCGAAAAACTGAAGCAAGCTCGGCGTGAGTTTCGCGAAATTTTGCGACCGGCATTGCTGAAGGCCGATCCCTCTGTCCAGCCAATCCTGGACAAACTGCGCGCCGAACGAACGGACAAAACGGATCGTCCGTAACGGACTAGAAATTTCGCGCGACGAGCGTATCGGCCGCGGGTTCGCCGCGCTCGGCGTACGTGCGGGCGAAATCCATGCTGCACATCGTGCCGAATTGCGCGTGCGGCCCAAAAGCGGCACCGGCGAAATTGAAGCTCGGATTAAAAATGTTAGCGCGATGTTTCCGCGCGAACCTTCGAAAACCTCGGTTAGCACCTGCGATGCAAATTTAGCTGACGGCCATATTCGGTAGCTCGAGCTGAGGAAATTCCAAAAAGCGTTTGATGCGGCCGGGCTGCGCCCAATTACAAGTGCCTTCTACTGCGAGCGATCGTAGATATGCTTCGACCTTCGAGGATTGGAGTTTCCGCAATAGCTTCGATGCTTCACTTACGTCGGAGCAGGGCATAAACGCTTGTAGTGCTTGGTTCGCTTGCCATTCCTGTCCATCGATCGCGCCCAAGATGAGCGGACGGAAGTTACTTCGGCCATAGGAC
>Ga0307470_10000578_pt1 | contig 17047 bp, 13 predicted proteins | sample atmos_gasesAM3C__FD_204565 | JGI IMG/M metagenome (GOLD analysis project Ga0307470, IMG submission 204565) | Hardwood forest soil microbial communities from Morgan-Monroe State Forest, Indiana, United States - atmos_gasesAM3C_05 | ecosystem: Environmental > Terrestrial > Soil > Temperate forest... | reverse complement strand
CCTTCGTCTACATCCTCCGCTGCGACGACGGCTCGCTCTACACCGGCGCCGCCAAGGACCTCGCGCGGCGCCTGGCGGCCCATGCCGCGGGCAAGGCGTCGCGCTACACCCGCGCGCGGCTGCCGGTCGCTCTCGCCTGGTCGGCCGAGACGGCGAGCTGGGGGGCGGCGCTCTCCGAGGAGCGGCGGATCAAAGGCCTCCGCCGCCAGGGGAAGCTGGCCCTGATCGCGGCGGGCGATGCCGGTGCGGTCGTGGGTCCATTGGATCCCGAGGACGGCCGCCTGGAAGGGCGTGTGGGCGGGCGGGGCCGAAGGCGGCCGCCCGCAGCGGATCCAAGGGACCCGCGACCGGCCCCACGGCCCGTCGGACGGCTTACCCAGCGGTCGACGAAGCAGCCGGTCGAGCCGCCGGCGGCGCGAGCCGGTCGGGGAGGACGAAGCTCCGGCGGGCGAGGTCCGAGCGCAGCGTCTCCTCGCGGTAGTAGGCGCCGAGGATCGAAGGCTGCCAGGTGAGGAGGTCGGGGTTCGCCGCCGCGAACTCTTCCCAGACGGCGGCCCCGCCCTCCCCGGCCGCGCGCCGCATCCGCTCGTGGATCAGGAAGAGGTAGGCCCAGGTGATGGTCTCGTGGTAGAGACCCGTCCTGCCGTGGTGCGCGGCGAAGCGCTTGAGGCCGGCGGCGAAGCGCGCCAGCGCGGCGTCGAGCGGCGCATCGCGGAGCATCAGCCAGGCGATCCGGATGTGATCGCGGTGGTGGAAGCGCTCCTCCGGCAGCGTGCAGCGCTCGAAGGCGGCGAGGAAGTCCTGATCCGTCATCGGATGATCCATCGGCGGCTCATCCATCGGCCTTCCTCCGTCCGCGGCCGGCGCGCGGCGCGCTCCCCTTCTCCGCCGCCCCGCCCGGCCGCTCCTTGCCCGCTCTCGCGGCCGCGCCCTTCGCCGGCTCCTCCGCCCCGCGCTCGGTCAGCCGGTGGCTCGCCGCGGAGTCGAGGTCGAGACCGTAGATCCGCTTGAGGTCGGCGACCCGCGCCAGCGTCTCGGCGGTGAACGGCGCCTTGCCGTCGAAGGCGTGGAGGACGATCCCCTCGAGCAGGTCGCCGAGCGTCATGTCGAGCAGCTCGGCCAACGCCTTGAGCACCTTGAGCAGCCGCTTCTCCATCCGCACGCCGGTCTGCACCCGCTCGACGAGCAGGAGGTCCGGGGCGGGCGCCTGCTTCCCTGGGCTCATCATGGTCTGAATGTACCATGGTACCTAGATACAATCAACGCGATGGCCTCCTCGCGCTCCTTCGGCGGCGCTATGATCCGGCAGTCGTGGCACCTCTCTTCCACCTTCTCCGGCGGCCGGGCCGGGCGGCGATCCTCCTGGGGCTCGCCCTCGGCCTCTGCCTGGCGGTGCCGGGCTGCCGCGCCGAGCCGCCGCAGGCGCCCATCGCGGCGCAGATCGCCGGCCTCGAGCGGACCCTGGCGAAGCTCAAGCCGGGAGCGGTCTCCGACGATCTCCGGGCGGCGCGCCAGGCGCTCTCGGCGGGCTACCTCTACGCCAGCCTCTACGACCTCGAGGGGCCCATGGCCGAGCTCGCGGCCATGCAACAGCTCGGCGCCAAGCGCGGCGAGCAGGACCTCGACGCGTTCGAGAAGGACTGGCAGGCGGCCGGGCCGGGCCTCCGGCGGCGGGCGACCGGGCTCACCGCGGCGAAGCTCGGCGCCCTCCCGGCGGCGGTCCGGGCGCTGGTCGAGGGCGCGGCGGCGCAGAGCGACGTCTACTATCGGGCCGCCAGGCTCTACGGCGAGCACGCGGGAGCCCCCAGCGGCCGCTACTACCTGGGCATCGCCCAGGGGCACCTCGACTTCGCGCTCTTCGCCGCCGGGCTCGCCTTCCCTCCCGGCGAAAGGAGCGCCGCCCGCTCCCCCGAGGCGGCGATCGCCGCGCTCGACCGGCGCCTGGTGAAGAGCTTCGACCGCCCCGGCGCGACCCAGCGGCAGGGCCTGTTCAACGACGCCAACTCGGTGCTCGGCTTCGCCGGCGAGCTGACCCGCCAGGGAAAGCTCGACGCCGGGACGCAGACCTACCTCGACGCCGCGCTGCGCATCGGCCTCGCGGAGACGCCGGCGGTGGCGCCGTCCGACGCCGGCCGGCTGGCGCGGCGGAGCCGCGAGCTCGGCGAGCGCCTCGCCGGCCGCGCCGACCGGAGCGTCGGCCTGCTGTACTGGCAGCTCGCGCAGCCCGGTCTGGCGGCCCTTGCCAAGGGGCAGACCGCGGCCTACGGCGCGAAGCAGGCGGCCGTGATCCTCGACGACGTCCTGCCGCGGTACTTCGCGGTGTCGGCCGGCCCCGCCGGTCCCGAGAGCGGCGGCGCCGTCGCCGCCGCGGCCCGGCAGGACGTCACGGTCACGCTCGTCCGCTGGCCCTTCACGTGAAGCCTCTCCGACCCGGCAAGTTTGCTGGTCAAAGAGGTGGTCCAGAGGTACGGCGGCCGGGTGCGCTTCGTCAGCGAGAACTGGGGTGACTCGAAGCTCGCCGCCCGCTTCGGCATCCAACGCTATCCCGTCGTCTTCGTCAACGACGTGCTGCTCGCGCGGCCGCAGGACTTCGGCTGGTTCGGCGAGAACGGGCGCTACACCCCGTGGCGCGAGGACGCCAACCACGAGAAGTTCAAGCGGGACCTCGTCCATATGATCGACCTCGTCGAGCGGGGCGACGCCCCGGCCGCGCGGGCCGCGCGGTCGCAGACGCCGGACGCCGAGCTCGCCCGGCTGCCCAACGTCACGCTGCGCGACCTCGCGGGGCGGACGATCACCCCGGCCAGCCTCGCCGGCAAGGTCGTGGTGGTCGAGTTCTGGGCCACCTGGTGCCCGCCCTGCCGCTCGACGCTCCAGTGGCTGGGCGAGCTGCAGCGCGCGCACGGCGACAGGGTGGCCGTGGTGGCGATCGCGGTCGAGTCGAAGGAGCCGGAGGTGCGCAGCCTGACGCAGCCGATGAGCCTGCCCTACCCGCTGGTCATGGGGAGCGCCGAGCTGGCGACCGCCTTCGGCGACATCGCGAGCGTGCCGACGATGTTCCTCTTCGACGCCGGCGGCAGGACCGCCGGCGCCTTCTACGGGGCGCCGGAGGACCTCCACCAGCGGGTGGGCCGCGCGCTCGACGCGCTGCTCGGGACGTAGCGGGTCGCCGCCGCCGCCACGGGCGCGGTAGGATTCCCGCTCCCGAGGAGGTGCCCGTGACCCAGCGCAGCCGTCTCGCCCTCGCCGCCGCTCTCGCCGCGCTCGTCGCCGCCGGCGTCCTGCCGTCCGCCGGCGCCGAGCCGCGCCTGCTCACCCCCGACGACGTCTTCCACCTGAAGACCGTCGCCGATCCGCGGGTGAGCCCCGACGGGCGCTTCGTGGCGTTCACCGTCAAGTCCCTGGACGCCAAGGCGGACGAGGCCGACACCGACGTCTGGATGGCGCCCTTCGCGGGCGGCGAGGCGCACCGCCTCACCGCCTCCGAGAAGCCCGAGACCTCGCCGCGCTGGAGCCCGGACGGGAGGTACCTCGCCTTCCTCTCCGGGCGCGAGGGCAAGAAGAAGCAGGTCTGGCTGCTCGACCGCGCCGGGGGCGAGGCGGTGCGCCTGACCGACTACAAGGCCGACGTCTCGGCGCTCGCCTGGTCGCCGGACGGCAAGCGCCTGGCGCTGGTGGTCGACGACGTCGACCCCGACGACCCCGACCTCGCGCCGGAGAGCGTCCCGGAGAAGGTCCGCTCGCGCCCCAAGCCGATCGTCGTCCGCCGCCGCCAGTTCAAGCGCGACGGCGAGGGGTACCTGCGCGAGATCCGCCAGCACCTCCACGTCTTCGACCTGGCGACCAAGGGGAGCGCGCAGCTCACCTCCGGCCCCTACGACGACAGCGAGCCTGCCTGGTCCCCCGACGGGCGGTCGATCGCCTTCACCAGCAACCGCACGGCGGACCCCGACGCCAACCAGAACACCGACGTCTTCGTGGTCGCGGCCGACGGGCCTCCGGGAGCACTCCCGCGCGCCGTCACCACCTCCCCCGGCGCCGACTCGGCGCCCGCCTGGAGCCCGGACGGCCGCTGGATCGCCTACCTCGCGGGCGGCGACCCCAAGGACATGTGGTACGCGACCAACGCCGTGGCCGTGGCGCCGGCGGCGGGCGGCGCGCCCCGCCTGCTGACCGCCGGGCTCGACCGCGACGTCGAGAGCCCGCGCTTCACCCCCGACGGCGCGGCCGTCCTCTTCCTCCTCGAGGACGGCGGCAACCGCCACCTCGCCCGCGTCCCCTCGGCGGGCGGCAAGGTCGAGCGCGCCGTCGCCGGCGAGCGCGACGTCGCCGCCTTCGACGTCGGCGCGCACGGCGAGATCGCCGTCCTCGAGAGCCAGGGCGACCACCCCGACGAAGTCTCGGCGCTGGCCGCCGACGGAGCCCTGCGCCGCTTGAGCCACGCCAACGACGCCTTCCTCGCCGGCGTCCGCCTGGCGCGGGTCGAGCGCTTCAAGGTCAAGAGCGCCGACGGCACCCCGATCGACGCCTTCCTCACCCTGCCGCCGAACGCCGCGGCCGGCGTCCGGCTCCCCACGGTGCTGCGCATCCACGGCGGCCCGGCCTCGCAGTTCTCGACCGGCTGGAGCCTCGAGTGGCAGATCTTGGCCGCCCACGGCTACGCGGTGGTCGCTGCCAACCCGCGCGGCTCGACCGGCTACGGCCGCGACTTCTCGCGCGCCATCTGGGCCGACTGGGGCAACAAGGACTTCCAGGACGTGATGGCCGCGGTCGACGGGGCGATCGCCCGCGGCGTCGCCGACCCCGACCGGCTGGGGGTGGGCGGCTGGAGCTACGGCGGCATCCTGACCGACTACGTGATCACCAAGACCGGCCGCTTCAAGGCGGCGACGACCGGCGCCTCGGAGACCGACTACTTCGCCGACTACGGCACCGACCAGTACCAGTACGAGTGGGAGACCGAGCTCGGCCTGCCATGGAAGAACGCCGAGCGCTGGCTCAAGCTCTCCCCCTTCTTCCAGGTCGAGAGCATCACGACGCCGACCCTGGTCTTGGGAGGCGCCGACGACACCAACGTGCCGCTGCTGAACTCCGAGCAGCTCTACCAGGCCCTGAAGCGCCTCGGCCGCGACACCGAGCTGGTGATCTACCCCGGCGAGAACCACGGCCTCAAGCGCCCGAGCTTCTTGAAGGACCGCTACCAGCGCTACCTCGACTGGTACGACCGCCACCTCAAGCCGGGCGCTGCGGCGGCGAGGTAGGGCGGAGTGACTCAGCTTGGTCCCCTGCGGGCGGCCGCCTTCGGGCCCACCCGCCCCTCACGCCCTTCCAGGCTGCCGTCCTCGGGAACCAAGCTGAGCCGCGACGCGAGCAGGCCGTTCCTAGGCGCCGCCGCCTCTTCGACCGTAGAATGAGGAGCCGCCCCTCGCGGCGCGAGAGTCCTCCAGCCGATGTACAACCAGTTCTACGGCTTCGGCGAAGCCCCGTTCAACATCACGCCCGACCCGCGCTTCCTCTTCATGAGCGACCGCCACCGGGAGGCGTTCAACCACATCCTGTTCGGGATCCGCGAGCGCAAGGGCTTCATCCAGCTCACCGGCGAGGTGGGGGCGGGCAAGACGACGGTCTGCCGCGCCATCCTCGAGGAGCTGGGGCCGACGGTCAAGACCGCCCTCATCCTCAACCCCGTCCTCACCAGCGGCCAGCTCCTCAAGACCATCCTCCACGAGCTCGGCCTGCCGGCGCCGCGGGCCGACCGGGTGACCTACCTCGCGACGCTCAACCGCTTCCTCCTCGAGCAGCTCGCCCTCGGCAACGACGTGGTGCTGCTGATCGACGAGGCGCAGGACCTCGAGCTCGAGCTGCTCGAGCAGATCCGCCTGCTGTCGAACCTCGAGACCGACCAGAGGAAGCTCCTGCAGATCGTCCTCGTCGGCCAGCCCGAGCTGCGCGACAAGCTCGACGACCGGCGCCTGCGCCAGCTCCGCCAGCGCATCACCGTGCGCTATCACCTGGCACCGCTCTCGCTCGCGGAGACCGAGCGCTACATCCTCCACCGCCTGCACGTGGCGGGCGGCAACGGCCGGCCGTCGTTCAACCGCTGGGCCTTCCGTTCCATCCACCGCTACTCGGGCGGGGTGCCGCGGCTGATCAATGCCGTCTGCGACAAGGCGCTCCTGTGCGGTTACATCACCGGCGCCGACGAGCTCCGGCTCGCCCACGTCCGCCGGGCGATCCGCGAGCTCGAGGGGAACTACGCGTGAGCCTGATCGACGAGGCGCTGAAGCGGGCGCGGCAGGAGGCGGCGCAGCAGGACGCCGCCCGCCGCGGCGCCGCCCAGCCGTGGATCCCCATGCCGCTCCCCCCGGTGCGCGAGCGCCGCTCGCTCGCCCCGGCCCTCGCCGGCATCGCCGTGGGCCTCCTCCTCGCCGCCGGACTCGCGGTCTGGCTCTTGCGCCGGCCCGCGCCGGCCGCGACCACCACGCCGACCCCGGCGAGCGCTCCCGTCGTAGCCAAGCTCCCGGCCAAGCTCCCGGCCAAGCTCCCGGCCAAGCTCCCGATGGTCGCTCAGGCTCAGATCCAGGCACCTGCTCCGGCTCCGGCTCGGGTTCCCACGGCGGCCGCCGCCACCGCCGAGCGGCCGCTCCCGGTTTCCCAGCGCGCTCCCGCGCCGGAACCCGCCGCCTCCGCTGTGCCCGGACGGCACGAGACCGCGCCGGATCCGGCGGACGAGCGCGAGCCGGCGCCCGTCCCCAAGTCCGCTGTCCAGCCCAAGGCTCCCCGGCCGGCCGAGCTCGCGGACGGACCCGCTGGGGCGCCCGCGGACGGCAAGAGCTACGCCGGCGCGGTGGCCCTCCCCAACGGCCACAAGCTGGAGCTCCGCGGCATCGCCTACTCGGACACCCAGCCGGTCGTGCTGATCAACGGCAAGCTGCTGTCGCCAGGCGAGGGGGTCGAGGGCTACACGGTGGTCGGCATCAAGCCGCAGCGGGTCGAGCTCAAGGGCGCCGGCGGGACGCTCTACCTGACGCTCCAGTGACACATCGGGCAGAGGCCTGCTTAGTCTTACGCGGAACCCTTCAGCGGTCTCATCGCTGCGATGCTGGTCGTTTTGGGTAGGGGCGGAGCTTGCCTCCGCCCTGGTCCGGAGCTCGTAGGCGGATCTGCGGCCTCCCACGGTTGCGGGGCGGAGGCAAGCTCCGCCCCTACCCGAAAAGGAATTACCCGACTCACCTCAGCTCTCCACACTTGCCGGCGCCACGCTCCGCGCCTTGACCTCTTCCTCGGTCAGCCCGTAGAGGGGCGGCGTCGGCACGCCCAGGATCCCCAGCATCAGGTAGATCTGCCCGCGGTGGTGGACCTCGTGCTCCACCATGGCGCGCAGCCACTTCCAGGCGGCGATCCGGGCGCCGCCGGGGGTGGTGGCCGGGCGCTCGAGATCCTCGGGGGTCAGCTCGCGCAGCAGGGCGACGCTCTCGGCGTGCATCCGGCCGAGGTACTCGAGAACGGCGGGATAGCCGTCGGCCAGCTCGCGGCCGTGCCCCGGATACCGGCTGGGCCGGCCGCAGGCGTTCTCGGCGAACATGTAGCGCTCGATGGCGCCCAGGTGCCGCAGCAGGTCGCCGAAGCTGAAGGCGCCGTCCTTGTAGCGCCACTCGATCCGCTCGGGCGGGATCGCCGCGGCGACCCGCAGCGTGCGGCCGCGGATACTCTCGAAGTAGGCGAGGAAGGGCTCGATGGTCGCGGTCGGGATCTCCACGTGTCCTCCGGGAAGCAAGGCGCGAGCGGCCTCGCTATCCCTCATGCCCTCCAACATCGTTCATGCCTGTACGATTCCGGCTCCATCGATCCGAAAGGATCAGGGAATGGCTCTGGGCAGAGCCATCGGGACACCGGCGCGCCGCTCGAGCGCGCCTCTTATCTCGGCTTGCCCTGGGCGGCGAACCTCTCCAGGTTGTCCTCGTTCTCGAAATAGAGGACCGTGCCATCGGCCTGCGCGCCGATCGTCGCAGTCGCCTTGTCCACCGCCTTCCCGCTCACGGGATCCACGGCGCTGCGCAGCTCCGGCTTCGTCTTGAGCGCCTGCTTGCACATCTCGCAGCAGCCGTAATAGGTCTTCCCCTCGATCTCGACGGGGACCTGGTCCTTGTCGAAGACCCGGTTGTTGACCATGCAGACCTTCTTCGCCTCCGCGACGCGCGTGACCTTGGCCGCGCCGGCGTCGGTCGCGGCCGAGAGGCCGCCGGCGGCGAGGGAAGAGAGGGCTGCGCACAGCAGGGCGACACCCAGCGTTCCGGTGGTCATGGTCCTTCTCATCGTCCTTCTCCTTTCGGCCGGCAGACGCGACGGCCCGTCGATCGTATCAACTCGTCGCGGCGGCGCTCGCCGGGACCGGGGCCGGGGCGTCGCAGCCCTCGCAGGGGTCGTGGACCCCCTCGGCCTCCACCTGGATGGTCACGTGGTGGATGCCGAACTGGTCGTGGAGGCGGGTGCGGATCTCGCTGAGCAGCTCGCGCGGGGTGAGGCCGTCGGCGGTGACGACGTGCGCCGAGAGCGACTCGCGGCCGCTGGTGATCGTCCACACGTGGAGGTCGTGGACCGCGCGCACCTCGCCGACGTCCAAGAGCGCCGCCCGCACCTCGTCGACGTCGATGTGGCCGGGGGCGGCCTCCATGAGGATGGCGAGCGTCTCGCGCAGCAGCGCCCACGACGAGTAGATGACGAGGCAGCCGATGAGCGCCGAGGCGATGGGGTCGGCGAGCCGCCAGCCGAAGAGCCAGATGGCGAGGCCGGCGCCGACCGCCTGCAGGCTCCCCAGGGCGTCGGTCAGCGTGTGCAGCCAGACGCCGCGCATGTTCAGGCTCTCGCCGTGGCCACCGTGGCGATCGTGGAGGATGGCGAGGGCGACCAGGTTGACCACCAGGCCGCCGGTCGCGATCGCCATCATCAGCGGCCCCTGGACCTCCGGCGGGTTGGCGAGCCGCCGCCAGGCCTCGACGAAGATGTAGATCGAGATGGAGACGAGGGTGCCGCCGTTGATCAGCGCGGCGAGGATCTCCATGCGCTGGTAGCCGAAGGTGCGCTGGGGGGTCGGCGGCCGGCGCGCGATCCACATGGCGAACAGCGACAGCCCGATCGCCGCGACGTCGGAGAGCATGTGCCCGGCGTCGGCGAGCAGCGCGAGCGAGTTGCTGAGGTATCCGCCGACCGCCTCCGCCAGCATGTAGGTGAACGACAGGCAGAGGACGATCGCGAGCTTGCGCAGGTTCCCCGCGCTCGCCGGCCCGTGCGCATGGCCGTGGTGGTGGTCGTGAGCCGCTCCCATGAGGTGGATTCTACCAAGACGCGCCGCGACGGCCTGCCGTCAGCGCCAGCGCACGCCGCGCTCGGTCACCACGAGCAGCCGCCCGGCGAGGTAGTGCGCGAGGAGCGAGGGCAACCGCGTCCGCGCGAAGCTCAGCGCTGCACCGCGGCCGGAGGAGGGTGGACCAGGGGCAGGAGGCTCTCCTCGTGAGCGAGCTCGGCGGCATAGGCGAGGGCGGCTTCGATGTGCGCCGGAGAGAGCGTCGGGTAGCTGCGGAGAACCTCCTCGTGGCTCGCCCCCTCGGCAAGGCTGTCCAGGATGTTGGTCACGAGGACGCGCGTGCCGCGCGCGCAGAGGCTGCCGCCACAGATCTGTGAGTCGGACGAGAGATAGGCGCGCCAATCGGTCATCGTTCGCTCCTGCGCCGGCCCTCTCCGTGAGAGGAGCCGGAGCGGCTCCATCGTAGCAGTGCTGCACCGAGACGAGCCCTTGCAGGAACGCTGTCACGGCGCGCGACGGCTAACCCTCGCCGCGAGACCGCGTGATCTCCCGGGCGAAGGCGGTCGCGCGCCGCGAAATGACGCCGTCACCCGACGAAATCACGTGTTCCATCGCCGTGATGACGAGTTCACGCGGCGTGACGACGAGTTTTCAGAGCGAATCGGCGCGGTCCGGGCCTGTGCGAGGCGTGCGCTGGCCGTGAAATCGCGGGATGGGGACGAGAAAGTGAAATTCGGGGACGGCGCGACGGCTGTGCGCGGGCGGATTTCGCAGTTCGGGTAGTGTCCTAACTCACCGTTGGTGACGGGAGGCTAGGGTTGCGGCCAGGGGCCGGAGGCCACAACGTATCGCCCGGCTCTTCCATCGGGATCAGTCGGAACTAAGCGCACCGCCACCCTTACGCCGTCCTGGCGCTGAAGGATGATGGACTCTTCGATGTGCTTGTGGATGTACTCATAGAATTCGAAGCCCAGCCCCGTCTCTCCGACAATTTCATACACTCCGCCAGGCGGTCCCTTAGTCGAATAATGACTTGGAAATGGACCCGGGCCGTCAAAGACCACGCCCGAGGGAGCAATCGGTGGCGGCTCATACCTTACCTTCGCCACCTCTTGGTCGTCTAAAAGAAGAGCGCCGTATTCCCATTTTGGCATGCAGCGATGGTGCCTCCTGCCTCTATCCTACTGCTAAAGTACCTCCCCACAGGGCAGTCACGCCGCGGGACCGATCAACGCTTCGTCGATCTCGACCGTCTCGGCATAGATCAGGCGGCCGGGCGCTTCGCTCCAGGGCGGTAGCGCCTCGCCGCCGGGGTGCACGATCGCCCAGTTGGCCGAGACGTACTCGTACTCGCGGATGAGCAGGCGGAGCTCCCCCCGCTTCGGCGCTTCGGCGAGCTGTACGCTGCCCGACCAGAGGGCGAGATACTTCTCGGCGGCGAAGCGCGCATCGGTCTCCACGGTGACGGTGGCGACGCCCGGGGCGGCGTCGCGCCAGCCGAGGTCGCCGCCGATGGCGGGGTCCCGTTGCTGCACGGTGACCACCACCTGCGTCGGCTTCGCAGGGGCATGCCGGAGCGGCGGAAAGTCGGGATAGGCCGGCGCCGGGCCGAGGGGGACGGAACCCGAGACCGCGACGCGCAGCCGCCGCGGATGGTAGGGATCCGCCGTCACCAGCAGCGAGCGGTCCGGCGTCACCTGGGCGAAATCGGCGAGCACCACGCGCGACAGCTTGGCGTCGTCCAGCGCATGCGGCTGGTAGCGGGCGAGCGCCAGGCGGATGAAGGGGCTGTAATCGTCGGCGAAGGTCTCGACCGTGAGGTCGCAATACCAGAGCGCGCCGTCGAACTCCACCCCATGGCCGGCGACGCTGACCCGGCCCCTGCCTTGCGCGCCGGGCGGCGTCGGTTCCTCCAGGCTGAGGCCGAATTCCTGCGCCGAGCCGAGGGGAAAGTTCCCGGTCGCCGGTAGGTCCCCGAGCCGCGCCGCGTCCCAGATCGGATCGAGCCCCCATTGCGTGACATAGGGCTTCCAGGCCTCGCGGTCGATGGGGAAGCCTTCGTCGTAGAGCACCACGCCAAGGAGCTCGCCGTCGCCGGAGGAGTACCAGGGCCGGTCCAGGTAGACGCGCAGGCCGCCGCCGAAACGCATGCTGCGCTTGAGGTTGGTACTGGTCTGCCGCTCCCAGCCGAAGGTCGGCACGACGTAGAGCACGCGCGGCGCCGCGGGGCGGGCCGAGGCCGGGACGTCGACCACCACCGGTTGGCTCGTGCGGGTGAAATCGCGCTCCGGGCTCTCCGGATCGGCGGGATCGAGCGTCGGGGTGAAGTAGTCGCGGAAGCGCGAGGCCGCCACCGCCGTGTAGGTCACGCGGTGATGCCTGGTGTCGTTGAAGTGATGCCGGGGAGCCGCGTCCTGAAAGATGCCGACGCCGTTGAGGGTGGCGCTCAGCACGTCGCCCTGGCGCACGAAGCAGATCAGGTCGTGGGCGGGATCGTAGTAGCCGACGGCGCGGGAGCTCTCGGCCCCGGTGCTGACGGTCAGATAGCCCTCGCCCAAGTCCGGCAGCGGGATCTCGTCGGCGTGGGTGTGCTGTTGGCTGCGGGTTGGCGGATTGACGCCGTCGTCTTGCGGGTCGTCCCACGCGGCGACGAGATCGAGCTTCGCCGTGCTGGCGCCGTGGACCGCCAGACCGCCGATGAGATAGGCGTCGAGCGACTGTGGCGTGCGCCAGGCGGTCAGCGTGTCGAGCGCCACCTCCCGGGTCGGCCCGCTCATGTCCTCGGACCGCAGGCGGCTGTCGTTCGCCTGTCCCGCCGGATGCTGCACGTCGAGCTGCACGAAGGCGGGATGCCCGAGCGGCTGCTGCACCGCGTGGACCAAGGTCAGCAGATGGGGCGGCGTCAGCATCCAATGGCCGCCCTCGGCCGCCCGCTGGATGATGTGGGCGAGCGCGTCGGCGTCGCTGCCGGGCCACAGGTCCTCGGCGACCGGGGTGGTGCGGGCGAGCGCGTCGAAGTACTCCCGGAGCCACTGCCAGACGCCCATCAACCGCAGCTCCTCCGGCGCCAGATAGCAGCTCAGGGGGACGATGCGGGTCGCCGCCTTGGGCAGGCTGACGGTGAGCGCGCGGTCGGCGGCGTCCCAGGCCGGAGCGCCCGCGCCGCCGGCGAGCGCGAGCCGGAACGGCTTCGTCTGCGTCCAGTCGCCGGCGGCGCCGAAATCGACCAGCGTCGCCGAGCCCGGCCGGGGATTGGCGTCAGCGAGCGCCGGATAGGCGATGGGATTGGCGCTGGCGCCGGGATCGGCCGCGCCCGCCGTGCCGTCGCCGGTGCCGGGCAGGTCGCGCAGGGCCGCGCCGCGGGCGAGGACGTCCGGCAGATAGGGGACCGCGAGCTGCGCCGCCGGCTCGACCGGCAGCGGTTGCGTCTGGCCCGGGACGGCCTGAGTGTTGAAGTGGCCCTCGTCGCGCTGCTGGATGAGATCGTAGGTGGCCGCGTCGGCGCGGAGCTTGCCCGCCGCGTCGTCGAACATGCCGAGCCGCTCGGCGAGCTCGACCGAGACGCGCGGCGGCACGATGTGGCGCTCGCTGCCGGTGAGGTCCGGCGCATCGCCGTCCTTCGCCGGATCGTCGTTGAAGGTGCGGATGACGAGGCGGTCGATGGCCGAGCCCGGGCCGCTCACGCCTGCTGCGTCGCGGAGCACGATCACCGGCGCGCTGACCGGCTCGTAGCGCAGGTAGGCGAAGCCGTCGGGATCCCGCGGCGTCCCCGCGCCGGCGGCCAGGGCGTCGGCGAGCGGATCGCCGAGCGCCAGGCTGTTGCCCGCCAGATCCACCGCCCGCGCCCGCACCCGGTAGGTCCGCCCGAAGCGCAGGGAGGGCAGGCTCGACTTGACGACGGTGAAGGCGGTCGTCATCTTGAAGGGGGTGGCCGGCGGGTTCTCCGGATCGAAGCCGGGATCGTCCGGGTCGTCCGACGGCACCGCCTTGTCGGGGGCGGGATTGCGGGTGAGGTGCTTGCCGGCCGGCGGCACGCTGAGGCTCCAGCCCGCCCAGCGCGCGATCGCCTCCTGCAGGTAGAAGTCGCCGCTCAGCGCCGGATCGGCGCCGGGCGCGCCGTGGGTCACCGCGAGCTGGGTGAAGCCTTCTTCGTCGTCGCTGGCGAAGCTCTGGTCCTTGATCGTGTAGACGGCGTCGCGCCGGTGCAGCGAGTGCCACGTGCGGGTGTGCGAGTCCCAGACGTCCAGGCGGAAGCCGCGCACCAGGTCCTCGGCGAAGAAGGGGCGCGGCTGCGGCTTGCCGGCGGTGAGGGCGTCGTTGAAGGCCTTCGCCTCCTGGAAGCTCTTCAGCAGCTCGAGCGCGCTGCCGTCGCTGACCAGCGCGAGGCCGGCCGAGCGCAGCGACGGCAGGGTCGAGGTGGGATCGAAGACCTCGGGATGGAGCGGCGGCGCGGCATTGCCCACGCTCTCGGCGACGATGATCGTCTTGTGCAGGGCGCCGTCGACGTCCACCTGGGCGAGGCCGAAGTCCCGCGGGTCGAGATGGAGCAGCCCGATGATCTCGCCGCTGGGGTCGGGCGGGGCCAGCCCCCGGCGCGGCGCGGTGAGAAACGCCCGGTGGCTGCCTCCGAGCGAGAGCAGGTCGTAGGCCGTGCTGGCCGGCGGGACCGGCGCCGGCCGGATGTCCCAGTCCCAGCCGGGCGCGACGCTGGCGACCCCGAAGGTGCCGTGGGAGGTGGCGGGAGTGAGCGGCAGGAAATTCGCCGGCAGCTCGAGATCGAAGACCAGCCCCAGCGCCCGCAACAGCGCCGGATAGGACTGCAGCGCGGTGAGCGCCTTGTGGAAGTCGATCGCCCGGTCCATGTCCGGCGGGATGAAGCTCGGCGCCGGCGGCTGGTGGTGATAGAGCGCGAATTGGGCCGCGAGCTCCCGCCGCAAGGCCTGTCCCTCGCCGCTTCCGGGCGCCGGCAACTGTGTGGCGTTGGGCAGGCCGTCGCCGCCGAGCTCGCCGGCGGTGAACGGGGCGGCGGCGCCGGGCGCCAGGCGGAAGGGGTTGAGCGCCGTTGCCGGCACGTCGCCTTCCAGGCGCTGCAACTGCGCCCGCTGGCGCCGGCGCAGCTCCTCGCGCCAGCCGCGCGCCCGGTCGCCGTTCCAATGCACCGCGAGGCCGTCGATCAGCTCCAGGAGCGCGCGCCGCTTGCCCCGCCGCTCGTCGTTGGCCTGGTCCGGCAGCGCCAGTTGCAGCCCGCCGATCTGGAAGATCGACTTCAGCAGGGCGAGCGCCGCCCGGTTGGGATAGGAGAGCACCAGGCGGTCGGTGTAGTCGGCGAAGACGAAGTCGTCGACGTGGGTGTCGCGGTCGAAGATGGCCTCCCAGAGCGCCGGTTGCAGCGGCTCGGTGTCGATCGGGACGGTATGCTTGCGGTTCCCGGCCTTGAACGTGACCTCGAAGCCGTCCGTCTTCAGGCGGTCCGTCCAGCGCAGCCAATCGGGAAAGGAGCCGAGGGTGCGCGCGCCGGCGAGGCGCGGCGAGACCAGCACCGAGACCGGCAGGGTCCGCGGGTCGATGGTGAGCGCCCGCGGCATGGCGGTGAACAGGAGGGTCTGCGTGGGATGGGCCATGATCGCTCTCTCTGGTCAGGCGAAGGCGCCCGCGTAGTCGGCCCACACGCCGGGTGAGGCGATGAGCTGGGCGAAAGTGGGATCGCCGCCGCTGCCGCCGAAGCGCTTCTCGACCGAGACCTCCACCGAGGCGCTGAAGAACAGGACCTTGACGGCGACGGTCAGCGTGGCGCGGCCGGTCGCCTTGCCCTCGGAATCCATGGTGAAGCTGAGCATGAACTCCAGCGACACCGAGATCAGGCCCAGCACCGAGAGCTCGCCGCCCATGCGGAGATAGCCGCCGAGCGTCGACTTGATCTTGCCGGCGTCGGTCTCGTCGGTCTGCATCGAGAAGTAGATGCCGGCCATGATGTGCACGCCGCCGCTGGCGACGCCGAGGTTGACGCTGACGTTGGCCCCGAACTCGAAGGCCGCCTCCAGCAGCTTCATGCCCTCGGTGTCGAGCTGCAGGTGCAGGAAGCCGCCGCCGCCGAGCAGCGAGACGGTGAGCAGGAAGGGGTGGTGGCGCTCGGCGAAGCCGAAATCGATCACCGGCTTGCCGGCGAGCAGCGGCAGCTCCAAGCCGGCCGAGAGCTTGATGTTCTCCAGCGAGAAGACGCCCACCGCCGCCGGCGGCAGCGTCACGCCGTAGCCGACGTGGACGCCGGGCGCGGGGGTCAGGTCGATGCTGGGGCCGTCGCCGAAGGCGCCGGGCGGGATGATGTCGCTCAGGTCCCGGACGAAGGCGAGGTCGCCCTTGAACTCGAAGGGCTTGCGCTGGTCGAGGTCGACGGCGACGTCGAGCTTCTTGTTGCTGCCGGAGCGGAAGCGGAAGCTGGTGAAGTGGAGCGCGATGGCCTCGAGGATGTCGAGCCGGAAGTGCGTCAGCTCGCCGGTGAAGGCGAAGCTGCCGCGGCCGGGCGGGGCCGGCGGCAGGGCGATCGGCTTGCGGACCTCGCCATGGATGGTGAGCGCGGTGACGCCGTTGTCGTTGGGGGTGAAGGAGGCCAGGGGCCCGTCCACCGGCTGGACCTCGGGCGCCCAGTCGAAGGTGACGACGAGCGTCTTGCTGCCGTCCGGGTCGTCGACGGTGCGGAGCTGCGTCTTCGGCGCGTTCCTGGCGGCCGAGGCGTTGGCGGCCGGCAGCAGATCGGTCAGCTTGATGGCGCCGAACAGCTTGGGCACGAGGTCGAGGTCGCCGCTGAAGCCGCCGAAGAAGTCGGCGGCTTCGAATTTGTCCTGGGCCGCTTTGGCCGGGTCTCCCGCCAGCGGCCCGTGGGCGCGGGTGAGGTGCGAGAGATTGAGGTTCGGCGTGGCGACGCCGCCCGCCTTGTCGGCGGGGAAGGTGACCTGCAGATGGTCTTCCACCAGGCCGCCGGCCCCCTCCTTGACGATCTGGGCGAAGACGCCGGCGTGCGGATCGAGCCCGCCGCTCAAGTAGGGCTCGTAGAGCCGGATCGTCGCCGCGGTGTCGCCGCCGAGGAGCTGCTCGACGGCGGGGATGTGCACCGCCGCCTTGTAGAGCTTGGGGAGATAGCCGCCGAAGCTGCCGAGCAGCTCCGCATGGCCGTCGGTGTCGAAGTAGAGCGCGCTGGTCACCAGCGTGGTGTTGTCGGTCACGCCGTCCGCCGCGCGCGGCGCGTAGGTCAGCTTCTGCTTCGCCATGGCGCAGGCGCGCCGCTCGCCGCCGTCCCGCGCGCGGTACTCCTTCTGGATGGGGGCCAGGGCCGGCGGATTGGAGCCGGTATCGGTCAGCGAGGCGAAGACGAGGGCGGCCGTGAAGTCGACCTCATGCCCGGCGACATCGGTGGCGACGGCATGGAACCGGAAGAGCTCCGCCGCCGGTCCGACCTGGACCCAGGAGGAGAACTGGGTGCCCGGGAGGATCTCGCGGGGCTGGGTGAGGTCGGGCGTGACGAGGGTGGTGAGCCGCACCTTGGTGAGCGGGATCTTGCGCCCGGCGACGATCTCGGCGACGCCCGCCAACTGGCCGCGGTAGGCCTTCTCCGGCTCGCGCACGACGATGAACTCGCGCTGGATCATGTGGGCCACCGGCGTCGTGCCGCCCTCGGGCAGCGGCACGTCCTTGAACTTGCGCTCGGTGACCTTGATCAGCGCGGCGCGGTGGCCGAACGGGTAGTGT
>Ga0307470_10000577_pt1 | contig 17065 bp, 8 predicted proteins | sample atmos_gasesAM3C__FD_204565 | JGI IMG/M metagenome (GOLD analysis project Ga0307470, IMG submission 204565) | Hardwood forest soil microbial communities from Morgan-Monroe State Forest, Indiana, United States - atmos_gasesAM3C_05 | ecosystem: Environmental > Terrestrial > Soil > Temperate forest... | reverse complement strand
AGCGGAAGTGACAAAGATGGAGTCGTTAGGTTTCGCGGCGAGATTACTAGGCGAGCAGATGTCGAGGCCGCTATTCGTGACAGCCGGCCCGACGGCATTTTTCATCTTGCGGCGCAAAATAATGTTATGCAATCGATTCGGGATCCTAACGAAACCGTTTCGGTTAACATCCAGGGCAGCCTGCATCTATTCGAGGCGGTCCGGGCTTGTTCTCCAAATGCCCGTCTCATCTCAGTAGGTTCCAGCTCCGAGTACGGGAAGACGGCGAGCCTTCAGCCATTCCTGGAAGAGAATCTTCCACTGTTACCTTCAAACGGTTACGGAGCCGCGAAGGCGAGCCAGGGCATGTTCGCAGCTGTATTCGCCCGGGTCTTTGGTCTCGACATCATTCACGTTCGGCCATTCGCAGTTATTGGACCGGGGAAAAAAGGCGACGCTCTGGCCGATTTTTGTCAGGGCGTAGTCGATATCGAACGGGGGGCGAAGGAAACGCTGCTGGTCGGGAACCTGACTGCTGTCCGCGACTTTGTAGACGTTCGCGATTGTGTCTCTGCGTTTCTTCTCCTTCTCGAGCGCGGGGAAGGTGGAGAAGTCTATAACGTTTGCAATGCGCGCGAAGGAAGCCTCGACGATGTGCTAGGAATCCTGCGCGAGCTGGCTTCCCGCCCAATCAGGACCGAGGTGGACCCCGCGAGAATGAGACCGGCCGATGATTTGCGGATCGTGGGCAGCAACCGGAAGTTGAAGGAGTGCGGTTACGCGCCTGATTACGAGCTTCCCGCTACGGTGCGAGATACCCTGGCTTGGTGGCGAAGCCAGTCATTCGCCGGGCCGGTTTTCCAAGCTGAAGAGCGCGATCGTTAGCGACTTGAGAAAGAGCTGGGCGCCAAGCAGGATAAATCCCAGTCCGACGACGAAGCCATGGGAAAGGCCGTAGATTTTTAACCCGGCTTCCACCCAGCCGAGCGTTGAGTAAAGGGCAAATGCTGCCCCTATCAGCATAAGGGCAAAACTGATCGGGGCGGCTCTATCGAACTTATAAAACCTCCGTATTCGGGCGATCCGTTTCTGATCGAACTTCAGAAAGAGCGTTGCCAGGGCATCGATCTCGAGGAAGCTCGTCCCAAGGGCCAGAAGGAATAATCCGAATATCTGCGAGTGCAGTGATAGCTCTAATTTGCCAAGCCCGATCGGCCCGAATCCGAGCGCGAAGACCAGAAAGAGGCCGAAGGCGGAAAATACATAACCGGGCTTCCGGAGAAAAAAATCAGGCTTAAAGATAAAGAAGGCCCGGAGATTCTGCCAGCCGGCCAGCCACGGTGTATACCAGTGCAGCTTTAGATGACTGCGGCGTCCCTCCATGTCCTTAAGGAAATGAATTGGCACCTCGGATGTGCGTAAGCGGGTGCTTACGGCCTTAATAATCATCTCGGACGCGTACTCCCACTTTTGCGCCTTGAGTTCAAGACGCTTGTAGGCATCCAGAGTCAGCCCACGCATGCCGCAATGAATATCGCTAAAATGACAGCCATACATGAAATTCAAAATCCAAGTCGTAACAGGGGTCCCAAAGTAACGATGAAGCGGCGGCATCGCCCCGGGTTCGATGCGTCCTTTGTAGCGCGATCCCATAATGAATTCGGAGCCCTTCCGGAATTCCTCGATGAAAGGCGCGATCTCACGAAAGTCATAGGTGCAATCGCAGTCACCCATGATCACGTATTTGCCGCGGACATAATCCAGGGCATCAATGTATGCCCGGCCCAGGCCCCTCTTGGGAGTCTCGAGAACCCGCGCCCCTTTTTCGAGAGCGATATCAGGAGTCCGGTCGGATGAGCTATCGACAATGAGGATTTCGCCAGCCACTCCGGCTTTTCGTAGTCCTTCGTGGCACCACTCAACAAACCGGCCAATCGTGATCTGTTCATTCAGGGCGGGAACGACAATCGACACCTCGGGATCAATACAATCGTTCTCGGGAATCAGGAGTTGGATGTCTGTGGACATTTAGATGACGGAATTAAGGTTCGCCTGTCAGCTATCGCCTCTGGATCTACAAAAAAACCAAAGATAGGCGGCCAACCCTGCCATTCCAGCCACGAATGCTACAAGCGCAACCGTAAAACCGCGCGGCCAATATGTAACTGAAACGTCGTAAGTGCCAGCTTGATCGACTGCGATACCCTTGAAAACTCCGTTGACGCGAAAGTATGGCGCGGGTTTGCCATTTACCGTGACCTCAAAATCACGGTCAAGGTAACACTCTCCCAAGGCAATCACGCCGGCCTTGGGGGCGGCTACCTTGAAGGACGTTGTGTTATTGCTCAACTTGTAGGCGAAAGCGGGTGCGACCGCACCGGTGGACTGGCCGGCCAACGCTTGCAGTTCCGTTCCTTCCTTTCGCTGGATCGCAGCGAAGGGTTGTCCATTGCTGTTCTTAATCAGCTCGACCACCTGCGTGACATCATCGTAGATAGAAATTCTGTCTGTAAAAAATGCCCGCGGCCAGGCTGTTTTATTTTCATAAATCGAAAGATCGGTGGCCGTGGCCGTTGGGAATCCGTCGAGCGGCCCTTTGTCCGGCGAATCCAACAAGTATTTCACGTTAAGAAAATCGAGAAGCGGTCTTACGGCGGAAATTCCTTCTCTCTTGAAGACAAACCGCCAACCCCAAGCCTTCTCGACTCCGCAGGCATCGATGAGTTTTCGATAGAAAGGATTCATCAACGGTTCAGCGCCGTTGACGCCTTCGAGCTCAAGGGCCGAATTATACCCGGGAAACAAGACTTCTCCCAAGCCAAGAGTTCTGGAAGGCTCGGCCTGTTGTGCGCGAATGAATTCAATGGCAGGGGACTTTTCGGCAAAGTTAACGCGCACTTCGGGGTTCATCACGTGGGCGTCCCATGAGGTTTGCAGGTACATCCCGAATCGCCAATGCATGATCACTAAGCAAAGGACCACGACGATTCCCGATGCGAATCGGCTGGCCGGATATTTCCAAAGGGCCCGGAAGGCTAGTGGAAGGGCGATAAACGCCGCAATTAAGGACAAAGTATACCACTCAAAAAACGGCGTCGGCTTAAAGTCGTGTGAATGGAAAGAGGCGCCATGCGGCGAAGCGGCCTGGGCAAATCCGAAGTAAAGCGCCAGCATAAAGAACAACAACACTACGGTGCCGGTGAGTGTGGCTGGCCAGCTATCCCGATCTAGCTCTTCCCAATAAGCGCGGATTCCAAATCCTGCCATCAAGATGAGCAGAATAACCAACAGACACGAGAAAGTATTGTCGACATGGATGATATTGCCGATGAATGGCAGGCGGCCTATAAGCCAGGATGGCACCGCCCCAAACACCAGTGCCCAGCAGATTGCGGCAGAGACCGCAAGAGCCGCGAACGCGCTGTCTTTTACCAACAGCCTGATATGTGTTATTGCCCACAGAAAGCCAAGCAGGACCAAAAAATTAACCGCCGGAGTGCAGGCCATTTCTCCGGAGATAAATTCTCGGTAAAACAGATCGTCGAAGAGTCCCACGGTAAGGCTGGGTTGCAATTGCCAGGCACTCGGGACGACGTAGAGGTTATCGGAGTTGCGCAGCGATTCGAGGAATGACCACCAAATCGGCGCGCTGATTGCGGAGAATAGGGCGCCAGCGAAAACAAGGTGTCCGCATTTCGCCCACCTCAGGCGGACCGGCTTGCTCAGAAAAAAGAAAAGGAGTCCGCATCCGTTCATACCCAGAAAGAGCATATAAGCTTCTTTTACTGTGCCACTGCTTATCTCCGCCCAACACGCCAGCAGGAGGCCGCCCGTCCACGCGGCCGTGGCCTTATTAGTAAGCGCATCTCTAATCCGGAACCAACAATACAAAATCCAAGGCGCATAACTGACGCTGAAGATGGCGGCGTGATCGTAACGAAACGGGAAGAAGCCGATGAGAGTGGATGAAAACGCCAGGATAAGGGCGGCCGGAAGGTGCCGGGTTGAAACATGGATCGTGAGACCAAGGCCCCAGGCGAATAGGATTTTCGCGAGGAGAAACTTTAGGTCCCAGGCCCAAGCCGAACCTCCGGTCAACAAAACAAGACAATGGAGCGGATCGCCAAACATTGACTGGCCCTGGCCAAGCAGGGTTACACCGCATGAGTCGTAGCGATTCCAAAGAGGGAGTTCGTGATGACGAGAGACAGACGAGCTTTCCACGACTGCAAATGGCACGTGGAACCAGGCGGTCGCCCCAACGTCTGCGCCGTTGGCGTCGTCGAGCGCTGCACTGGAGTAGCCCGGCAAGGTTGGCAGATGGTCGTAGAGTAGTAAGACGCCGTTATTCGGCGAGACAAAGCTCTTACCGAAAAACACAACCGGGTAACAGCTAACCAACGTGCTGATGGCGGCTACTACAAAAATCAGTCGCCCCGGATACCGCTGACCCCATGCCAGCGCCTTTGTCGCGCGCGGCTGGAGGAAGCGGCGAAGTCCGGGCGCGAAAAGGAAACTCGCTACGCCCAGGCAAAACAACAGAACAAAGCTCTTGAAAAAGACTTTGCCGAAGTAAAAGAGCGGGTTGAACGGCGAAGGGCTTAACATCAATGAGGGGTTGAAGCTTGCCGTTAGCTGTGAATCGCTGTCTTTCGGTCCCAAGGTAAGCCGCATTGCGCCGGCTTCCGATTCGATGCGGCTGATGTTGGTTGGAACTAGCTCGCTCGGGCCAAGCTTTCGCACCACTCGACCGGTAACGTCGACGATTTGGAAGCGCTTGATGACGATCTCGGAATTCGGACGATCCAGGGGATCGAAACGAAGAGTGTTGTAGGTTCCCGGCGGAAGCGAAAACCGCAATTTAGTCATCGCCGCTTCCGGTAAGGATAAACGCAGTGAATCTTCTTCCCTAATGCCTTTCCCGACGTCATAGAATGTTTGGGCAACACCGCCGTTGGTCGAGGAAATGAAAACTTCGAGGCTAAATTCTGGCACCCCAGTGCCGAAGACTAAGGCGATGCCGGCAGAAATGACGGCCGCAACCGATACTAACGACCAAAGCGCGGTCTTCGACACTCCGGGTGTCATGCCCATCGGTAATAGCTAGCGCGGTTTTGGAAGTAACCCACCCGCACTCGACGGTAGCCAGTTATCGCCATTAATCAGGCAGATGCTCCAAAAATGCTAGGGCTTTGAAAAGACTAAAGTCTTCGGCGAACCGGGTAAGTCGGTCTTCGTGCCCGAGTATCGAACAGCAAGGGCGTGTGATTGACCGTCGCGCAGATTCGCGGGTAAGGAATAGTTGAACGCGTGATTTCCGTCTCCTTTCCCGGCTGCCTTCAAATCCTCTCGATAAGTGTCTGCCGGGACCGTCGCGAGTAATTTTTCACCATCGTAAACATCGACCTTGATAGCCGCCTTGGGCTGCGATGCGTCCCACGCCCAGCCGCCGAGCGTGGTCACTTCGACTTTATCGAGCGACCCTTCGAATTGGGAGGACGTCGACGCCGGTGGCGTCTGTCCGCCGGCGTAATGAGCCGAGAAGCTGATAATGAGAGCTAAAAGTGCAATGAATGGATTCGCAGCGAACCGCCGTGGTTGGAGCGCAAAAGTTGGATGATTCATAAACGTGCAGTTTTTGACTGCGCAGACAGTAAATTCATCGGCTCCCCGAATCAATTTATGATTCTCTCAACTTCCCTCCAGGCGTCTTCGGCTTTCCGCCTCGGCATACTTTGCCAGTCCCTCTTCCAGTGAAGTGTCGCAGCGAACTCCGTAACATTGCGCGAACTTGCTCATATCCAAAAGAGAACATTCAACATCGCCTAGCCGTCGATCTTCGAAACGGATCGGGACTTCCGGCAGATTGAAATGGGTCCGGACCATTTGGAGCACATCCAAAGTAGCGTGTCCCTGCCCGGTCCCGACATTAAATGTATCATTGTGGGCCGACGAATCGAGCGCCCGGGATATTGCCTCCGATAGGTCATCGACATACACGTAGTCCCTGACTTCCCGGCCGGTGCCGAATATCGTGAAGGATTCCCCGTATCTGGCCGAGCGGATGAAATGATCAATCAGACCCTGCTTCTTGTCGGCTCGCTTAAGCAGGCCGTACGGGTTGGCGACACGAAGCACCGTGAATGGCAGGCCGTGCTGATGATAAAAGGTGTGGATAAGCTGTTCTAACAGCGCGCAAAAAGATCCATAGCCAGACTGGGCGTTAAGCGGATGATCTTCCTTAACGGGAACGCAATCGTGGTTTTCTCCGTAAATCGTTCCGCCGGAGGAAACGAAAACCAGGTGCTGGACATTGCTGGCACGGCAAGCGTCCAAGGCAACTCCAAAAGCTTCGGTGAACCACGACGTTACTGTTTTCATTTCGTCGGCAGACGAGCCGGGAAGAAGATGTGATACGACGAGAACCACGCAGCTACATCCGCGGACGAACTCGTTTACCGCGCCAGCATCACGAATATCTCCTTTGATGTGCGCGATGCGGTTAAGTCGCGAGAAGTAAGCGTCACTTTCATTCAAGAGCAGGCCGTGGCGTGACAAGGTGCGGCACGGCTTTCCGACGGCTTGCAAATGTGAGGCCAGATTCAGCCCAATGAAGCCCGTTCCGCCGATGATTCCGATCACAGCTTTTCGATTCTTTCTGAAACCGACCAACCTTTATAGCGGGATTGCTTTCACGTGATCCAGTCCAACATGGCGCGCGACCACCTCTTTTGTAAGATCAAGCTGTCGCCGAAGTTGTCGGCGGCTATTAAAGAGGCGCGTAACCTTCGCGTGAGCTCTTTCGCCGAGTAGCTCTCGAGTCTTCGGCTCTGAGATCAGCCATTGCATAATCTGCGCTATGCCCGAAGGGTCTCCAGGACGAACAAGTATCCCTTCTGCGTCTTTTTCGACCATTTCGCGGATACCGAAAACGTTCGTCGTGATGATCGCGAGCTTGAACGCCATCGCTTCCAGAATCACCCGCGGAAATGACTCCTGAAAGCTAGCGCACACAAAAACATCAGTCAGCCGGTAAAAGTCGAAGACATCAGAGGATTCCTCGATGAGGTGGGTATCTGTGTCCGCGATTGTGGAAATCTGAGCATGAAGCAGATCGAGATAAGGGGATTTTCGTGCCCCGAGCATTACGAAGGATGCGGCCGCGGCAGCCTCCGGAAATCTTTCTTTCAGGTGCGCTATCGCCTCGATGAACACATGTTGCCCTTTGCGAGGACAGGTGGTGCCAATGAGCGTGACTATGACCTTGTCCGGGTCGAAGCCATGTTTCACCTTCATGGAACGCTGCGAATGCTCATCGCGGAACGCGTTAATTGCCTCCACATCAATGGATCCAGAGATCGTTTCGTAGTTATCCCTGGTCTGATACCTTGCCAGAAGGCGTCGCGTCGGACCGGACTCGAAGACCACGCGATCGGCCAATCTGAAGCAACTTTCCGCCAGGCCTTCGGGCAGGGGGTCAAATTGGAAAAACTGATCGAGCGTCGTGCTTTCGTGAACGTGCCAGATAACCGGGAGATCGAAAAGGTTTGCCAGAACTACGCCCCAAAAACTGGAAAGAGTGTTACAGATAATCAGGTCAAACGATTCGATGTTGAGATCACGGCCTGACGTTCGCAACCGATCCTCGTAAGCTGGTATGTCTTCCCCGGCCTTCGGGATCACTCCTTCAACAATCTCAAGTGACATCCCTCTGCTCTCGATGTTCGCCCTTAGGGGACCGTCTTGTTGAGAGACTATTGTGACGGCATAGCCGCCACTCTTTGCAAAGTAGGCGGCGTGGTCGAATAAGACCTTCGGTGCTCCTTCGAGATTGAGGTTGTGGGAAATCATCAACACCTTTAGCGGGGGCACGCGACCGCCATGGAGGAAATGAGCAGGGTTCACAGTGCCGGTGGAGCGATCAAGATCTAGGTTCTCGTTGTAATAAGGATCTTTGATGTCTCCGTAACGATGGAGGAAAGTAAGGTGCTCGGCGGGGCGCCATCCTTCCCCGCGAGATTGACCGCAACGATGCAAAAGCGTCGCTTGCGGCGTAAACACGACGCGCCCTCTCGCTTTGCCAAGGCGAAGACAAAAGTCGACGTCGTTGAACTCCATGCCTAGCGCCTCCTGATCGAAACCGCCAACTTCTTCGAAAGCAGCTTTGGACGTAAGCAGGCATGCCGCTGTCACCGCGGATACGTTTCGCGCGGTGTGGGTAAGAAAATTGAACCCGACTACGTTTGCGGGCAATCGATGAAAGAGATGGTCGGCCAGCCCGCCATGCGCACCTACAATAACCCCCGCGTGCTGAAGGGTGTGATCCGGATACAGAAGCTTTGCTCCCACCGCTGCTACTCCGTCGATCGACATCCATCCGACCATGTCCTCCAGCCAGCCTGGCCTTAGAGCCTGGGTGTCATTGTTCAGGAGCAAGACGAGTGGGCTTGCGGCGGCCGCGACTCCATCATTGATGAGCTGCGAAAAATTAAACCGCTCTGATTGAGAGCGAGGCTGAATCACCCGGTAATGCATGGCCTTGCGCGAGGCCAATTCTTTTAGGAACTCCCTCGTAGGTTCCTCTTCCGAAAAGTCATCCACGATAAGTACCTCGACATGATTTCCGTCTAGAGTTCGTTCAAGGCTGTCAAGACACTCCTCCAGCAAGTCGCGGTGATTCTTGGTCGGTATAACTATGGTTACCGGATTCTGTTGCAAGAGTTCCGGCGACCACTGCAGCTGGTAAAGACAACAGTTCGACGTTTTCGCCCACTCCGGAAGGAAAGGAACGGCTTGAAGGCCGCGACGGGCCACCGCCTCGGCAATTCCTTTGCGCGCACTATCGAACACATAGGACTTCTGAGAGCCAATCGAAGCCGTGCTTTCGGCGTGAGCTCGCCAGTGATAGCAAACAAAGGGAAGATGCTTGATCCGCGCGGGCGTGGTTTTTTCCACGACCCTGAGATAGAGATCAAGGTCTTGAGCACCTTCCAGTTCTTCGCGAAATCCGCCCACATCGTTCACCAAGCGCCTTCTTATGACTGTGAAGTGCTGGATATAGTTATGGGTCAAAGACATCTCGGGACTGAAAGAGCCTTTGAACATGGGATCGTACCTGGTCCCGGCCGCCGAAAACTTATCCTCGTCCGTATAGATGAGATCTAGGGATGGATCGCCCTGGATCGCTTCCGCGACGTGTAACAACGCATCTTGCGATAACAAGTCGTCATGGTCGAGGAGGCCAACATAATCTCCCGTAGCAAGCGCAAGGGCCGAATTACTGGCCTGCACGATATGACCATTGGCATCTCGGAAGACAGCGTTGATACGTGAATCCGAAGCCGCGGCCCGTTCCAGGATGGAACGGACATGCGGCTCGGTCGAGGCATCATCGGCAAAGCATAACTGCCACCTGGGATAGATCTGCTTCTTAACCGAGTCGATCAATGCCTCGAGGTAGGAAGCCGGAGTATTGAACGTGGGAACTATAACACTGATTTGTGGTCCGGTTCGGGCCAGCTTCGCGGCGTCGTTCTCCATTCTGGCTAGCAGGTAAGGAGTGAGTTTGTTCGTTTCTATCCAACGAGCATACCGCTCTTCATGGGAAAGGTCGGGCAAGGGCGGCGCGGAATCGGACGACTCCGGACTTTTAACCCGTACCTCTTTCCGGAAACAGACGATCCGCTGGCCGCTCTCCAAGACTGCTTCCACTGTCAATGTCAAGGTTCCAGAATAGTCCGTCGCTACAGGTAGATAACCTTCAAGCCCAGAGTAGCAGGCAGACGGAATATCGGGGAAAGCCTTGGCGACATCCTTCCGTTCGAGGGAATGCGCCAGATCGACAGGCGTGCCGTTGTCTAACCAGGCGGTCACCCGCGAGATTTTGCCAACCTCGATATACAGCCAGCCCATGACAAGCAAGAGCCCAAATTCCACGAAAGTCTCGGCGCGCGGTGTCTCCAACCACCCTTTAAAGCCCTCTTGGATGACCGCGGAGCTATCTGCGCCTGACGGCGAAGGTCGAGGAAAAACCTCCTGCTGATAAGTGTTAAACTTTATCCAGACGCCATTACTATTAAGAGCCTGTAAAGTAACTTCGTGAATTCCTACTGGGAGCGATATCGCCACGCCAAAGCCGGGGCGTTGCGCTTCCGCGAGATTATCGAAAGCTGCCGCTACATCCGGCCGCTCAAACCCGATTTGTCCTAGAAAGATCTGGCCATCGGACATTGCGCGGACGCCCAGGACCTTCTCCCCAACGGGCGGCACGACCCAGCCGGACAAAAAGATTTTGTCGGCAGCCACCACGGATGTCGGAGAATCGAGCCAAAAACTGTAGGCATCGTTTGCTTTCGTGGCTGGCTGTGGCGGCGTCACCGGAGAAGGATGGCCTAACACCCGGCGGATCACGCCGCGGCGCCTTTCCGCCTCGGCCTGTCTTAACAAGGCTACTTCCTTTTTGAGGGAGCTCAGTCTCTCGGCGGTGAGCGTGAATTGTTCTATCAATGCGATTTTCCCGAACTGCTCCGCGCCGAGTTGATTGCTCAACAAGGTAATCTGATGAGAAAACTCATCGAGTTGGAGAGCACGTGCTTCGAGATCGCACTGGAGACGTTCCATCTCCTTACTGTGCGCGGCGGCGTCCCGGGATGCACGTCTGCGATCACGCTGGGCGTTCTCAAGCTCGGCAACGGTGGACTCCAGTTTTTTCCGAACTACCGCCAAATCCTCCCGCACCTGTTTCAATTCATCGTTGCGGAGGAGAAGGGCTGCTACCTGGTCGGACAAGCTCCGGTTAGCTGTGTCGGCTCCACTTAACTGCGTCAAGGCCTCCCCGCGCTCGCGAGCCATTGTTTCCAACTCGACTTTGAGCGATTCGAGCTCCGACTCCTTATCGGAGAAGGCGCGGCCCGACTCTTCTAACAAACCCTGGGTGTGCCTCGTTGCGGCAAGGGCCTGCACGCTGAGGGCGGCCAACTCGGATATTCCTCTCCGGATGGAATCCACGCCGGTCTCGGTCTTAAGCCACACCTCTAGTCGCAAGGGCCCGTCAAATTTGCCGCCCGAGAATCCCGGCAGGAAAATTTGTGGGTCCGCCCCATAACTCAAAATGCGCGCAAGATTAGGATGTGGAATGCGCACGGCGGATCCGGACACGTCGAGCTTCTCCAATTCGCCGCCGCCATTTGCCTGCCAGAGGACCTCGTCGTTTATGGCAGATTTAATTGTGAGGGCGGCCACATCGATCAAGCCAACGGCAGTAAGTGGATCGAGCCGAAGCCGCGCGGAGCCTAGCCCGAGCTGCAATGCGATTGTAAGGTGCGACCAGCGATCGGCCGCGTAACTAACTTGAGTGGACCGATCCTCCGAATACCCTGCCTCGCCGGCGGAGTAAACGACCATGGTGATTTGGTTATCCGGCGGCGCTCCTTCCACAACCGTCTTAGTCGGAGCGAGAGCCGAGGACTGAACACTCCTTATCGACTCCGTTTCCGCGATAGTCTGTCGGTTCCAATCCGAAACTGCCTGCTCGATAGCTGCCGGCGCGCGCTCAAACCGAAGTAGAACTTCCAGGATAAGTGGATCCCCAAAAAAATTGCCGGTTAATAGTGGAAGATAGATTTGCGGATCATCGTCGTAACTCAGCAATCGCAAGAAGCGATCATGTGGAAGATGAAGGGCCATTCCCGCGACTGTCAATTCATTGAAACCGCTGCGGGTATTAGCTTTCCATAATGTCTCTAAGGTCGCGCCATGGCGTAGAACAACGGCCGCCACGTCAACCATTCCCGGGTGGTCGACTGGATCGAAACGAAAAGGGGCGCTTCCATCTCCAAGGCCCCAGGGCAAATCGATTTTTACCCGGGTCCACTGTGCTGGCACTACGTCCGCCCTATTGCTCCGCGATGGATCCGGGCCGCCGGCGCGCGCCGCGAAAGTCTGTAGCTGGGTCAGAGCGGCCGGTCCGTCAATTCCGGAGCGCCTCTTTCGCCGAGCTATCCCACTGCCATGCAAGAAGGTTAGGCGCTGCCTGATGATTGCCCCGACCGCTTGAGGCGAGAAGTCGCGCTGAATGGTTTCCTGTCCGAGGCGTCCGATTTTGTGCCCTAGCTCCTGGTCAGCGACCAATCGACTCATCCAAAAAGCAGCCTGCTCGAGGTCCGGTTCAGCCCAAACCTGATCGGGTGCATAAGGTCCGCGTCGTTCACCTACTTGGGTCAGCTGGTAATCGATCCCGATTGAATTCGTCGGCGTCATGTAGTCGGTATTACCGGACCACCGAGTTAGAATAGCTGGCTTACCTAGGCTCATCGCTTCAGCGGGCCCCAGTCCAAATCCTTCCGAACGATGCAACGAGACAAAGCAATTCGACGCGGCCAGGAGCGCCGCTATCTGCAAGCTCGTCATATCGGCTTCTCTTAGATAAATATTCGTGTATCCATCGATCTCCTCCCGGAGCTCATCCATGGCGGCTTCATCGGTCTCGCCCACGTTGGAATTATTGATCTTTAAAATCAGGCCGACCCTCTCGTCGTTTTGAGAAAAGGCTTTCTTGAATGCCCGGGCCGTTCCAAGTGGATTCTTTCGCTCGATGTAGCTGCGCGTATCGCCCATCGACAGAAAAAGGAATCGGTTCCGCGGAAGGCCAAAGCTTTCTCTCGAGAACTTATCCGTAGGTCCCAGCTGAATTGGAATTGGAACGCGGAACACTGGCACCGTGGCTTTGCGAGAAATGGCGTTCTGCACGAAATGACTGGCGGCCCACACTTCGTCCACTAATCCGAAACTTGGCTGCCACTCGTCAGGTATTTCCGGAAGCTCCCAAAACCAATAACCGATCGAGTAACGATCCTTGACGAACTTCTTTTGGACGCGGGCACGCGCATTAGCGAGGTTGTCGGGATTGATGGCGAAGAGGGTGAAGTCGTAGCCCGAAGAGGTGACCTCCTTGTGCCGCCAAGATGCGTCGCGGTGCAGGGAAGGATTAGAATGCTCGAAGTTGAGGATGTTGAACGGGACCTGCGCGGCATCCAGCGCGTGAGCAACGCCGCGCGCCGCGGTGCCTAATCCCATTTCCGCCCGGATATAAGCGATGAGATTGACCCCGAAACTCGAGGAATTAATGCCTTCCGTTGTCATAGCGGGGATTTACGGTTCGCCATTGTTTGAATAATACAAGCGTGCCCATCATGGGCAACAGGGGGTTGCTCCCGTTCAAGATGCCGGGCGATTCGCCTCGACATCATAATCGGGTCCAGGCGGTGAGAGTTCGGTTGCTTCTGAGATTCGTCGCCCCTCCGCCTCTTCTTGCCGGGGTTGAGTGGAGTGAACGCTACAAATCGTCGTTGAGACTTGATGTGTTCGTCCGTTTACGATAGACGCGGTTCCGGCAAACAGTCGGAACTCTCGCCTTAAGATTAATGCTCTTTTCGACGCCCTTTTTCCTTTTTGTTTTCTTGCCCATATTCTTTGCGCTTTACTGGCTCTTGCCCGGGCGCCGGGCGGTCCTGCTGCTTGGTAGTCTTCTCTTCTATGCTTGGGCCGAGCCAATCTTTGTCTGGATCGTATTTTTTTCCGGCTTCCTGGATTACCAGCTCGGTCGGCAAATTACCCGGCCGACCGCGACGGATCGGCAACGGAAGCTGGCCGTCGGCGCTGGAGTCCTAAACAACCTGGGCCTGCTGTCCGTGGTCAAGTACGGCGCGTTTTTTTCCGAGAATGCCAACGCGATGCTCTCGGCGCTCGGCGTTCCCCACCTTCCGGTGCCTCACTTTTTGTTGCCTCTCGGCATTTCATTTATCGTCTTCGAAAAAATCACTTACGTCGTTGATCTTCACCGCGGGTTAGTCAAGCCCGCTGCCTCGTTCTTTGATTACCTTAACTACGTGTTTCTATTTCCGAAGTTATTGGCCGGACCAATTGTCAAATATCATGACATCGCGGCCCAACTGACAAGACCTTCCCATCGTTACGCGGATTTGCGCGATGGGTCGATTCGATTCGCGCAAGGTTTGGCCAAAAAGGTGTTGCTGGCCGATCCGCTCGCCCTTTTCGCCGACCCGGTCTTTGGCCTGCCGGTAACAAGCCTCGATCCAACCACGGCCTGGCTTGGTCTCGTAGCATTCACTCTGCAAATCTACTTCGATTTCTCGGGCTACTCGGATATGGCCATCGGCATGGCTCGCGTCCTGGGTTTTCGGCTGCGCGAAAATTTCAACCATCCTTATCTCGCGAGCAGCTTTTCCGATTTTTGGCGGCGCTGGCATATCTCCCTTTCCAGTTGGATAAAGGAATATCTTTACATCCCACTGGGAGGAAACCGAGTCTCGACCGCGCGAAGTTATGTTAATCTCTGCATTTGCTTTTTGCTGTCCGGCCTTTGGCATGGTGCATCCTGGAATTTCGTAATTTGGGGATGTAGCCACGGCGTGGTTCTCGTGGCGGATCGCGCCTTCTGGTTGGACTGGCAGAGACGCCTTCCCCATTTCGTGAACGTGGCCATTACGTTCTTTCTGGTAATGATGACGTGGGTGTTTTTCCGGTGCGATACCTTCGGCCACGCGCTTGGATTTTTCCGCGCTCTTGGCGGACAGAAAGCGATGAATCCAAATTTCCTGATCCCGGAAAACGACACCTTGGCGATCATATTGATAGGTCTCTTCATCCTTCTCTTGCCGGTCCTCCGAAAACTTCTCCCGACCCGGGCCGCGGCGCCGGGCCAAACCGCCGCGCTCGCTCTTTCTCTTTGCCTGCTTCTCTGCTCCATTGCGCGAATCACGGTAAGCGCGTTTCATCCCTTCCTCTATTTTCGCTTTTAAGGATGACAAGTGACACTCGCCCGCCCTCGTCGGAACTTGTCCTCCTCGCTGCGATTATTCTTGTCCTCATAACGCCGGGCCTTACGACCCTCGCGAATCATTATTTCCCCGCGCTTTTCCAGGAAGCGCCCTGGTTGAATAACTCTTCCCTCGCCGGAATGGTTATAGCGAAGAAATCGGTCGGCGCGTCGCGGTCAAATATCCTCCATGGCAAGTATCAAGAGAGCATTGCCGCCCGATTTAACGATAACTTCACGGGACGTGAGCTACTGATCAGACTTGCGAATGAAGCATGGTTTCGCCTTTTTCGCGCGAATGGACTCGCTTCGAACACGGATGCCTCCATCGTTGTGAGCCGGCGCCGTTTCTTGGTTCAGCGACACTATTTGGTCGAATACGCTTTCCAGCGGCCCGAATCTGGCGATCTTCTGCCGCTGGTTAGGGCCGTCGCCACGATCAAGGAAGAGTGCCAACGCCGCGGCGCTGCCTTTGTGCTCCTAATCACGCCTAGCAAGGCAGCCATTTTTCCGGAGCGCCTTCCGGGTAATTGGCGACGAAAATATGACCCGAGACCGCGTGGCTATCCCGAATTCCTTCGGCTGCTTAAGGAACACCAAATTAGTTTTATTGATGCCCATGCCATCGTCGCCTCGGCGAAAGATAAGGCGCCGGCTCCGATCTTTCCGCTTGGAGGAACGCACTGGAGCGATTACGGCTGCTGGCTGGCAACGCGCGCCGTGCTAGGCGAACTGCAAAGGCAAGGAAAGCCCGTAAAGCAAATTGATGACCCGTTTGTCGTAACCTCCGGCGATCCGGAGGGAACGGACCAGGATTTGCTCGCGCTTATGAACCTGGCGATTGGATGGCACTATCCAGTCGCAAGGGTCAAGGCGCGGCCTCTTCACCTAAAGGAAAACGAACGGCTAAGTCTCGCTATCATCGGAGGTAGCTTCATGTGGCAGGCAGCCAGGCTTCTCGGCGAGTCTGCGCAATTTTCCGAGGTGGACGTCTATTACTACTACAAGGCTAATAAGACGTTTTTCCGCGACGGCATCTCTACCCAAGTATCTGGACCCCTTCCTCACGTAGACCTGGCTCGGGAGGTTTTTTCAGCCGACTGCGTGATCCTCGAGATTAACGAAGCTGAGATTCCCGCGGCAGACCCGATAAAGGCCTTTGCGGCCGATTCGTCCACGGCTCAAAAGATGCCTTCACAGCCGCTGGCCTATGAGGGTTACCAAGCCGTGGGTTTCGACCAAAATATATCTTTGTGCTCGGGCCAGGCCAATCCGATCAAACCCAATGCCCTTACTGGTTTCAGTTCAGCAGGCCCAGACGGAACATCAAACAACGCGACGCCGGCGACGGTTCACCTTACCATTCCGGTGTCCCGCAACGATCTCACTCTAACCCTGGAGACTCGCGCGACCGTCAATCCCGCAACCGGGATTAATCCGCGTGTGACAGTTTACGTGAACGATGAGTGGGCGGCGGAGTGGACCGCTGCCTCGGCCTCCCCCGAAAAGCACGAACTACGAGTCGCGGCACAGCTGGTCCAAAAACAACGGCTTGTGTTGCGATTTGAAATATCCGACCCGGCAGGCCTTTCCCGCCCGGGAAGCAGGAATGACCCGGGAAAGCCGGGGCTGACACTTATGAGCCTCTGGCTGCGGGAAGCTGCCGGAGAATCGCGCTCTGGCAACCAGGGTTGACAGTTAAGGTTCCCGGCGGAGGAGAATAGCCCGATTGGGTCGCTTCATTTCAGGCGTTTAATGAAAGCGTTAGGCCAGTACGTAACCCGTTCCCGGATGTTACCTTCGTTGAAAGGAAATTCTGGTTCTTCGATTTGGAAATTGGGGTGCTCTTGGGCAAACGTTAGTGCCGCCTGGCGCGGGTTGTTCCAACTCCAGTCCTCTTTCGTGCGGGGCGCGCCCGCTACTTCCTGCATGATGCCGTCCATTGCCACGATATAAGAGCCAGGGCTGACCAGCGGCGCGTAAGATTTTAGCTCAGCCAACACGTGATCTTTGGCGTGGGACGAATCTAGTAAGACGAGCACACTCTCCGCGGTCCCCACCTGCGCCTTCACCTTTGCAACGACGACTGGATCAATCGAGCTCCCTTCGATCAGGCTGATATAAGGCGAGAGGAGATGGCTTTCAATGGCGGCGCGATTGGGGGGGCGAATCTCAACGTCGACACCCACTACCCGTCCCCGATCCATTGCCTTGCACAGACTTGCATAATAGATAAGAGAGCCTCCATGC
>Ga0307470_10000576_pt1 | contig 17132 bp, 16 predicted proteins | sample atmos_gasesAM3C__FD_204565 | JGI IMG/M metagenome (GOLD analysis project Ga0307470, IMG submission 204565) | Hardwood forest soil microbial communities from Morgan-Monroe State Forest, Indiana, United States - atmos_gasesAM3C_05 | ecosystem: Environmental > Terrestrial > Soil > Temperate forest... | reverse complement strand
TGTCCAGCCGCACGCGGGCCTTGAACTCCTTCGCTTGGCCGTCTTCGCCCACCGCCCGGACGGTCACGTCGCGGCCCTTCTCGAAGCCGCTCTCGATCGCCTTCGCGAGCCCCTCGACGTCGAAGACCTCGCGGCCGGTCAACCCCAGGCTCTCGACCGTGGCGCCGCCGGTGAACTCCAGGGGCGCCACCCCCATGCCGACGAGGTTGCTCCGGTGGATGCGCTCGAAGCTCTCGGCGATCACCGCGCGGACGCCCAGCAAGCGCGGGCCCTTGGCCGCCCAGTCGCGGGAGGAGCCGGTGCCGTACTCTTTGCCCGCCAGGACGATCGTCGGCACGCCCTCGGACTCGTACCGCATCGCCGCGTCGTAGATCGCGAGCGGCTCGCCGTCGGGCAGATGGAGGGTGAAGCCGCCCTCGATCTCGGGGACCATGCGGTTCCTGATGCGGATGTTGGCGAAGGTGCCCCGCATCATCACCTCGTGATTGCCCCGCCGCGAGCCGTAGGAGTTGAAGTCCTTGGGATCGACGCCGTGCTCGATCAAGTACTTGCCGGCCGGGCTCGCCGCCTTGATCGATCCGGCCGGCGAGATGTGGTCGGTGGTGATGCTGTCGCCGAAGACGCCGAGGGCGCGGGCGCCGCGGACGTCGGTCACCGGCGCCGGCTCGGCCGGCATGTCGACGAAATAGGGCGGCTGCTTGACGTAGGTTGACTCCGGGTCCCAGGCGTAGGTGTCGCCCGCCGGCACCCACATACCGTTCCAGCGCTCGTCGCCCCGGAAGACGTCGCCGTACTGGCGGACGAACATCTCGCGATGGAGCGCCCTCTCGATGGTCGCCGCGATCTCGTGCTGGGAGGGCCAGACGTCCCGCAGGTACACCGGTTCCCCGTCCTTGCCGGTGCCCAGCGGGTCGGTCGCCAGGTCGACGTCGATCCTCCCGGCCAGGGCGTAGGCGACGACGAGCGGCGGCGAGGCGAGGTAGTTGGCGCGCACGTCGGCGTTGATGCGCCCCTCGAAGTTGCGGTTGCCGGAGAGCACCGCGACGGCGACCAAGTCGCCCGCGGCGATCGCCTGCGAGATCGCCGGCGGCAGCGGCCCGCTGTTGCCGATGCAGGTGGTGCAGCCGTAGCCCACGAGGTGGAAGCGCAGGCGCTCGAGGTAGGGCGTGAGCCCCGCCTCGTCGAGGTACTCGGTGACGACCTTCGAGCCCGGGGCGAGGCTGGTCTTGACCCACGGCTTGGTCGTCAGGCCGCGCTCGACCGCCTTCTTGGCCAGGAGCCCGGCCGCCACCATCACCGAGGGGTTCGAGGTGTTGGTGCAGCTGGTGATCGCGGCGATGACCACCGCGCCGTGATCGAGGGTGAAGCGCTCGCCGGCGAGCTCGGTCGCGACGCCGTCGACGGTCGCCTCGGCCGCGGCGATTGGAGAGGCCGCGGCGCTCGAGGCGGACGCGGCGCTCGCCTGAACCGCGCTTCCCGGCTCGTTGCCCCAGGTCTTCTGGACGCGGGGCCGCCCCCTGCCGGTGGCGAGCATCGCCGAGAGCTCGCGGCCGAAGGAGGAGCGGACGTCCGAGAGACGCACCCGGTCCTGCGGCCGGCGCGGCCCGGCGAGCGAGGGCTCGACGGTCGGCAGATCGAGCTCCAGGGTGTCCGAGTAGACCGGCTCCGGGGAGGAGGCGTCGTGGAAGAGGCCCTGCTCCTTCATGTAGGCCTCGGCCAAGGTGATGCGCTCCGCCGCGCGGCCGGTGAAGCGCAGGTAGTCGATCGCCACCCGGTCGACGGGGAAGATGCCGCAGGTCGCCCCGTACTCGGGCGCCATGTTGGCGATCGTCGCGCGGTCGGCGAGCGGCAGGCTGGCGAGACCCGGTCCGTAGAACTCGACGAACTTGCCGACGACGCCCTTCTTGCGCAGCATCTCGGTGACGCGGAGCACCAGGTCGGTCGCCGTCGCCCCCTCGGCGAGCGCGCCGGTCAACCGGAAGCCGACGACCTGCGGGATGAGCATCGAGACCGGCTGGCCGAGCATCGCCGCCTCGGCCTCGATGCCGCCGACGCCCCAGCCGAGGACGCCCAGCCCGTTGATCATCGTGGTGTGGGAGTCGGTCCCCACCAGGGTGTCCGGATACGCCCACAGGACGCCGTCATGCGCCTCCTCCATCACCACCCGCGCCAGGTACTCGAGGTTCACCTGGTGGCAGATCCCGGTGTCGGGCGGCACCACCTGGAAGTTGCGGAACCCCGTCTGCCCCCAGCGCAGGAACGCGTAGCGCTCGCCGTTGCGCTCGAACTCCCGCTCGGCGTTGACCAGGAAGGCGGCCTCCCGGCCGTACTCGTCGACCTGCACCGAGTGGTCGATGACCAGCTCGACCGGCTGCAGGGGATTGATCCGCGTCGGGTCGCCCCCCATCGCCGTCATGGCGTCGCGCATCGCCGCCAGGTCGACGACGGCGGGGACGCCGGTGAAGTCCTGGAGGAGCACGCGCGCCGGCATGAAGGCGATCTCGCGCGCCGGCGTCGCCGCCGGGTCCCAGGACGCCACCGCCGCGATCTCGCCGGCGGTGACGACGCTGCCGTCCTCGCGCCGCAGCAGGTTCTCGAGCAGGATGCGCAGGGCGTACGGCAGCCGGGCGACGTCGTAGCCCTGCCCCTCCAGGGCGGCGAGGCGGGCGATCTTGACCTCGCGGCCGCCGAGCGGGAGGGTCGCGTGGCTACGGAAGCTGTCGATCATCGAAGTCTCTCCTCGGAACGCCGGAGCAGCGGGGGGATGGGTCGCGCCCCGGAGGCGGGGGAGCCGCCGTGCGGCTGACTCGAACGATACCAGGATGGGGCGACCGGCGTGTAGGGGCGGGGCGAGGGCGGGGTATCATGTCCGATCATGGCGACGACGGGCGATCTCTCCTCTCCCATGCTGCTGCTCGCCATGCCGCAGGTCCTCGACCCGTTCTTCCATCGCAGCGTCGTCCTCCTCATTCACCACGAGGACGAGGGGAGCTTCGGCTTCATCGTCAACCGCCCCACCGGCATTCGGGTGAGCGAGATCCTCCAGGGGATGGAGGTCTCGTGGAACGGGCCCGAGCGGGCGGTCGCCTACTTCGGCGGGCCGGTGCAACCGGAGCTCGGCACCGTCCTCTACACCCCCCGCCCGGCCGATCTCGCGTCGACCGAAGGCAGCAACGTCGTGCTGCCCGGCATCTCGCTCACCCAGCACGCCGGCGATCTCGCCGCGCTCGCCACCGACCCGCCGGAACGCTTCCGCCTCTTCCTCGGCTACGCCGGATGGGGAGCCGGCCAGCTCGTCCAGGAGATCCTGCGCAACGATTGGCTGACGGCTCCGGTCCAGAGCGAGCTGATCTTCGCCGCCGACCCCGACCAGGTGTGGACGGCCGCCCTCGATTCGGTGGGCGTCGACCCCGCCGCGCTCCCCTCGTGGCGGACCCCCGGGGGCAGCGAGGAGACCACCAACTGAACCAGGCCGACGCCAAGGCGCAGCTCACGACCGAGCACCACCACTCGGCCGGCGGCCTCGTCGTCCGCGACGACGAGATCCTTCTCATCTCGACCCAGAACGGCCGCCGCTGGCAGCTCCCCAAGGGGCACATCGAGGCCGGCGAGACGCCGGTCGAGGCGGCCGTGCGCGAGGTGCGCGAGGAGACCGGGGTGACGGGGGAGATCGTCACCGAGCTGCCCGGCGTCGAGTACTGGTACATCGAGAAGGGCCAGCGGCGGATCCACAAGCGGGTCGACTACTACCTGCTGCGCTACGTCAGCGGCGATGCCGCCGACTTCGACCCCGGAGAGGTATCCGGCGCCGACTGGTTCTCGTGGGACGAGGGGATCGCCCGCATCAGCTTCGACAACGAGCGGCGGGTGCTCGAGAAGGCGAAGCACATCGCGGCGGCAAAGCCGGCGTAAGATCCACCTGCACTCAAAACCATCGGGAGACACCGCATGCTCCACGCCATCGTGCAGGTCGTCTTGAACGGCGTCGCGATCCTGATCGCGAGCCGCCTCGTGCCCGGCATCCACTACACCGGCAGCCTCGTCTACCTGTTGATCGCCGGGCTGGTCTTCGGCCTCATCAACCTGCTGGTCAAGCCGCTGGTGACCCTCCTCTCGCTGCCGCTGATCGTCCTCACCCTGGGGCTCTTCTACCTGGTGATCAACGGCCTCATGCTCTACCTCGCGACCTTCTTCCTGGCGCACCTCAAAATCGACGGCTGCGCGCCGGCGATCCTCGGCGGCCTGGTGATCGCCGTCGTCAACTGGCTGGTGCGCGCCTTCACCAGCCGATAGCGTCCACCCGTGGCCAGCGCGAACAAGAAGAGCCAGGCGCGGCCCGCGGCGGCCGCGAAGCGGCCGGTCACCCGGTCGGCGGCCCACCGCCCGGGCCTCACCCCCGCCGAGGCGCGGCGCGAATCGAAGCGCGCCCGCGCCGAGCGCGCGGCGGAGGTCATCGATCGCCTCGCGGCGGAGTATCCGGACCCGCGGATCGCGCTCGATTTCGCCAACCCGCTCCAGCTCCTGGTGGCGACCATCCTCGCGGCGCAGTGCACCGACCAGCGGGTCAATGCCGTGACGCCCGAGCTCTTCGCCCGCTTCCCCGCCGCGCGCGACTTCGCGGCCGCCCCGCTGCCCCTGCTCGAGGAGCTCGTCCATTCGACCGGTTTCTTCCACAACAAGGCGCGCGCCTTGAAGGCCCTCGGCCAGGCGCTCGCCGAGCACGGCGGCGAGGTGCCGGCGACGATGGAGGAGCTCACCCGGTTGCCGGGCGTGGGACGCAAGACGGCGAACGTCGTCCTCGGCAACGCGATGGGCAAGGCGGTGGGGTTCGTCGTCGACACCCACGTCACGCGATTGGCCAACCGCCTGATGTTCACCCGCGAGAGCGAGCCGGAGAAGATCGAGCGCGACCTGATGGAGCTCCTCCCGCGCGAGCGCTGGATCACCGCCGCCAACCTGCTGATTCACCACGGCCGCGCCGTCTGCAAGGCCCGGCGTCCCGAGTGCGGCCGCTGCGCCGTCAACTCCCTCTGCCCGTCGGCCGAAGTCTAGACGGCAGGCCAGGAGCCGCATCGCATGGCAGAGAGAACCCGCAACGCCGTCGTCACCGGCGCCTCCTCCGGCTTCGGCGCCGCGATCGCCCGCGGCCTCGCCGGCGAGGGCTTCCGGGTCTTCGTGGGGGCGCGGCGGCTGGCGCGGCTCACCGCGCTCGCCGGCGAGATCGACGGCATCGCCCTGGCGCTCGACGTCACCGACGCCGCGAGCGTCGCGGCCTTCGCCGCCGAGGTGGCGAGGGCGGCGCCGGCCCTCCACCTGCTGGTCAACAACGCCGGCGGCGCGCACGGGACGGAGACCATCGCCCAGGCCGTCGACGAGAAGTGGACGGCGATGTACGAGACCAACGTCCTCGGCGTGATGCGGATGACGCGGGCGCTGCTGCCGCTCCTCCTCGCCTCGGGCGACGGCCACGTCGTCAACCTCGGCTCCGTCGCCGGCTTCGAGACCTACTCCGGCGGCGCCGGCTATACGGCCTCGAAGCACGCGCTCCGCGCCCTCACCCGCACCCTCCGGCTCGAGCTCCTCGGCCAGCCCGTGCGGGTGACGGAGGTGGCGCCCGGCCTGGCCGAGACGGAGTTCTCGCTCGTCCGCTTCGCCGGCGACGCCGAGAGAGCGAAGAGCGTCTATCGCGGCATGACCCCGCTCCGTGCGGAGGACGTCGCCGACTGCGTGGTCTGGGCGGCGACCCGTCCACCGCACGTCAACATCGACGAGATCGTCGTTCGCCCGCGCGACCAGGCGACCGTGACGATGATCCACCGGCGCGACGTTACCTCGTAAGCGCGCGATTCCCGTATTCCGCCTCCCTTGCTACCATGAGCCGTCTTTGGGCAAGGAGAACGCCGTGACCTCGAGGACCGCCGCCGTGGCGTGGACCGCCGCCCTGGCGCTCGCCATGGGCGCCGGATTGGGATGCGACAGGCTGTTCCCCCATCGCTCCGGGGGCGAGAGGCTGTGGCGCAAGCACTGCGCCGAGTGCCACGGCCTCGACGGCGCGGGCAATACCCTGCAGTACATGGGGAACCCCTGGGCCGACCTGACCGACGACCACTGGAAGACCGGCGGCGGCGACGCCAGCTCCTTCGAGAGGGTGATCCACGACGGGGTGTTCGGCGAGATGCCGGGATTCCCCGACCTCTCGCACGAGGAGGTCCGCACCCTCTACGAGTACCTCCGCATGCTCCGCCACGAGACGCAGGCGCCGGCGGGAGAGAACCCCTGAGACGGCCGCTCGGCCTCGCTGCCGCCCTCGCGCTCGCGGTGCTCTCGCCGATCGGCTGCGGCCAGCAAGCGGGAGATCGGACGGCCGCCGAGCTCTACCCCAAGTACTGCGCCCGCTGCCATGGCGCCGACGGCAAGGGCAACCCGAGGAGCGTCAACCTCTATCCCAACCTCGATCTCACGCATTCGAAGCTGGTCGGCAAAGAGGCGCACTTCGCGGTCTACCGGCGCATCGCCCAGGGCTACGGGCCCATGCCGGGCTTCGCTCACCGCCTGAGCCAGACCGAGATCGACCGGCTGGCCGACTACTCGATGCAGCTCAACCTGGCGAACGCCGGGCGAAAGTGAGACCTTGAGCCGATGGACCCGCAACGAGTCAGAGACGCGTACCAGAGGCTCCAGTCGCTCGACGACCGGCTGACCCACAAGGTCCGGCCGCGGCAGGGCGGGGCCATGACGCGCCCCACCCAGGAGCAGATGGAGCAGTCCCTCCGCGACCTCGCCACCTACACGGTCGAGCTCAAAGAGATCCTCGAAGAGCTGTTCGTGGCGATCGCGGCGAAGCCGGCGGGAACCAACTGATCCCAAATGCCCATACCGCCGCCGCAAGTTCCGCAGCTGCTCGCGCACGGGATGCCTCATCAAAGCCTCAGGCGACTAGCATCTGAACGCAAATGATCATTACCGTTATCTAATGAGTGAGGTGCTCTATGGCAGTTGTGCCTCTTGTTCTAGAGGGTCCGAACGCCAACGTTGTCGAATCACAGGAGGCGTTTGCCAGCGCGCGTGGCCCGAACGGCGACTCAATCCTTATTCAAAATCTGGATAGAGAACAGCTGCTCGACATACAGCGCACCAATATCTCGTACGATCTCCGTGTAGGTGAATTGTACCGCGACCACCGAGATCAAGGTTCATACGAATTACATGCAGATCAGGAACTCATACTCCGCCCTGGAGCTGCAGTTATCGTTCAGACTGAGGAGATCGTTCACTTACCCAAGACCATGTTTGGCCATATTGTGCCTAAAGTCTCACTGCTCCAAAAAGGCCTATCTAATACCTCCTCCAAAGTAGATCCAGGCTATCCGGGGCCACTTCTCATAACCGTCTTCAATCTTGGCAAACGCCGCGTATCGCTTAAAAGAGGCGATAAATTCTGCTGTCTCTACATTCTCGAGGTGAGTGGATTAGCCCGGCCTTACGGCGGAGACCGTAAACGCATACTCGGCACTGCCAAGAGACACTGGCTGGACTACGTCTTCGACTATCTAGAATCGCGGACCGGAGCTGTACACGCAGCCCTAATTTTTGTTACGTTACTCCTGCTCATCGAGGAGCTCTTCGACCATATCTTTAGGCGTTAACCGGAGGCTGCCTTATAAGGCAGCAACGCTGACCGATTTAAATTGCCTGCCTAAACGCAGATCTTGACCCTGGTAAGAAGATCCGATGCCTTCACCGTACACTCTGCTAGGCGCTGCTGTTAGCCGCTCGAACACTAGGCGTGCCACCACTTGTCCGTCCTCGAGAACGCATGGTACACCATACGAACGAACTTCTAGAACCGCTCGCGTCCCCAGAATATCGTCGTTCCCATAGCCGAAGCCAGGATCAAAGAACCCCGCGTAGTGTACGCGGAACTCACCAAACGAAGGGTCGTAGGGGACCATCTCCGCCGCATGCGTCGGAGGAATCCTAATCCTCTCTTTAGACGCCAGAATATAGAGAAAGTCAGGCACCAGGAGAAGCTGCCGTCTCTCTGATTGTCGAATAGGATCCCAGTACTCTAAGGGCTGGTAGGCGTATTTCTTGTCAAAGTCAATTACGCAAGGATCTACCTTCGAGCGATAGCCCACTATCTTGCCATGGTTCTCGTCGCCTTCCAAATCTATTGAAAGCCAAAGACCATGGGCGATCATTGCGTCACGAGGTAGTCCATGCTCCGAATAGACGAGAGTCGATTCAGAATGAAGCGAGTTAAGGTGTCTGTCAGAAGCAGAGGGTGAACCGCGAACTAGCCTGAGCTGATTCAATTTCGAACCCGCACGGACGATGAGACTAAAGGTTCGCGGTATGATTTCGACGTAGAGAGGCCCTTTATAACCAGGGCTTACTCTCTCGAATTGTGTGGCATAATCCGTAATAAGTCGGGTAAAGACGTCGAGCCGTCCAGTCGTACTCTTGGGGTTAGCTTTGCCGGAGACCTCTGCTGGCAGATTAAGAGACTCCATTAATTGGACAAGGTAAACATGGTCGCGCTCCAGGACAAGAGGACTTGAAAGGTCGAGAGGGAAAGCCTCATCATGGAGCTCCATGTCTCGAAGACGTCTGGCGACGGTTGATGTTCCGTTCGGAAGAAAGCTCGCGCGGACTCTGTACGCCAAGGCCCCGAGCCGCAGGTCGAGACTAGCCGGCTGGATTTGATCTGGTGCTATTGGGGTCGACGCGCTAATGTGCCCCGAGCAAATTAGCGCAGCTATCGATTGAGAAGGAATTATGCCAGTGTTGTGCGTCTGTGGTGGCTGCGCAAGTTCAGGGAAAAGAGAAGCTATGCTCATAGTTTAGCTCGGATAGAATAAGCCGGCATGAATGTGGATGTCCTTTTGATAATATCGAGCGAAACAACGAAGACCGCAGAAGCCACCCTGTGCTTTCTTTCCTCCTCCAACACGCGAACCCTCTGGAATAATTCCCTCACAGGTAGGACAAACATTCCTCTCCCAGAGCTCGGCGAGGTACTCTTCCTCAGTCCCCATAGAGCCTGTGTGTAGCTGAATAAGAAGTTTGTCTTGACGCGAGGTAAGTTTATCTCTGGCGCTCAAGATTGCGGCAGCACGGGTAGTGTACAGGCTATTCTCAGCACCACTGCCATCGGGCATTGACGATAGTGTCCAGCCGTTGGATTTTGCGGTTACTTGGTACTCTGTCATGTAGATAGTATAGCGCGCTTATACGAAGCATGCATGACAGAGTGCTTAGCTCTCGGGCGTGTGTTCGGCTGCAAGATCTCTACTCCGATGAGACGGGTGGCATTCGGTTAGCTCACCGGCGCCGGGCGGAATCTCGATGAAACGACCAGAGGAGGGCACGCCGCTTCCGCTGAGGATAGGCAGCCTCGTTCTCGCGCGGTCATCTATAAATCTGCAGCACAGGTCGCGCGCGGCTGGCAGCCGGCGCACTCGCACCCTCACGGCTTGGCGCCGGGCGGGCCGGGCACGCCGCCCGGGAAGCCGGGAGGTCCGACGGGACGGCGAGGGCTCCCGATCGGCGCCGGCACACCGATGCCCGGGAGGCCGGGGAACGGCACGGCGGAGCCGGGGCCGCCCGGCAGCCCGCCGCCGGCGGGCTGGAAACCGGCCGGCAGGCCGGGGAAGGGCCGCCCGATCCAGCGCACGTCCAGCTTGAGACCGCGGTTGAGCTGCGGCCGGCCGGGGATGAGGGGAACGGTGGCGCCCACCCCGGTGATCAGATTGAAGGTGAAATTCCACTGATCGTACTCGTCCTTGCCGTCCCAGGTCTCGATCGACTTCTTGGTGCTGCGGCTGTGGACGCCGATGATCGGCCCGGTGGCGACCGTCTCCGGCTGCTCGCCACCACCCTCGCCGGGGACGGGGGTGTTCTGGCGGGTCCCCGCGCGGCCGTTGGGCTGGCCCGGCTGACCGGGGGGCACCAGCGGCTGCCCGGGCAGGGGCACCAGGGGAGTCCCCTGACCCTGGTAGATCACCGCCCATTTGCCGCCCTCGGTCATCGGGTCCTTCCAGAGCTGGCGGATGCAGCGCGGCTTGACCTCGACCAGCTCGTCGAGCTTGGTGGGGAGGCGCTGAAAGCGGTTCTGGAAGATGCGGATCGCCTCCGCGTACTGCAGGCCGCGGAAGATCAGCTCCTCTTCCTTCTCGCGCCGGATCTGGGTGCTCCAGAGCGGGAGCATCGCCACCACCATGATGTTCAGGATGGCGACCGCCATCACCAGGATGACCAGGTTGTAGCCCGCCTCCCGGCGTCGGGGCGAGTGCTTGGTCAGGGTCACCACTCCTTGTAGGGCGTGCCGTTGAGCGCCAGGCGCTCGGAGCCGGAGTGGACGTCGACGATGCCGGGCTCGCCCGAGTCGCCGGTGTCGGTCGCCCCGGCGCCATTGTCGGCGGCGGGGCTCGCGTTGTCGCCGTTGGGCTGATCCTTGTCGAGCTCCTCGAGGACCGGCACCCAGGTGTCGTTCTTCTTGGTCATCGGGTCGAACGGCAGCGCCCGCAGGTAGTGCGCCTCGACCAGCGCCTGCAGGCTCTGCGGGTAGTGCCCCTTGTCGCCGTAGTACTGGTCGATCACGTCGCGCAGGGTGTGGAGGTTGGTCTTCAAGACCGCCTCGTTGGCGCGGGTGGGCATGTCCTTCATCGCCGGCATGGCGATGGCCGCCAGGATGCCGATGATCGCGATGACGATGATCAGCTCGAGGAGGGTGAAGCCGCGCTGGTCGGCGGGCGCGTGCATCGCGGTGTCGCTCATCTCGCTCTCCTCGCTCGCCCCTACCACTTCCTGAACGGCATCCCGTTCAGGCCCGCGCCGGGTGCCAGCGAGTAGACGTCGTAGACGTCCTCGCCGCCCCATGAGGTGGCGTCCCAGGCATCCTGGTAGCTGCGCAGGCCCCACTCGGCCTTGCCGGTCATCGGATCGATCGGGATGCGGCGTAGGAACTTGGCCTTCTTGTTGATCTGGCCGATGAGGGGCACCCCCTCGACGAGGACGTCGAGCTTCGGCGGATAGCCGTCGGTGCCCAGGTCGACCTGGATCAGGCCGCTGTCGCTGTAGCGCTTGTACTGGTCGATCGCCAGGCGCAGGTCGCGCAGGTCGCCGCGCAGCTCGGTCTCCTTGCTGCGCGAGTTGGTGAACTTGGCGACCGGCAGCGCGACCGCCGCCAGGGCGACCATCACCGCGGCCACCATGACCAGCTCGGCGAGGGTATAGCCCGCCTCACGCCTCCCCTTGAGCATCGATGAGCCCATCTTGGATTCTTAACCCCGTGGCGTCTCGGAAGCTTCCCGCGGCGGCGGCGCCTTCGGCCTCTCGGGCGGAGCGGCGACGACCTCGACGAGCGCCGGCCGCATCGTCGCGGCCAGCGGGTGCAGCGCGGCGTCGAGCGCCCCGCTGTCGTGGAACTCGAGGCGGGAGGAGCCCGCGGCGAGGGCGCGGAAGGTGATGCGGGCGACGGCGCCCTTGCCCGCCACCCCCGGCACCTTGCCGAGCCGGCTCGCGCCGAGCACCAGGTCGCCGCTCCGCGAGCTGTCGGACAGCACCTGGGCGATCTCCTTGCCGCCGAGGAAATCGCCGGCCTCGACCTTCTCGACGGCCAGGATCTTGGGGTCGAAGGCGAGGGCGAGCGGCAGGTGCGAGACCGGCTCCGCGGCCGCCGCCTGGAGCGTCACCTCGAACCGCTCGCCGGCCGCCACCTGGAGCCGCCGCGGGGTGAGCGAGAGCTGGACGGCGGCGCCGCCGGCATGGACATCGGAGCGGACCTCGGCGCGGGCGTCCGCGGAGCGCTGGGCGGCGAGCGCCGGGCTGGCGCGCGGCGTCGCCGAGGTCGCTGCGGCCCGGGCGGCGGTCAGCGCGGCCGCGGGAGTCGCCGCGGGCGCGGCGGCGGCCGGACCCGCCGCGCCGTCGAGCGCGGCCTGCCCCTCCTCGCCGCCACCCTGGGGCACGAGCGGCTGCTGCTGCTGGCCCGGCGGCGGGACCGGCTGGGGGGCGGGCTGCGCTGGCGGCCGGAAGATGTCGGTGGGAGGCTTCGCCGGCACCAGGTCGATCCCCGTCGGCGGCGCTTGCGGCTGGCCGGGCGGCTGGTTGGGCTCGGCGCCGGGCTCGCCCGGTCGCAGGCCGCGCGGCAGCCGCTGGACGCGGCGGCGGATGGCGTCCTGGATCTGCTCGGGCGTCCCCTCGTTGCCCTCGAACGGCCCCTCGACCTCGGACTCGACGCGCGGGCTGCCGCCGCGGAAGGTGACGTTGGCCTCGGTCCCCGCCCAGATCGGCAGCAGGTCGTCCTCGGTGATCTCGGCCTGGCGGATGATGTGCGGCGTGATCGTCAGGATCACGTCGGTGCGCTGATGGCTGGTGTTCTTGTTGGAGAACAGGCGGCCGATGATCGGGATCTCGGAGAGGCCGGGGATGCCGTTGTCGGTGTTGTTCGAGTCGGTGCGGATCAGACCGGCCAGGAAGTTGGTCTCGCCGTCCTTCAGGCGGATCGTCGAGTCGATCGTGCGGGTGCCGATGATCGGCTGCGACTGCCCGCCGGAGCCCGCGACGCTGCCATTGAGCTGCGACACCTCGATCTTGAGCTTGATCGTCACCTCCTGGTTGTGATGGACGCGCGGCTCCATCTCGATGCGGATGCCGACGTCCTGGTACTGGAAGGAGGTGATCGGCACGATGTTGCCGCCGATGGTGTTCGAGGTGTTGAAGGTGGTGAGCGGGATCGGCACGCGGTCGCCGATCACCAGGTTCGCCTTCTCGCCCTCGGTGATGCGGAGCTGGGGCTTGGCGAGGAGCTGGGCCTCGGTCGACTGCTTCATGAAGTTGTAGATGAAGCTGGGGATGGTGATCGCCCAGTTGCTCTGGTTCAGGAAGCGCAGATCGGAGAGGTGGATCGGCGCCGGGGCGGCGGTGGCGCCGGTCCCGGTGGTGCCCAGGTCGACGCTCTGCTGGACCTGGTAGTTGCTGAGCGAGATCCCCAGGTCGCGCATCTTGCCGGTGTTGATCTGCAGCAGCTCGACGTCGACCACCACCTCGGCCTTCGACTTGTCATTGGTCTCGATGATGCGCTGGGCGACCTTCACCTTGTCGGCGGTGTCGCGCAGGATGATGGCGTTCAGCTGCTCGTTGGTGGCGATCTTGCGCGCGTCGATCAGGCTGCGCAGGATCGTCGTCATGTCCTTGACCTCGGCGTTCGACAGGAAAAACGTCTGGATGACGAGGTCCTCGTAGATGCGCCGGTTCTGCGGGTTGTCGGCGGCGATGATGATGGTCTGCGGATCCATCACCTTGTAGAAGTGGCCGGCCGCCCGCATCAGGAACTCGAGGGCGGCCTGGGCATCGACGTCCTTCAAATCGACGGCGATGTCCTGGTCCTTCAAGTTGGGGTCGAAGAGGATGTTGATGCCGAACGCCTTGCCCAGGGCGCGGTAGATGTCGAAGATCGAGACCGGCTGCGGGAACTCGAGCGAGATCGGCTGGTTCGACCGCGGGTTGAGCTCCGGCGGCTGCGGCCGCGCGTTCTTGGTCTTCCGCTTCATGTCGTCGATCGTCTCGGGCTGCTGGCTGCGCTGCGCCGCCTCGTAGGCGGTGCGGGCGTGGTCGAGCTCGGCCTTGGCATACTGGTTGGTGGGGTCGAGCTGGACCGCCTGCTCGTACTCGATCAGGGCGCGCTCGACCACCCCCGCCGCCTGGTAGCGCTTGCCCCTCTCGAAGTGGTCCTGGGACGCCTTGATCTTGGCGCGCAGGAGGTTCGCCTTGTACCCGATGTTGTCGGGATCGACCTCCAGCGCCTTGATGTACTGCAGCACCGCCTCGTCCCATTTGCCCTGCTGCGTCGCGATCTCCGCCTGCCGCGCATTGCGGTAGCCCGAGCAACCGGCCAGCGCGACCAGCAGGAGACACGGCGCGAGGAACCGTACGGAGGGGTTGCGCATTCTTCTCGACCTTTCTCGATCCTAGCGGCCGGCGGGCAGCCGCTGGGGAGGCGTGTTGGGGAAGCCGACGAAACCGACGTCCACGGACTCGAAGCCGATGTGGTTGACGGTGAACTTGCCGTCGATCGTCCCACCCTCTCTTACGTTGAAGATGTTCTTGCCGTCGGTGAACACGGCGAGGCGCCGGTCGGGCGCGCCGAAGTTGCCGAGATACTTCAGCGTGAACGGCGGCGGCTTGGGGATGAGCGCCTCCAGGCGCGCCCGCTCCTCCGCCTCGGCGCGCAGGCGCGCGGCCTGCTCCGCGGCAGCGCGCTCGGCTGCGCGCTCGGCGGCCGTCGGCTGGTGGATGGGGAGCGGCGGCGGCGGCGGCGGCTCGACGAAGCGCCAGGGATCGCGCCCGGGCCGGTAGCTCTCGGGGTCGTGCTGGAGCGCCGCGACGCGCAGGTCGACCACCTCGTGGACGGGCGCCGAGGCCTTGCCGCGCGCGGCCGGGGCGCCCGGGCGCGGCGCCCCGCCGTCCTCGGGATCGCCGGCCCGCGCCGCGGCCGCCGGCGGCGCGACGGGAAGATCGTCGCCGCCGGCGCCGAGATAGCGCCAGATTGTGATCAGCACCAGCACCCCCAGGACGATCAGGAGCACCCGCTGCCGGCTCACGAGCTCCCTCCCGGCAGCCGCGCCCGATCGACCGCCGGCCGGGCGAAGGCTGGCCCCTCTTTGGTGAAGAGGGTCGACAGCCGGAGGTTGATCCGCAGCTCCGCCCCGCGGGCGTCCTGGCTCAGGTTGGCGTCCTCGAGGGTGAGGAAGGAGTCGGAGAGCTCGAGCAGGTTGATGAACTTCCGCAGCTCGAGGTAGGTGCCCTGCACCGAGAAGATGAAGGACCGTTTGACCAGGCCATATTCCTCGAGCTCCTGCTCGGGGTAGCTGATCGCCTGCGGCACCAGGCCGGCCCGGCGCGCGAGGTCGATGACCTCGGCGGTGACCTCGGTGAGGCGCCGGCGCCGGGTGGAGAAGCGGTCCTCGTAGAGCTGGACGACGCGGCGCCGGTTGGCGGCGGCGCGCACCAGGAGGCTGTCGAGCTCGTGCTGGCGCGCCTTGAGCGTCGCCACCTCGTGGTTCTGCGAGTCGAGCTCGGCGGAGAGCGATTCGAGATTGACCGCGTAACCCAGGCGGTAGACGCTCCACGCCCCCAGGTTCAAGAGGAAGAAGACGAGGGCGGGCAGCCACACCCACAGCCGCTGGCGCCAGATCTCGGGGTTGTTCATCGCCCCCCCTCGTCCGGCGGCCGCGGCGGCGGCACGCCCACGCCCCGCGGCAGGTTCTGCCGCTGTACCGGCGCCACCCGGCGCGGCGCGGGGGCCGGCACCGGCGGCGCCAGCGCGCCTGGAGCCGGACCCGTGCCGCCGATCGGCCGCGGCGGGGTGAGGACGCTGCGCGGCGCCGGCGTGAAGGTGCCGAACCCGCCGGGGGCGGCGGGGCCGAGCCGCGAGGCGGCCGGCGGCGGCGAGAGCTTCCAGTGGTGCCCCGGCGGCCGCACCGGCCCGGCGACCGCGGCGTTCGGCAGGTAGCCGACGGTGAGGTCGAAGCGGACCAGGCCGTCGTTCTCGTTCGCCTGGCGCACCAGGTTCGGCTCGACGAAGGCGGGATGGGCGAAGAGGTTGTCGACCAGGTCGAGCACGGCCTCGTCGCTCTTCGCCTGGCCGGAGATGGTCAGCAGGACGCGATCGGTCGGCCGCTTGGGCGCCCGCCGCCGCCGCTCGTCGCGCTCGTCGGCGATCCCCTGCGGGGCGAGCCGACCCAGGCGGACGTCGTCCGGCAGCACCTCGGCCATACGGTCGAAGAGCTGGCTCCAGGAGAAGGTGCGCTGATCGATCTTGCCGTTCAGGTAGCCGACCTCTTCGTTCTGGCGGCCGAGATCGAGCCGCGCCACCTCGGTCTCGCGGCGTGCGATCGCCTCGCGCGCCGTGGCGATCGCCGCCTCGCCGGCCTTGAGCTCGGCGCGCTTCTCCCGCGAGCTCACCAGATAGCCCCAGAAGACGAGGACGTTGGTGAGCAGGAGGAGCGTCCCCACCACCCACAGCAGCGCTGCCGCCCGCCGCACCGGTCGCACGTTGACGAACGGCCGCCGGGAGAGATTGAGGCGGTCGGTCGACCGCCGATCGAATCCACCGCGGTCGGTCGACCGCCGATCGAATCCACCGCGGTCGGTAGAAGGCACGCTGCGGTCGGCCGTCATGCCACCTCCCGCCGCGCCGCGCCCAGGAGCGGCGCCATCTCCCGCCACGGCGCCGCGGCCTCCTCGATCTGCAGCGGCGGCAGGTGGCGGCCGTCGAGCGGCCGCGCCGCCGTCCCCAGCCCGTCGGCCAGGCGCGCGAGCCATGCCGACTCGAGCTCGGGCGGCGCCGACAACAGCACCCACGCCAGGGTCGAGCCCGGGAAGTGCTCGTCGAGGAAGTTGCGGGTGAGCCGCAGGTCGCGCGAGACGAGGCCGGCCCAGGCTTCGGGGGGCAGCGTCGGCGAGACCGCCTTGAAGCGGTGCAGGACTGGCTCGCCGCCGCGGACGAAGGCGAGCGTGTAGCCCGCCGGCTCGACCAGCGCGAGGGCGCCGAACCGCTCGCCCGCTCCGAGGACCGTCGGGCCGCCGGGGGCCGGCGCCGGGCGGAGCGGGGGGATCTCCGCGGCGAGCCGCTCCTCGTCCAGCGCGGCGATCAGCGCCAGGCTGACGCTGGTGATCTGGCCGAGGCGGATGCCGGCGTTCGCGAAGGCATCCTCGAGCTGGGCCAGGAGCTGCTCGAGGGCGAAGCCGAGGAGCGTCCGCCGCGGCTCCTCCTGGCCGGGGAGCGGCGTCACCTCGACGGCGCCGATCCGCAGCTCGTCGACCCGGAACGGCACCAGGCGCTTGAGCTTCCAGCGCAGCACCTCGTCGCGCTGCTCGCCCGCCCGCGGGATCTCGGTGATCTCGGTGAAGCTCACCCGCAGCCACGACTCCGGGACGACGAGCGACGCGTCCTCGACCGGGCCGGGTAGCTGCCGCAGGAACTCGGCGAGCTGCTCGCCGATGGCCCGCGGGTCGCGCAGCGGGCCGCCCAGGAGGCCGACGTGGAAGGTCTCCGGCGGCAGCAGGGCGGCGCGGAAGGCGCGGAAGCGGAAGCCCGCGGGCAGGCGCACGAACTGCCCGTAGGCGAT
>Ga0307470_10000575_pt1 | contig 17176 bp, 16 predicted proteins | sample atmos_gasesAM3C__FD_204565 | JGI IMG/M metagenome (GOLD analysis project Ga0307470, IMG submission 204565) | Hardwood forest soil microbial communities from Morgan-Monroe State Forest, Indiana, United States - atmos_gasesAM3C_05 | ecosystem: Environmental > Terrestrial > Soil > Temperate forest... | reverse complement strand
ACTGGACCGCCGCCGGCTCGGCGGCGAGTCTTAACGAAGAACCGCCAGCGAGCCGCTGGCGGTCCAGCCGCCGAGCCGGCGGCGCTACGTCTGCAATGCTTCAAATCTCGCGGCTCTTTCCAGCCAGGTGGTCCGCGACCGACTTCTCGAACAGTTTGTCGAGTTTCCCCGACGCCGCGTCACGCTCGATTTCACGGTCCCACTCGTCAGCGTCACGCTCGGCCAACCACTCTCGCAGCTCTGCCATCTCTGCCGCTGAAAGCTTACCGATCTCTTCTTCAAGTGCTTGAACTTTCGTCATGATCGTCGATCTGCGTGAACCATTCTACCCGAGCGGGATGACACGATGCAGATGACCGAGAACGTTTCGTCAGACACCGTCAGAGAGTCTACGCCCGCTTGCGTCCGCTTCACCTATCACACCAAATAATGACGATATTCTGTTAATCTGCCCCTAGGTCCAGGTCGTTCCCATTACAAAAGAAGGTTGCCACCGCCATGCGTAACTATACCCATCGCCTCGCGCGATTCTTTGTCGTCCTCCTGATCAGCGGCTCGGCCTTTGCCCAGACGCTCGTGCCTACGGCGGCATCGGTGCCCGGCGAAGTCCTGGTGAAGTTCCAGGCGGGGGTGTCGAGCAATGACATCGCCAGCCTCGAGCGCGGGACCGACATCGACCGCGGCGAACAGATCTCCAGTGTGACATCCGGAACGATCTGGCGGCTGCACTCCTCCTCGCTGACCACGGACGCGCTCAAGCTCTCCCTGCAAACAAACACGAGCATCGTCTACATCGAGCCGAACTACATCCTCCACATCGTCGACAGTCCCAATGACACGTTGTACTCGCAACTGTGGAACCTGAAAAACACCGGACAGACGGTCGGTGGCTCTCAAGGATTCCCGGGAGCGGACATCAGCGCCGAATCCGCATGGGGCGTGACCACGGGATCATCGACCATCGTCGTCGGTGTCGTCGATACGGGCGTGGACTACACACACCCCGATCTCGCGGCAAACATCTGGAGCAACCCCGGCGGCAAAGGAAACGTGCTCTGCGCCGCGGGAACGCACGGATTCAACGCCATCACAGGAACGTGTGACCCGAGGGACGATCACTACCACGGCACGCACGTGTCGGGGACCATCGGTGCTGTCGGCAACAATTCTCTGGGCGTGGTCGGGGTCGCCTGGACCACGTCGATCATGGCACTGAAGTTCCTCGATTCCTCGGGCAGCGGAACCACAGCCGGCGCCATTGCCGCGATCGACTTCGCCGTGCAGGCCAAGATCGACGGAGTCAACGTACGGATCCTGTCGAACAGTTGGGGTGGCGGAGGTTTCTCCAAATCGCTGCTGGACGAAATCAACAAAGCCAACGAGAACGACATCCTCTTCGTCGCGGCGGCCGGGAATGATTCGCAGAACAATGACACGTCGCCTCACTATCCGGCGAACTACAGCACGCCGAATATGATTTCGGTCGCGGCGACTGACAACCGCGATGCTCTGGCGTACTTCTCCGATTACGGTCCAACCAGCGTTCACCTCGGCGCGCCAGGCGTCAACGTCCTGTCCTGTTTTCCGGGCGGCAGCTACCAAACCCTCAGCGGTACGTCCATGGCTACGCCGCACGTCGCCGGCGTAGCGGCGCTCGTCCTGGCGAAAACGCCCGGTATGACGACCGCGCAAGTCAAGAGCGCCATCCTCGACAATACCGATCCCATCTCCAGCCTTTCCGGGAAGACCATCACCGGCGGCCGGCTGAACGCGGCAAAAGCGGTCGGCGCGCCCCTCGGCCCGGACTTCTCAATGCTCGTGAGTCCGCCTTCGCGAAGCGTGCCGCAGGGCGGTTCGACGACGTATACCCTCACCATCACACCTTCCAATGGATTCAGCGGCTCCGTCAATCTCGCGGTCACTGGTCTGCCAACGGGGGCGTCCGGAACGTTCAGTCCGAATCCGGCGACGACCACGTCCACCCTCGCCGTGACCATCATCGCCTCGACGCCGCTCAACTCGTATCCACTCACGATCACCGGCACCAGCGGCGCTCTCACACACTCGACAACAGCGACGCTGTCCGTGGTTACGAATCCACCAGTGACCGCCTGCCCGTCGTTTTCGTCGCTGCTTACGTACTACGTCGGTTTCAGTCCCACCATGGTCACCACCGGGGATTTCAACCGTGACGGCAAGACCGACCTCGCGGTGGCCTCCACGGGCTCCAACCAGATCCTGCTGCTGATGGGAACGGGTAACGGAAGTTTCCTGTCTTCCGTCAGTTATAGCGCCGGCAACGCTCCCGTTTCCGTGGCCGTGGGAGACTTCAACGGCGATGGGAAGGCTGACCTGGCCGTCGCCAACGCGGTCTCCAACAACGTCTCGATTCTGCTGGGAAACGGCGACGGCACGTTTCAGCCCGCGGTCAACTACGCGACCGGCTCGAATCCCTTCTGGCTGGCCATCGGCGATTTCAATGGCGACGGAAAGCCTGACATCGCAGTCGCGAACAATGGCTCGAACAGCGTCTCGATCCTGGCCGGCCAGGGCGACGGAACATTTCAGGCAGCCGTCAATTACAGTGCCGGCTCCGGGCCTTTCTGGGTGAGCGTTGGGGATTTCAACGGCGACGGCAAAGCCGACCTCGCCGTCGCTGACTACAATTCCAATAAAGTATCGATTCTGTCAGGGAACGGCGATGGAAGTTTCCAGGCTCCGGTCTTTTATGGCACCGGGAACGGCCCTTCGTCCATCGCCATCGCCGACTTCAATGGCGACGGGAAAGCGGACCTGGCGGTTTCGAACGATGGTTCCAGCAACGTCTCGATCCTCATGGGAGTTGGAGACGGTACGTTCCAGGCAGCCGTGAATTATGCGGTGGGAAGCGGCCTGCACTCGATTGCCGTGGTCGACATCAACGACGATGGTAAGCCCGACCTGGCCGTCGCCAACAGCGTTTCCAGCAGCGTGTCCATTCTGGCAGGCAAAGGGGATGGCACGTTCCAGCCAGCGATCAGCTATGGAGCGGGCACCGGGGCCAATCAGGTCGTCGTCGGCGACTTCAACGGCGATGGAAAGCCCGACCTGGCGTTGACGGACGGCGACTCCTATTACCTCGCGGTCCTTCTGAACAACGGCGTCTGCTCAATGAACTGCGACACGATCGCCACCGCGGTCAATTACCCCGCCGGCGTCACCCCCCAGTCGGTGGCCGTAGGCGACTTCAACGGCGACGGCATCCCCGATCTTGCGGTGGTGAACAGCGGTGCCAACAATGTTTCGATCGAGCTGGGTGTTGGGGACGGCACCTTCCTGCCCTCGGGCACATTCAGCGCAGGCACCACGCCCTACTCGGTGGACGTTGGCGACTTCAACGGCGACGGCAAACTCGATCTCGCGGTCGCCAACAGCGGTTCCAACGACGTGTCGATCCTCCTCGGAAACGGAAACGGCACATTCCAGGCCGCCGCCAGTTTCGGCGCCGGCACGAATCCGCACTCCGTAACCGTCGGCGATTTCAACCACGACGGGAAAGCCGACCTCGTTGTGGCGAATAACGGATCGAACAATGTCTCCATCCTTCTCGGCAACGGGAACGGCACCTTCCTGCCGGCGGTCAATTACGGCACGGGGACCAATCCTGAATCCGTGGTCATCGGCGACTTCAATCGCGACGGCAAGGCCGACCTTGCGGTAGCGAACAGCGGGTCGAACAATGTCTCGCTCCTGTCAGGCAACGGGGACGGCACCTTCCAGACAGCGACGAGCGCCAACGCCGGCACCAGTCCCGTATCCATCTTCACAGGCGACTTCAATCGCGACGGCAAGCCCGACCTTGCCGTGGCGAACAGCGGGTCGAACAACGTCTCCATCCTTCTCGGCAACGGAACCGGCACGTTCCAGGCCGCGGTCAATTACGCCGCCGGCACGAATCCCTCTGTCGTAGCGGGCGGCGACTTCAACGACGACGGCATTCTCGATCTCGCCGTGGCGAACAAGGGATCGGATAATGTTTCGATCCTTCTCGGCAATGGGAATGGCACTTTTGCCCCGGCGGTCAACAGCGGAGCGGGAACGGGCCCCCGCTGGCTCGCCGTCCACGACTTCAATCGCGACGGCAAGCCCGATATGGCCGTCGCGAACGGCAGCTCGAATAACGTCTCCATCCTGCTCGACACCTGTCCGGTGCCCGACCTTACCGTCACGAAAACACACTCCGGCAGCTTCACCCAGGGCGACACGGGAAAGCTCTACACGATTACCGTGAGCAACTCCGGGAACGCGCCCACCAACGGGTTCGTGACCGTGACCGATACTCTCCCCTTCGGACTGAACGCCACAGCGATGAGCGGCAGCGGATGGGCGTGCACTGCCGGCACGGTCACTTGCAACCGCAGCGACACGCTGGCCGCGGGAGCGAGCTACCCGCCCATCACGCTGACCGTAAACGTCGCCGGCAATGCTCCCTCAACCGTCACGAATACCGCCAGAGTGTCCGGCGGCGGAGAGCTGAATACGATCAACGACAGCGGGACCGACCAGGCCACGGTCGCTCCGGTTACAGACCTCATCATTACGAGCACGCACAGCGGAAACTTTACGCAGGGCGAAATCGGCAAGGGATACGTGATCATCGTCAGGAACATCGGAGGGCTTCCCACAGACGGAACAACAGTCATGGCGACGGACACCCTGCCCTCCGGTTTGACCGCTACGGCGATCAGCGGCACTGGTTGGGCCTGTACCCTCGGCACACTCACCTGCACGCGCACGGACGTGCTGGCCGCAGGCAGCAGCTATCCGGCCATCACCGTGATCGTCAATGTGTCGGCTTCCGCTCCAGGCGCCGTCACGAACACGGTCACCGTATCCGGCGGCGGAGAAGGCAACACCGCTGACGACACGGCGAATGATCCGACCACGATCTGGAGCAGCCAGACTTGCGGCGGCTTTGGCGGGCCGGTCAACTATTTTAGTTTTGAGCCCAATGGCATCGTCTCCGGGGACTTCAACGGTGACGGCAAGATCGATCTCGCCGTAACCAATTCCGGTTCCAACACCGTCTCGATCTTCCTGGGGACCGGGACAGGCACGTTCGCCGCTCCGGTCAACTACACCGTAGGCAGCTTTCCACGCAATCTGGTCGTCACTGATCTCAACAACGACGGAAAAGCCGACCTTGTTGTGGTCAATGTCAGTTCCAACAGCGTGTCGCTCCTTCTCGGGAATGGAGATGGCACCTTCGCGGCAGCGGTGAACTACCCCGTTGGAAACGGTACCGAAGGCGTAACCGCCGGAGATTTCAACGGCGACGGGAACATCGACCTCGCCGTGTCCAGCTACTACTCCAATAACGTCTCCATTCTCCTCGGAAATGGAAACGGCACGCTGCAAACGCCGGTCAACTACCCCGTCAACGGTACCTCCCTCTCGCTGATCAGCGCTGATTTGAACGGAGACGGAAAGCTCGACCTTGTCGTCCCGAACTACTCTTTCAATAACGTGGCTGTCCTTCTCGGCAATGGCGACGGCACCTTCCAGCCCGCGGTCTCCTATGTAACCGGATCGAGCTCCTCTGCCGCGGCCGTGGGTGACTTCAACGGGGACGGCAAGCCTGACCTCGCGGTATCCAACTACTATTCCGGTAACGTCTCCGTCCTGCTCGGCAAAGGGGACGGCACATTCTTCGGCGCGCTGAACTACAGCGCTTCCTATGGTCCGGAGTCAGTGACGATCGACGACGTCAATGGCGACGGCAAGGCCGACATCATCGTGCCCAACACCGGCGGGAACAACATCTCGCTACTCCTGGGCAATGGCGACGGAACGTTCCAGCCAGCGACCAACATCCCCACGGGCAGCGGTCCGACTCAGGTCGTCGTCAGCGACTTCAACGGCGATGGAAGGGCTGATCTGGCCGTTGCCAACTTCTACGGCGACGTGACCTCCGTCATGCTGGGGGCCTGCTCGGATCTGACCATCGCGAAGAGCCATTTTGGGAACTTCAGCGGCGGACAGACCAACGCCACCTACACGTTGACCGTCAGTAATGTGGGAGGAGCCTCGAACGGCGGACTGGTTACCGTGACCGACACTCTTCCCACCGGCCTGTCCGCGGTCTCCATGAGCGGCTTCGGATGGACCTGCGACGTCCCCACCGTCAAATGCACGCGCAGCGACGTGCTGGCCGGAGGTGCGAGCTACCCGAGCATTACATTGACCGTGAGTGTGGCCCTGAACGCTCCCGCGAGCGTCACGAATACCGCCACCGTTTCCGGCGGCGGCGACACCAACCTGACGAACAATACAGCCAGCGACCCCACCACGATCGTGCAGGTGGCCGATCTGACCATCACCAAGACTCATACCTCGAGCTTCCTTCCCGGTCAGGTCGGAAGAACCTATACCATCACCGTGACGAACATCGGTGGCGTCACCACCAGTGGAACGGTCACGGTCATTGACAACCTGCCGAGCGGCCTGACGGCCACCGACATGTCCGGCATCGGATGGAACTGCGACCTCCCCTCGCGCAACTGCTCGAGGAGCAATCCGCTGGCCTCCAACACCTCCTATCCGCCGATCACGCTGACGGTGAACGTCAGTAACAACGCTCCGTCAAGCATCACGAACTTCGCCAACGTCTCAGGCGGCGGAGAGGCCTTCTTTAACAATGACACGGCCAGCGACATTACAAAGATCCTGGGCACACCGACGAATCTGGTCGCCACCGCGATCTCCACGACCCAGGTAAGCCTTACCTGGGATGCGGTGGTGAACGCCACGGGCTATCAGGTCCTGCGCAGCGCGAACAACGGCCCCTTCACCGAGGTCGGAGCACCGCTCGGGAACGCCTTCATCGATCCGTCGTTGACGCCAAACACCACGTATCTCTATCGCGTCTCCGCCACGGACAGCACGGCCGTCGGACTGCCGAGCAACATCGACCTGGCCACGACCATCCTGTTCACCGACGATCCCATTGTTACCGCCTGGACGCTGATCAAACCCGCGCACGTGAACGAACTGCGAACGGCGGTCAACGCGGTTCGCGCAGCGGCCGGGCTGGGGGCGGCAACCTTCACCGACCCATCATTGACCACCGGCTTCCCAATCAAGGCCGTTTACCTGACCGAGCTACGATCGAATCTCGGTCCGGCCCGTGCCGCCATCGGCGTGCCGGCGATCGTCTACACCGACCCGACCCTCGGAGTCGGAACGACAATCAAGGCCACTCATCTTCGGGAGCTTCGGGCGGGAGTGAAGTGATCAGCGATCACTTGCACGGAGGCGCCAGAGTCTTCAGGAGCGTACCGCTCTTGAACTGGATGTCCGTAATCCGCCAGTGACCGGACGACTTTGAGAGGCTGTACACGAGACGGGACCTGACCTTCGACACACCGGGAAACAGGAGAAAGCTCACCTCGAAGCGGTTCGCCTTCCCGTCGCCGAGGCGGCGGATCTGGAGGTCCCCGATTCCGTTATCGCCGTAATCCTGTGCATCCAGGATCGGATCGAAGTCGAGGTTCCCCACGCCCCAGTCCGGCACCTTGCATTCCCTGTCGGCCCGCACCAGGCGGACGATCTTGTCGTCGAAGTATTCGCCCAGCGTCCCATCGCTCAAGACATCCTTCTGTGCCCAAGGCTGATGCGCGGCGTAAAGCCGCTTCAGAAGAGCTTCCGGTTCCGCGTCGGACAGCGCGTACGAACGGGCGGCGATGACCAGCATCAGGAATGCGATGACGTTTCGTAGTCTCATCAAGGTCCATCCTGCGCCAGTAAACGGCGCCGTTGTCTCTGTTCGAAGATCCAGCGAATGCCTGCGATCGCGGCGAGGGAAAGGAGGCCGGACACCAGGTTGGGTGCCAGATCCGCGAGGCGAGCATAGTGACGGACAACCGTCGCTTCCGCCAGTTCCCAACCAACACCGACCAGCATTGTCATCGCAAACGCCAGGATCAGACGCCGCGTACCGAACGCCAGCACGGCCAGAAGGAAGATCACGGCGATACTTCGCAGGTGCGCGACCTTCGTCATCGACCGCGCCAGATCCTCACGCGCGACGCTGAAGTCGACCGAGAACGGCTTGCGGCCGTGTGGAGCCTGCGCCGCCACGAAGAGGCTGAGCGCTGCCACGATCACGAACGGCGCGCCAAGAACCATGCGCAACCAGAGAGGCTTCGGAGGTACGGCTGAGGCGCGCGCCATCTCGAATAGAAGCAACGTGAGCGTGGCCGCACCGATCAGGTAAGGCAGCATTTTCGACAAGTGTAGCTGCTGTGCTCACGCGGAGGCGCGGAGGTTCGACCGATGTTCACTTCTCGGCTCCGCGACTCCGCGACTCCGCGTGAAATCGAAGGGACGCCGCGTTCCGCGCCTGGAGTTCGGACGCCTGGAGGAGGCGTCGGCGAAGCCGGCGTAAGAACCGTAGACCCCGCCTTCAGGCGGGGAAAAGCGAGAGCCCCCAAGGTCGGGAGCCCGCTTTAGCGGGCGGCAGAGAATCGTTCGGAAACCAGTCTTTCGCCCGCTAAAGCGGGCTCGGGAAATGGCGTGGACGGGTGGCCCCCGTCTGAAGACGGGGGCTACCGTTCTTACGCCGGCTTCGCCGGCGATTCAGAACGTCCAAACTCTAGGAGCCGCCTCCGGCGGCTTAAGGGGCGCCGCTTTCCGCGGCGCCCCTTTCCCACGCGATTACTTCTTCGGATCCGGTTTCGCCGCTTTGTGAACCAGATCGAAGAGCTCCTCATCGTCCAGACCGGTCTTCGCCTTCGCGGCCAGGGAAGAAGCCAGGAAGCCCTGTGTGGGTGGATTGGTGGGAGGAGTATTGCCGGGAGGGGTATCGGAGGGCTTGCGCGGCTTGCGGCGGCGGTTCATCGTGCGTTCGACGCCACGTTGCATGTCATCGACATAGGTGCGGATGCCCCCGCCGTCCGGCTGCTTCAGATGACGCTTCGCCCACAGGTACACCTGCAGCGCCTCTTCGCCGGAGTCGGCCAGCTTCTCGTTGATCGAATATAACAGCGCCACCGTGAGCGCGGCCAGCCTCGTGGTGATCGGATACATCGCACCGTCATATTCGATCGCCGCCTGGCCGGCCGGGACGTTGAATAGGTTGCGCTGCTGAAGCGGCTGGTAGGAGTTCACGGCAGTGATGGTGGTGGGGATGAGCGGGCGGGCGAACTTGGCCCTTTGGGCAACGCGGCGGATCCTGGTGGGGTCCGGCTGCGTCAGATCAGGGATGACCGACTCCATCTCGTCGATCAGCTCGACCATCCGCGCGGCTGCCGCGACGGGATCTGGTGCGGCGGTGGTTACGGTTGAACGCCTGCGGACGACGGTACGGGATGACGCGGAACGACTACCGGACTTAGTGGTTCTGGACATGTTGCTCTCCTTTCATCTCGCGACCGAGAACAGTTCCTGCCCTCTTCGATCTCTTGACGATTCAGGCTTCGAAAAGGTTTCCGGAGGGCTGGGCGTTGATGGGTTACCGGGCTGCTGGGTCTCGCGGTTTCGAGGTCTCGCGGTTCGGTATGACGAGGAATGATTTCCGGACCCTGCTCTTCGGGACATGTCTCTCTTCCTTTCGTACGCGGACATGGGGCGGTTCGTGCCCCTTTGATCTCTTTGACGTTTCAGGCTTCGAGAAGGTTACGGGGGCATCGGAGTGCGAGCCTGCCCTGAGCGAAGCCGAAGGGTCTCGGCGCCTCGGCGGGGGGACGGCAGCGTTCAGCCGGGGTCGCGATCTCCGTTTGGAGATCAACATCTCCGTTTGGAGATGTACATCTCCGTTTGGAGATGCACATCTCCGTTTTGGAGATGCACATCTCCGTTTGGAGATGCATATCTCCGTTTGGAGATGCATATCTCCGTTTGGAGATGCACATCTCCGTTTTGGAGATGCACATCTCCGTTTGGAGATGCACATCTCCGTTTTGGAGATCGACATCTCCGTTTGGAGATCGACATCTCCGTTTGGGAGATGCACATCTCCGTTTGGAGATCGACATCTCCGCTTGGAGATCCGCGATCTATGCCCCGCAGATCATTATCTCTTCCCGCTCGGTCAGGCCCTGTACGGTGCTGTAAGTATCAGCCGTTCAATGGTTTGCCGCTGTTTTGAGAAGGCGTCGCACTGGCCAGCGCCGGACAGAATCATTGCTCCTTCTCTGCCATGCTGAAAAGCCGTCCGATGCCGAAGACCTGACCGATCACCCATCAATCAAAATAACCATGCATCAGAGCGGGAGCAGGAATCGGGCGCCGGTAAGTAACGACTACTCAATGGCTTACGACCAAGCGAAAAACGAAGGTCTGGCCCCACACGGGCTGCCCCGGGGACAGGTCACCCCATCTCCTCGGATCTCATGATTTAAACACGTTCTTGAATAGGTTCTTCATGAGCTCGAGCACAGATTTCGCTAGAAGGCCAGCAATGAACGCCGTAAATCCGATGGCAGCCCGGTACCGCTCTGGCTCGTTTGTGAAATGACTCAGACCCCAGATGAAGGTCGGAGCGACAATTGCACCAAGGAAAGGCCTGACAAACAGCCAGCGGGCGAAGCGACGATTGAACTTATCCGAGCCCGGTTTGGCGTTTTTCGGGAAAGGCGCGCCGTTCTCTCGCTCAAACCCCGTTGCATACCGGTCAAGGCAAGAGGTCAGAGCCGCGACGGCGCTGCCGGAAAAACCGATGAGAGCTTGAGCAACTATCGGTCGGAGACAAAGGGGCAGAGCGGGGTAGAGGTCAGGCGCTGTAAGAGCGCACGCCCCACCGAAGAACGATGCGAGGCTGACGACCAAGAGATAGACGATATTGACCTGCGCGAGTCGGTTGAGCCTTCGCAGCTCTTCATCAGGTAGTAGCACAAACTTGGCCATGGGCTCTACTGGGGAGGACCGCGACAAGTTCCTTTCCCTACCGTCAAAAACAGAAACATGAGAGCAGCCGAGCAACCCTTCGATTCCGCACGAATCGGAAACAGGAGCGGCTGGGGTCAGACCTTTGATTCTTCGCGAGGCATAAGCTACTGAACCATCTCGACTTGCGAGAGACTCAATCGATCGCTCGTTAAAGTCAGTGAGTTATTCGCATCAACAATCAACTCTGGAGCGCAGACGGATCGCCACCGAATATCAAAGGCCTGGCACCTCGGGTTTGGCACGTGGGTACGAGCTACCTCAGCTCGATACGCCCCTTAGTGCCGTCGATCGCGGCGACGAGTGAAGACTCGGGGGCCTGCTGGATCGGGAGGTCGATGCCGAGGGATTCGAAGGCACGGGCCAGAACCGGCGGATATGGATGCTCCGCCCGAAGCGCAGCCAGCGACAGTCCGGTGGCCGCCGAGGCAGCGGGATGAGGAGACAGACCCCAGTCGATGAAGAAGGGGATAGTCCCCCTTTCGAGCAGAGCCCAGGGACTGGTCAACTGCCAGGAAAGCAGTACGCCATCGGAACGTACGCGGCTGCCGGACAGAACCTCGCCGAGCAGAATGCCCCGTCCGGCTGCCGCACGCGTGAACTGATCGAGACCGTCAGCGCGGGCAGCCCAAGTCACAAGCCGCGATTCGCGAAGCTCGTCGATTCCGAAGGGCCTCGCAACCGCCGGCATAGACTGAGATGGGTCGGGAGCGATGATCTCCAGGTAGGTGTCCGCACCGAGGGCAAGAAGAGCATTGTGGGTACCCCACGAAGTGTGCTGACCGCCCGCCGAGGCACGGACGCCCGTGAGCGCCTCGATCTCGTCAACGCCGCGGTCCAGGTCCGGAGTGGCGTAGACGAGGTGATCGAGCGGTTTGATCACGCGATGATCCGAATTCCGATAAAGGCAATGACAAGGAGGAGGATGCCGACTGTCACCATGAAAAGGACAAGAATCTTTCTGGCTCCGAGACGCCGCTTACTGGGAAGCAGCGTCTCGATGCCCGAGTAGCCAAGCGCCCGCAGCGCGTTCTCGATTCTGGATAACGTTTCCTCGCAGTCGTCCTGTCGCTGACCGAGGCGGTACCCGAGGCCTGCCAGCGCGAAGAAGAATAGACCGCCGATCAAGCAGATCAGTCGAAGAACGGACGGAATTGGTTTTGCGAGCGCAACCGCCGCCGCAAACAACGGCACGGCGAACCCGGTTGTCTGCATGAACTGACGTCCGAACTCGCTGCGACGTTCTTCCGCCATCTTGTACTGCTGGAGAAGAATGGTCAGGGTTGACTCGTCGTTTTTCGCTTCGCTCATAACCTTCACATCGTGTGACCCCAAGTCCGCGCGCTCCCTGGCCCTTCGCGCTCAACCTCGATGCGAAGTACGGTCGACGGCAGCTCCTTGCCGGGCAGCCAGCTCCATGAGGCGGCGTAGAGTCGGATCGGAGAGCTCCGTGGAGCGGAGCCAACGATTCTCCTCATCGGCTGACATCGTCGCGATCCTGGCGCTCAACTCGTCGCGAACAGCCCGCACCATGTCGACCGTGTCGAACGTCTTGGTTGAAGCGTTACTCATCGGCGAGCACCTCTCTGGGGGATCGGATCTCGATTGTTGGGTATCCGAGCTTCGCGTTCACACCATGATACCCATGAATCCGAGGCAGGTTCACGATGTGCCGGAAGTTCCAACTCACGAGCGCATCCACGCGGGCGATGGTCGCCATCGCGATGTGCTGAGCGTCGGCCAGCATGTTCGCCCGGAGGATGCCCTCGGCGAGATAGCGGCGAGCCAGCTCGTCAGCCGCGGGAGTCAGCCCAACGACCTCGATGTGGGCTTCAGGAACGCTCCCGAGTACCGCGCGAACAAGCGCCGGGGCCGGCTCCAACTCCCGGAGAGTCAACTCTGAGAGCACGAGTTTCAGATCCCCGCGTACGAATGCGTCCATCAGTCGCCGTGAATGGACGCGGAACTCCTCGTCTTCACACCCGCCAATGACGGACGTGTCCGTGTAGATTCGTGCGACCACGGTCTCATTCTACGCTCCGGTCCTGCGCCCCTCGGGAAGGAGCGGCCAGGGTTCAGACCTTCGATTGGCTTGTGAGGCCTCAATCGGGCACCGGCCTAAAGTCCGCGAGTTATTCGCATCGATGATGCGACACTCTTGAGCGCGCAGACGGAAGGACAACGTAGAATAAAGGTCTGGCACCTCGGAGGATTCCCGCCCCTGGGGCTCACCCGTCACTCCTGCAATACGTACACTCGATATCTCTTCGCTTTGCTACCAGCGCGCTGCATGATTTCAAACGATTTACAACTCCCCGATGACAGCGCTTCAGACGACACGGCGTACGTCCAGTTCGTGTCCACGACGCTTCCAGACCGATCGAGAAAGTCGGCTTGAACCTTCACGTAACTTACCGGCATGGAGCCACCATTGCAGACGCGCCCGGTCACTTTGAACCAGTCACCGTCAAGCTCCCCCTCTTGATCCTTGATTTCTACGGAAGCTAGCGCCTGCTTTTTGTCCTGTTTCTGTTTCTCGATCTGCTGGGTTGTGTCGAGTGCCACTTTCCCGACGCACATCGTGCACATACCAAGCATGACGAGAACCGCGAGGACGACCCCGCAGCCTACACCGAACATAATCTTCCAAAAGCTAGATCCTGATTCCGGCATGATTCATTCTGCAGACGATTCTACGGCAGTTTGCGCCCTGGTGGCGAAGCGTCGCGACATCGCCTAACGACCAGGAGGTCGGACATCCCCCTGGAACTTCACATTCATGTTCCGACAAGTCGGACTCGTGTGTCGATAGCGCCACCTCTTTCGACTTTCGACCTGACCCCGAGTTCTGCACTAAAGAGACGGAAGTGCGCCGACTGGGGGTCACCCAGTGTGTGGCACTTCGGAAGTTTTTCTCGTTACGAACCGTGGTCTTCGTTGAGCTTTCGATGACGCGGCGTAGCCGGAAAGAATGAAACCGGCTCCCGAGGTGTTGCGCCTGTGCGAGGTGAACAATGAGTCTGGACGACGAGCTTAAGAAAGCCTTAGGATTAGGCATAGATGACGAAATCAAGCGAATGCAAGACATGAATCAGGGTCTCATGCGGCCATTTGAGGTCCCTGTGCCTCGATTTGAAATGCCAGCTATTCAGCCGATGCCAAAGATGGATGGGCACTTAGCGAGCGGATTTCATGAGCGACTGGAGAAGATGGTTCGAGATTTCGAAAAAGAACTCGACAGCTCCTCGGAGGTTGGCGTGCGTCTCGTGAGCTTTGGGCAGGTGCTCACTTTCCATCTGGCGAGCATAGGTTACTGGAATCCCTTACTCATCACGTTCGAAGGTGAAACGGACAACGGTGAGCCGGTCAAATTGATTCAAAACGTCAGCCAGATCAGTATTCTTTTGATGCGCCTGCCTCGTCGCGCCGACAGAGAACGGAAGCCTATTGGGTTCGGGAGTAGCGACGGGACCGGTACGGCCTAACAGACCTGCCTTTAATCTTCAGGATGAGCGGGCCGCGGCCAGATATTCGAAATATGAAGCCTCATAAGCTATTGAATCTCGACTTTCGAGGACTCAACGGATTGCAACTTCGGAACTCGCGCGAAGGCCGTCCTCCCGGCGATCCTCGAGGATCAGAGCGATAGCTTCGGCCAAGTTCTGTCGCGCATCCTCAGCAGAGCGCCCCTGCCCGTTCGCACCTGGAATCTCCGGGGAGTACGCGACGAACCATTCGCCGTCCTGCTCGATGATGGACGTGAACTCGTTGTGCATGTCGGGATTCTATCGCAGCGATATTGGTACGCCCAACGGAGCCAGGCTCAGGATCCGTCGGAAGACCGAACGTTCGGATTCAGGCAGACCACCGGCGTCTCGGAATCGAGGGTGTTCAGGTGGGCCAGCAGACGGACACGAAGTTCGGCCGATGTGCCCGAGGGATCGAGGGCGAGGAGCTCGCAGGCGCGACGGAGCTGGTCAGGGCTCGTGGCGGGATTCTGGGCAAAGCGCAAGGCCTCGGGGACAAGGGGCATCGTATACCTCACTTCGCAGAGTCGCCGTCGTCGCGGGTGACACGACACGACCGTAGGAACTCCAGGTAGGCTCGGTGGAGCACGGCGCGATGGCTCGTGGTTGCATAGATGACCATGAACAACTCGTGGACGTTCCTGTAGACAGGAACGTCGATGAATGTTTGAAGGTACTCGCTATCGGGCCGCTTCCCGTAAGGGCTTCTGACCTCCACAGCCGCAAGGCTTCCAACGTGAAAATGACGAACGCGAACCGGTCCGTACGTTCTTCTCATGAATTTGATTTCCTCAGCCATACGCTCGCGAAAGTCGCTGTAACTTGCCGAATGGTGCGGAAGATAGCAGCCGATATGGATCGGACCATGTGCCGGGACTTCTTCGACGAGTTCCTCGCTATCCCACGTCCACCCCTTCGGAGCGGTGAAATGAAGCTGGTAGTCTCCGCCGCACATCTTTGTCGACGCTTCTGTGGAGGAAGCTTGCGCGTACGCCACGGCCGGGAAGGCGAGCAAAAAGTAGCAGACCGAGACAAGGGTAAGAGCCGCCGGAGCTTTGCCCACGTCTCGCATGATGTCCGCAATATACATCCGCAGATGACGCAGATTTGAGAGCGACGCCAGTCTCCTCATCTGCGTCCCATCTGCGCCATCTGCGGATCTACAATCCCCCGCCCATGACCGCGATCTTCATCACCATCGTCCTGGCGACGTTCCTCGTCGCGAATGTTGCCGCGTATCGCGTGCTCGTGCGCGTCCATCCGCGGCGGCGGGCGATCGTCATCGCGCTGATCATCCTTGGGAACGTGATGTGGGTGTTCTTTCCCATCCTCAACGCTCGGACGGATTTCTCGCGGTTCACCCGGGCGACGTTCGGGCCGCCGTGGTTTGCATGGAACTGCTTCGCCATCCTCTACTCCGTGTTCGCGCTGCTGTTGGCGGTGGCATGGCTGCCGGTGATGAGGCGGATCACCTTCGCGCGATTTGCGCGATGGCCGTCGCGGCTCTTTTTGTGGGCGACGCTCTTCGCGCTCGTCGTCGGCGTGTGGAACGCGCTCGTGCCGTTGAGTATCGAACGGGTGCCGGTCGCGATCGACAGCCTTCCGAAGGAGATGGACGGCTTCCGCGTCGCACTGATCTCGGACCTGCACACCGGCCTTTACACTCGTCCATCGCGGCTGGAGACGATCTTCGCCACGGCGGCGGCGCAGAAGCCGGACGTCATCCTTCTGGCGGGTGACAACATCGACGACGATCCAACCTTCACCACGAAGTTGCTGGCGGCGACTCACGTTCTCGATGCGCGCATGCCGCTGATCGCGGTGCTCGGCAATCACGAGATGTACGGCCAGCCGGACGAGGTCATCCAGCGCCTGCGCGGCAGCAGGATCCATCTCCTGGTCAACGAAGGGGCATCCGTGAAGAACGTCTGGATCGCCGGGATCTCGGACTTCGCATCACGGACGCCAAATCTGGCGCCTGATGTCGATGCAGCGATGCGGGGGCGGCCGGCGGGCGCCTTCCCGATCCTGCTGGCGCATCAGCCGAAAGCATTCGCCGAGGGGTGGAAGAGGGGGCTGCCGCTAACGCTGTGCGGGCACTCGCATGGCGGGCAGTTCGCCCTCCGGCCGCTGCACTGGTCGTTGTCGGGAGTCTTCCTCCCCTACCACATGGGGCTCTACCAGCACGGCGCGTCGCAGCTCTACGTCAACACAGGGACAGGGTACTGGCTGTTGCCGTGGCGGTTCGGGATTGGGATCTCGCCGGAGATCACGGTCATCGAATTGCGGGGGCGGTAACTTCGGCGCATTTTATTGCGCTGTCATCTTGAGCGCCGTCTCACAGTCTATGCTGAGGAGCGAAGCGACGAAGCATCTCCGGTGAAGTCGCGCTGCGGTAGAGCAAAAAGACTCAGACCGCGCGGTTCCACCAAAGATGCTTCGTCGCTGCGCTCCTCAGCATAGACTCTAGGAGGCGAAGCGACGAAGCATCTCCGGTGAAGTCGCGCTGCCGTAGAGCAAAAGGACTCAGACCGCGCGGTTCCACCAAAGATGCTTCGTCGCTGCGCTCCTCAGCATAGACTCTAGGAGGCGAAACGCCGAAGCATCTCCGATGAGGTCGCGCTGCGGTAGAGCAAAAAGACTCAGACCGCCCGGTTCCACCGGAGATGGGTGGGGGCGGCGCGCCGCACCAAAAACTTTTTAGGCAAATGGCCCACCCCCCCCCA
>Ga0307470_10000574_pt1 | contig 17183 bp, 15 predicted proteins | sample atmos_gasesAM3C__FD_204565 | JGI IMG/M metagenome (GOLD analysis project Ga0307470, IMG submission 204565) | Hardwood forest soil microbial communities from Morgan-Monroe State Forest, Indiana, United States - atmos_gasesAM3C_05 | ecosystem: Environmental > Terrestrial > Soil > Temperate forest... | reverse complement strand
ATCTCGCGACTCGACCAATGACTCAGCCCGGTTTCTTCTGGCGGCGACCTCCGGGCCAACGCCACGATCCTCGCCTGCACCGAACCGGGAACCTCCCGCGGCCGTCCCGTCGATTTCCGATCAGCCAGCCCATCGATGCCGAACTGTTCGTACCGATCTAGCCACTTATATACCGTCGGCTTCGTCGTACCCGACACCTTCACGATGTCCGCAACCGAACAACCTTCAGCTCGCCACAACACCATCTGAGCGCGATCAGAAACCGATCCCGTACAGCCCTCGCCGCGAAGCAAAGACTGAAGAGACGCGCGCTGCCCATCTGACAACTCCATGGCGGCCATTATCTCACAGAGCCCTATCTGAGTAAAGAATATTCAATTACTTGACAATAGTCTCGCACGGACAGAAAACGCACTGCCACAGCGAATTTCTATACGCCTGGCAGCGTGACCTGGATTCGTACCTGGGTGGCGCAGTCCTGACGTGGATTCGTACACGACGCGCTGGTGATCGAGCGGATGTCGGAGATCCTGTTTCTATACGCCTGGTGGCGTGACGTGGATTCGTACCCGGACCGGAGGCCGGAAAATTCCATTGCTTCCTCAGGCCAAGTTTCTATACGCCTGGTGGCGTGACGTGGATTCGTACCCTACCCCTCAGACTGGACCTCTGACCAGGGCGGATGGGAGGGGTCTGCACACCGGGGTCTCCGGAGGGGTCGCCGTGGAGGGGCCGGGACGGCTGGGGAGGGTGTTTTGGCTGGTCAGAGGCGGTGCACACCCGAGGCGGTTTCCGGATGATCGCCAACCCAGGCCCGACTCACGACACTTCGTACGGTTTGTCGTTTTCACAGGGCTGCCCAGAAGAGGGTGGGCGGGTCGGTGTCGGCCTGGCCGAGCACATGCACCGCGGTCCAGCAAGCTGCGCAGGCCGGCACGAAATAGACCGAGTCGGTGTCGGGGTCGATGATGTCGGCGAGTCGGGACTCCACCTGGATGAGATCGTCGGGGCTGAGGAGGCAGACAAAGACGCTTCGTTGGATTCGGTCGCCCCATTGTTGCAGAGTGGCGGCGGTCCGGGCTCTGGCCCGGTCGTCGGAGATGTCGTAACAGACGAGCATGGTCATCGCCATGACAGCCCGGTCCACGACTGCGTCGGGTCGGCGATGTAGGCGGCGATGCGTTGGGCCTGGCGGTAGAGGTGCCGGCGTAGGCTGCCGCTGAACCCGGGCAGTGCGCCCCGGGTGATCCGTAGCATTCGGCGCTCGTATCCGGTCAGCAGCACCTCACGGCCGGCCCGGGTCAGCAGCACCCCGGGTCGGCCCTCCTCGACGCGGCCATGCTCGGGTCGCAGCTCCGCGGCCCTGGCGGCCGAGATCACCACCTGATCGATGACCAGCGGCCGGAACTCCTCGACCAGGTCCAGGGCGAGGCTCGGTCGTCGGTACTGCTCGGTGTGCAGCAGCCCGATCGCCGGGTCGAGACCGGCGGCCACCAACGCCGCGGTCGCCTCACCGACCAGCACCGTATATCCGAAGGACAACGCCGAGTTGATGGTGTCCATTGGGGGCTGCCGCGACCGGCCGGAAAAGCGCAGCTCCTCGGGCACGAGCAGGCCGAGCGCGGTGAAATAGGAACGGGCCGCCGCGCCTTCGACGCCCATGAGCTCGTCTCGGGTGCCGCAGTCAGGGACCATGGCGAGCATCTGCTGGATCAGCCCGATCTCGTGTGTGATCTCCTCATGCTGCTCGCGCCGGACGAGTCGTTGGAGCAACACGGCCTGCTTGCGCACCTTGGCCGTGACGACTGCCCGGCCGAATGGCAGATACAGCTCGGCGTTGTCGGTCGCCCGTAACTGGTCGCGCAGCCGGTCGACCCGGGTCACCGAGGAAGAGAGGAGCTGGCCGAGATAGCCGCCCCGACGGGATGCGAACACCACGTTGACCTGGTTGGTCAGCGCCCAGGACCGGGCGCCTGCGCTGACCCCGACCGGCCCGAAACAGACGAGCCGCTCGACGTGGCCGCTCGGCACGCTGAGCAGCTCGGCGTCCTCCGCCGAGTCAACGACCAGCCGACCCGCGTCGATGTGCACGCGGGAACCGGGCACACCCACATAGACCCTCACTCTCCGGCCGAACAACATCCACATCGCCACAGAACTGACGCCAGGCAAAGTCCTGTCATGCCGATGAGTGGACTATGCGAGATCACGTATGCCGAGATGGACCCGTTGGTCAGGGCAGGTGTCGACGTTCGCTGGTGGGCTAGAGCATGCTGTCCTCGTGGCTGATCAGCTTGATCCTGTGGGACCACAGCGGGTCCGGCTTCGGCCGCTTCGTTGGTGGTGGGTTGCTGCCGCGGCTGTGTTGGTTGTCATTGCAGGGATGAGTGTAGGTTGGGTGCTGTGGTCGCAAGGCCGTGGCCTGATAGGGTCTGCGTTGCCGCAGGCGCGTGCGGACTCGATTCGTACCGGTCTGGCCGCAGCGGCGGGTACCGGTGCGGCGCTAGCCCTGCTGCTCGCGGTACGTCGGCAGCGGTCCACTGAGATCGCGCTCGACCTACAGGTCGACGACCTGGTCCAGAAAGAGCAGATTGCTTCGGTCAGCGCGCATGATGCCACGGAGCGACGTATTACCGACCTGTATGCGAAGGCTGTCGAACAGTTGGGCAGCGACAAAGCGCTCGCCCGACTGGGTGGCCTCCATGCTCTGGAACGGCTGGCCCACGACAATGTAACCCACCGGCAGACTATCGTTGATGTCCTCTGCGCCTACCTTCGAATGCCTTACACACCGAACACTCGTCGGATCTCCCGGTCCGTACCAGACCTCCTCTCGACCGAAGTGAGTCCCGATGCTTCTGACTCTCCGGCACAGAATTCCGACGGTCGAGATTTCGGGCGATGTGAGCAGGAACACCAGGTTCGTCAGACAGCGCAACGGATCCTCGCCCGCCATCTCCAGCCCTTCCGGGACACGAAGGGACAGCCAAGCAACCCGAAGTTCTGGCCCGCCATCGATGTTGACCTCACTGGCGCCTGTCTCGTCGACTTCGCGATGAACCAGTGTGAAGTCCATACTATCACCTGCAACAACACAACATTTGCGGGAGAAACCCTCTTCAGGGCGTTTGTCCGCGACCTGGCGTTCGTCCAAGCCGCGACATTCGTCGGCGGACCGGCGGAGGACACTTTTACCGCAGACTTCCGCGGTGCGCACTTCGGTTCAGGCGCCTGGTTCTCGTACACCACGTTCGCGGGAGACCCGTGGTTCAACGCCGACGAGTTCTTTCCCGGTGCTCATTTCGGTCAATATGCGAGCTTCAAAGGAACGACCTTCCATCGCGGCGCACGGTTCGATGGCGCGTTATTCGAGAAGGATGTGGACTTCACTGACGCACGAACCCGATCAGACCCTGGTTCGGACCAAGACTGGCCCCGCAACTGGATGGAGTCCCCGGAAACCGATCCCATGGACGGACCATCCGACAACAGGACCACCCGATGGAACAGACTCATCGCGGCGGACGAGTAACTTCCGGCACGGACGGTGAGGAGTGGATAAACCGCTGCCAACGTCCAGGATTCGGCACTCAGCCCTCCAGGACGCTGAACGCACCGTCATGCCGCCGACAGCACGCCTGCCGACCTTGGACGGTTAGTAGTAGGCCCCAGATGGACGCACATGCGGTTAATTCAGAGAAGCCCACATAGACCGTCTTTCCCTCCGGCTCAACCACCCGGTGCTCGGCCAGCGCCACCGGATACCTCGGCCCGAAGTCCGCACCGAGAAAACGCCAAGCCGTCGTCGAACGACATGACCTCGGTCTTGTCCGCGCCTGAGCTCATCCCGATCTCCTCCCACGCCGCGGCGACGCTCCGCAGCGCCTCCCACGCCTCAGGCTTGCTGGCCGTGCAGATGACCAGGTCGTCGGAGTACCGAACGATCGGAAAGCCCTCCTGCCGGACCCGGTCGTCAAGATGCGCCAGGGCGAGATTGGCCAGCATCGGCGACAGTGGGCTGCCCTGCGCCAGGCCGGCGAGCCGCCGCCACCCGCCCGGGCGGGTGACATTCCGCGCCAGCAGCGCGTCGATCAGGTCAAGAATGGCGTCGTCGTCGAGCAGGGCGCCGAGGATCCGCCGGATCCGGCCAACCTGCATCGAGGGAAAACAGTCATCGACGTCGGTACGGGCGACCCAGCCGAGCCCTTCGTCCCGAAGACGGGCGACTGCCTGCACCGCGTCGGCCACTCCCAGACCGGGCCGGTACGCGAATGACGACGGGCCGAGGACCGGATCGATAAATGGCGCGATGACGGCGGCCAGGGCCTTTTCCAGCACGCGGTCGCGGACCGCCGGCACCTGCAGAGTCCGGCGCCCGCCATCGGCGACCAGCACGACCTCGGTCAATGCCGCCGGGCGGTAGCTTTCCGACCGGAGCTGGTCGGCGAGCTCGGCCAGCCGGTCGCCCGCGTTGGCCTCAAATCGGCGGGTAGCCTCGCCCAGCACGCCGTCCTGACGGTCGTCGGCGAGCAGCTCATCCCACGCCGCCGTCAATGCCGGCAGCGCCGTCGCGGCGTCGTACAGCGGTGCCGCTACCGGCGGGCTCGCGGTGCCCATGTCGGCTCGATGATGGTCACGCCGAAACCACGGGTGGTATACGCACCAATACCGCTGAACGGGGCGAGCCGCACCAGGCTGTCCACCGCGGACGCCGTCGGGTCGTCGCCGTCGCACTCGAACCGGAGCCGTCCGACAAAGCCGGAGACGGTCCGGCCGTTGATCCGTACGACCTCGCTCGACCCGTCGACATCGGTGACCCACACCGGGCCGGCGGAAAGGTCCAACGACAACGGCGGCAACTCCGGCGGCACGAATGCCCGCCACCTGGCCCGCAACCCACCCAGCACCGGCGCCGGGTCCGGCCACGGGGAGAACTTGTCACCCCGCCGGAATGTCACCGGAGAAGCGAAACGCAGGCACCACGCCCGAGCGGATGTGGCCGCTGCGAGATCAGCCCAGCGAACCGCCGCGACCTGCCGAGGAGCCGACCGCAGCCGAACCGTCGTATTCCCGAGTCGCACCGCGGTGCCGCCGGACGCGCGAGTCAGCAACCGCGGGACCAGGGTGTCATCGAGCAGCCCGACCTCTACGACCACGCCCCCGTCAGCCCGACACGGCGGCGACACCGAATACGGCTTGAGCTTCGCCCCATGCGCCGCCTCGCCGTCGTCGAACCACGACGATACGACCGCATGCAGCCACTCCAAGCGGACCGTCGCCGGATCAACCCCCGGCAGACCGATCTCCCACCTCGACGGCATGTCCCACCCCCCGCGCGAACCACAATGGCGCCCGCGAGCCCATCGTGGGTGGAACCCGGCGCCGTCCACCCGATAGAGTGACCGAACCGACCTCGTCCGACCTACCGATCCAGCCCCAAACGCCCGAAGGCCGCAAATCCGGCCTGGGTTGGCGATCATCCCGAAACCGCCTCGGGTGTGCACCGCCTCTGACCAGCCAAAACACCCTCCCGAGGCCCTTCCAGGCCCCCGCAGCGACCCCTCCGGAGACCCCGGTGTGCAGACTCCTCCCATCCGCCCTGGTCAGAGGCCCAGCCTGAGGGGTAGGGTACGAATCCACGTCACGCCACCAGGCGTATAGAAACCCCTTAGGGCGCTACTCTCCGTCTTAGGCAACGGGGAAGGTACGAATCCACGTCACGCCACCAGGCGTATAGAAACCCGGTGGGGAGGTCCGTGGGGACCGCGGCAAGGGCCGGTACGAATCCACGTCACGCCACCAGGCGTATAGAAACTTGTTGAGGCCGACGTAGTACATGAAGAAGCAGGCCGACGGTACGAATCCACGTCACGCCACCAGGCGTATAGAAACTCCACGAGGCGCACTAGCTCATCGGCGCTGAGCACCGCCCGTACGAATCCACGTCACGCCACCAGGCGTATGGAGACTCCACGTGGTCAGTGAAGTTGACGATGATCTGCCTGGTGTGAGTTCGCGTAACACGATCGGACAGGCAACTCCGACCGGTGCGAGTTATCGTTCGGGGGCGAGGAGGGTTCGGGCGCGGGAGTTCGTTGGGCCGTGCCGAGGATCACCGGCGGCGGGACGCTGGTCCGGCGGGTGGGCGCCGTCTTGCCCGGTGTCCGGGGCCAGGGCACCGGAAACGGAGAGTCACCGTGCTCTCGGCCTCTCGGCGATGGGCGGTTCGTCAGTATTTGCCCTGTTTACCACATAGAAAGATTGCCGATTTCGATCGTCAACGTCCCCCAAAAGGGTGGCATTTGACGAGGAGTGACGGCGTCCTGGTTCAGTCGGTGGCAGGGTGGCCGGCGTCAGGTCGAGAACTCGATCTGCGGAGGGGTTCGGGGGTGCCTAGCTTGTCCACCGACGGCGGCAGGGATTTGGTCGTCATTGCGCTGCCCGGGGTGCAGCGGTTCATCAGGGAGTCGCGGTCGACCTCGGACACCCGCTCGGCGAGTGAGATCGTCGCCGAGCTTGCGGCGTACGTCGCCGCCGAGATTTGCGCGAGTCCCGGATGCGAGCTGGTCATCCCCGCACCGGACAGCGCCGGCACGGATGCCGGAATGCCGAACCGGGTGGTCGCGTTGGCCCCCGCTGGCTCCGGGGAGGAGCTCGCCCGGCGGGTAAAGCTGGCCGTCGAGGAGAGGTGGTCCAACTGGGTCAGTGCGCTGAAGCTGCCGCACGCTGACACCTCGTCCGCGCTGCCGGGCTTTCCCGGCACCCAGTGGGTGTGCGTCCCCTGCGGCTCGGGTGGCTACCCCGAACAATGGGAACGGGCGCAAAGCCTGCTGTCCGCGCGGAAACGGGTGCGGGACTTCACCCCGGTCGAGGAGCTCGGCCGTGAACTTTGCATGATGAGCCCGCAGTGGCCGGCCACGACCAAACCTCCCCCCAACACCAGGAGTTTTGGGTTCTGGTAGGGCCGTGGCCAGCTCGTCGGCGGCGCGGCGGGCCGATCATGGTGCCAACTCGTCGGTGGGGTCAAACGGACGCAAAGGCCAGCCACAGGGCCGCCTGCCTCGCGTGCCCAATAATCTGGTCCTCGCCGCGATAACCCGGTCAGGCGCGGCCATTGGCGGGGCGGATAAAGGTGATCGGGCCGGCTCCGTCGGCAATCCCGTCGACGATGACCTGGACGTAACGCTTCCCCAGGTGAGGACGGACGGTCGGCTGCCGCGCGGCGCCCAGGACCCGGCCGTACTCCGGGTTCCACGGCTCGGTGCGCTGGCCGGCTGTCGGCTCGCAGGTGGCGACGTACGCCGTGTCACCATCCAGCCTCACCCGCACCATCCGGCCTGTGGCGGTCCACCCCCACAGATGCGACGTGCGAGGCGGTAGCTCGGGAGCTGCCTCGACGTGCAGGCCGTCGAGGTCCTGCCACAGACAGGTCGTCGCCGCGAATGGTCCAGCCACGGCGTCGGACCACGACATCCGGCCGTCGGCCGGTGGTGTTGCCTCAGGCATCGCCGCCCCCGTTCACCGAGCCGGCTGGGATCATCGTGGCCAGCCGACCGCGGGCATCGGCGAGCGACGGCAGGCCGGCGGTGTCGACGTCCACCGAGCCGTAGCCCCGCGCTATTCCGCCGCCGATCCCGATCAGCCCGGCGTTGAGATCCTCAGCAACGAGCCGGAGCAATGCTGTCAGGTCTTCTCGATCGGCCGGACAGGCGTTCAGCGGTTCGATCACGAGGTCGAATGTGCCTTTCTCCAAAGTCTGGACGGTGTAAAGCAGGCCCCGGCCGGCCGGATCGGGGGCCGCGCTCTGTTTCGGCGGCGCGGTTGGATCAGGAGCTTGGCCGGCGGCACCGCCGGTGAACCGGTCGATCGCGACGTGGGTCCGCTCGCCACACTGGTACTCCGACACGGCGGCGTCGAGGAACCGGAACCGGCCCCGCCCGCCGACGCTGGACTTGTCATCGTGACCGCCGCCGTACCCGAAGAGCCGGCACGGCCGGCACGTCCCGCACCGTTGGTCGGTGCATGCCGATGCGCCGACGCTGCGCAGGATGAACTCCACCCGCGACCGGATGACCCCTTTCAGGCCACTGCCGGGGATCAGCGGCTTGCCGTCCTCACGCATAATCAGGGCAACCTTCGCTCCGGCCGCGCCGTCGGTCGATGTGCCGCTGCCGACCCGCAACGGGCCGCGGATGGTGACCGCCAGCCGCGCCGCCTGCTCCGGCCCAGGGATCAAGTCGCCGGCCGACAACTTGGTCGTGGTCACCCGATCGGCAAGCCCCGGGCCGGAACAGGTCAGCCAAACCAGCAGGTCATCGGGCTTGGTCAGGTCGAGGCGACCGTGCCGGACCGAACCGACAGTGCACCGGCCCCGGCCGCGTGACGTGCCATGCCCGATCAGCGGCCGCCACGTCCGCAGCAGGTCGAGCACGTCGTCGAGATCCTGTTTGGCCGCGCCGTCCCAGCGCAGGTACGCCCGGAACTGGGTGCCCGCTGGGAGCAGCTCCTCGCAGCGGAGGGTGTTGGTGCGGGCCGCGCCACGGTGCCGGTCGATGGCGGTCGAAGCTCGGCGGATGAGGTCCGGCTCGGCGCCAACCAGCCAAGCGCCGTACACCCAGATGGGGCTCGCGACAGCATCTACGCTGTCCTGTCCCGTACCTTGTGGGAGCAGGTGTCCGAACAGCACCTTCGCGCGTTCCTCGCCCGCATGCGACCGGACGAGCTCGCGGAGCGCGCCGGCCAGTGAGGTGCCGGGTATGTGCGACCGGCCGGTGGTGTCCTTGTCCGGGACGAGATCAGGCTCGTCCTTGCGCAGCGGTTGCGGGGTAAGGACGCCGCCGGGCTCGTCGAAGGTAAGGTCAAAACGGACGAACGTCACCGTCGCCATTTACCGTTCACCTCCATACCGCTGGCGTCGTACCGCTGGGGCAGTTTTCGCATATTGCTCTGAACCCGCAAAGGGACAAATAAAAGCCGACCCACCAAGTCGGCAGCAGAGATCTCGCCACGAACATACGATGTCAGCGGCCCCTGGCACTGTGCCCAGTCCTTGCCATTCAGACTTATTCCTACCCGCTTGGCCAGCGCCTCGGCGGCCTTGGCTGTACGGCGGCCTTCCTCCGACCTGCCGCGGGCGCCCTGTTCGAGCGGGAACGGTCCGCCGAGGTCGCCGAACCCCTCACATCGGCGCAGCCCGATCCCCCGCTCGGCCAGCGCGGTCAGCCCGCCATCGCCGATGCCGCCGGACGCCGAGATCACGTACGTCGATCCGGCCGCCACGGCCAGCTCAGCCGGCTTGGGCAGGTTGCTGGCCGCATGCCAGCCACCAATGGTGACCCACCGGAACCAGCGCCCATGCACCTCGACCCGCGACCCGAGCACATCAGACAGCTCAGCCAGGTTGGGATCACGGGACGGGCGGCCGTAGTCGTCGACAAAGATCCCGGGCGACCTCAGCCGCAGCACCACCCGACCGTCCGCCAACCGCTCCGGCAGCTCCGGCGGCACGGCGTCGAGGGCGACCTCGGCCGTGCCGTGAGTCGTCCGGCGACCGCCCACCCGGACCGGGCCGAGCGCGGCGAGCCGGTCGAGCAACGCGGGATCATCCGCGACGAGGCTGCCGCGGAAAGCCTGCTCCGGGTCCAGGGTGTCGCGGGTGACGATCTGGCCGCGCCGGGCGACCCCCGCCTCGTTGATCGCGACGCTGGTCCGCCGGGACACCGTGGCCTTCTCGCCACGCATTCCCTTCGCCGGCTCCAGTGGAACCTCGCAGGTCGGGCAGTAGGGCCGGGCCAGCCCGGTCAGCGCCTGGTCGAAGTCGAGGTCAGCGCACTCCTTGTCACCGGTCCCGATCCGGTACTTGTGCGACACGATCGATAGCGGCGTGGGTGGCCCGCCTCGAAACAGCGGGCCGAACCGCACCCCGCCCTCGAACAACAGGAGGAACTCCAGCCGGTTGCTGTCCGCGGTGCCGCCGTGCTCGGCCAGCCAGGCCGCAGCAAAGGCGCCACGCACGACCGTGCCAGGAAGATGCTGAAAGGTTGTCTGCAGGAAGTCCTCGCGCAGCCGGTCGCTGACCAGCGCACGCTGCCGCAGCGTCAGGGTCAGGCTCACGTGCTGCTCCCCGATGTGTTCGCGGTCCGGGTGAGGAGGGTGGCGACGTCGGCTGCGGTAACCTGCCCGGCGGCCGGCTCGATGCCGACCCAGCCGAGCCCACGACGCCGCCACGCGCCGATCCCGTGTACGGCGCTGGCCGACGCCCGCAGTACCAGAACCTGCCAACTCTCATCCGCCGAATCGAGATGGCGGACGCGGTGAACGGTGAACCGCGCCGTCGGCGCGAACGCCTGCTCGCCAAGTACGAGCTGGTCCTTGCTGGCCGAGTGGGTTTTCTCGTCGATCTTCACCCGGTGCCGGTGGTCGAACCTCCACCCCTCCGGGTCGTCGACGTGAGCGGAGGTCCACGACCAGGCACACGGCTGCGCGGCGCTGCCGAACACACCCTCCGCCTCCTTCCTGCCGAGCAGATCGACAGCGGCGGCGAGCATCAGCCCTTTGAGGTGGTCCGCGGGAAGCGGGTCGTGCCGGTCCAGCGCGGCGTCCACCCCGTCCCGCGCGTACGTCGAGCCGACCCGGAACGCCGTGTGAAACCGGACGACGAACTCCAGCGACCTCATCGGCCCGCCCCGACCAGCTCGGCGCCCGCCGACTCGTTGGCAGCGGTGGCGATCGGCTGGGTGGCCGCCGGCCACCACCGGGCCATGTCCAGCATCGCCCGCAGCTTCCCCCGGTCTGCCCGATGATCGCGGCCGACCAGCCGGTCCCGGACCAGTTCGGCATCGGCGCCTGACCTGAGGCCGATCACCTTCCACAGCGGTACGGCGCCCAGCTCGACCAGCCGCCGGGCCAGCGCCTCCGCTGCCGACTCAGCGCCAGCGGGCCGCTCGGAAAGCGCTCGCCCGGCGACCAGCGCAGCATCTTCCGCCGCGTCGTCGGCCGCCGCCTGGCGGCAGAGCCCGACCAGGGTGGCGCGTTGAGCGGCTGGAACCTGGGCGATCCGACCGAGCAGCGCCGCGTCGGCGTCTAGATCCACGAGCGTCCTGGCGCGGCTCTCGGGGCTGGCTCCGCCGTCGGCGGTGAGATCGAGGAAGTCCACGGTGGCCGCCCGGCCCTCAACGGCCTCCTTGGCCGCCCGCAGGCGATCCTTGACCAGATGCACCGCGTCGGAGAACGGGTGGCTGCGGTGGTGGAACACCACGCCCGCCGATACCGTCGGCAGATCGTTGCGGACCTCCTGCGGCCAGTCCTGAGTATGCATGGCCAACTGCCTGGAGAACTCGTCCAGCAGCAGATGGACGAACGGCCAGGCGTCTGGCGCCGCGACCGACACCATCAGGTCGTCGCCGTCCGCGAGGTGAGGCATCACCGGGAGGATGTCACGCGACTCGAACAGCGTGTGCACGGTCGTCGCCAGGGCATCCGTGGTGGCCTCGCCAATGGCCGTGACAATCTTTTCCTTGGCTGGTCGACCGATTGTCGCCGCTGCTTTGGCGGCTTTCTCCAGGAAAGCGCCGACCCGGTTGCCGTCGACGTAGATCAGGGCGACCTGGCTGGGCACATCGTCGACCTTCCACAGTGCCGCCTCGGCCAGCTCGTTCGAGGTGTCGGGAAAACGCGGCGCCGGATGGCCCAGCGCCACCAGCTTGTCACGGAGCACCGCTTCGGCGCGCGGCACCCGTGCCCCACCGCCGGTCGTCCGGCCCGCCGCGGAGAGGCGGCGGGCACACTCGTCGCAGACCCGCGGCTCGCCGTCGTCGGTCCGCACGAACCTGACGGCCGGCGCCTGCAGGCAGGTCTCGCACAACATCGCGAGGACCAGCTCGGGCGGAGGCGTCGGGGCGTCCACCTCGGTCATGCCGGCCCGCCGCTTCTGGTCGATCTCGGCGTACGCGCGGGCGTACGACGTGCCGGAGCCGACGAAGCCGCGGATCGGGCAGTGCGGGAGCCTCGCGCGCAGGTCGGCCGCGACCACCCGGGCCGCCTCTACCAGAGCTTCCCGAGCCTCGTCCGCCGAGTCGCTCTCGGCGAGCAGCGACACCACGCCGGCCAGGTCGCCGGCCTCGTCATTCCACCGGGTGCCGGCCGGGAGCTTGCCCTTCCAGGCGTCCCGCGATGTCGCGTCGCTCAGCATCACTGAGGCACCACGCCACTGCTTCAACGACGGCGTGCGGGCCAGCCACTCCTGGATCCGGATGGCGCTGACGTCGAGGTAGTAGCGGGTCACGCCAGTGCCGCTGCTGTCCTCCGCGGGCTTACCGGCACCGGCCGGGCTGGACGCCGTACCGGCCGGCCGTTGTCTCGCCGCCTGCAACGCCTGCTGCTCGCGGGTACGGCGGTCGGGCGACCCGCCCTGCCGTCCCCGGCCACCCGACTTCTTCTTTCCCTGGCTCACGACCCCGTCTCCCGTCGGCGCGCCACGTTGGTGGTCATGACCTGCTTCTCGGGAGGTCCAGCCGGGTCGGGCAGGCCGGTCAGCGGCCGGTCCTCCTTACTCATCTCGATTCCGCTGGACTTCTGCCAGAAGTCGAATCCCCGATCGTACTTCGGCTCGCCCTTTGCGCCGTCGCCCGGCGGATACCAGACCAGCTCGTCGGGGACGTAGCCGAGAGTCAGCAGATGCTGAAGCCCTGGCCAGCGGTTTCTCACCCCAAAAGGAACAGCGGAGCGGAACTCCAGGACCGCGTCATCCAGCAGCTCCTCGGCGACCGGTCCGTCGCGGGTCTCGCCCAGGTAGCGGGACCGCGCGGAGTCGACCAGATCCAGGCCGACCGTCACGGTGACCGCACCAAAGCCGAACGGCTTACCGCCACCGACGCTGATGACATAGTCGCGGTTCTCCTCGGATGCTGACCACAACCGACGTGGGTCCAAGGCTGCGACGAGCGACCCGAGGTCAGCGAGGCTGAGGTTGTCGAACGCCACCCGGGCGACGAATGTCGCGTCCTTCTCGATGAGCTGAGCGGCCCGGGTCATCTCGCTCGAATGGTGGCCACGTTTACGGCCGCGCGGATGGTTTCCACCGGTCGGGTCGGTCGTCCGCCAGTAGAACTTGCGACCTTTGATCCGGCGCGGGTGTCCGGTGGTGTCGGTGGCCGAGCCCCACCTCGCGGCCGGCCGTTCATCCTTGTTGGCCATGGTGACCCCACGGTCGGAATGGTGGAGGTAAAACTGTCCGGCACTGGGCTTCGGGGTCGCCAGTGGCGCAAGCTCCCACGTTCTCGTCGCCGGCTCGCCGTCGGCGACGGCGTCGTCCACCCGTACGTGGCCACGGTATGCGTTCTGCACCGACACTGCTTCATGCTGGCCACCGACATCGGCAGAGCCGAAGATCCGGCAGGACCAGCAGAGCGTGGTTGGGTCGGTGCACGGCCCAGCCGCCCCGATCCGCTTCGCCACCGCGTAGTCGCCCTCGAACCGCCACAAACACGACGGCCGGATCTCGGTGACCTCCAGATCCAGGCCGGTGCCGCTGACCTTTACCCATACCGGCTGGCCGGGCCGCAGGTACGGCCGGATCCGCAACCGGCACGCGATCACGCTGGAACTGGACGCGGGTGTGTCGTCACTCGGCGGTGGCCACAGCACGTCGGCGAACTGGTCCTCCGGCGGCTCATCACCGATTTTCGCCTGGGAACCTCGCGGGTCGTTGGCCGCCTTGCGTGCCTTCCGGAACTCCCGCATGTCCTCGGTGCCGTCCACCCGCCGCAGGTACGACTCCCACACCGCGTCGCCCACGGTCGCGATGTCGTCGCCGGGACGACCCGCGACGAAGTAGGCAGGCATGTCCTTGTTCCGAGCCCGCGTGTCAGTGACCAGCAGCACCCAGGATCCGTCCTCGTACGGCGACAGGCCCGACGTCAGCGTCACCTCGCCCTCGGTCAGCACCATCCTGTTGACCGAGGGGACTGGCTTGCCGGCATAGTGCAAGCGGTCACCCGTGGCCGGGGAACTTCCGCCCGGCTTGGCGGCCAGCAGGTCCTTCTCGATCCAGACCACGTCGGCGCACAACGACACCGTCTCGGGTCTGCCATCGGCATCGACTTGCAACACCATTGCCAGCCGCAAGTCCTTCGTGACCTCGCTGTTAGCCGGATCACGGTGGACCGGGGTGAAATGCTGGTCGATGACCCGCAGGCAGCCGCCCGCCATCGCCTCGTGCACCGACCGCACCGCCCCGAGCAACCCCGACCCCGGAATCATCATGCTGCCGTCAGCGCGCCGCGGGATCTGCGTGCCACTTTCGCCGTAACCACCCAGCAGCAACGGCGTGCGTGCCCGCAGCGTAACCGTGAGCACACCCGAAAGATTGTCAGCGCACAGCGCCGAATGCCCATTCGGCTCGTCCCGGACCGGCGTGTCGGCGAACGGAACGAATGCATAGGGGTTGATAAAGTCGACCAAGTCGCTCCACTCCTGTCGCCCACCGTACGACGTGACCTGTGCCAGTTGAGGCGAGACCCTAGCACCGGGCAGCGGGAGACGCGCCACATTACCTGTAGCAGCAACATCTCGGCATACTCCTGTCACGTCCCGGCGGCTTGACAAAAATGTGACAGCCAGCACGAAACAACGCGTCCGCCTTGACAGCGACACCGCACCGCCGGACAGTCGCCAGCCATGACGACGGTGCTACCGACCAACCCGTACGGGCGCTGCTTCATCAGCTACCGGCGGACCCGGCTGGACGAGATCCGGCGGGTCATCGCCGCGCTGCACGACCACGGCATCCCGACCTGGCAGGACGAGACCGACCTCGACGCGGTGCCGTTCGAGTCTGCGCTCCGCGACACGATCGCCAGCCCGGACACGGCCAGCGGCCTGCTGTGGATCACCCCCGAGGTCGCGGACAGCTTGGTGACCCTCGACGTCGAGATCCCCGGCCTGGTCAGCCGGGCCGAGCGTGGCGATGGCTTCTACCTCCAGCCGGTCACTGCCGGCGGCCTCGACCACGCGGGCGCCGCCGACGTGACCCGATCCAGCCGGACCATGAACGACTTCGGCACCTGGAACTCGCACCGGGTCCGCACCGACCCGGTGAGCGATGAGGACGCCGCCGCCGTCGCCCGCCGCGTCCTCAAGCAGCGCGTCGAGAAGATCCACATCGCGCTTCCGCCCGGCGCACCCATCGTCATCGACGTCTACACCCGCACGCCGGTCATCTACTACGCCGACGCCGCGCTGACCGTCAATCTCACCCACCGGTTCGACGGCCGGCAGGCCCACCCAGACGCCTGGCAACGCGGGCTGCCTGCCCTTGAGGCCATCGTCTCCTCAGTCGCCAGCGGCGCACCCCACCGCCCGATCCGGCTCCGCGGCAAGCTAGGGCTGCCGACCACCGTCGCCCTCGGCGTCGCCTTCATGGAAACCCGAAGCCTGGACGCGGCCTGGGTCCAGCCTACGACGGACCGCCCGGACACCCTGTACTCGCTGGCCGCGGGCCGAGTGCCCAGCGGATTCGGTGTCACGGTCAAGCCCGGGCGGGTTGACGCGCGTGATCTCGCCGTACTCGTCAACGTTCGCGAAAGCTGCGTCGGGGCCGTCAACGCCACCAGCGATCTCCCGCCGTTCCGTGCCCAGGTTCATGCCGACCCGCCGGCCAGCTATCCGCACCTGTTCGCCGATCCAGGCGAGGCAGTGGACTTGGCCTACGAGGTCGTCCACAAGGTGCGAGCGGCCCGCCGAGAGTACGGGTACATCGGCACGGCGCACCTGTTCATCGCCGGGCCGGTCGGACTGGCCTTCCTGCTGGGCCAGCTTCTCAACACGCTGGGGCCGGTCCAGACCTACGAGCACGTCAGCTACGACGGCGTCGGGCAGTATCGGCCCGCCGTCACCGTCGTCCCCACCGACTGAGGCAAACATGCCCCGCCGCGGCTGCTCGCCGCGGGAAGGTGAGCACGTGCCCGCCATCATCAGACTCCACCTGCTGACCCCGCCGGGCCTGCGCGTCTACCCGGCCCGGCTGCACGGCGCCGTCTGCGCCCTCCTGGAGCCGGCGTGGGTGCGGCATCGCGACCAGCGCAAACCATTCTCCACCGGCCCGCTCAGCGGAGACGGGAACACCGCCGCCTGGCGGCTCGGCTGGCTCGCCGACGAGCCGGTCGAGCTCGATGTCAACGAGGTGGCATTCGGCCCGCTGGTGTGTCCGGTACTGCGCTGCGACGTCGAGCAGATCCTGTACGCCGAGCTGGCCGCCGGGCCGCCTGCGTGGACGGCCGATGTCGACGTGATCAGCCCGCTCTACTTCTCGCGGAATGGCCGTGACCATCCGTTGCCCGACCCGGTGCTGATGCTGCGCTCGGCGGTGGAACGGTGGAACGCATTCGCCCCGGCGGCGCTCCAGGTCGCCGACGACATCGCTCAGGCGCTGCTCGGCGGGGTGTGGCTCGCGTCGATGTCGGGCGCTACGGCGACCACGCCGGTCACCGCGACCATGCACCAGACTGGGTTCGTCGGGCAGGCCCGCCTCGCGCTCGGCCGACACGCGCCGCCGCAGGTGCCGGAGGCCTTCGCCGCGCTGATGCGGTTCGCCGACATCGCTGGCCTGGGCGCGCAGACCACGCACGGCTTCGGCGCCGTCCGGCTGGCGGCCCTCGGCCCGTCCCGCCCACCGCGCCCCGCAGCTCCGCGTCCCACAGGGCGCCGACCATGACCTGTACAGATCATCTTCGCGGCAGCCGTTTCGGCCTCGGTCCTCGCAGCGGTCGTTTCCGCAGCTCAGCGCCCATACCGCCACCTCCTGGAACCAAGATGACGATCTTCCGAAGATCACCATTGGCGAGGTGCTCGCAACCGGGTACTATCACCGCAGGTCAGACCACACGCGACACGCCGTACCCTCGCTAACAGCAGCCCGACCAACAGGGCATAGAAACCTCGGGCGTTCCTTGATGCGTACCACAACGCGACCTCGCTAACAGCAGCCCGACCAACAGGGCATAGAAACGCGACGCAACTGGGTGCGTGCAGGGCAACAATAGTCTCGCTAACAGCAGCCCGACCAACAGGGCATAGAAACGCCATGCTAAGCATGGCCTGAGCCTTTTCGACCTGCTCTCGCTAACAGCAGCCCGACCAACAGGGCATAGAAACATATGGCTGCGGTAGGTGTATGAAACCCCCAT
>Ga0307470_10000573_pt1 | contig 17216 bp, 7 predicted proteins | sample atmos_gasesAM3C__FD_204565 | JGI IMG/M metagenome (GOLD analysis project Ga0307470, IMG submission 204565) | Hardwood forest soil microbial communities from Morgan-Monroe State Forest, Indiana, United States - atmos_gasesAM3C_05 | ecosystem: Environmental > Terrestrial > Soil > Temperate forest... | reverse complement strand
CCACCTTGGTGTTCGTGAATACGCGCAGGCTGGCCGAGCGCGTGGCGCGGCACCTGTCCGAACGGCTGGGCGAGGAAAATGTCGCCGCGCATCACGGCAGCCTCTCCAAGGAACGGCGCCTCGGCGCGGAACAGCGCTTGAAGCGCGGCGAGTTGAAAGTGCTGGTGGCAACCGCCTCTCTCGAACTCGGCATCGACATCGGGGACGTGGATCTCGTCTGTCAGCTCGGCTCGACGCGCTCTATCAATGCCCTTCTGCAGCGCGTCGGCCGCGCCGGGCACTCGGTGGGTGGTACCTCCAAGGGGAGGGTCTTTCCGCTTTCCCGCGACGAGTTGCTGGAGTGCGCAGCGCTGCTCGACGCGGTTCGACGCGGCGAATTGGATCGATTGCAGGTTCCGGCGGCGCCTCTCGACGTCCTGGCTCAGCAGATCACCGCCGAGGTCTCGGCGCGCGAATGGGCCGAGAGGGAGTTGTTCGATCTCATGCGCGGAGCGTATCCCTACCGGGAGCTGCGCCGCGAGGAATTCGACGAGTGCGTGCGCATGCTGGCCGAGGGGTTCAGCACCCGCCGAGGGCGCCGCGGCGCGCTGCTGCATCACGATGCGATCAACCAGATGCTGCGTCCGCGCAAAGGCGCCCGGCTGACGGCGCTCACCTCCGGCGGCGCCATCCCGGACAACGCCGACTACAGAGTGATGCTGGAGCCGGAAGGCCATCTGGTCGGCACCGTCAACGAGGACTTTGCCGTCGAGAGTCTGCAGGGCGACGTGTTCCAATTGGGCAACACCTCGTATCGCATTTTGCGGGTCGAACGAGGCACCGTGCGCGTCGAGGATGCGCGCGGCCAACCACCGTCGATTCCGTTCTGGCTCGGCGAGGCGCCGGCGCGCACCGAGGAGCTGTCGGCGGCCGTCTCCCGGCTCAACCGGGAGATCGAGCGGCACCTGGACAGCGGGCTCGCCGCGGGCACCGGACCCGTGGCGGGCACCGGACCCGGCGAAGCCCTGCGGTGGCTGATCGAGTCGGCCGGACTCGGCGAGGCGGCGGCTTTGCAGATCGTTCAATATTTGAGCGCCGGCCGCGCGGCGCTCGGCAGCCTGCCCACGTTCGACACGGTCATTTTCGAGCGTTTCTTCGACGAGTCCGGCGGCATGCAGCTGGTCATTCATTCGCCGTTCGGCAGCCGCGTGAATCGCGCATGGGGATTGTCCTTGCGCAAGCGTTTCTGCCGGACATTCAATTTCGAATTGCAGGCGGCCGCCACCGAAAATCACATCGTACTGTCGCTGACTCATGCGCATAGCTTCGAGCTCGCCGAGGCCGCGCGGTATCTGCACTCGAACTCGGTCCGCCAGGTGCTGGTGCAGGCATTGTGCGCGGCGCCGATGTTCGAGGTGCGCTGGCGCTGGGACGCCGGCATTGCGCTGGCGCTGCCGCGTTTTCGCGGCGGCAAGAAAGTTCCGCCGCAAATCGCGCGCATGAATGCGGAAGACCTGTTGGCATCGGTGTTCCCGGATCAGGTGGCCTGCGCCGAGAATCTGCCGGGCGAGATCGAAATACCCGATCATCCGTTGGTGCGGCAGACGATTCGCGATTGCCTCGAGGATGCGATGGATATTGCCCGCTTCGAGGCCGTGCTGCGCGGCCTCGAGAGCGGTGCCATCCGGGTCGTCGCGCGCGATCTCACCGAGCCATCGCCGCTGGCGCTCGAGGCCTTGAATGCGCGCCCCTATGCCTATCTCGACGATGCGCCGCTCGAGGAGCGCCGCACCCAGGCCGTGATGAGCCGCCGCTGGATCGATCCCGAATCCGCCGCCGACATCGGCAAGCTCGACCAGCATGCGATCGAGCGGGTGCGCGCCGAGGCGTGGCCCGATGCGACGACTCCCGACGAGCTGCACGACGCACTCTTGTGGCTGACGTTTCTGACCGACGAGGAACGGCGGCGCAATGCGGCGTGGCCGGGATTGATGGATGAACTCGCCGCGAGCGGAAGAGTGGTGCGTATGGCGGTTGCCGGGCTCTCGGCGGCGAAGGGTGACGAGCAGCACGCGATGGTGTGGGTGGCGGCCGAACGACGCGCACTGTTCGAACCCCTGCCGCTGTCGGATGAATCCTTGGTCGAGATCGTCCGCGGCCGGCTCGAGGGGTTGGGGCCGGTCACCGCATCCGCGATTGCCGGATCGCTGGCTCTGCCTGCATCGAGGATCAACATCGCGTTGGCCGCTCTCGAGGCCGAAGGCTTTGCCATGCGCGGCCGGTTCGGCGCGGCCTCCGCGCAATGGTCGGGCACTGCCCAAGGGTCGGGCGTTGGCGAAGGGTCGGGCGTCGGCGAAGAGGAGTGGTGCGAACGCCGGCTGCTGGCCCGGGTGCACCGCTACACCGTCAAACGTCTTCGCGCCGAGATCGAGCCCGTGCAAGCTCGGGATTTCCTGCGGTTTCTCTGCGAGTGGCAGCGCGTGCTGCCGGAGTCGCGAATGCAGGGATCCGATGCGCTGGCGGCGATGCTTACTCAGCTCGAGGGCTTCGAAGCCCCGGCCGGCGCGTGGGAGACGGAGATCATTCCTTCGCGGATGGCCGAATATGATCCAGAGTGGCTGGACGAGCATTGCCGCGCGGGGCGGGTCGTCTGGACCCGGCTCGCCCCGCGAGGGACTGCGCGGCCCGTCACGGGCGGCGCTGCGCTCGCCGCTGTGCAGACCGCCGAGCCCGAACGCGGCCGAGGCGCTTCCCCGATTCGTTCCACACCCATCACCTTGCTGGCGAGGCGCAATGTGCCGCTGTGGTCCGCGCTCACCGACCAGACCGATCCAACCCAGCTGACATCGAAAGCCGCGTCGGTGGCCGAATTCATTCGAGAACAGGGCGCCTCCTTCTTCGACGAAATCGCGGAGCATGTCGGCATGCTTCCGGTGGAAGTGGAAGATGCGCTCGCCGAACTCGTGGCGCTCGGCATGGTGAATTCCGACAGTTTCGCCGGCCTGCGCGTGCTGTTGTTGCCGAGCGGCCGCCGCGGCAGATCGACCTCCTACGCTTCGCGGCGCAAGCGCCGCCTGGCGCTGTTTGGAATGGCGGACGCGGGGCGCTGGGCGCTGGTACGGAGGCCCGCGGCGGGGTCGTCCAATCGCGGCGACGAGGCGGTCGAACAAATAGTGCGCACGCTGCTGCGCCGCTGGGGTGTGATCTTCTGGAAGCTCCTGGGGCGCGAGGCCGATTGGCTGCCGCCCTGGCGGGACATGCTCATGTGTTGCCGCCGCTTGGAGGCGCGGGGCGAGATTCGCGGCGGGCGGTTCGTCGCCGGCTTCTCGGGCGAGCAATATGCGACGCCGGAGGCAATCGGTCTTTTGCGCGACGTGCGCCGCAAGCCGCACGCTCAGCAGCACGTGTCGTTGTCGGCCGCCGATCCGCTGAATTTGATCGGCATCATTACACCCGGGGCCAGGCTGGCCTCGCTCGCCGGCAATCGTCTGCTGTACCGGGATGGTTTGCCGATCGCAACCTATGCCGCGGACGAGGTTCGGTACCTCGTGGATCTTCCGGAGAAGGAGCAGTGGGAGGCGAAAACGGCGCTGCTGCGGCGCCATACCCCGCTCGTGCTGGACGAGTTGGCATAGCTGTGGATCCGAACCGGCGACGTCAAGGGGGCCGCGGCAGACGACTGGACGGAGGCCGGCTTGCTCAGCTGCCTTGGACTGAAGTGCGCAATCCGTACCCGCCGATGGATCTGCTGTCGGCCGATCAGCTCGAGGCGATTCACCTCACCTCGCTGCGAATACTCGAGGAACTGGGGATGGAAGTGATGTCGCCCCGCGCGCTTGCCGTGTTCGAGGCGGCGGGCGCGGAAGTGGACTCGGGCACGCGAACGGTCCGCCTGGACCGCGGGCTGGTCGCGAGCGCATTGCAGAGCGCCCCGAGTTCGTTCGTGCTCACTCCGCGCAACGCCGGCAAGCGCGTGATCATGGGTGGGAACCGCATCAATTTCGGTCTGGTCGCGGGTCCGCCCAATGTTCACGATTGCGAGCGCGGCCGCCGTCCGGGAAATTACCGGGACTATTGCGACTTCATCCGTCTTGCGCAGCACTTCAACGCCATCCATCTGATCGGAAACCAGGTGTGCGCACCGGTCGAGCTGCCCGCGAATTCCCGCCATCTGGATGCCTATCGGGCGAACCTCCTGTATTCGGATCAGGTCTTCCACTGCACGGCGATCGGCGCGGGACGCGCGCTCGACGGCATCCGCATGATGGCGATCGCGCGCGGTCTCGACCTCGAACAAATCGCCGGGAGCCCCGGCGTCATCACCATCATCTCGGTCAACAGCCCCCGCCGTTTCGATGAAGCCATGAGCGAGGGACTGATGACGATGGCGGAACACGGTCAAGCCACGGTCATCACGCCCTTTACTCTCATGGGCGCCATGGCGCCCGTCTCTCTGGCGGCCGCCCTCGCACAGCAAAACGCCGAGGCGCTGTTTGGGGTGGTGCTGTCGCAGTTGGTCCGGCCCGGTGCTCCGGTGATGTACGGTGCCTTCACCTCGAATGTGGACATGCGTTCGGGAGCGCCGGCATTCGGCACGCCGGAAAACGCCAAGGCCAACATAGCCAGCGGACAATTGGCCCGCCGCTATCGGCTTCCGTACCGCACGTCGAATGCCAGCGCGTCGAATGCGGCCGACGCCCAGGGCGCCTACGAGACCGAGATGTCGCTGTGGGGTGCGATACTGGGACACGGCAACCTGGTGTATCACGCCGCCGGTTGGCAGGAAGGAGGTTTGACGGCGTCGTTCGAGAAGCTGGTGCTCGACGTCGAGATGCTGCAGATGATGATCGAGTTCCTCAAGCCCATCGTCGTCGATGAGCGGGAGCTGGGCTTCGACGCGATCAAGGGCGTCGCGAGCGGCGGACACTTCTTCGGCGAGCCGCACACCATGGAACGGTATGAGCATGCATTCTACCGGCCGCTCGTTTCGAACTGGCAGAACTACGAGAACTGGCAGCTGGGCGGCGCCAAGGACGCGACGCAGCGAGCGACCGAACTTTGGAAGCAGGCGCTCAAGGAATATGAGGAGCCGGCGATGGACTCCGCGATTCGCGACGCGCTCGATGCCTACGTTGCGCAGCGCCGAGCCGACATCGGCGGCGGCGAGCCTTGAGGGCCGCCCGCGGTCTACCTCGGTCGATACACCGCCAACTTGCTGTGCGTGCGCCCCGGATCGAACTCGGACAGCTCCGGCTCATCGTAGCGCTTGGAGCGGACCAGCGCCTCGAAATCCACCACGGGCAGGGCCTTGCTGTAGTGAAATCCCTGGTATTGGTCGCACCCCAGCGTCTTCAGAAACTCTAGCTGCTCGGTCGATTCGACGCCTTCCGCCACCACTTTCAACTTCAAGCTGTGAGCGAGCGAGATGATGGCGCGCACGATGGAGGCGTCTTCGGTTCTCGACATGATCTCGCTGATGAACCCCCGGTCGATCTTCAGCTTGTCGATGGGAAATCGCCGCAGATAGCTCATGCTGGAGTAGCCGGTGCCGAAGTCGTCGACCGATACCAGTACGCCCATGGTGCTCAATTTCTCGAGAATGGCGATCGACTCTTCGGGATCGCTCATCACCGTACTTTCGGTGAGCTCCACCTCGAGAAAGCGCGCCTCGAGTCCGGCCAGGTCCAGCGCGTCGCCGATCATCTCGACGATGTTGCCCTGGCGGAACTGCGAGGGCGACAGATTCACGGCAACCCGCAGCGGCGGCAGCCCCGCCACCTGCCAGGCGCGCGCCTGCCGGCATGCCTCGCGCACCACCCAGGCGCCGATGCTGCCGATCAAGCCGCTTTCCTCGGCGATGGGAATGAACTCCGACGGCGGAATCGATCCGCGCACCGGGTGCTTCCAACGCAGCAGCGCCTCGGCGCCGTGCATGACCCCGGTCGCGGTGTTGACCTTGGGCTGATAGTGCAATTCGAACTGGTTTCGCTCGAGCGCGACGCGCAGGTCGCTTTCCAGCCTGACCTTCTCCTGAGTGGCGGTGTTCATGCCGGGCATGAAGCATTGGAAATTGTTCCGGCCCCGCTGTTTGGCGCAGTACATGGCCGCATCCGCGTGCGCCAGCAGCGTCTCCATGGTGGTGGCGTCGCCGGGATAGAACGCGATGCCGATGCTCGGTGAAGTATGAATCTCGATGCCCGCAATGCGCACCGAGGGCTGCAGCTTTTCGATGATCCGCTTTGCGACCTGCTGGGCCGCATCGCGTTCGGGGCTCGGCGCGATGATCAGCACGAACTCATCTCCCCCCAGACGAGCGACCGTATCGACGTCGCGTACCACGCTCCTGAGCCGCTGCGCCACCTCTTTCAGAAGCTCATCCCCGGCCCGATGCCCCAGGGAATCGTTCACCAGCTTGAAGCGATCGAGGTCCACCAATAGTACGGCGAACGTCTGCCCCTGACGGTCGGCAACGACGATGGACTGGCTCAATCGATCGTCCATCAGAACCCGGTTCGGCAGCCCGGTCAGGGCGTCGTGGGTCGCCAGATGACGCAATTGCTTGTTGGCCGACTCCAGTCCCTGAGTTCGCGCGTCCACCGCCTGCTCCAAGGTCTCGACCTGGCGCCGTACGATGCGCTCGTTCTGCCACTTGCGGGTCAACGCGTTCGCGCATTGCAAGACTTCGATGGCTTCGAACGGCTTCTTCACCACCAGAAGCTTGTCGGAATTGTCCAGGCGGGCCACGACGTCGGTCCAGTCGTAGTCGGAATGCGCGGAGCATATGACGATCTGCACGTCCGGATCGATCGCCCATAGGCGCTCGATCGTCTCCAGGCCGTCCCAGCCCGGCGGCATGCGCATGTCGACGAAGGCCATGGCGTAGGGCCGGCCTTCGTCCAAGGCCTGCTGTATTTTCGCGACCCCTTCCTGGCCCTGATATGCCGAATCGACTTCATATCCCGGACTCGCGCCGGACGGCGACTGTTCGCCGAGCAGCGCCAGTTCGGCCGCCGCCAAGGCGCTGGCGTTGTCGGGCCCCGCGCCGATGACCTTGCGAAAATCCCCATGGATTTCCTGGTTGTCGTCGATGATGAGGATGCGCCGATTGACCGGCGTTGTGATTTTAACCATAGACCGTCTCCGGAGACTTAAGCGGTAAATCGAGCGTAAACGTCGCCCCGCGGCCGGGGCCGTCGCTGTCGACGCGCAGCGCGCCGCCCAGGTCCCTTGCCGCCAGGGCGCCGCTGTGCAATCCGAACCCGTGGCCTTCCTTCTTCGTGGTGAATCCGTGGGTGAAAATCCGCGTCATGTGTTCCGGAAGAATGCCGATGCCGTTGTCGGTGACCTTGATCTGTACGCCGCCGGCCTGGTTCGACACGCGCATCACCACCTGCTTGTCCGTCCTGCTCGAGGTCTCGCAGGCGTGCTTCGCATTGCGCAGGAGATTGACCAGGATCTGCAGGACCTTGTGCTTTTCAACGACGATTTCCGGGACTTCCTCGAACTCGCACTTCAAGGCCACGCCGTGCCGCGAGAAGCTGCCGCAGTTCATGCGCAAGGCATCGTCGACCAGATTCCTGACGGCGAGCCTCTCCGGCACCCCCACCAGCTTGGAGTAGCTCTGCTGCATCGTCACGATCTCCTTGATGTGATCGATGTTCTTGCGCAATGACTCGAGTTCCTGCAGCGTGGCTTCCTGGTCGACGGTGAGGTGTTGCGCGAGCTCGGCCAGATAGGCCGGCAGATGCTTGGCGCGCTCGTCGTTGGCGACGAAGGCGGCGAGATCCTCCTTGTGCTGCTGCAACAGCGCCGCGACCTTGCCGAGCCCCGAGGTTTTCGGCTTCTTGACCCTGTCCGCGACGACGCTCGCCGAAATGTTCACGCTGTTCAATACGTTGCCGACATTATGCAGCACATTGGTGGCGATCTCGGCCATCCCCGCCTGGCGCGAGGCGTCGCGCAATTGCTGCTGCAGATTGCGTTCGCGCTCGTCGGCCTCGACGCGATCGGTGATGTCGAGATCGATGCCGACCAAACGCGGGCTGGCGTCGATCGAATCCGTGACCACCGCCGCCAGCGATGCGATGTGGCACACCGAGCCGTCCGGACGCACGACGCGATACTGCGACCGAAGCTGGCTGTGATCACGCATGGCGGCGCTGATCGCGTCTTGCGCAGACTGCCGGTCGTCCGGATGAATCAACCCGAGCCACGTGTCCATCGTCGGCTTAAACGCCTGCGGCGATTGCGCATAAAGCTCATGCATGGTGTCGCTCCACCAGACGTCGAGGCCGTCCCGTTTGAGTTCGTAGACGCCCGCGTGCGCCGCGCGCGTCGCGACGCCGAAGCGCACCGAGATGGTCTCGAGTTCGGCGCGGCGGTTCCGTTCCGCGGAGATGTCCGCCTCCAACCTCGCCTTCAGCCGCCGCCGCGTCGCCAAAACGAACGCCACCGTCAGAATGGCGGTGATGACCAGCGCGCCCGTGACCGCGTGCTTTTGACGTATCGCGGAAGCAATGGCGTCCTTGACCACGAATTCGTCTCGCCGCTTGAATTCATCGTCGACCGACTTGGTGAGCACGTCGCCTTGCATGATGAGCGTTCGCAGCGGCATGAGGGCGTTGAGGGTGGTGCCCTTCGAAAGAGCGCCGGCAAGGCTCTGCACGGCGACCGCCGCCTTGCCGGCGACATCGGCCTCGCCGCGATCGGCGAGTTCGGTCAGGCGCGCCGCGGAGGTGTGCAGCGCTTCGACCGACTGTGCACCCAGGGTGCCCGTATCCACGGCATCCGCCGCGCCGTTGGTGAAGGTCTTGTAATCCGCACGTGCTTCGTACGCCAGGATCCGCAGCGGCCGGGAGTGTTCCAGCGCGGCGGCGCGTTGCGCGTCGGCAACCATCTGCACGAGCAATACCACCGCGATCGGCAGCACGACGGCGAGGAACTGCAGGGCGATGAGCTTGTCCGTGGCGCGTTTCATGATTGCCTCAGAACTTCCCGATCACGGTGACGTCCGCCGAAGGCTCGGCGCCGAAGTATCCGCAGCCGCCGGGGGTGCGCCTGATGAACTCGAGCACCGCGGCGTCGTTTGCCAGGACGGCGGGCGGACTGATGCCGTCGCGAAACGACTTCTTGGCCCAAGTGACCGAGTATTTGACGTCGTTCATCTTCAGCACCTTCTCGAGAAACCCCGTCTGAGCCGCGAGATTGTCCACGGGTACCAGCCTCACGGTATTCAAGAACTGCTTCTCCCCGAGGAACACGTCGCGCACGTCCGCCGGGGAAATCGCCACGCCCGCGTGGCAGGCAACATACAAATCGTCGGCGACGGCGCGGCAGCTGATGCCGGCGAGCAGCAGCGAGAAAATCCAAAGTGCGAGCGTGGTCTGCATTGGCGGCGATCGCGGCTAGAACCGAATGGGGTAGCATGGCGTCGGTCCATTCATCGATGAGTTGGTGTCACAGGAGATTGCGCCAATCGCCGCGAACCGAGTCGATGACGCCGCGCTGGGCGCCGTCGCCGCCAAGCGCCACGATCCGAAAGTCGTGCATGACATGTTCGCCGTCGCGCCAAAATTCAAAGCCGAGCAGGCGCGCCAGCCGCTCGGTGTCGTCCGGCGTACCGCTCAAGAAGTGCCAGTTAACCCGAAGCAGGCCGTGGCTCTCTCGATAGCGGCGCCAAGCGGCAGAGTCGTCGTTGCCTGGGTCGTAGCTCACGATGATGAAATCCGCACTCATTCCCCGGGCGTCGATTTCCCGCTGGACTTGCTCGAGACGCGTCATGGTCATCGGGCAGATGCGATGACACGATGTATAAGCCATGGTGACGAAGATGCGCTGTCCGTGAAGCGCCGATAGCCGCAGCGTCTCGCCGCGGTCATCGCGCCAATGCGGCGGGAGCCGGTCGAGCAGCGCGGCAGCGGCCGCCGGCGCGACGGGTTCGCCGGCGCTGGACGGCAACGGCAGCGCCAACGCCAGAGCCAGCAGCAGTAGGCGGTGTACGCGCGCGCGGCAGGTCACCAGCGATGTCGCGTGGGCAGTCTTGGACACAACCTCTCCCGAAGCCGAATGCTTCCCTCTCTTGACTTCGGCAGATTGTCACCTAACTTGACCGGTTCATTATGTAACCGATGCCACAGATTCGGCTGAAAAACTGGCTTTTTGCTCGATTGTCAAGGGGAACAGGCCCGAAATGGCCTTGCTGCAACGCCCGCGCCGGGGCTAGGGAAAGAGCTAGGGTCTGGACGGGGGCAAGGGCTAAGGGCTTGGGCCAGGCGCCAGGCGCCAGGCGCCAGGGGCCAGGGGCCAGGGGCCAGGCGCCAGGACATGGGGCTGGGAAGCGCCAAGATCTAGGGCAGGGGCAGCTGCGACGCGTTCCAACCGCCGCCCACGGCCTCGATCAGGGCCACGCTGGCCTGCAAGCGGCTCGACAGGACGGCAAGCGCCGTTTGCTCGGCGCTCAGGCGCGTGGTCTGGGCGGTGATCACGCTGCTGTAAGGCACGGTTCCGGCCTTGTACTGGTTGAGCGTGAGTTTCTCCGCTTCGCGGGCGGCCGCCACCGCGGCGTCCTCGATGACCGCCTGTTGTTCCAGTACGCGTAAGGTGACTATGTTGTCCTCGACCTGTTCGAACCCGGCCAGCACCGTCTGTCGATAGTTGCCGACGCTCGCGTCGTAGGCCGCGCGCGCCTGCGCCACCTGCGCGCCGCGCAGTCCGCCGTCGATCAAGGTTTCCGCGAGCGACGGACCGAAAGACCAGATGCGATTCGGCACGTTGAACAGCCGCGACCAGCTGCGGCCCGAGTAATCGTCCGATCCGGACAGGGTCAGGCTCGGAAAGAACGCGGATTTCGCCACGCCGATCTGCGCGTTGGCCGCCGCGACCTTGCGTTCAGCTTCCGCCACGTCAGGGCGCCGCTCGAGCAATGCAGAGGGAATGCCCGCGGGCACGGTGGGTACATCGGTGCGCATGGCGGAGGGGCCCACGGAGAATGAGGCCGGCTGCTGACCGATCAGTACGGCGATCGCATGTTCGAGCACGGCGCGCTGGATCTTGGCATTCACCTGCTGCGACTGGCTCGACAGCAGTTGCGCCTCGGCGCTCACCACATCCGCCCTGGCAGCCACGCCGAAGCGGTAGCGGCTCTCCGCGATCTTCAGGGACAGCTGTTCCGCCACCACGGTATCGTCCAACAGCCTCTGCAATTGATCCTGCGCGCGCAATTCAAAATAGTCGGTTGCGAGTGCTGCCTGGGCGGACAGCCGTGCCGCGGCGAGCGCCGCCGCGCTGGCTTGCGCCGACGCCCGGTTACTCTCGGTCGTGCGTCGAATCTGACCCCAGATATCCAGGTCCCAACTCCCGGAAATTCCCGCGCTATCGGTGGTCTGCGGCGGAGCCCCGGCAATTGCGCCGCGCTGCCGCCCGGCGCTGACGCCGATGGTGGGCCAAAAGCCCGCGCGCGCCTGCGCCACCAAGGCCCGCGCCTGATCGAAAGCGGCGGCGGCGGCTTTGACGTTTTCGTTTGAAATGTCGACGCGAACTTCGAGCTGGTTCAAGGCGTCGTCGTGGAATATCTCCCACCAGGGCCCTCTGCTCAACACGTCGTTGGGCTCGCTGGGTTTCCAATCGCCGGTTTCCTTGTAATCGGGAGCCGCGTCGAGCTTCGGGCGATGGTAGTCGGGTCCGACCGCGCATGCGGCGGCGGCGGCAATTCCCGCGGCCACGCTCACCCATCGCATGAACTGCGTCACCGGTCTGCCGTGAACGGGCAGCATCAAGTGCCCGCTCCGAGAGGGTCAAATCCGCGGCTGCCCGGATTCTGGCCGGCGGCGGGCGCCGGCGGGTTGTACCTGCCTTGTTTCAAATGCCTCCAGTAGCGATGTACGTACAAATAAACCACCGGCGTGGTGTAGACGGTGAGGAGCTGGCTGACGATGAGGCCGCCGACGATCGCTATCCCCAAGGGCCGCCGCATCTCCGTGCCGTCGCCGGAGGCGATGGCCAGCGGCAATGCGCCGGCAATGGCGGCGCAGGTGGTCATCATGATGGGCCGAAAGCGCAGGCTGCAGGCATGCGCGATGGCCGCGCGCGGATCCATCCCCAGAGTGCGCTCGGCCTCGAGTGCAAAATCGACCATCATGATGGCATTTTTCTTGACGATGCCGATGAGCAGGAGAAATCCGAGGAAGGCGATGAGACTGAATTCAGTGCCTGTGGCCATCAGCGCCAGCAGCGCGCCGACGCCCGCGGAGGGGAGGGTGGAGAGAATGGTCAGCGGCTGACTGTAGCTTTCATAGAGCACGCCCAGCACCACATAAATCGCGATCAGCGCCGCCACGATCATCAGAGGAGTGTTGCTGCTGCTCTGTTGGAAGAGGCGGGCAGTCCCGTAGGTTCCGCCGAGAATACCGACGGGCACATGTATTTCGCTCATCTTGCGCTGAATCGCGGCGAGCGCGACATCCAGCGTTTCGCCCTCCGGCAAATTGAATGCGATTGCCGTGGATACGGAAGTGCCCGTGTGATTCACGCTCACCGGAGTCGTGCCGGTGGTGAAGCGGCTGAATGCGGAGAACGGAACGACGGTTTCTTGGGCGATGCTCACGGCGGTGCCGGTGGATGTATTGCCGCGGCCCGCATTTGCCAGAGAGTTCGCGGCCAGGTTGCGCGCCGCGTCCTCCGCGACCGAGGCGCCGGATGAGGTGGTCGACGAGGCCGGTTTGAGCACCGTGGTGCCGGCCACCGCCTGCGTCGCCTGGGTCCCCGAGACGGCGCCGCCGGAGGTGCTTACGTATAGATTTTTCAAAGTGTCCGGGTTCTGCCAAAACTCGGGCGCCACCTCCATGACCACGTGGTATTGCTGCGGACTGAACGGGTTGTAGATATTCGACACCTGAGCCTGGGCAAACGCGTCGCCCAGCGCATTGTCGATCTGAATTTCCGTAAGCCCCAGCCGCGATGCGCTGTCGCGGTCCACGATCAGATCGGCTTCGAGGCCGCCGGGCTGCAAATCGGTGTCCACGTCGGTGATTTCAGGCATGTCCTGGAGCGCGGTTCGAAGTTTCTGCGACCAGCTCTGCAGTTCGGTCAAGTCGTCGCCGAGCAATGTCCACTGATATTGGGCATTCGCCGACCGGCCGCCGCCGCGAATATCCTGCACGGACTGCAGGAAGGCCGAAACCCCCGTGACTCTGTTCAGCTTGGGCCGCAATCGCGCGATGACCTGATCGGCGGAGATGCGGCGCTCGGCCAGCGGCTTGAGCGCGATGGTGACGTTGGCGCTGGCGCCGCCGCCGGGTCCGAAGCCGCCGCTCCCCACCGAGCCGGTGACGGTGTTGACCGCCGGGTCCGCTTGGACGATGGCCGCGACTTCTTGAAGCTTGCGCTTCATCAACTGAAACGAGCTCTGCGCATCGCCGCGGATCCCTCCCTGCAGCTGCCCCGTGTCCTGCTGGGGGAAGAATCCCTTGGGTATCACGACGTATAGATAGATATTCAAGCCGACCGTCGCGCACAGCAACAGCATCACGGTGCGCGGATGATGCAGAGCCCAGTCGAGCGTTCTTTCGTAGCCGCGGCGCAGCCGGCCGAAGCCGCGCTCGAAAGCCCGGCCGAACCGCGAGGGCTCGCGCGTGCTCTCGCGCTCGAGCAACAGCGAGCACATCATCGGAGTCGTCGTCAGCGAAATCACCAGAGAGATGAGGATCGATACCGACAAGGTGACGGTGAATTCGCGGAAAATCCGGCCGACGATGCCGCCGGCAAACATGAAGGGAATGAACACGGCGACCAGCGACAGGCTCATGGACACGACGGTGAATCCGACCTCTCGGGCGCCCAGCAAGGCTGCGCTCATGCGCGACATGCCGCCTTCGATGTGCCGCGTGGTGTTTTCCATGACCACGATGGCGTCATCCACCACGAATCCGGTGGCTATGGTCAGCGCCATCAGCGAGAAAATATCGAGCGTATAGCCGAGCAGATACATGGCGCCGAAAGTGCCTATCAACGACACCGGCACGACCAATGCAGGAATCAGCGCGGCGCGGTGGCTGTTCAAGAAGACGTAGACCACCAGGATCACGAAGGCCACGGCCAGTATCAGAGTTTGCTCGACCTGCCGCAGCGAGGCGCGAATGGTGATGGAGCGATCGAAGGTGACCACCAGATCGATCTTCGAGTCGATCGAACTCTTGAGAAGCGGCAGTTCGGCCTTGACGGCATCGATCATTTCGATGACGTTCGCGCCGGGTTGCTGATATACCGTGACGAACACGGCGGGCTTGCCATTGTAGAGGCCATAGGTGCGGATGTTCTCGGTGGCGCCATCCTGCATGTCCAAGACCGTGGCCACATCGCCGAGCCGCACCGTTGCGCCGTTGCGGTTGGCGATGATCAGATTGCGGTAGGGTCCCGCGTCGCGGGCATTGTCGTTGGTGTAGATCTGATAGTGCAGCCGGTCGGACTCGATTGCGCCCTTGGGGGCGTTGGCGTTGGCGTTGGAGATGGCGGCGCGGACGTCTTGCAGGCCGATGCCGTACTTCGACAGCGACAGCGGATTGATCTCGACCCGTACGGCAGGCAGCGCGCTGCCGTTGACGTTGACTCCGCCGACGCCTTGAATCTGCGACAGGCGTTGAGAAATCACCGCGTCCGCCGCGTCGTAGATTTGGCCCTGGGTGAGCACGTCCGAGGTCATCGCGATGGCCATGACCGGAAACAAGGAGCTGTTGATCTTGCGGTACGAGGGGTTGCGCGTCAGCGAGGTGGGCAAGTCCGCGTGCGCGGCGACGATGGCCGCCTGCACATCGCGCGCCGCGCCGTCGATGTCGCGGTCGACTCCGAAGGTCAGTTGAATGTTCGACGTGCCCACGCCGCTCGTGGAGGTCATGTCGTCGACATCGGCGATGGCGCCGAGGTGCCGCTCCAGGGGCGTCGCCACCGTGCTCGCCATGACCTCGGGGCTCGCCCCCGGCAGCTGCGCCGAGACGAAGATCGCCGGTACATCGATGCGCGGCAGCGGCGCCACCGGCAGCAGCATGAACGCCGCGGCGCCGCACAGTGCCACGCCGGCGGTCAGGAGTGTCGTCGCCACCGGCCGATGGATGAAGGGAGCGGAAATGTTCACGCGGGTCCGTCCGCCGCCAATCGGTCGCCGGCGGCTCGTGCGGGGCGGCGCAGGCGCGCCGCTACGCGGTCGAACGCCAGGTAGATCACCGGTGTCGTGAACAGAGTCAGTACCTGACTCACCAAGAGGCCCCCGACGATGCTGACGCCGAGCGGGTGGCGCAGTTCTGACCCCGTGCCCGTGCCGAACATGAGCGGCAAGGCGCCGAATATCGCGGCGACCGTCGTCATGAGTATCGGCCGAAAGCGCAGCAAGCAGGCCTTGTAGATCGCCTCACGCGGCGACAGGCCCTCATCGCGCTGCGCGACCACCGCGAAGTCGATCATGAGGATCGCGTTCTTCTTCACGATGCCGATGAGGAGGATGATGCCGATCAGCGCGATGATGGTCAGATCGTCTCCGGCCAGCATCAGGGCGAGCAATGCGCCGATGCCCGCCGACGGCAGCGTCGATAGAATCGTGACGGGATGGATGAAGCTCTCGTACAGAACGCCGAGAACGATGTACATGACCAGCACGGCGGCCACCAAGAGCAGGAGTTCATTGGTCAGGTTGCTGCGAAAGGCGAGCGCGGCGCCTTGGAAGGTCGTGCGGATGCTGTTCGGCAACCCGACGCCGTGTTCGGCGTTCTCGATGGCCGAAACGGCGGCGCCGAGCGAAGCGCCTTCACTCAAGTTGAAGGAGACGGTGGTCGCCGGAAATTGCGCCAGGTGGTTGATGAGAAGCGGCCGGGTTTCCACGTCGACTTTGGCGATCGCCGACAGCGGTACCTGGCCGCCGGTCGCCGACGGCACGTAAATGGACGCGAGCGAATCTACGGATTGGTAGGAGGCCGGGTCCGCTTCCATGATGACGCGGTATTGATTCGACTGAGTGAAGATCGTGGATACGATTCGCTGGCCGAAGGCGTCGTACAGCGCGTTGTCGACGGTACCCACGCTGATGCCGAGACGCGCCGCGCTGTCGCGGTCGATGGTGACGTACGCGGCGAGACCATTGTTTTCCTCGTTGCTGACGACGTCCGCGAGCTCAGGCTGCTGGCGAAGCGCTGCCAGCAGCTTGGGAGTCCAGGTGGATAAGACCGTGGAATCCGCGCTCTCCAAGGTGAATTGGTACTGCGTGCGGCTCACCGTATTGTCGAGTGTGAGATCCTGCACGGGCTGCATGTACAGGGTGACGCCCGCGATGTCCGCGGTCTCGGTCTGCAGCCGCCGGATGGCATCGGCGACATTCGTGCTGCGTTCGCCGCGCGGCTTCAAATTGATGAGAAAGCGTCCGCTGTTCAGAGTGACGTTGTTGCCGTCGACGCCGATGAAGGACGACAGGCTGAGCACGTCCGGGTCCTTGAGTATGGCGGCGGCCAGCGCTTGCTGCCGGTCGGCCATCGCGGCGTAGGACACCGACTCGGCCGCTTCGGAGACGCCCTGAATCAATCCGGTGTCCTGTGCGGGAAAGAAGCCTTTCGGAATCAGAACGTAGAGGATCGCGGTCAGCGCCAGGGTGGCAATCGCGACATACAAGGTCAATCGCTGGTGATCCAGCACCCAGGCGAGCTTCCGCCCGTACCACTCCACCATGGCGCTGAACCAGCGCCCCGATTCCAGCGCCGCATGGTCGCCGGCCGGCCGATGTTTGAGGAGCTTGGCGCACATCATCGGCACGAGCGTCAGGGACACCACGGCCGAGATGAGGATGGTGACGGCCAGCGTCACCGCGAACTCGCGAAACAAACGCCCGACCACATCCTGCATGAAAAGCAGCGGAATCAGCACCGCGATCAGCGACACGGTCAGGGAAATGATGGTGAAGCCGATCTGGCCGGCGCCCTTTAGCGCCGCTTCGAGCGGAGTCTCGCCGAGTTCGATGTAGCGCGAAATGTTTTCGATCATCACGATGGCGTCGTCGACGACGAAACCCGTCGCGATCGTCAACGCCATCAACGACAGATTATTGAGGCTGAAATTTGCCAGATACATCACTGCAAAGGTGCCGATGAGAGACAGCGGCACGGAAAGGCTGGGAATGATGGTGGCCGGAACATTGCGCAGGAACACGTAGATCACCAGCACGACCAGCACGACGGCGAGCACGAGTTCGAATTCGACGTCGGCGA
>Ga0307470_10000572_pt1 | contig 17292 bp, 15 predicted proteins | sample atmos_gasesAM3C__FD_204565 | JGI IMG/M metagenome (GOLD analysis project Ga0307470, IMG submission 204565) | Hardwood forest soil microbial communities from Morgan-Monroe State Forest, Indiana, United States - atmos_gasesAM3C_05 | ecosystem: Environmental > Terrestrial > Soil > Temperate forest... | reverse complement strand
CAACATCGACCACGTGGCGACGCTGCGCCAGGCGCGGCGAGCGGGTTATCCTGATCCGGTCGAGGCGGCGCGGCTCGCCTTGCAGGCCGGTGCCGCCGGCATCACCGCCCACCTGCGGGTCGACCGCCGGCACATCCAGGACGAGGACCTCGTGCGCCTGCGCGACGCGGTGCGCGGCAAGCTCAACGTCGAGATGTCGACCGCCGAGGAGATGGTGGCGGTCGCGCTGGACGTTCGCCCCGATCAGGTGACGCTCGTCCCCGAGCGCCCGGAGGAGGTGACGACCGAGGGTGGGCTCGACCTGACCACGCAGGGCGGCCGCGTCGCCGAGATCGCTCGCCGGCTCGCCGGCGTCGGCATCGCCGTCTCCGTCTTCCTCGATCCCGATCTCCGGCAGGTCGAGGCCCTCGCCGCCCTCGGCGCTCCCATCCCCGGCTTCGAGATCAACACCGATGCCTATACCCGCGCTGACAACCACGCCGCAGCGCGCGAGCTCGGCGCCATCCACGAGGCCGCCGCCCGCGGTTGCGAGCGCGGCCTTCGCCTCTACGCCGGCCACGGTCTGACCGCCGCCAACGTCGGCCCGGTCGCCGCCGTCCCCAGCATGGAGGAACTCAACATCGGACACTCGATCGTCTCCCGCGCCGTCCTCCGCGGCATGGCCGGGGCGGTCGAGGAGATGCTCGCGGCGATCGCCCGCGGTGTCGGCTCCTAGGTCCTCGTCCAGTCGTGGGGCAGTTTGGTCCCGAGGACGGCCGCCTGGAAGGGTGTGTGGGAGGGCGGGCCTGAAGGTGGCCGCCCGCAGCGGATCAAACTGACCCGCTACCCCTCGCCCCGATCTCATCGGCGATCGCGCCGGCGAGGTCTCCCGCCAGGCTCTCGACGGTCTGCTGGTCGGGGCCCTCGATCATCACCCGGGCGAGCGGCTCGGTGCCGCTGTAGCGCAGGACGAGGCGGCCGTCGGCGCCCAGGCGGTCCTCGACGGCGCGGGCGGCGGCGGCGACCTTGGGGAGGGAGAGGAGGTCCGGCTTCTCCTTCACCCGCACGTTGAGCAGGATCTGGGGATAGCGCCGGAAGCCCTCGAGGAGCTCGGAGAGCGGGCGGCCGGTCGCCGCCACGAACCCCGCCATCTGGAGCGCCGAGAGCAGGCCGTCGCCGGTCGTCGAGAGCCCGAGGTGGACGAGGTGGCCGGACTGCTCGCCGCCGAGGACGATCCCCTGGGCGCGCATCGTCTCGACCACCGCGCGGTCGCCGACGTCACAGCGCACCCGGGCGATCCCGGGCCGCTCGAGCGCGCGCTCGAGCCCCAGGTTGCTCATCGAGGTGGCGACGATCGCCGGCGGGTCGAGCCGCCCCTGACCGGCGAGGTGGGTCGCCCAGAGGTAGAGCAGGGCGTCGCCGTCGCGCACCTGCCCGCGCTCGTCGGCGACGATCGCGCGGTCGGCGTCGCCGTCGAAGGCGGCCCCGAGGTCGGCGCCGATCGCGCGCACCCGCGCGGCCATCGTCTCGGGCGCCGTCGAGCCGCAGCCGTCGTTGACGTTGCGGCCGTCCGGGGCGGCGGCGAGGAGCTCGACCTCGGCGCCGAGGCGGGAGAAGAGCGGCTCCGCCAGGGGCGAGGCGGCGCCGTTGCCGGCGTCGAGCACCACCCGGAAGCCGGCGAGCGGCCTGCCGGCGGGGAGGGTGGCGGCGAGCTCGTCCAGGTAGCGCTCGGCGAGGGCGGGATCGGCCGCGAGCTCGGGGAGGGCGAGGTCGACCGCCGCCCCCGCCGCCGGGCCGCGGGCGAGCCGCTCCTCGAGCGCCAGCTCGGCTGCGGCGCTCCACTTGAAACCGCCGCCGTCGATCAGCTTGATGCCGTTGTCCGGGTACGGATTGTGGGAGGCCGAGACGGAGATGCCGCCGGCGGCGCCGAGGTCGCGGGCCAGGCGCGCGATCCCCGGGGTGGGCAGGACGCCGGCGTCGCGGTAGCGCGCCCCGCCGGCGGCGAGCCCGGAGGCGAGCCAGCGGCAGATCTCGGGCGTGCTCTCGCGGGTGTCGCCGCCGAGGACCACGAGGGGGCCGGCCTCCGGCGCTGGCTCGGACTGCCGGCCGGCCGCCGGCTCGAGCGCTGGGCCGGACTCGGCCAGCGCGGCGGCGAGGGCGCGGGCGAGCGCCGTCACCGTGGCGCGGTCGAGCGGCGGCACGCCGAACGGGGCGCGGACGCCGTCGGTGCCGAAGAGGCGCGGCCGGCCCAGAGTCCGGAGCGCTGGACTGCTCGGGGGCCGGCTCGGCGGCCGGATCAATGGGCGCCCCTCCGCTTGCTCGCCGGCGCCTTGCCCGGAGCGCCCTTGGCGGGAGTCGGCTCCTCGATCTGCTCCATCGGCACCTTGACCGTCACCTTGGAGGGCTGGACGATCTGGATCAGCGGGCTGGGCGGCACGACGTAGACCTCCTCCTCGAAGGTGAGAGCGTGGCCGTCCAGGCGGATGGGCCGCGTCACCAGCGAGGCGATCTGCGACAGCCGGCTCTCCGGACCGGTCACCAGGACCTGGTTGGGGATGATCTCCGGCTCGCCGGCCACCGCCCCCGCCGCCGGCTCGCCGACGAGCTGCGGCTTGACCGGCAGGCGCTGGGTGACCTCGCGGTCGAGCTCGACGCGGATCACGTCGGGGTCGATCGACACCACTCTGTAGCCCTCGGGCACCTGCACGTCCTCCGGGGCGAGGTTGACGTTCAGGATCCCTTTCTGCGTCTGGGTCAGCTCCACCTGTACGTTGACCTGCAGCGGGTTCAACTGGCGGATCTTCTTGCTGCTGGCGCGCAGCAGCACCGAGACGCTCTGCACCGGGTCGAGGATCACCATGTCGCGCGGCCGGTTGTAGGAGACCGGGGCGTCGACGGTGCGCTCGGTCAGCGTCTGGCGCCCCTCGAGCGAGAAGCGATACCAGAGGGCGACGGCGATCACCAGCGCCAGCAGGCGCAGGCTCCAGATCCGCGCGCTCTCGCTCACGCCGTCTTGCCCGCCTGCGGATAGAGGTCGGTGATCAACACCTTGTAGAGAGTGTTGCGCAGGCCCTTGCCGTCGAGGTCGCGGATCATCTCGCCGTCGAAGGCGACCGAGATGACGCCGGTTTCCTCGGAGACCACGACCGCCACCGCGTCGGTCTCCTCGGTGATCCCCAGGGCGGCGCGGTGGCGGGTGCCGAACTCCTTCGACAGCTCGGGGTTCGGGGTCAGCGGCAGGAAGCAGGCGGCGGCGGCGATGCGGTCCTCCTGGATGATCACCGCGCCGTCGTGGAGGGGGGTGTCGGGGGTGAAGACGTTGATCAACAGGTCGAAAGAGAGCTCGGCGTCGAGGCCGATGCCGTTCTCGATGTAGTTGCGCAGGCCCTGGAGCCGCTCGACGACGATCAGGGCGCCGATGCGGCGGGAGGCGAGCGTGGTGGCGGCGAGGACGATCTCGCCGAAGGTCGACTCGACAGCCTGCTGCTTGGCGAGGCCCCACAGCGGATTCCGCCCGAAGTTGGCGAGGGCGCGGCGGATCTCCTGCTGGAAGAGGACGATGACGGCGAAGGGGAGGACGATCAGCAGGCTCTCGATGAGGGTCTGGAGGGTGGGCAGGTCGAAGAACTGGGCGAGGTAGTAGACGACGCCGACGAAGACCAGGCCGAGGACCATCTGCACCGCCCGCGTGCCACGGATCAGCAGCAGCAGGTTGTAGACGACGATCGCCACCGCCAGCACGTCGACGGCGTCGTGCCAGGTGATCATGTCGGCGAGGCGCGCGATGCTCATGCGGCCCCTTCCGACCGGCCGGGCGCCCGCTCCGGGCTGGCGGCGACCGCCGCCGCGATCGCCGTCCAAACGGCGAGGAACTCGGCCGTCGCGGCGACGTCGTGGACGCGGACGATCGCCGCCCGTCCCGCGGCCCAGGCGACGGCGGCGAGGCTGCCGGCCAGGCGCTCGGCCGGCGGCCGGCCGGTGAGCGCCCCGAGGAAGCTCTTGCGCGAGGCGCCCAGCAGGAGCGGCCGCCCGAGGCCGGCGAAGGCGTCGAGGCGGCGGATCAGGGTCAGGTTCTGCTCGACGGTCTTGCCGAAGCCGACGCCGGGGTCGACGATGATCTGGCCGCGGTCGACCCCCAGCGCCACGGCGCGGTCGACCGCGCCGGCGAGCTCGGCCCGCACCTCGGCCAGCAGGTCGCGGAAGCGGATCCCACTCTGCATCGTCGCGAGGTCGCCGCGGCTGTGCATGAGGACGAGCGGGGCTCCGGCCTCGGCGACCGCCCTCCCCAGCTCGGGGTCGGCGAGGAGGGAGACATCGTTGATCAGATCGGCGCCGGCGGCGAGCGCGGCGCGGGCGACGGCGCCCTTGCGGGTGTCGACCGAGAGCGGCGCCGCGGTCGCCGCGCGCAGCCGCTCGAGGATGGGCAGGAGACGCGCCAGCTCCTCCTCGGGCGTCACCGCCGCTGCCCCGGCGCCGTAGACGCCGCCGCCGGGCCGCGTCGACTCGGCTCCGAGGTCGATCAGGTCGGCGCCCTCCGCCAGCATCGTCAGGCCGCGCGTCACGGCGCGCTCGGGATCGTCCCACAGGCCGCCGTCGCTGAACGAGTCGGGGGTGACGTTGAGCACCCCCATGACCAGCGGTCGCGCGCCGCCGCCGAGCTCGAGGCGGCGGCCGCGAGGGAGTCGGAGGGTCCAGGAATCGAGGTGGGGAAGGGTGGCGGTCGCGGTCTCCATGAGCGGTCGTGCGTCGCCCCTCAGTCTATCGCGCGGCGGTGGGGAGGGGCGATTCAGGAAGCAGGCGGTAGACCTCGAAGCGTCCGATCCGCGCCGCGAGGCGATAGCGCGCGCGGATGAAGCGCACGACGGGCTCGACGGAGGCCAGGCGGTACTTGTCGTCCGGCACGAAGATCACCAGCCGCGGCCGCAGCCGGTCGAGCCGCACGACGACCGCCGCGGCGTCCGCCGGTCTGCGCACGTCGACCGCCGTGTTGAAGAAGGCGAAGGGGTTCCGCCGGCCGGAGAGGTAGTAGATCTCGGGGTCGTTGGGGAACGCGAAGATGGGCTCGCCCGGCAGGGTCTCGCCCTCGATCCGCGCCAGGAGCGCCCGAAAGACCGCGGCGTCCTCGGGATCGGTCCAGATGGCGAGCTTCGGGATGCCGATGGGGACGACCCCCATGCGGACGCCCGCGTACGTCCCCGCGAGCCCCCGCGCCAGCGGCTGCGCCGCGTGGTCGTGGAGGGCTATGCCCGAGAGCGCGAGGACCAGCGCGGCCAGGGCGAGCCGGGGCCGGCGCCGCTCGACGGCGGCGAGCAGTGCCGGCACGGTCAAGGTCAGGGAGTAATAGAGATAGATCGGGATCTGGTTGAGGAGCGCGACGAGGCCGTGGAAGACGGCGAGGTGGGTGAGCGGATCGAAGCGAGGATCGAGCCGCCGGGCGGCTCCCAGCCGGCGCGCCGCGAGGAGGCCGAGCGCGGCGGAGACGAGCGGCAGGCAGAGCCAGTAGAACCCGTTGGCGACCTCCCCGGCCGACCGGTGGGCGGCGAGCAGGCCGAGCGCGGCGGCGAGCGCCTCCCCGTAGCTGTTGCGCGCGAGGTAGGGGAGCCGCGCGATGACGAGGGCCTGCTCGACCGTGTCGTGATAGAGCGCCCCGAGCGATCCGTGGAGGGCGTGGTAGGCGAGGAGGGGGAGCGCCGCGACGGCGCCGCCGGCGGCGAGGCGGAGCAGGCGCGCGGCCGCTGCGCGGGAGCCGAGCCGCGTCCGCCGCAGGACGGCGGCGGCGAGGAGCAGCGGCCAGACGCCGAAGAGGGCGAAGCCGAGGAGATCGGTCGAGCGCAGGAGGTAGAGGGCGAGGGCGAGGAGGACGGCCGCGGCGGCCGCCCGCGCGAGGAGCGGCCGCCCGGTCTCCGGGTCGCTCCCCCGGCCCTCGTCCCCCTCGGCGGGCTCGAGCAGCAGCCAGGTCACCAGCGCGGCCACGAGGATCGCCCCCGAGAGCTGGCGCATCAGCACGGCGAGGCCCGCGAGCAGGCCGAGGACCTCGCTGCGCCTCCGCTTCGCCGGCGGCCAGAAGCGGAGGACCGCGGCGGCGGCGGCGGTCAGCAGGGCGCAGTACCAGGCCGGCTGCGGGTTCAAGTACTGGACGAAGCCGAAGGCCGTCGTCGCGAGCGCCCCCGCCGCGGCGGCGAGCTCGCCGGCCGGCAGGAGCAGGAGGAATACGAGCAGCGCCTGGGCGGCGGCGGCGGCGACCAGCGGGTAGCGCAGCGAGACCAGGCGGTCGCCGAAGAGCGCGAGCGCCGCCGCGTTGACGAAGTGGGGCCCGGGGTGGGCCTCGCGGACGTCGCGGTGGAGCACCTCGCCGTGGAGCATCCGCTCGGCGGGGTGGGCGTAGGCGCCGTCGTCGGGCGGCCACCAGAAGCGGTCGTGGAGGTGGACGAGGACGAAGAGGTCGAGGGCGAGGACGAGGGCGCCGACGATCCATGCCCGCGCGCGCGGCCGCGGGCCCGGGGATGCCGCCGCGAGGTTCATCGCCCCCTGCATTGGCCGGAGAGCGTGGCCCGAGCTCGGTCGCCGGGGGCCGGCCCGCTCAGCCGGGCTTCTTGGCGGTCGAAGGGGCGGGGTTGGACGCGGGGATCGGCTGGGGAGCCGGCGGCGGCTGGGCGCTGCGGCGCTGGGCGCCGGCCACCTCGGCCTCGACCTCCTCCGGGACCTCTTCGAGCGTCCCTGCCGGGGCCTCGGCGCGGTCCGCGGCCGCCTCGCCGCGGGCGAAGTTGACGTCGGAGGCCTCATCGTTCCCCGGCACGCCCGACCCGACGGGGACGGCGACCGTCTCCGGCCCCTCCTGCCCGATGTAGAGGCCCTCGCCGGGTGCCACCGGCCGGGTGGGAGCGTGCTCCTCGCCGGTCATCTCCTTGATCAGGCGGTAGACGTCCTCGCCGTCCATCGACTCGTGCTCGAGGAGCTCCTCGGCCATCCGCTCGAGCACGGCGCGGTGCTGGGTGAGGACCGCGGTCGCCCGCTCGTAGGCCTCCTGGACGATCCGCGCCACCTGGCGGTCGATCTGGATCGCGGTGTCCTCGCTGTAGTCCGCGCGCTGCGCGAAGTCGCGCCCGAGGAACACCGGCTCCTCCTTGGCGCCGTAGGCGAGGGGCCCCAGCTCCGACATGCCCCACTCGCAGACCATACGGCGGGCCATCTCGGTGGCGCGCTCGATGTCGTTGCCGGCGCCGGTCGTGATGTCGTCCTGGGTCAGCTCCTCGGCGACCCTGCCGCCCATCAGGATGGCGATCTGCGCCTCGACGTAGTGCTTCTTGTAGGTGTACTTGTCCTCGGTCGGGAGCTGCATGGTCAAGCCGAGGGCGCGGCCGCGCGGGATGATCGTCACCTTGTGGAGGGGGTCGGCGCCGGGGGTGAAGACGGCGACCAGGGCGTGCCCCGCCTCGTGGTAGGCGGTGACCTGTTTCTCGTCGTCGGTCAGCATCAGGGTCTTGCGCTCGACGCCCATCAGCACCTTGTCCTTGGCGAACTCGAAGTCATCCATCTCGACCTTCTTCTTGCCCCGGCGGGCGGCGATCAGGGCCGCCTCGTTGACCAGGTTGGAGAGGTCGGCGCCGGCGAAGCCGGGGGTGCCGCGGGCGATCACGTTGAGCAGCACGTCCTCGGAGAGCGGGATGTTGCGGGTGTGGACCTTCAAGATCCCCAGTCGGCCGTTGATGTCCGGACGGTCGACGACCACCCGGCGGTCGAAGCGGCCGGGGCGCAAGAGGGCGGGGTCGAGGACGTCCGGCCGGTTGGTGGCGGCGATCAGGATGACCCCCTCGTTCGACTCGAAGCCGTCCATCTCGACGAGGAGCTGGTTGAGCGTCTGCTCGCGCTCGTCGTGGCCGCCGCCCAGGCCGGCGCCGCGGTGGCGGCCGACGGCGTCGATCTCGTCGATGAAGATGATACAGGGGGCGTTCTTCTTGCCCTGCTCGAAAAGGTCGCGGACGCGGGAGGCGCCGACGCCGACGAACATCTCGACGAAGTCGGAGCCCGAGATGGAGAAGAAGGGGACGTTGGCCTCGCCGGCGATGGCGCGCGCCAAGAGCGTCTTGCCGGTTCCCGGCGGGCCCATCAGCAGCACGCCCTTGGGGATGCGGCCGCCGAGCTTCTGGAACTTCTGCGGCTCCTTCAAGAAGTCGACGATCTCGGAGAGCTCCTCCTTCGCCTCCTCGACCCCGGCGACGTCCTTGAAGGTGACCTTCTTGCCGGAGGCGTTGAGCAGCTTCGCCTTGCTCTTGCCGAAGGAGAGGGCCTTGTTGCCGCCGGTCTGCATCTGGCGCATGAAGAAGATCCACAGGCCGACGATGAGCAGCACCGGCGCCCAGGTGAAGAGCACCGCGAGCAGCGGGTTCTCCTTGGTCTCCTCGCCGCGGACGATGACCTTGGCCGCCTTGAGCTGGTTGAGGAACGCCGAGTCCACCGTCGAGGTCGAGGGCAGGACGGTGGTGAACTCCTGATCCTTGGCGTATTCGGCGCCGCCCAAGAACTTGCCGGTGACGCGCTTCTCGTTGATCGTCACCTCGGAGACTTTGCCCTTCTGCACGGCGTCCATGAACTCCGAGTAGCCGAGGTCCGCGCGCGAGCTCTTGCCGTTCTGGAAGGTGTTCCACAACAGGATCACCACCACGAAGATGGCCATCCAGAGAAATAGGGTCTTGACGGTGGAATTCAACGGTCGCTACCTCGTCTGGGAAGAGCTCATCGGCGCCCTGGACGCGAGCGCGGGGGGGGACTTTCCTCCCACAACGCAGCGTAACCGATCGGCCGCGCCGGCGATTCCCGGGTCGCTGGGGGCGGCGGCGCGGTCATGCCCCGATCAGCCGCCCGATGAACGGCAGGTTGCCGTAGCGCCCGCCGTGCTTCAAGCCGTAGCCCACCAGGGTGCCCTGGCGGGAGGTCTGGAAGGCGTGGTAGTCCACCTCGAAGGAGATCTTGCGCTCGGCGGGCATGTCGATCAGCGCCACGAAGCGCACGGCGCGGGCGCCGCGGTCGCGCAGCTGCTGCTCGAGGTAGGACTCGATGATTCCCGCCTCGACGACGTCCTTGACCACCACCACGGTCTGCTCGGCGATCTGCACGGGCATCGGGTAGTGGATCTCGCGCACCGCCGCCCGCTGACCCGGCCGCGCCCCGGCGGCGGATTCGGAATACTCGACGTGGATCATCTCGAAGCGCACCGGCCGGCGGATCGCCCGCACCAGGTCGGCGAGGAAGATCACCGATTCGCCGAGGACGGCGACGACCACCGGATCCTGGTCGATCAGCTCGTCCTCCAGGCGGCGGCCCAGCGCGGTGACGCTCGCGGCGAGCGCGCCGGCGTCGAAGAGGGGCTCGATCTGGGGCTTGGCGCTCATGGCGTGGGGGGCGTCGGCGGGAGCGGGATGGGAAGCGAGGCCTCGGTCGGCGTGAGCTCGGCAATCCAGACTTCGGCCCAGACTTCGGCCCAGGCTTCGGCGCCGCGGGAGCCGACCCGAAAGCGCTCGTCGATGGCGACTCCCGGCACCCAGGCGATCGCTCCGTCCGCCCCGTCCATACAGACGAGCGGCAGCCGGTCCCGCGACTCCCTGGGCACCCGGCGGTCGATCAACAGGTCCTTCAACCGGCGGCTGCCGGGGCCCCCCAGCGGCCGCAGCCGATCGCCGGGGCGCCGGCTGCGCACGGTCAGCCGATCGCCCGCCGCCACCGGGAGCGCCAGCCCGGCGCGCCGCCCCCCTGCCGGCGAACGGCCGCCTGTCCACATCCACGGTTCCACGGCGCCTCGGCGGACGGCCAGCCGGACGCCGATCTCCGGGATGTCGAGCTCGCCCGGCACCCGGAGAGTATAAGCGAAGCCGGCCGGGGTCTCCGGCCGGTCCCGGCGCGGCCGCAGGACGACCTCGTCACCCTCCGTCTCCCAGCGCCAGCCGGCGCCGCAATCGCAGCCCACGGCGCGGCCCCCGGCGAGCTGGCGACCGAGCTCTTTCCGGGCGCCCGCGCCGGCGGGATACGCCGCTCCGCAGCGGGCGTGGAGGAGCGACAGGGCCAGGCCGGCCAGGGCGTCCGGGAGCGCCGCGAGCGCTGCCGCCTGGAAGCTGCTCGGGAGGTCGTCCCCGCCGGCCGCGGCCCCCAGCCGGCGCTCGAGCGCCGCCCGCGCGCCGCCGGCGCGCGCCGCGAGAAGGGCCAGGCGCTCGGGGAGGGCGGGGTCCCCGGCGGCGAGGGCGGGGAGAACGAGGCGGCGGACGCGGTTCCTGGGGATGCGGAGATCGGCGTTGGTCGGGTCCTCGATCGGCGCCAGGCCGGCCGCGGTTACTGCGGCGGCGAGGGTCTCCTTGGGCAGCGCGAGGAGGGGACGGACCACCGCGCCGCGCCGGGGGCGGATCGCCGCCAGGCCCGCCAGGCCGCTGCCGAAGAGGAGGCGCAGCAGCACGGTCTCGGCCTGGTCGTCGCGATGGTGGGCGGTCGCCACCCAGCGGGCGCCGGCGCCCTGCCGGACCTCCTCCAGGAAGGCGTAGCGGGCGCGGCGCGCGGCGGCCTCGAGGCTCTCGCCGCCGCCGCCCGCGGCGACCTCGCGCCGCGCGGCGACGAGGGGAACGCCCAGCATGGCGGTGAGGCGGGCGGCGCGGCGGGCGCGCTCGGCCGAGCCGGGGTCGAGGGCGTGATCAAGATGGGCGGCCACGGGAGGGGCGATCTCGCCCCGCCGCGCCAGCTCGGCGAGGCCCCAGAGGAGCGCCGTCGAGTCGGCGCCGCCCGAGAAAGCGACGACGATGCGGCCGCCGGGTTCAACCGGGGCGGCGTCGCAAAGGAAGAGCCGCAGGGCGGAGAGCAGGCGCGTCGGCGAGCTCATGGAGGACGCAGGGGCGATGGTGGCGGTGAAGGGACTTGAACCCCTGACACAGCGGATATGAGCCGCTTGCTCTACCAACTGAGCTACACCGCCGGGAGCGAGGAGGGGGGGCCTGGCGGCCTCCTGTCGCGGAGGGGGATTATAGGTCAGGTGCCGCGGCGGACCCAATTCGCGCTGCAGGCCGCCGCGCACCGGGCGGGCGATCGTCGCACGGGCGCCGGCCGGCACCCGCGCGAGGCTTCAGCGCAGGACTTCCTGGCAGCTCCGGAACTGGCCGAAGAACTCCTGCATCGAGGTCGACAGCGCCCCCTCGTTGAGGCGGTAGATCACGTTCTGCCCCTGCCTCTGGTCGAGCACCAGGTCGGCCTCCTTGAGGACGGAGAGGTGACGGGAGATGGTCGGCTGGGAGAGATTGAACTTCCCCACGATCTCACCCACCGTGCGCTGGTTGTTCTCGAGCAGGCGGAGGATCTCCTGCCGGGTACCGTCCGACAATGCCTTGAAGACCTTCGTCAGCTGCCGCTCGCGCCCGAAGTCCAGGTTGCTGCGGTCGAGGTTCGCCATGACCTTCGCCTCCTCCTTAGAGATAGAACGCTGACCTTTGCCTCCCGTTCTGCCGCCATTGTACGGCGGCAAGACTTGAAAATGACTTTAATTTGCGCGCATGGAGCCACTCAATGATGCTCAATCGTTGAGCATACAGGTGCAAACTTCTCTATAATTGAAAGTTAGGGCGTCAGATGCCGTCGCAAAAAGTTTGCGTCGGGGGGAGCGGCGGGGTCCCGGGTGAGCCCGGGACCCCGCCGGAGGGCATCAGGCATGGGCCTTGGCCAGCCTCGTTTCGACCGCTGACCACTGGACGGTGTTCCACCAGGCCGCCAGGTAGTCGGGGCGGCGGTTCTGGTACCTGAGGTAGTAGGCGTGCTCCCAGACGTCGACGCCGAGGAGGGGCACCTTGCCCTCCATCAGCGGGCTGTCCTGGTTGGGGCGCGCCATCACCTCGAGCTTGCCGCCCACGGCGACCAGCCAGCCCCAGCCGGAGCCGAACTGGTTGGCGGCCGCGTTGGTCAGCTTCTCCTTGAAGCTCTCGAAGCCGCCGAAGTCGCGCTGGATCCCCTCGGCGACCTTGCCGGCCGGGTTCCCGCCCCCGCCCGGCCCCATGACGGTCCAGAAGAGGCTGTGGTTGGCGTGGCCGCCGCCGTGGTTGCGCACCGCGGTGCGGATCGCTTCGGGAAGGCCGTCGAGGCCGCGCAGCAGCTCCTCGACCGACTTGTTCTGCAGCTCGGGGTGACCCTCGAGCGCGCCGTTCAGCTTGGCGACGTAGGCCGCGTGATGCTTGTCGTGGTGGATCTCCATGGTCTTGGCATCGATGTGCGGCTCCAGGGCGTCGAAGGCATAGGGCAGAGCTGGGACTTCGAACATGGACTTCCCTCCTTGGTCGTTCAAAGGTGGCACGGAGCGCCGGAGTGCGGGGCACCGTGCACCGTGAGGTGCGAGAGAGCGCGGAGGCGGATCGCGGGCGGAGCCGCTCCGCGCGTTTCATTGTGCCACGAATGCGGCTCAGCTCGGTTCCCGAGGACGGCCGCCTGGAAGGGTGAGAGGGGAAGGAGGGGATGGGGGCCGGCGCGGTCAGCGCAGCTTCTCTTCCACGAACTCGACGTGCTTGCGGACCTTGGGGTCGTACTTCTTCATCCGCAGCTTCTCGGTCGAGAGCTTCTTGTTCTTAGTCGTGGTGTAGAAGTAGCCGGTGCCGGCGGATGAGACCATCTTGATCTTCTCGCGCATCGCGATCTCCTGGGAGCGCCCGGCCGCGGCGGCGCCGCGGCGGGGGGGGCTGATGATGGCGGGGCCGACGGGGCTCGAACCCGCGACCTCCGGCTTGACAGGCCGGCGTTCTAACCAGCTGAACTACGACCCCGCGGGGTGCTGCTTGTCACCAGGCGGCGCGCCTGGTGGGAGGTGAGGGATTTGAACCCGCGACCCCCTGCGTGTAAGGCAGGTGCTCTAACCGCTGAGCTAACCTCCCCGCCAAAGACCCCATATCCTAAGGAACGCTGGGCTTGCAGTCAATCTCGCGCCGGCGGTATCTTAGCGCTTCCCATGGTGCTGTCGGTCGGATCGCGCGGGGGCTCCCTGCCGGGCTGCGGAGCGTAGGTGCCGGGCCACCCCCGTCCGCGACGGCCGCCGCGCCTCGGCGTCATCTCGGTCCACTACCGCATCCGGCGGCTGCTCGTCGACCAGCACCGGCGGTTGCGGGCCTGCGCCGCGGCCACCCGGCGGGCGGTCGGCCACGACCTCTGGTACTTCCCCGTCGTCCACGACCAATCGCGGCCCGACATCACGGCCGCCGCCCGCGCGATGTCCTCGCCGCGGGCGCCGCTGCCGGCGGCGATGGTCGATCTGCGCGGGCGGCCGCTCGGACGCCAGCATCACAAGGACTACCTGGTCGAGGCGTTCCGCGAGCTGCGGCGGAGCCGGCGGCTGGCCGCCTCCGACCTCGTCGCGGTGATGGACCACGACACCCATCCGATTCACCCGGAAGCCCTCGCCGCGCCCGCCGATCGGCTCCTCGCCTCCGGCACGGCCGGCATCGGCAACCCGCAGTGGCACCACCAGCGGTGCTACCTGCACCCATCCTTCCTCCTCACCCGCGTCGCGACGATCGAGGAGATCGGTCCCGAGCTGGCGCTCGGGAGCCTGCGCGCCGGCCAGCGGGTTGGCGACACCGCCGAGGGCTTCACGGTGTGGTGCGAGGAGAACGGCCGCGCCGTCTATCCCCTGCGCGTCTTCTCGACCGGTTTCCCCTGGCGGTGGTGGAGGAGCAAGAACGTGCGCGGCCGAAGCCCCCGGCTGACGGGCGAGCACGGCGAGCGTGTCCACGTCGGCCACCTGATGCGCTACGGCCTGCCCGAGGGGCCGCCGCTCCTGTCTCACGTGTGGTCGGTCACCCTGGGCTGGCGGCACTTCAGCGATGACGACGCCGACGACGTGATGGCCGCTTATTTCGCCGAGCCCGCGCCCGCGGCGGCGCGGTCCTCGGGCTCCGCCGCCCGCGGCGACGGTTGACCCGAGACAGCTCTCGCCCGCTCAGTGCGCCACGTAGCCCAGGGCCTGGAGCTCCTCTTTGAGCTCCGCGGGGACCGCCTGCTTGCCGGTGCGGCGGGCGACGCCGGCGAAGCGGCGCTGGATGAGCCCCTGGAGCTCGGCCACCCGGGCGGGCTCGCTGGCGGCCAGGTTCCGCCTCTCTCCCGGGTCGCGCGAGAGGTCGTAGAGCTCCTCGCGGGCGAGCGGGTAGGAGTGGGGGGGAGCCTTGGGGATGCAGACCGGGTCGTAGCCCTGGGGGTTGTCGACCAGTTTCCAGCCGCCGGCGAGCGCGGTGCGGACGGGCGCCTCGCCGTACTGCGAGAAGGCGGGCTTGCCGCCGCCCCCCGCCCCCGGCCGCTCGAGCGAGGGGACGAGCGAGCGGCCGTGGACCTCCCGCGGCGGGGCGACGGCGAGGAGGTCGAGGAGAGTCGGCGCGACGTCGATCAGCTCGACCGTCTGCCCCACGGCGGCGCCCGGCGGCAGCAGGCCGGGCGCGGCGATCCCCAGCGGCACGTGGAGCGCCGTCTGGTAGACCGAGCAGGAATGGTACAGGTAGTTGTTGTGGGCGTAGAGCTCCTCGCCGTGGTCGGAGAGGAGGACGACCACCGTGCGCTCGAGGCGCCCCGCGGCGCCGAGGCCGTCGACGAGGGCGCCCACCTGGCGGTCGCTCCCCATCAGGGCGGCGTCGTAGAGGGCGTCGAGGTGCCTGAGGTCCGCGGGCGAGAGCCGGAGGTGCTGCGTCATCACCGGGTCGAGCCGCCAGCGCTTGGTCCCCAGGACGCCCTGGTAGCCGGGGTCGAGGACCCGCGCGGCGTCGCCGCCGTTGTAGTACGGCGAGTGGGCGCCGAAGAGGTGGACCCAGAGGAAGAACGGCTTGCCGGCCGCCGGCTGGCTCGCCCAGCCGAGGGCGCGGCGCACGGTCTTGCCGTCCTGGCCGGCGCTGCAGGCGAAGCCGTCCCACCCCTGGTGGTTCGCCTGGCACATGTTCGAGAGGAAGGCGGCGGTGCGGTAGCCGGCGGCGTGGAGGAGCTGGGGCAGCGTCGGCAGGCCGTCGGGGAAGCCGTAGCCGTTCTCGGTGACGCCGTGGGCGCTGGGGTAGAGGCCGGTGAGCACCGAGGCGAGCGAGGGCCAGGTGGCGGCGCGCTGCGACATCGCCGACTCGAAGCGGACGCCGGAAGCGAGGAGAGCGTCCATCCGCGGGCTGGTCGGGCGCGCCCGGTAGCCGTAGGCGCCGAGGCGGTCGGCGCGCACGGTGTCGACCGAGAGGAGGACCAGGTTCCAGCCCCTGGCGGCGCCGGCGAGCGGCCGGTGGGCCGGCGGCTTCTCGCGGCAGGCGAGCGCGGCCGTCAGGAGGGCCAGCAGGATCGCGGTTCGGGCGCTCGGGCGGGGCATCAGCGAGGGGACGGAGCGCCGGCGGGCGCGGCCACATTGTAGCCGCTCGCCGCGGCCCGATTCGCGGTGTGATATCTTAGAGTTCCCTTCTTGCCGCGGCCGGGCGACCGCCCGCTCCGCCTCCCGTCCCGCTCGCGCCCCCGCTCCCTTTCTCGAAAGGAGAGAGCGTGGAAACGACCCTCGACGCCCCCCGCATCCGCCCCGCCCGCCCGCGGACCACCTCCCCGCAGAGCCCGCGCCTCGCCGCGCCGGAGGAAGCCGGCTGGGAGGCGCTGTTGCTGCGCCACCGCGCCGGCCTCGAGCGGCGCATCCGGCGCATCTTCGTCCGCTTCCGCATCCGGGTGCGCCGCGAGCTGATCGAGGAGGTGGCGCAGGAGGTCTACTGCCGCCTGCTCGCCCAGGGCGGGCGGCGGCTGCGGCAGTGCCGGGCGGAGAGCGACGAGCAGGTCGCCTCCTACCTGGCGCGGATCGCCGAGCGCCTCATCATCGACCAGATCCGCATCTATGCCGCGGCGAAGCGCGGCGGCGGGCGGCTGGTGGCCCTCGACAACACGCTCTCGGCCGGGCTCGCCGCGGGGAAGGCGGATCCGTCCGGGACTCCCGAGGACCGCCTCCTCGCCCGCGAGCGCCTGGCGAGCCTCGCCGCCCTCTGCTGCCGGCTCGGCAGGGCGGGCAGCAGCGATGGGCGCATCCTTCGCCTGGCGCTCTTCGACGGCTGGACCAGCCGCGAGATCGCCCACCACCTCGGCGGCGGCCTCACCGCGAGCGGCATCGACTCGCGGATCCACCGCCTGCGCCGGCGTTGCGCCGCCGTCGCCGGCCTGACCCTGCCGCGCCGCCAGCCGATCCCCGGCCGCAGACGGCCGAGGCGCTGAGCGCGCTCCCGAGCGCCGGGCGGCCCTCGGCCAGCCGCCCGGCGCTATCATCCGCGCATGTCCGCCCGGCCCCGCGTCTTCACCGACCGCCGTTGCCTCGAGCACCTGGCGCCGCGCGGCTACCCCGAGCGGCCCGACCGGCTCGCGGCCATCCTCGCGGGCCTGGGCGCCGGCGGCTGGGCGATCGACGAGCTGCCGCCGACGCCCGCCGGCCCGGCGGCGGTGCGCGCGGTGACGGCGGTGCACGATCCCGACTACGTCGAGCGTTTCCGCCGCGCCGTCGAGCGCGGTGATTCGCTGCTCGACTCGGCCGACAACCCGCTCTCGGCGGGCACCTGGGCGGCGGCGTGGGCGGCGGTCGGCGCGACGCTCGCCGCGGCCGACCATGCCGCCGCGGGCGCCGGTCCCGCCTTCGCCGCCGTGCGGCCGCCCGGCCACCACGCCGAGCGCGCGCTCGCCATGGGCTTCTGCTTCTTCAACAACGTGGCGGTGGCGGCCGAGCACCTGCGGCGCGAGCACGGCGTTTCCCGGATCGCCATCTTCGACTTCGACGTCCATCACGGCAACGGCACCCAGCACCTCTTCGAGTCCCGCGCCGACGTCCTCTACGCCAGCACGCACCAGTACCCGTTCTATCCCGGCACCGGCGCCGCGGGCGAGACCGGCATCGGCGAGGGCGCGGGGGCGACCCTCAACGTCCCCCTCCCCGCCGGCACCGGCGACGACGGCTACCAGCAAGCCATCGAAGCGAAGGTCCTCCCGGCCCTCCGCGCCTTCGCCCCCGACGTCCTCCTGCTCTCCGCCGGCTTCGACGCCTGGCGCGCCGACCCCCTGGGAGGGATGGCGGTGACCGAGGCCGGCTTCGAGCGCTGGGGCCGCCAGCTCGCCGCGCTCGCCGACGAGGTCGCCCAAGGCCGCCTCCTCGCCGTCCTCGAGGGCGGCTACGACCTCGACAACCTGCCCTGCCTGGTCGAAGGATTCTTGAACGGACTGGCTGGATAGCCCTTCGCCAGCCTGCCGGTGGACCGGAGGGGATGAAACGGGTGATGTCTTTTGTGTAGGGGCGGAGCTTGCCTCCGCCCTGGTCCGGAGAACATAGCCAGG
>Ga0307470_10000571_pt1 | contig 17344 bp, 12 predicted proteins | sample atmos_gasesAM3C__FD_204565 | JGI IMG/M metagenome (GOLD analysis project Ga0307470, IMG submission 204565) | Hardwood forest soil microbial communities from Morgan-Monroe State Forest, Indiana, United States - atmos_gasesAM3C_05 | ecosystem: Environmental > Terrestrial > Soil > Temperate forest... | reverse complement strand
GGACGGCGGGAGGAAGGCCTGGCCGCGATCCAGGAAGCGGTGGAGGCGTACCGGCGGCTGGCCGAGGCCAACCCGGCCGCGTACCAGCCCGACCTGGCCGCATCGCTGAACAACCTCTCGATCCGGCTGGGTGAGCTGGGACGGCGGGAGGAAGGCCTGGCCGCGATCCAGGAGGCGCTGGAGATCCGCCGGCGGCTGGCGCAGGCCAACCCGGCCGCGTACCAGCCCGACCTGGCCGCATCGCTGAACAACCTCTCGAACCGGCTGGGTGAGCTGGGACGGCGGGAGGAAGGCCTGGCCGCGATCCAGGAAGCGGTCGCCATACTCACGCCGCTGGCCGCGCACCTGCCGGCCGCGTTCGCCGAACGGCTGAACGTCGTACGGGGGACGATGGCCGACATCCTCGACCAGTTGGGACGCGCCGACGAAGCCGAGCAGGTTCGGCAACAGGCGACGTAACCGCCGACGTCCTGCTGGCCGGGTCAGACGCCGAGCTCGCGGGCGATGAGCATCCGCTGCACCTCGGAGGTGCCCTCGCCGATCTCCAGGATCTTGGCGTCCCGGTAGAACCGGCCGACCGGAAACTCGTTCATGAAGCCGTACCCGCCGAAGATCTGGGTCGCTTCCCGCGAGTTGGCCATCGCCGCGTCGGAGGCGACCAGCTTCGCGATCGCGGCCTCCTTCTTGAACGGCTCGCCGCGCAGCATCTTCGCCGCCGCGTGGTAGTAGGCCAGCCGGGCGGTGTGCGCCCGCACCTCCATGTCGGCGATCTTGAACCGGATCGCCTGGTGCTCCCCGATCCGGTGCCCGAACGCCTCCCGCTCCCGGGCGTAGCGCAGCGACTCGTCCACGCAGCCCTGGGCCAGCCCGACCGCCAGCGCCGAGATCGCGATCCGGCCCTCGTCCAGGATCTGCAGGAACTGCGCGTAGCCGCGACCCCGCTCCCCGAGCAGGTTCCGCTCCGGCACCCGGCAGTCGGCGAAGGACAGCTCGCGGGTGTCGGAGGCGTTCCAGCCGACCTTGGAGTACTTCTTCGACACGGTGAACCCCGGCGTACCCGACGGCACGATGATCGCCGAGATCTCCTTGCGCCTATCGGCTGCCGCGTCAGCCGGCTGGCCGGTCACCGCCGTCACCGTCACCAGCCCGGTGATGTCCGTGCCGCCGTTGGTGATGAACGCCTTGGTGCCGTTGACCACCCACTCGCCGCCGTCCAGCCGGCCGGTGGTCCGGGTGGCGCCCGCGTCCGACCCGCCGCCCGGCTCGGTCAGCCCGAACGCGCCCAACATCTCGCCCGTGGTCAGCCGCGGCAGCCACTCGGCCTTCTGCTCCGGGGTGCCGAACCGGTAGATCGGCATCGCCCCGAGCGACACCCCGGCCTCCAGCGTGATCGCCACCGAGGAGTCCACCCGGGCCAGCTCCTCCAGCGCCAGGCAGAGCGCGAAGTAGTCGCCGCCCATGCCGCCGTACTCCTCCGGGAACGGCAGCCCGAACAGCCCCATCCGGCCCATCTGCCGGACCAGGTCGTAGGGGAGCTCCTCACGCTCGTAGAACCCGCCGATCACCGGGGCCACCGCCTCGCGGGCGAACTCCTCGACGGTCTTGCGCAGCGCCTCGTGCTCGTCGCCGAGCCGGTGGTCGATCATCGTCGCTCCTCCTTCAGAGCCTGGACGGTGCGCGACGGGCTGGGGCGGCCGAGCCACTCGGCCATCCAGGCGCTGGTCGCGACGAGCTTGCCGAGGTCTACGCCGGTCTCGATGCCCAGGCCGTGGAGCTGCCAGACCAGATCCTCGGTGGCCAGGTTTCCGGTCGCGCTCCTGGCGTACGGGCAGCCGCCGAGCCCGCCCGCAGAGGCGTCCACCGTGGTCACGCCGTACCGCAGCGCGGCCAAGGTGTTGGCCAGCGCCTGCCCGTACGTGTCGTGGAAGTGCACCCCGACGGCGTCGAGCGGTACGCCGGCCCGGGTCAGCGCGTCCAGCAGGGCGACGACGTGGCCGGGCGTGCCGACGCCGATGGTGTCGCCGAGCGACAGGCTGTCGCAGCCCAGCTCGACCAGTCGGGTCGCCACCGCCACCACCTGGTCGATGGGTACGTCGCCCTCCCACGGGTCGCCGAAGCACATCGAGACGTAGCCCCGGACCGGCAGCCCGGCGGCGCGCGCCCGGCCGACGACCGGCGCGAACATCGCCAGCGCCTCGGCCACCGTCCGGTTCAGGTTCGCCTTGGCGAAGGACTCGGTGGCGGAGGCGAACACCGCCACGTCGGTGACGCCGAGGGCCAGCGCCCGGTCCAGGCCCCGCTCGTTCGGCACCAGCACCGGGTAGCGGACGCCGGCCCGCCGGTCCAGCGCGCTCATGAGCTGCTCGGCGTCGGCGAGCTGTGGCACCCACTTCGGGTGGACGAAGCTGGTGGCCTCGATGGTGGCCAGCCCGGCGTCGGCCAGCCGGGCGATGAGCTCCGCCTTGACCTCGACCGGCACAATGGCGGGCTCGTTCTGCAGGCCGTCGCGGGCGGCCACCTCGTAGATGCGGACCCGGCCCGGCAGCCCGGCCAGCGGCACCCGCTGCGGCGTCCTCATGCCGGCTCCCCCGGGACCACGACCGCATCCGCGGCCGTCGACGCCGGATCCGTCGACAGCGCATCCGCCGGCACCGGATCCGCTGACACCGGATCCGCTGACACCGGATCCGCTGACACTGTGGCGAGCAGCTCGTCGACCCGGACCCGCTGCCCGGGCCGTACCTCGACCGCGGCCACCATGCCGTCGACCGGGGAGGTCAGGGTGTGCTCCATCTTCATCGCCTCGACGGTCACCAGCGGCTGCCCGGCCGCCACCTTCTCCCCCGCCGTGACGTGCACAGCGATCACCGTGCCGGGCATCGGGCTGCGCACCGCACCATGCGCCGCGGCGGTGACGTGCCGGGCGGTGGCCAGCCGGTCGGCCTCGCCCAGCGCCCAGGCGTGCCCGTCCCGGCCGAGCCAGAGCACGTCGCCGTCCCGGGCGACGGCGTACCGGGTGGTCCGGCCGCCGTAGGTGACCAGCAGGTCCGCGCCGTCCCACCGGGCGCTGCCGGGCGCTGCCGGGCCGCCGGGCCGCACGCTCACCTCGGCCGCGCCGGCCGTGCCCCGGACCCGCACCTCGGCCGGCTCCTGGCCGGCCGGCTCGATCCGCCAGCTCGCCCAGGCCGGCTCGCCGAGCCGCCAGCCACCGGGCAGGTCCCACGGGTCGACCGGCCCGGCCGGCGGCGGGCTCAGCGCGAGCAGCCGTTCCAGCCCGGCGGCGGCGAACACGTCGTCGGGCAGGGCACCGACGAGATCGGCACCGGTGAGCTCAGCCAGCCTGCGCTCCACCAGACCGGTGTCCAGCCGGCCGGCGACCACGTCTGGGTCGGCCAGCAGGGCGCGCAGGAAGGCGAGGTTGGTGTGCAGCCCGAGGATGACGGTGCCGGCCAGCGCGCCGTCCAGCCGGCGACGGGCCGACTCCCGGTCGGGGCCCCAGGCGATCACCTTGGCCAGCATTGGATCATACGTCGATCCCACATCGAGACCTTTGATGAGACCGGAGTCGAACCGTACGTGCGGGAGATCCGGCTCGACCAGCGCCAGCACCGGCCCGCCGGTCGGCATGAACCCGCGCTGCCCTTCCCCCAGAGACACTGCCTCGGCGTACACCCGCGCCTCGATGGCGTGCCCGGTCAGCCGGACGTCGTCCTGGCTGAAGCCGAGCGGCTCCCCCGCCGCCACCCGGAGCTGCCACTCCACCAGGTCCAGTCCGGCGACCAGCTCGGTGACCGGGTGCTCGACCTGGAGCCGGGTGTTCATCTCCAGGAAGGAGAAGTCCTCCGGCGCGTCAGCGGGGACGATGAGCTCCACCGTGCCGGCGCCGGCGTACCCGACCGAGCGGGCCACCGTGACGGCGGCGACGGCCATCCGGGCCCGCAGGTCCGCGCCGTCCGCACGCCCGGCGAGCAGCGGCGACGGCGACTCCTCGATGATCTTCTGGTGCCGGCGCTGCAGGCTGCACTCCCGCTCGCCGAGGTGTACGACGGTGCCGTGGCCGTCTGCCAGCACCTGGATCTCGATGTGCCGGGGCCGCTCGACGTACCGCTCCACCAGCAGCGTGTCGTCGCCGAAAGCGCCGCGCGCCTCCCGCCGGGCCGCCGCAACCTGCTCGGCCAGCCGGTCGGCGGAGCGCACCAGCCGCATGCCCTTGCCGCCGCCGCCTGCCGAGGGCTTGAGCAGCACCGGGAAGCCGACCTCGCGGGCCGCCGCGGCGATCTGCGCGTCCGACAGCCCCGGCTCGGACCGGCCCGGCAGCACCGGCACCCCCGCGGCGGACACCCGCTGCTTGGCCCGGATCTTGTCCCCCATGACCTCGATCGCGCCGACCGGCGGCCCGACGAAGACCACCCCGGCCTGGGCGCACGCGGCGGCGAAGGCGGCGTCCTCGGACAGGAAGCCGTAGCCAGGGTGGATCGCCTGCGCCCCGGTCCTGTCGGCCGCGGCGAGGATCCGCTCGGCCGACAGGTAGCTCTCGGCGGCCGGGGCCGGCCCGAGCCGGACCGCGACATCGGCCTCCCGGACGTGCCGGGCCTCGGCGTCGGCGTCGCTGAAGACCGCGACCGACCGGATCCCGAGCGCGCGCAGCGTGCGGATGACCCGGACGGCGATCTCGCCCCGGTTGGCCACCAGCACCGACTCGAACATCAGGCCCCCCAATCCCGCCGATCATCGAGCTGTTGTCGCTAGTTGATCTCCTCGGACGACCACAACTCGATGATCGCCGAGGGAAACACGGTCACATCCGGAAGACGCCGTAGCGGACGGGCGCCAGCGGGGCGCTGGCCGCCGCGGACAGCCCCAGGCCGAGCACCATCCGGGTGTCCATCGGGTCGATCACGCCGTCGTCCCACAGCCGGGCGGTCGAGTAGTACGGGCTGCCCTGGGCCTCGTACTGGTCCCGGATCGGCCGCGTGACGTCCTCCTCCTCGGCCGCCGACCACGGCTCGCCGCGCGCCTCGGCCTGCTCCCGCCGTACGGCGGCCAGCACCGAGGCGGCCTGCTCGCCGCCCATCACCGAGATCCGCGCGTTCGGCCACATCCAGAGGAACCGCGGCGAGTACGCCCGGCCGCACATCGAGTAGTTGCCCGCCCCGAACGAGCCGCCGATGACCACGGTGAACTTCGGGACCCGGGCGCAGGCCACCGCGGTCACCATCTTGGCGCCGTGCTTGGCGATGCCGCCGGCCTCGTACTCCCGGCCCACCATGAAGCCGGTGATGTTCTGCAGGAACACCAGCGGGACCGACCGCTGGTCGCACAGCTCGACGAAGTGCGCCCCCTTCAGCGCGGACTCGCTGAACAGGATGCCGTTGTTCGCCACGACCCCGACCGGATGGCCGTGGACCCGAGCGAAGCCGGTCACCAGCGTCGCGCCGTACTCCTTCTTGAACTCGGCGAACCGCGACCCGTCCACCACCCGGGCGATGACCTCCCGCACGTCGTACGGCGTGCGCGGGTCGGCCGGCACCACGTGGTACAGCTCGGCCGGGTCGACGGCCGGCTCCTCGGTGCGGACGACGTCCCACGGCCGGGGCGGGCGCGGGCCGAGCGTCGAGACGATGCCGCGGACGATCCGCAGCGCGTGCGCGTCGTCCTCGGCCAGGTGGTCGGTGACGCCGGAGACCCGGGCGTGCACCTCACCGCCGCCGAGCTCCTCGGCGCTGACCACCTCGCCGGTGGCCGCCCGCACCAGCGGCGGGCCGCCGAGGAAGATCGTGCCCTGGTTGCGCACGATGACGGCCTCGTCGCTCATCGCCGGCACGTACGCCCCGCCCGCCGTGCATGAGCCGAGCACGGCGGCGACCTGCGGGATGCCGCGCGCCGACATGGTGGCCTGGTTGTAGAAGATCCGGCCGAAGTGGTCGCGGTCGGGGAAGACCTCGTCCTGCATCGGCAGGAAGGCGCCGCCGGAGTCGACCAGGTAGAGGCAGGGGAGGTTGTTCTGGAGCGCCACCTCCTGGGCGCGCAGGTGCTTCTTGACCGTCATCGGGTAGTATGTGCCGCCCTTGACCGTGGCGTCGTTGGCCACGATCACGCACTCCCGGCCGGACACCCGGCCGACCCCGGTGATGATGCCAGCGGCCGGCGCCTGGTCGTCGTACATCCCGGTGGCAGCCAGCGGGGCCAGCTCCAGGAACGGCGACGAGGCGTCGACCAGGGAGTCGACCCGGTCACGGGGCAGCAGCTTGCCCCGCTCGACGTGCCGGGCCCGGGCCCGCTCGGAGCCGCCGAGCCGGGCGACGGCCAGCCGGTGCCGGAGGTCGTCGACCAGCTCGGCGTGCTCCTTGGCGTACCGCAGCGCCGACTCCGAGCGCGGGTCGGCCGTACTGCGCAGGCTCGGCACGTCCATGGTCGCGGGTGGGCTCCCCTGTCTTGGCGGCGCTGTGTTGGCCGGCGCTGTTGGCCGGTGCCGGCTGATCCGGGCTGAGGTTAGCCAGCGTTAACATCCGACCCGATGTTAACCAGGACTAACCCCGCCCGTCCAGTGCGCCGGTGGTGCCCTATTGGACCCGGCTCAGCCGATGGAAGCGTTCAGGGCGGCCAGGTACCCGTAGCGGTAGCCGTTGACGGTCGGATGGTAGGACTCGGACAGGTGGAACCAGTCGACGCTGTGCAGCCACCACTCGCCGGAGGCGCAGATCTCGTGCCCGGTGTACACCCCGCGCGTGTCGACGTAGCGGAACCCGCCGAACTTGGCGACCTCGGTCGCGGTCACCGAGGCCAGCACGTCCGCGCCGTAGTTGATGTAGCCGCGCTTGGTGTCGGAGATGCCGACGACGCAGGTGCCGCCGATCCTGTAGAAGTGCGGGTAGCCGAGCACCACCACGGTCGCGTTCGGTGCCCGGCCTCGAATGGCGGTGTAGACGTTGTCCAGCCGGCCCGGCAGCGTGCCGCGGGCGAACGCGACCGCGCTGTCCACCGCGGACTTGCAGCCGGCGTCGCTCTGCAGGACGCAGTTCTGCATGACCGTGGTGAAGCCGGCGTCGTTGCCGCCGATGGTGATGGTGACCATGGTGGTCGCCGCGGACAGCCCGCCGAGCTGGTTGTTCAGGACGTCGGCGGTCTTCGCCCCGGAGCAGGCGGCGAAGGTGAGGACCGCGGCATGGGAGGCGGACCACAGCGACGGGTAGCCCTGCGAGCTGCGCTTACAGCTCCCACTGTCGCTGTAGTAGTTGTTCGTGCCGACGCCGGATGAGTAGGAGTCGCCGAGTGCAGCATAGACCGGGGCGGCGGCGGACGCGGGAGCGGCGGCGGTTGCGAGCGCGCTGGTGAGGACGACGGCGAGCGCGCTCAGGGACGCCGTGCGGGTGAGGGGACGCAGGTGCATGACGGGCCACCTCCAGGGGGCCGGAACGAGACCCCAAATAATGACAAAATTCGCGGTATTTCGGAAGCATCTGGAGTAGTGAACATCCGCCGAACACACGGCGCCACTCAGCCGGCCGGCCGGATTAGTTAACGATGGCTAACCAGCTCGGCTAGCATGGCCCGGATGAGCAGCGCACCGGCCGGGTCCCGCCGCGACCAGATCGTCGCCGCGGCGGCGGAGCTGTTCGCCCGTCGTGGCTTCCACGGCGTCGGGATCGACGACATCGGCGCGGCGGTGGGCATCTCCGGCCCAGGGGTGTACCGGCATTTCCGCAGCAAGGACGCGGTGCTCGGCCACATGCTGGTCGGGATCAGCGAGAAGCTGCTGGCCGGCGGGCAGGCCCGGACAGCCGCCGCCGGCGACCCGGCCGAGGCGTTGCGGGCGCTGATCCGCTGGCAGGTCGACTTCGCGCTGGACCACCCGGCGCTGATCACCGTGCACGCCCGGGACCTGGCCAACCTCACCGAGACCGACCAGCGCCGGGTCCGGCGGCTACAGCGGGCCTACGTCGAGGTGTGGGTCGTGGCAATCGGACGGACCGTGCGTCCTGCCGGCGGGGCTGGCACGGGCCCCGACCAGGCGGGGCTGCGGGCCGCGGCACATGCCGTGCTCGGGCTGATCAACTCCACCCCGCACAGCGCGGTGCTGGACCGGCCGTCGATGGCCGCACTGCTGGAGCGGATGGCCTACGCCGCGTTGACAGTGCCGGGCTGGTAGGCAACGCCCTGGCAGGGCGTCGGTCCGGGAGGCGGCTCCGGTCTGGGAGACGGCTCCCGGTCTGGGAGACTGGGCCGCATGCTCAGCTTCGACAGGCCGTACTGCCTGCTGCACCGGGATGGGACGACGCACTACGCCAGCGGCAGGGTACGCACGGTCTGGTGGCTGGCGGAGGTGCCCCGGCCGGCCGCGCCGGACGGGCTGCCGGTGCTGAGCATGGTGCCGTACTCCCAGCTCCGCGAGCGCGGCTTCGCGGTGCACGACGGCGGCGAGCCGATCATCACCATGGCCACCGCCGAGTACCGCGAGGTGTCGCTCGACGAGATCCTCACCGGCGACCCGGAGCCGGTGGTCCGGCTGGCCGCCGAGCCGACGTTCGATGTGACCGACGAGCAGTACGCCGAGTGGGTGCGGCGGATCGTGGCGGAGGAGATCTGCCAGGGCGAGGGGTCGAACTTCCTGCCCTCGCGGCGGTCCCGCCTGCGGATCGCCGACTTTTCCGCCGCGGTGGCCAACGTGATCTTCGCTCGGCTGGCCCGCAGTGAACTCGGCGCATACCTGACCTTCTGCTTCCACGACGGCGAGCGGTTCTTCATCGGCGCCTCACCGGAGCGGCACATCACCGTCGAGCGCGGCGTCGTCACCATGAACCCGATCTGCGGCACGCTGCCCAAGTCGGCGCTGACCCGGCGGGCCGACCTGGTGGAGTTCCTGTCCGACCCCAAGGAGATCAACGAGCTCTTCCAGGTGGTCGACGAGGAGCTGAAGATGATGTCCCAGATCTGCGCCGAGGGCGGCACCATCCACGGGCCGTACCTGAAGGAGATGGGCTCGGTCATCCACACCGAGTACGAGCTGTCCGGCCGCACCACGATGGACCCGGTGGACGCGTTCCGGGAGTCGATGTTCGCCGCCACGATGATCGGCAGCCCGCTGCAGAACGCTGCCCGGATCATCCACAAGTACGAGGCTGACTCGCGGCGGTACTACTCCTCGGCGTTGCTGGTCATGGGTCGGGACAAGGGCGGGGCGGAGCACCTCGACTCCGCGATCACGATCCGGACGATGGAGGTCGGGCCGGACGGCGAGGCCACCATCCAGACCGGGGCCAGCATCGTGCGCGACTCCGACCCGGAGAAAGAGTGCCAGGAGGTGCGGGCCAAGGCGGGCGGGCTGCTGCGGGCGCTGTCCAGCGGGGAGCCGGCGACCGTCATGCTGCCGGGCTACGTCGACCAGCTCGTCACCGACGTGCTGGAGTCGCGGAACAAGTACCTGTCCCGGTTCTGGACCGAGCGGCAGGACCGGCCGGCGGTCAAGTCGGAGTTCGACGGTACGTCGATCACGATCATCGACAACGAGGACCAGTTCACCTACATGCTGCGGCACGTGCTGGACCACCTCGGCCTGACCTCGACCGTGCGCCGCTGGCACGACCCGGAGCTCGACTCCGACCTCGCGGGCGCCGACCTGGTGCTGGTCGGGCCGGGGCCGGGCAACCCGCTAAATCTCGCCGACGCCAAGATGGCCCGGGTGCACGGTGTGGTGGCGGACCTGCTGGCCGGCCGGCGCAAGTTCCTCGCGGTCTGCCTGGGCCACCAGATCCTCTGCCACCAGCTCGGCATGCGGATTGTGCGGATCGACCCGCCGCTGCAGGGCGTGCAGCAGTCCATCGACCTGTTCGGGCGGGACGAGCCGGTCGGGTTCTACAACACGTTCGTCGCCACCCGACCGGCCGCCGTACCGGCCGGGGTCGAGCTGGCCGCCGCGCCGGACGGTGGGGTGATGGCCACCCGGTCCGGTCACTTCGCCAGCTTCCAGTTCCACGTGGAGTCGGTGCTCACCACCAACTGCGCCGCGATCCTGCGCGAGGCCCTGACCTGGCTCCTGCGCTAACAGCCCGCCACCCGTTGTGGTCACCTCTGCGCCGTGTGGTGACCTCTCGTTGCCCGAGTCGCCCGTGTGGTCACCTCTCGGCGTAGTGGTGACCTCTTGTTGTGCGGCGACCCCGAGAGGTCACCACATGGGCCGGAGCGGCTGGTCAGCCCTGGGGCAGGGCGGGGCGGACGGTGCCGTCCGGCAGCACGGTGCCCAGCCAGAGCGGGATCTCGGCGACCTCGGCCTGCTGCGGCACGTCGGTCAGCCGGGTCGGCCAGCGCAGCTCGCGCGCGGTGTAGTACGGCGGCGGGCGGCCGGGCGCGTCGTCCCGGGCGGCGGTGACAGCCGCGCCCTCCCCGTCCGCCGTTCCCGCGGGCCCAGCCGGACCAGCCGGACCAGCCCACGGCACCTCGATGTGGTCCTGGGTGATGACGTACAGCCGCCGTCCGTGGTCCAGCACAGCGGCCCGGATCCGTGCCAACTGGCCAGCCGTGGGGTGGTCGATCGCCTGCGCCGGCACCCCGCACACCGACCGCATGGTCTGCAGGTACGCCCCCGCCATCCCCTTGCCGATCACCAGCACCGCACCGGCGTCGCCGACCCGCTCGCAGACCAGCCGGACCTGGGCGAGCTGCGGCACGTACTGCCGGACGTTCTGCATCGGGTGGGTGATCGCCGCCGGCCCGCCGACCAGCAGCGCGGCCAGCCCGAGCGCGACTGCCCGGCCCCACTGACGGCCCCGCCACGGCGGCCGCTCCCACAGCACCGCCAGCAGGTACGCCGCCGCGGCGAGCAGGCCCGGCACCACCACGGGCAGGTACCGGCGCATCGCCCACACCTGGTCCGGGGTGATCGCCGCGTGCCACAGGTATAGCGCGCACATGATCAGGGTCATCGCGACCGGGCCGAGCAGCCACAGGTCCAGGCTGCGCACCGTGCGCCAGACCAGCAGCGCCAGCCCCAGCACGCCAAGCACCACCGCGGGCCAGCCGAAGTACCACGCCAGCCAGTGCACGGTGTACTCGTCGTAGGTGCGACACGGCTCGATCGGCTGGCCGAGCACGGCCTGCACCTGCGGCACGAAGCTGTTGCAGCGATCCAGACCTACCTGCTCGTGCGCGACCTGCCACCACGGCCGGCTCACCAGTAACGCGAACGACGCCACCACGCCGACCGCCGCCAGCCAGGCCCAGCGGGCCCGGGCCGGTCGCCCGGCCACCCACCGGGCCAGCCGGGCCGGGCGGGACACCGACCCGCGCCAGCGCCAGGCCAGCGCCACCACCACCGCCCCGAGCGGCACCGCGGCCGCCGTCGCCGCGAGCAGCGGCAGGATCTGCGACCGCAGGTCGCTGTAGTAGCCGCTGGACAGCCAGGCCACGTCGAGGTAGCCCAGCACCGACGGCAGCGCCAGCCCCAGCACCAGCAGCCCGGCCCGGCGCGCGGCGGCCCGGCGCTCCCCCAGCCCGGCCCGGGCGGCGTACCCGATGCCGACCACCAGCGCGGCGAGCAGCGGGGCGTAGCCGTCGACCCGGTCCATCACGCTCGCCCCGACGGTCAGCCCGGCCAGCGCGAACTCCGCGGGCCGCCCGGACCGCACCGCCCGGCACAGCACCGACAGCCCGCCGAAAAGCAGCAGCAGCGCCAGCGGCTCGGTGTAGGCGTCCCGGCTGAACGCGATCATCGGCATCGAGACTGCCAGCGCGGCCGTCGCCACCAGCGCGAACGGCGGCCCAGTGAGCCGCCGGGCCAGGCCGAAGAGGGCCAGCAGGGCCAGCGCGCCGAGCAGCGCGTTGGCCTTGAGCAGCACCCCGACGCCGCCCAGCCAGCCGGCCACCGCGAGCAGCGCCGGCAGCAGGTGGTTGCCCTGCGGGTACACCGTCCCCGGCTCGAACAGGTCCGGGCGGAAGCCGGCCGAGTCGCCGTACGTCGGCCCGCCGGTGCGGGACGAGCCGAACACCTCCGGCTGGGTGTCGACCGGCAGGCTGGCGTGCTCGGTCAGCCACTGCCCGGCCAGCACGTAGGTGGCTGGGTCGCGGGCGGCGTACAGATCCTGGCTAGCGTAGCGGGCGTTCACGCAGAGCGACAGCCCGGCGAGGGCCAGCGCCGCGACCGTCCAGCCCCGCCGGCCCGGCCCGGCCAGACCGGGCTCCGGGCCGAGCAGCCAGACCGCGAGCGCCGCGCCGGTACCACCGAGCAGGAGCACCAGCGGCAGCACGAACCAGCCGGCAAGCAGCAGCCCGACCGCGGGCACGGCGAAGCCGGCCGTAGCCACGGCGAAGGCTTCCGGGGCGGACGCCCACCAGCGCTCGCCCACCGTTGGGGGTGGCGGCACCGGCGACACGATCACTTCCGCCGGCTCGGTACGGAGCCGGGTGTCGGCGCGGGACATGCACTCTCCGGACAGGGGCCACCGGGGCGGCGGGCCACCGAGCAAGGGGGCTGGCGCAGGCGACGATAACGACTTCGCCGCGATGCCGCAGGTTCGGGTCGGTCCGTTGGCCCAGCTCGGCTCCCTTAGGCTCTACAGAATGATCGAACGTCCGATTCGCGCGCGGGTCGTGGTGGCCTCCAACCGGGCCTCTGCCGGCGTGTACGCCGACACCAGCGGGCCGATCATCGCAGCCCGGCTACGCGAGCTGGGCTGCGAGGTGACCGGGCCGGAGGTGGTGCCGGACGGCGAGCCGGTCGGCGTGGCGATCCGGGCTGCGGTGGAGGCGGGCGTCGAGGTGGTCATCACCTCGGGCGGCACCGGCATCTCACCGACCGACCACACCCCCGAGGTCACCCGGGCGCTGCTGGACTACGAGGTGCCGGGGATCGCCGACGCGGTCCGCGCTTACGGCGTTCGGCTGCTGCCGACCGCGATGCTGTCCCGAGGCGTCGCTGGCGTGGTCGGCCGGACCCTGGTGGTCAACCTGCCCGGATCCACCGGCGGTGCGAAGGATGGCATGGTGGTGCTGGGCCCGGTCCTGCGCCATGCCGTCGACCAGCTCCGCGGCGGCGACCACCCCTGACCATTGTGGTGACCACAGCGCCTTGTGGTGACCTCTGGGGGTTTCGCGGCAACAAGAGGTGACCACAACGCCGACAGGTGACCACACGGGCGGCACGACCAACAAGAGGTGACCACAACGCCGAGTGGTCACCTCAGGCTGGTTAGCCGCCGATTGCGGACATCGGGCGGTCGGGCCGCAAGAAGGACGGGTCGTTGATGCCATGCCCGGGCAGCTTGTGCCACATCGCTGCCCGCCAGCGCACGGCCAGCTCCTCGTCGCTGGCGCCGGCCCGCAGCGCCGTCCGCAGGTCGGACTCCTCCCGGGCGAACAGGCAGTTGCGGACCTGCCCGTCCGCGGTCAGCCGGACCCGGTCGCAGGCGCCGCAGAACGGTCGGGTCACCGACGCGATCACCCCGACCCGGCCCGGCCCGCCGTCCACCAGCCAGGTCTCGGCCGGCGCCGCCCCCCGCTCCCCCGGGTCCTCGACCAGCGAGAACCGCTCGGCCAGCCGGGCCAGGATCTCCTCGGCCCGCACCATCTCGGCCCGCTGCCAGGCGTGCTGTGCGTCCAGCGGCATCTGCTCGATGAAGCGCAGCTCGTAGCCGTGGGCCAGGGCGAACTCCAGCAACGGCACGGCACCGTCCTCGTTCACCCCGCGCAGCAGGACGGCGTTCAGCTTGACCGGCTCGAGCCCGGCGGCCCGGGCGGCGGCCAGCCCGGCCAGGACGTCCGGCAGCCGGTGACGCCGCGAGATCAGGGCGAACCGCTGGGCGTCGAGCGTGTCCAGCGAGACGTTGACCCGGCACAGCCCGGCCGCCGCCAGCGGACCGGCCAGCCGGTCCAGCCCGATCGCGTTGGTGGTCAGGCTGACCTGCGGTCGCGGCACCAGCTCGGCGGTACGCCGGACCAGGTCGACCAGCGTGGGCCGCAACAGCGGCTCGCCGCCGGTGAACCGCACCTCGGTGACCCCCAGGCGGCAGACCGCGATGCCCAGCAGCCGGACCAGCTCGTCGTCGCTGAGCAGCTCCGGCCCGGGCAGCCAGGGCACGCCCTCCGGCGGCATGCAGTAGGTGCAGCGCAGGTTGCACCGGTCGGTCAGCGAGACCCGCAGGTCGGTCGCGATCCGGCCGTACCGGTCGGCGAGCGGCAGTAACGTCCGGCCCTGCCGCACACGTGTCATGCGAGCGAGACTACGCCGCGACCGCCCGGGCCACCCGGGCAGCGAAAAAGGCAGCCGATCTCCAGCCGGTGCCCGACCGGACCGGTATCTAGCCGACGGATTGACCCCTCTAAGCGAGCGTCACACCTACCGCATCTACCACGATGGGGCCATTCGGGTGAATCTGGACACCATGCCTGCGTCAGCCGGCTCCGACCGCGACTCTGGTGTCATGCGGCTGTCCCAGCTGCTCGCCGTGCCGTCCATGCGCCGCCTGCTGGTCCCTGCCGAGCCGGTGCGGGACAACCTCGTCCGGTCGGTCCTGCTCGTCGAAGACTTCGAGGACCTGGCCCGGTCACCCGCCGAGTCGGTCGCGGTGCTGACCCGGCACGCCGCCCTGTCGCTGCGCGGCGAGCGGTTCGACGCGGCGTTGCGGCGGTCGGCGGAGCAGGGCGTGGTGGCGGTCGTGCACGACGGTGCGGCGCCGCTGTCCCCGGCCGGGAGCACGATCGCCCGGCATGGCGGCGTCACCCTGGTCCGCGCCCGTGACGGGGTGACCAGCGGCGAGATCGTGCAGGCCACCGACCGCGAGCTCGGCGGCGGCGCGCTGGCCGCCCTACACCGGGGGTCCCGGGCACTGGGCGAGCTGCGCGAGGCGGAGATGCTGCGCTGCCCCGAGAGCGAGCTGATCAAGACGGTCGCCGACGCGCTCGGGCTGACGCTCAGCACCAGCGAGCACGCCCAGGGCGGCTGCTGCGTGCCGGTCCGCGTCGACGGCGACGTACGGGAGTGGATCAGCGCGGGCGCGGCCGGTGACCCGCTGAACCGGGTCGCCGACCTGGTGCTGGAGTCGCTGGCCGCCGCGGTGGCCCGCAGCGCCGAACGCCGGCACCGGGCCGAGGCCGCGCCGTCCCGCTCCCCCGGCCAGGTGCTCACCGAGCTGCTCTCCGGCGACCTGACCCGCGACGTCGAGCTGGTCGCCCGGGCCCGGGCCGCCGGCCTGCCGGTGGAGGGCTGGCACGTGGTCGCCCACCTTGAGGTGGAGAACCTGTCCACCGCGTCCAACGGCGACGAGCTGCTGGCCAGCGGGCTGCTCCGCGACATCGCCTCGATCGCGCTGCAGCGGGTCCGGTCGGTCCATCCGGACTGGCACCGGGCGCTGTCGGTGACCGGCGTGACGCTGGTCCGGATGTTCCGGGTGGCCCCGGGCGAGCAGGCCACCACGTTGACCGCCGCGGTGGTCGGCGGCGCGCTGGCCCGGGTGCTGGAGCGGCACCCGCAGCTTCGGATCCGGTGCGGCGTCGGCAGTCCGCACTCCGGTCCCATCGGGCTGGTCCGGTCCTACGCCGAGGCGCGTACGGCGTTGGCGGAGGCGCGCCACACCTCCCGGGTGAACGCCCCGGTGGTGTTCGAGCCGACCGGGCTGCGCCGCACGCTGGCGGACTGGTACCACGACTCGACCAGCCGGTACGCCGTACAGAGCGTGCTCGACCCGCTGGACTCGTTGGGCTCCCGGTCCACCGAGGCGGTCCGCACGTTGCAGGTCTACCTGGACAACCGCGGCTCGCTGGCCCGCACCGCCGAGCTGCTGCACCTGCATCGCAACTCGGTCGCGTACCGGCTGAAGCGGATCTTCGAGCTGCTGACGGTCGACCCGGAGGACCCCGACGACCGGCTGCTGCTGCAGCTCGCCTGCCGGGCCAGGTTGATGCGATGACAGCCAACGGACCCCTCCGCCGTTCCGACCAGGCCTGTTCGCCCCTTCGGGCAGCCAGACTGTGCCGTGCGCACAGTGCCCAGTGGAGCGTTGGGCCGCGAGCACGAAGATGTTACCTACCTATTGTCTTTAGTCTTCAACCGGGTGATCCGGGTGGACGAAATGATCGCCTGCATTTCTAGCTGGGGGGCAACACCATGGAACGCATTCCTGTCCTGGTCTGCGCGATGGACCCAATCTCCAGGGTCGGGGTGGCCGCCGCACTGCGGTCCCGGCCCGAGGTCCTGCTGATCGAGAACGAGTCGGACGACCCGCGCGCCGTCGTGATGGTGGTGGCGGACCGGATCGACGACGGGACGATCCGGCTGCTGCGCGGTCTGCAGTGCCGTGGGCTTACCCGCACCGTGCTGGTCACCACCGACCTGGACGACTCTGACCTGCTCGCCGCGGTCGAGGTCGGGGTATGCGCGGTGGCTCGCCGGGCCGAGGCCACCCCGGAGGCGCTGGTCCGGCTGGCCGCCATCGCCGCGAACGGCGAGGGTGTGCTGCCGCCGGACCTGCTCGGCCGGCTGCTGTCCCGGGTCTCCCGGCTGCAGCGGCAGGTGCTGGCGCCACAGGGCCTCAACCTGGCCGGCCTGTCCGACCGGGAGGTGGAGGTCCTGAAGCTGGTCGCGCAGGGCCTGGACACCCGGGAGATCGCCGAGCAGCTCTGCTACTCGCAGCGGACGGTCAAGAGCATCCTGCATGACGTCACCAGCCGGTTCCAGCTCAAGAACCGGTCGCATGCGGTGGCCTACGCCATGCGCGAAGGGCTGATCTGACCTGAATCCGCGAGTAGCGGACGAGTGGGTCTTCGGCTGGTGTTGCTGGCCGAACACGCCGACCCGTAAGCTCTTCACCTGGAGGTGTTCTACCATCCGCGCGATCCTGTTCCTCGCAAACACGATGGTCGCAGGCCAGCAGTACACCAACCACCAACCACACTCCGCGTTACCGCACTATCCGCGGCGGGTCAGGACCACTCTGCCGGGCCGAGCGCCGGTAAAGGGCGTGAGGATTTCGGTGAGCGCTCACCGTGGCTCCGGTGGCAGCACGGCCGGAGACCCGGCCGGCCCTTTCGCGCTGCAGAGCCCTTGGCGCGGCGGCGACCTCCTCCCATGTCATGCGGCTCGTTTTCGGTGTCGGTGGTGGCGGACAGGCTTTCGTTCGGGGTCTATTGATGGTGGGGGCAGGAGCTCGGGTAGTCCGTCTTCTGCTATTCGTCCCAGCCATTATGATGTACGGCGCGGTGGTGGTGTCCGCAGAGGAGGACGCCGTTGTTCTGGTCTGTCCTGCCGCCGTCAGCCCAGTGGACGCAGTGATGGCAGTGGCACCACTGGTACGGCCGGTCGCAGCCGGGGAAGACGCACCCGCGGTCGCGGAGAATAATCGCGCGGCGTGCCGCGCCG